>WNFD01006245.1_pt1 | contig 11929 bp, 9 predicted proteins | sample 5400491 | NCBI WGS metagenome assembly WNFD01 (sample SAMN13153343, study PRJNA577476) | soil metagenome | isolation source: 120 cm saprolite under Douglas fir tree site 2 hole 2 replicate 2 | place: USA:California | collected 2015-04-18 | reverse complement strand
TCCAGATAAGGCTGCTCCAGTAGCGCCCAATCCCTTGACGACACTGCGCCGGCCAACCGGCACCCGACCGCTCAGCCGATTTTTTCCCTTGGTCATGTCCGTCCTCGTGCGTCTTCTTGCGGCGGGGCTGCTTCTGCCGGAATGACGATGAGGATTGGCAATCGTGCTGCCCGCCTTTCGGGTATCCGAAGCAAACTCAAGCTTGACGTTCTGGCCCTCGTAAGAGGACAGACGGATTCTGCTGCGGTCTTTCTGGCGCAGTCGGTACGACTTGCGCGCTCGACTCCATTATAGAAATTTATCATCTATTCTACTACTCTACCAGTGTTCTCGGGGCCGCACCAAAGACCTAAAGGCCGGCCATGCGAACCATCGAGGCAGACGGGTCAGGCCCAATGTCACTCGCCGGTTCACGCCTGCCCTCGCGCTGGCTTGTTCGTCCAGTGATCCTGGGGATCGCGGCGTTTCTGACGCTGCTTGCCGCGACCGGGTTTCTGGGCATCCGGTATTGGTACGAGCGGCAAGCGGCAAGTCACTCCGTCGAGCAGAGCCGCCAAGTCATCGAGACGCTCGAGCGGCTGCGGGCATCCATCACCGACCTGGAGACCGAAAGGCGCGGCTATCTGCTGACGCTCGACCCGACTTCTCTCAATCCCTACGGCGTATCTGAAGAAAGCGTGCGACGGGAGATCGAGGCGCTCCAGGGTCTCGTGGCGGATGATCCATTGCAGAGCCTTCGTGCCGCACATCTGGCGCTGATCGTTGAGGCAAAGCTGCGCCAAATGGATGAGATACTCGGGACGGCCCGCACGTTCGGCCTGGAAGCGGCGCTGGCGAAACTCCGGAGCAAGGACGAGATCCAATCGCAAATCGACCAGATGCTGGATATCGAGCGCTTCCAGCTTGCGCATGGGCAGGCGGGCGTCGACGCAGTGCAACAAAGTACGATCTGGCTCATCGCCGTGGCGGTCGTTATCGCAATCACTTTCGCAGGGGCGGCGTTGGCGCTCGCCCGGCTCGAAGTGGCACGGCGGCGGAAGGCGACCGACGAGAATACCCGTCTCTACAGCGATCTCCAAGAACGGGAGGCGAAGATCCGGCATCTGGTCGACTCCAACATCATCGGGATCGCGATCTGGCAGCTTGAAGGCCAGATCAAGGTCGTCGACGCGAACGATGCCTTTCTCGATATGGTCGGATACGACCGCGAAGATCTCGTCTCGGGCCGGATGCAGTGGACAGAAATGACGCCTCCCGAATGGCGCACCGCCAGCCAGCGGGCGCTGGCCCAGATGAGGGCGAGCGGGAGCTGCAAATTTGAGAAGGAGTATTTCCGGAAAGACGGCACCCGCGTGCCGGTGCTAGTCGGCGGCGCGGCCATCGAGGGCAGGCGGGACGAGAGCGTCACCTTCGTGCTCGACTTGACCGAACGCAAGCGGGCCGAGGAATCGCTGCGCGAGAGCGAGCAGCGGTTCCGCGACTATGCGGAGACCGCATCCGATTGGTTCTGGGAGACCGGCCGGGATCATTCTTTCACTTATGTGTCGGAGCGCGCCACCGCGTTTGGCCACAAGATAACGATCGGCCAAAGGCGATGGGATATTGCGGCCGACCTCGATGACGAGCCGGAGAAGTGGCGTCGGCACCTCGATACCCTGGCGCAGCAGCAACCATTTCGCGGGTTTACCTACAAGGTCCTCCTGGAGGATGGCTCGCGGCACTACATAGGCGTGAACGGCAAGCCGATCTTTGACCCGGCGGGATGCTTTCTCGGCTATCGCGGCGGCTCGAGCGACGTGACCGCGACGGTTCTTGCCGATGAGGCGGTGCGCGAAGCCAGAGAGGAGAAGACGGCGGCGGAGGCCGAGCGGGTGAGGTTGCTGCAGCGTCTGATCAATGCCCAGGAGGAGGAGCGCCGCCGCATCGCCCGCGAGCTGCACGACCAGATGGGTCAGGACCTGACTGGCCTGTCCCTCAGCCTGAAGAGCCTCGAGCATTTGGTTGGCGACGAGGGCCGCAGCATGCTGCGCGGGCTGCAGTCGCTGACCGCGCAGATGGGCCGCAATATGCACCGGATCGCAACCGAGCTGCGTCCGACCGCACTGGACGATGTCGGCCTTCTTCCGGCACTCGAGACAACCACCGCCGATTGGGGCGAGCGGTACGGCATCCGGGTCGACTTCCACGGCGGCGATCTGATCGCGCGGATGCTCCCCATGGAGATGGAGACGACCATCTTCCGCACCGTCCAGGAGGCGCTCACGAACGTCCTGAAGCACGCTGCGGCGAGCACGGTAAGCATTGTGCTGGAATGCCGCGATGGGTGGCTGCAGATCATCGTCGAGGACAACGGAAAGGGGTTTGATCCCAACTCTCCAATCATGGCTGGGCATCTCGGCCTCGCAGGGATCCGTGAGCGGCTCGCCTTGATCGGCGGGGTGTTGATCATCGACTCCGCTCCGGATGTCGGCACGACGCTCTACGTCAGAATCCCCTTCCTCCAAGCGGACCGGAATGCCGACTACGCCGCGGAGCACGGCTGATTCTGGGTACTTTCGTCGGTTGAACAACAGTGGAGGAGTGTCCGCTCGCCACCTGTCGCGGACCACCACCTGACGCGGCTGTGGCCATGTTTATGAGTACACATCCTAGGCGCGCGCCGCCAGGCGCTTGCCATCGAGCCGGATGACGGCGCGGCGATCGAAGGCGCGGCCGACGGCGTCGAGCCGCCGCTGCACCGTCTCGCCCGACCACAGCGGATCATCCGCCGGCGCGTGCAGCGTCACCTCACCCTCGCGCAGCGCGAGGCTGGTGTGCGACAACACGGCCGGCGCGCCGCCGCTCAGCGTATAGCCGAGGCGCAACGTCAACCCGATGGCCCGTGCCGTTGCGTGATCGGCCTCGCCGATGAGCCGCCGCGTCGGTTCCTTCACCTCGGCATCCGTCGGGCCGCCGTAGCGCGCATGCAGTGCCGTCGCGATGAAGACGCGTTCGCTGTGATCGATGCCGGCAAACGGCAACCGCAAACCGCGCATGAAGGCCTCGTCGGCGCGGTAGTCCGGATGCTCGTTCCACGCTGTGTCGCTGAGCAGAGACACCGCCAGTCGCAGGCGGCGCCGACGCGCATCCTCGCCGGGAAAGAGCGATGTCGTCCAGCCGAACAGCTCGTCGCCGGTGATGCCGAAGCGCGGGCTGGTCCCCGCAATGGTGGCGCAGGCAACGAGCAACGGATCCTGCTTGCGCTCGGACTCCGGCAAGAGATCGTAGAGATGGCCCTCGCGCAGCCCATAGGCAGAGAAAACGAGGCGCTCCGGTGCGATGGCGTCGACGATGCGCGACAGCACGAAGGCGGCAAGCGGAACCGCCTCGATGCGCTTCTTCGAAACCGAGGCGATCTTCTCGAGCGATTTGCGCGACAATCGGCTGATGAAGCGAAAAATCTGCTCGGCGTCGCCGCGCGGCACCACGTAGTTCTGAATGATGTGCAGCGGGTATTTCACCTGATCCATGTGGATCCGTGCGAGCGCGCGCCAGGCGCCGCCGACGAGATAGAAGCTCCGCCCGCGATAACGGCGTAGCCAAGGGATGCTGGCGATATGGCGGTCGACGATTTCGCGCAGTCGCTTCTCGTCGTCGCTGTATTCGGCGAGGCGCAGCGGCCCGAGCGGCAGGCTCGGTCCTTCGCCGACCTGACCGAGATCGACCGGGATGAGCTCGACGCTGCCGCCGCCGAGATCGCCGACGACGCCGTCGGCCTGCGGGATGCCGGCGACGACGCCGAGTGCCGAGAGGCGACCCTCGGCGCCGCCGTCGAGGATATTGACCGGAACGCCGCAACGGCGGGTCGCCTCGGCGACGAACTGCGCCCCGTCGCTGGCGTCGCGCACGGCGGCGGTGGCGATGATGTCGAGTCTGGTGACGCCGACGGCGCCGGCCAGCGCGACGAAACGCGCGAGGTTGTCGAGCGCCGGCGTGATGGCATCGGTGTTCAGTCGGCCTGAGCTTTCGAGCCCGCGGCCGAGGCCGCACAGCACCTTCTCGTTGAGCAGCGCGAGCGGCGCGCGCCCCAGCTGGTCGTAGACGACGAGGCGAAGCGAGTTCGACCCGATATCGATAACCGCAATGCGACCACGTGGCGCCATGAGGACGATGATCAGTCGGCTGTGTGGAGCCTGTTGTCGAGCACCAGACGGGGCGTCGACTGGGCGCGGCTCAACGCACTGCCACGCCCCGACAGGCTGGGATTGGTCATGAAATAAGTATGCGCGCTGAACGGTTCGCCGTCCGGAATTGCCCTGGTATAGACGCCGTCACCGTCGAGCTGCCAGCTCTGCGCCGTGTCCTTGAGGTTGGCCACCATGATCTCGTCGACAACCTGACGATGAACGGTCGGATTCTCGATCGGCACCAGCGATTCGACCCGCCAATCGAGATTGCGCGGCATCCAATCGGCCGACGAGACGAAGGCCTTGGCGTGGTCGGACGGCAGCGGATGGCCGTTGCCGAAGCAAACGATACGGCCATGCTCGAGGAACCGGCCGATGATGCTTTTGACGCGGATGTTTTCGGACAGGCCGGGAACGCCAGGACGCAGGCAGCAAATGCCGCGGACGATGAGGTCGACCTGCACACCCGCAGCCGAAGCGCTGTAGAGCAGATCGATAGTCGTCGGGTCGACCAGCGAGTTCATCTTCGCCCAGATCTGCGCGGGTTTGCCGCTTCTTGCGTTGGCGATCTCGGCTTCGATCAGCTCGCTCAGCCGGTGACGCAGCGTCAGCGGCGCGACGGAGATCTTCTCCAGCGTTGCCGGCGTTGCATAGCCGGTCATGTAGTTGAACAGTCGCTGAGCATCGCGGCAGAGCGCTCGGTCGCAGGTGAAGAAGGACAGGTCCGTATAGACCTTGGCGGTGTAGGGATGATAGTTGCCGGTGCCGAAATGCACATAGGAGCGCAGCGCGCCCGCCTCGCGGCGCACCACCAGGGCGACTTTGGCATGCGTCTTTAACTCGAGGAAGCCGTAGACGACCTGGACGCCGGCACGCTCGAGATCGCGCGCCCAGCGGATATTCGCCTCTTCGTCGAAGCGCGCCTTGAGCTCGATCAGCGCGGTCACCGATTTGCCGGCTTCGGCGGCCTCGATCAACGCACGAACCACCGGGCTGTCGTCGCTCGTCCGGTAGAGCGTCTGTTTGATGGCGACGACGGCGGAATCGCGCGCCGCCTGGCGCACGAATTGGACGACGACGTCGAAGCTTTCGTAGGGATGATGGACGACGATGTCCTTCGCTTGGATGGCCGCGAAGCAGTCGCCGCCGAAATCGCGGATCCGCTCCGGAAAGCGCGGATTATAGGGGGTAAAGAGCAGGTCAGGCCGCTCGTCGATGATGAGCTTCTTGGTGTCGACCAGGCCAAGGATGCCATCGTGACGAAAGACGTCGCCCTCGGAGGCATCGAGCTTCTCGGCGAGGAAGCGGCTGAGACTTTCCGGCATGCCGCTATCGATGCTGAGCCGGATGACATGGCCGCGCCGACGCCGCTTCAGCGCGGTTTCATAGAGGCGGACGAGATCCTCCGCCTCCTCCTCGATTTCGACCTCGCTGTCGCGCAAAATGCGGAAGACGCCCTGGCCGACGACGTCGAAGCCGGGAAAGAGGTGATCGAGAAAAAGGCTGAGCAACTGCTCCATCGGCAGAAAACGCACCGCCGCCCCCGGCAATCGGACAAATCGACTGATCGAGGGCGGAATGAGCAGCAGCGCCTCCATGTTCTCGCCGTCGCTGCGGCGGACGAGCTGCAGCGCCAGGCCGAAACCGAGATTGGCGATGAATGGAAACGGGTGCGCTGGATCGATGGCGAGCGGCGTCAGGACCGGAAAGATCTCCGCCATGAATTGCTCTTCGAGCCATGCAAGGTCGCTCGCCAACAGCTCCTGCGGCCCGATGATGGCGATGCCAGCGGCGCCGAGCTCGACGCGCAAAGCGCGCCACGTCACCTGCTGGTCACTCATCAGCTTGCCGGCCCGCGCATTGATCGCCGCGAGCTGCTGCGCCGGGGTCAGACCATCCTGGCTCGGCATCGCGATATCGGCGAGGACATGACCTTTGAGCCCGGCCACCCGAACCATGTAGAATTCGTCGAGGTTGCTCGCCGAGATCGACAGGAAGCGCAAGCGCTCGAGCAGCGGATGGCGGGGATTGTCGGCCTCGCTGAGGACGCGCTCGTTGAAGGCGAGCCAGGAGAGCTCGCGATTGATGAATCGCGTCTCGGAGCGCAGGTCAGTCGGCGCGGCCGGTACCGTCCGGGGCTTCGCCAAAGTTGTACTCCTGTTTCTTTCTCGTTCGATTTATTCTATAGCGCCTTGATGGCGAAGTCATGACGGCATCGCGGAGCCCGCACCCCGTGGGCGAGAAAATCACCGATGACTCTCCAAAACGATGGCGCCCCGCGGGTCTTGCAGCTGCTGCGCCACGCCAAATCGAGCTGGCGCGACGGCAATCTCGCCGATCGCGAGCGTCCGCTGAACCGACGCGGGCATCACGCCGGACGGTTGCTTGCCGCCCATCTCGCGCGGCACACGCCACCCGATCTCGTGCTGTGCTCGAGCGCATTGCGCACGCGCGAGACGTTCGAATACATCGCCACCGCCTACCCGATCCGCCCGCGCCTGGCGGTCGAGGAAGGACTCTATCTGGCAACCCCCCGCGCCCTCATGGAACGGATCGAGCTCGTGCCGGACGAGGTTACCACCCTGATGGTGATCGGCCACAACCCTGGGCTGCACGAGCTCGCGGCAGCGCTCGCCCGGCACGGGTCAAAGATCGACCGCGCGCGGCTCGCCGCCAAGTTTCCGACCGGAGCCTTGGCAAGCTACCGGCTCGCCGGGCCGTGGCGCGATATCGCCCACGCCCCGATCGCCCTTACGAGCTACATCGTCCCGAGCGATCTCGACAGCGAGGCGGACGACCCCGACTAACCGTCGCGGTCCTGCCAGCCAAGCACCTCGCGGGCGAGCGGCACGGTGATCCGCCGCTTGGCTACCAGCGCGGCGCGGTCGAGCGCGGCGACGATGCGGCGCGCCGCCGCAAAGGAGCGCTCCATGTGGTGCAGCAGGAAGATGACGACGTCCTCACCGACGGTGAGCTGACGGTCGGAAAAAAGCTTGAGCAACACCGCGCCGATCAGCGCATCGTCGGGCGCCAGTACGGCGATATCGGGCAAGGCGAGGAGGCGCGAGCGCAGATCCGGCAGCGCCGTCGCCCATCGCGAAGCCGGGGCGCCCGCCGTCAGCAGAACATGCCCACCGCCCTCCGCGACCAGGTTGAGAAGATGCAGCAGCGGTCGCTCAGGCGCCGTCTCCGCGCCGTCGACAACCACGGCACCGGCGACGGCAAGCTGCGGGACGGCTGTGGCGGTCAGCGCCGCCGGCTCGCATAGCACGGCGCGCGAGCGCGCCTGCCAGACATGCGCGAGATGCGTCTTGCCGCAACCCGGCGGTCCATGCAGCACGCAGGAAGCGGCCGGCCATTCGGGCCAACGGTCGAGCCAGGCGACCGCTGCCGCGTTACTCGCGGCGACGAGAAAATCCTCGACGCCGAAGGCCGGCCGGTGGGGAAACTCAAAGGTGAACTGATTCGTCATCGCGCGCGTCGGCCACCAGCGGGTCGTAGATCGGGCTTTCAAGATAACGGGCAAGGGCAAAGCGCGTCAGCACGCCGATGACGGCCGCCACCGGCACCGCGATGATCAACCCGAGCAGACCGAACAGATTGCCGAAGGCGAGCAGCGCGAAGATCACCCAGACCGGATGCAGGTTGACGCGTTGGCCGACCAGCCGAGGGGTCAGTAAATTGCTCTCGATGGCCTGACCGACGACGAAGATGCCGGCGACGATGCCGACCGACGTCCAGCTGGTGAATTGCGTTACGGCGAGCAGCAGCGCAAGCCCGGCGCCGATGGCGGCGCCGACCAGCGGGATAAAGGTAAGGATGCCGACCAGCAGGCCAATGATCAGCCCGAAATCGAGTCCGGCAAGCGACAGCGCCACCGCGTAGAAAACCGCCATCAGCAGACACACCGTCGCCTGACCGCGGATGAAGCCGGCGAGCGTGGCGTCGACCAGCGCCGCCTGGGCGCGGATCGTCTCGCGATGCGGCCGCGGCAACCAGCTGTCGATGCGCGCGATCATGCGATTCCAATCGCGCAGCAGAAAGAAGGCGACGACCGGAGTGACGAAGACGAGAGAGAGGATGTTGAAGAAGGCGAGGCCGCCACCGACGAGGCCCTGCAAGAGCCGACCGAGCCAGGAAAACGCATCGCCGAGCTTGCCGCCCACGGCATCGCGCAGCTTGCCGTAATCCTCCGGTGATAGCCGCTCCTGGAAGAAACCCATCAGCGAGTTGATATCGGCGCGGGCAGCGTCGAGGAAACTGGGGAAGCGGCGAACGAGCTCAACGATCTGCGTCTCGAGCAGCGGCACGAGGATAAGCAAGACGAGAGCGACGGCGAGCAGGAAGCCGAGCAGCACGACGAGGGCCGCGGCGCCACGCGGCAGACCTAAGCGCTCGAGCCGATTGCACGGCGGACCGAGGAAATAGGCGATGGCGAAACCGGCGACGAAGGGCAGGAGGATGGCGCTCAATAGCCACAGCGCCAAGCCGCAGAGGACAATGCCGCCGCACCAGAAGAGGGCGCGCTGCCAGGCGTCGCGGATCATACCGGCTCCGCGCCGGCGAGACTGCGAACCCAGCGCACGAGGTAGGCGCCGCCCGACAACACCGTCGTCGCCGCGACGACGAGGATGAGTCCGCCGGTCAGACCGTGATCGTCGAACGAGAACCCGAGCCGCGCCAGGGTGAGCACGACGAGCACGATCTGCAGCGCCGTGTTCGCCTTGCTGACGAAAAGCGGCTGCCAATTTCTCTGCTCGCCGACGAGCTGACCGATAAGAAAACCGCCGACGATCATCAGGTCGCGCGAGACGACGAGAATGACGAGCCAGTTCGGCAGCTGGCCGGCAACGCCGAGCGTCACATAGATGCTGACGAGCAGCGTCTTGTCGGCGACCGGATCGAGCAGAGCGCCGATCCGGGTGCGCATGTCGAACCGCTTGGCGATGAAGCCATCGACGGCATCGGAAACGCCGGCGAGGAGAAAGAGCCAGAATGCCGCGGCGAACTGGTTGGCGAGGATCAGCCAGACCGAGACGGGCACCGAGAGCAGTCGCCCGAGGGTGATGAAATTGGCCGGGTTCACGGGCGCGCGGCCGCTAGCGTGGCGGGTCGTCGGTCGTTCCACCGGCGCCGCGCGACCGCAATGTCCATGAATCGGCGCCACCATCGAGGACGAGGTCGCGCTGCGCCAGAGCGAGGCGCAGCCGCGCCGGATCGCCCAGATAATGGAGCTCGATGCGACCATTCTGCTTGCCGAGCGCGAGGAGATCGCTGCGCTTCACCGCCGGCACTCCTTTCAGCCGGTCACGCACCGCGATCCAGTCACCGATTCCGGCGAGCGGCACCGAGGCGACCAGTACACCCTCGCTGCCGGCGGCGATCACATTGTCGCGCCGCCAAGCTTCCTCGACATCGGCAGCGCCAGCCGTCGCCGCACGCGCCATGAGGTCGTCGGCGCGCTCGCCCGCGGCCGGCTCGAAAGTGGCGCCCCCGATCTCTGTCGCGGCGCCAGCCGAAACCCGCCTCAGACTGGTCTGCAACGCGCCCGAGGGGCGCTGCGTTGCCGCCGCGATGAGGACATCACCGCCACCATAGCGGGCGGCGATACGGCCAAGAGCGGCGCGGTCGGCGGCGAGCGCCTGGTCGGCATCGATTGCGTCGCTATCGGCCGCGTCGCCAGGTGGCACGACGAATGGGACCAAGCCGCCGGCACCGGCGCGGGCGGACCACGCGGCGCGCCACGGATTGGGATTGTCCCACAACAGCGTCCGGTCGTCGCGGCGCAGCACCGCCAGCACGACGACCGGCTTGCTGACCGTCTCGGCGAACGGGATGCCGGCATCCCGCAGCGCCGCGCGGACGTTTTCGGGACGGAAGCGGAAAGTATAGGTGGCGAGGTAGCGGACGCCCGAGCTGCGCTCGTTCGCGACCGAGAAATCGCGCACCATGTCGGTGAGCTGCTGATCCCCGACGCGCGGCAGCCGGGAACGGTCGGCGGCGAGGATCAAGCGCTCGAGCAGCGTGCGGAAAGCGCGGCGCTGGCCATCGAGGCGCGCCGCCTCGCGGGCGGCCACGGCATTGCTGGCAGTGGCATCGACGGGGATATCGGCCACGGTGAAGATATCGGTCTGGCCCGCCGCGCCCGAAGCGGCCGGCCACAAGAAGGCGGCCAGTCCGAAAAGACAGGCGCCGAGCAGAGAAGCGGCGGCAACCGACGCGGTCGAGCGTCCGGAAATTCGGCGCATGGAATTCATCGCGCAGCCATAGCGCAAATCCGGCGGCCACGCCACAGCCCCGCCACGCTTCCGCTCGACCACACGCTGCGCTACACCTAGCTTGCAGGCGGCAAAGGACAAGCGGGACAACGACGCAGCATGACGCAGAACCACGGCAAGCCCGGTGAGCGGCGAAACGCGCCGGCAAGCTATCGCGCATCGGGCGTCGACATCGATGCCGGTAATGCGCTGGTCGAGGCGATCAAGCCGCTCGCCCGGGCAACGGCGCGGCGCGGCGCCGATGCCGGGCTCGGCGGCTTCGGGGCGCTCTTCGATCTCAAGGCGGCGGGGTTTCGCGACCCCATCCTGGTATCGACGACCGACGGTGTCGGCACCAAGCTGAGGATCGCCATCGCCGCCGGGCGGCATGAGACGATCGGCATCGACCTCGTCGCCATGTGCGTCAACGATCTCATCGTGCAAGGCGCTGAGCCGTTGTTCTTCCTCGACTATTTCGCCACTGGCCGGCTCGACGTCGCGACGGCGCGGACGATCATTGCGGGGATTGCCGAGGGCTGCCGCGCGGTCGGCTGCGCCCTGGTCGGCGGCGAGACGGCGGAGATGCCGGGCATGTACGCGGCCGGCGACTACGACCTCGCCGGTTTCGCCGTCGGTGCCGTCGAGCGCGACGCGGTGCTGACCGGCGCCGACATCGTGGCGGGCGATGTCATTCTCGGCCTCGCATCGAGCGGGCTGCACTCCAATGGCTTCTCGCTGGTCCGCCGCATCGTCGAGCAGGCCGGTCTCGACTATGCCGCCGCCGCCCCGTTCGCCCCGGAGCTCAGCCTTGGCGAGGCCCTGCTGGTGCCGACCCGGCTCTATGTCAAATCTTGCCTCGCCGCCCTGCGGCTCGGCGGCGTCAAGGCGTTCGCCCACATCACCGGCGGCGGCCTCATCGAAAACATCCCGCGCGTGCTGCCCAAGACGCTGGCGGCCGAGCTCGACGCCGCCTGCTGGACGCTGCCGCCGGTCTTTCGCTGGCTGGCGAGCACCGCCGGGCTCGACCATCACGAGATGGCGCGTACCTTCAATTGCGGCATCGGCATGGTCGTCGTCACCGCAGCCGACGCCGCCGAGCGCACGGCAAGCTGCCTCGGCGAGGCCGGCGAGACGGTCTTCCGCATCGGCCGCATCGTCGAGCGCGGCGACGGCGCCGGCAGCCGCATCCGCAACATGGCGGCGCAATGGCCGACCGGCTGAAGATCGGCATCCTCATCTCCGGGCGCGGCTCGAACCTCCAAGCGCTGATCGATGCCTGCGCAGGGTCCGACTATCCCGCCGAGATCGTGCTGGTGATCGCCAACCGCGCCGATGCAAACGGCATCGAGCGGGCGCGCCAGGCGGGGCTGCCGGCGACGGTGATCCCGCATCGCGACTTCGCCGATCGCCAAGGCTTCGATGCCGCGCTCGACGCCGCCTTGCGCCAAGCCGGCGCCGAATTGGTCTGCAATGCCGGGTTCATGCGCATCCTGACGCCGTGGTTCG
>WNFD01012242.1_pt1 | contig 11931 bp, 12 predicted proteins | sample 5400491 | NCBI WGS metagenome assembly WNFD01 (sample SAMN13153343, study PRJNA577476) | soil metagenome | isolation source: 120 cm saprolite under Douglas fir tree site 2 hole 2 replicate 2 | place: USA:California | collected 2015-04-18 | reverse complement strand
TCAGTCGGGCGAGGTGGGGTCGCCGCAGCTCCACTTCGAGATCCGCAAAGGCTCCTCGCCGGTTGACCCGCTTCAATTCCTGAACGGGGCGTAAGCGCTCGCGAATTTGCGAAGCTCGACATGTTTTGCACTGCTGTCATCGCCCGGCTTGACCGGGCGACCCAGTATTCCAGAGCAGCCTGAAGAAGGCCGCGCCAGCGCGGCGTACTGGATTCCCCGCAGGAGCCTGTCATCGGGCTCGCCGGAGGCGAGACGAGCGCTTGCTTGGCGACGATGACGTCACTTCACGCTCAGCCGCACGCCCAGCCGGCCCGCCAGTTCCTGGGTGAACTGCCAGGCCACGCGGCCGGAGCGCGAGCCGCGCGTGGTCGACCATTCCAGCGCCTCGCGCTCCAATTCCTCCTCGGCGATCGCAATGCCGAAATGGCCGCAATAGCCCTTCACCATGGCGAGGTACTCGTCCTGGCTGCAGCGGTGGAAGCCGAGCCACAGGCCGAAGCGGTCCGACAGCGAGACCTTCTCCTCGACGGCCTCGCCGGGATTGATCGCCGTCGAGCGTTCGTTCTCGATCATCTCGCGTGCCAAGAGATGCCGCCGGTTGGATGTGGCATAAAGGATGACATTGTCGGGCCGGCCCTCGATGCCGCCCTCCAGCACGGCCTTGAGCGACTTGTAGGAGGCGTCATTGCCATCGAATGACAGATCGTCGCAAAACACGATGAAACGGAACGCCGAGGCCCGCAGCAGGTCCATCAGTGCGGGCAGGCTCTCGATGTCCTCGCGGTGAATTTCGATCAGCTTGAGGCGGTCGGCCGGCTTGCGATCGACATTGATGCTGGCATGGGTCGCCTTCACCAGCGAGGATTTGCCCATGCCGCGCGCCCCCCACAACAGCGCGTTGTTGGCGGGCAGGCCGTCGGCGAAACGCTCGGTGTTCTCGATCAGGATGTCGCGCATCCGGTCGATGCCCTTGAGCAGGCCGAGATCGACGCGGCTGACGCGCGGCACCTCGGCGAGCCGGCCGTTCGGATGCCAGACAAAGGCGTCGGCATTGCCGAAGGCCTGGGACGTGACGGGCACCGGGGCGCTCGCGGACAGGTGCGCTGCGATGGCCTCGAGCGCACGCGCGATTCGGAGCGGCGTATCGTCCTGGGTGTCATCCCTCTGGGCGTCATCCTTTTGCGGCACTGTGGGGCGTTTTGCCGCGACTTTCGCGGGCTTTCGCACTGAAGCGCGGGATACGGTTTGACGGAGGTTTTTTGACATTCTGCAAGTTCCTGACGGCGCAGCCATATCGGGCCTTTCCAATGCCTGCAAGCAGGCCCAAATGAGGGGCCAGGCCACGTTGCAATTGGGACCGCGGTCGCTATAGTCCGCGCGAATTTGCCCCCGGACCGGCCCTCTCCAGGCATCGCCGGTTCGCAGCCATCTCACGAGGATTGTTCTGATGCTGATCACCCCTGCGTACGCCCAGGCTGCGGGCGGCGGCGACACCAACAGCATGTTGATGTCGCTTCTGCCGTTCGCGCTGATCTTCGTGATCATGTATTTCCTGATCCTGCGGCCGCAGCAGAAGAAGGTCAAAGACCACGCCGAGCTCGTCAAGAACATCCGCCGCGGCGATACCGTCGTGACCTCGGGCGGCCTCGTTGGCAAGGTCACCAAGGTCGTCGACGACGACCAGATCGAGTTCGAGATTTCCGACGGCGTCCGGGTGCGGCAGATGCGGCAGATGATTTCGGGCGTGCGCGCCAAGGGCGAGCCGGCGAAGGAAAAGAGCGAGCCCGCCAAGGACGAGACGTCCGCGAGCTGATCGTTTTGCGCGATCGGCGCGCGGCATTCTCCTTAGGTCTGACAGGTCGATCCGATGTTGTATTTCACGCGGTGGAAGGCGCTGGGCATTATCCTGACGGCGTTTATTGTATGCCTCTGCGCGGTGCCCAATTTCTTCCCCGAAGCCCAGGTCAAGGCTTGGCCACAATGGGCGCAACGCCGGCTCGTGCTCGGCCTCGACCTGCAGGGCGGCTCCTATCTGCTGCTGGAGGTCGATTCCAACTACATCAAGAAGGACAAGCTCGACCAGGTCAGGGATGACGTGCGGCGCACCCTGCGCGACGCCAAGATCGGCTATACCGGGCTTGCCGCCCGCGGCGAGAGCGTCGAGGTTCGGGTCACCAAGGATACCGACGCGCAGACCGCGCTTTCCAAATTGCGCGAGCTGTCGCAGCCGCTCGGCGGCCTGCTCGGCTCGAACGGCCAGCGCAGCCTGGAGGTCAGCGACGCCGGCGGCGGGTTGATCCGGCTCAGCGTTCCGCAGGCTGCGATCACCGAGCGCATCCGCCAGACCATCGAACAGTCGATCCAGATCGTCGAGCGCCGCGTCAACCAGCTCGGCACGGTCGAGCCGGTGATCCAGCGCCAGGGCAACGATCGCATCCTGGTGCAGGTCCCGGGCTTGCAGGACCCGACCCAGCTCAAGAACCTCCTCGGCAAGACGGCCAAGATGGAATTCCGCATGGTGGATTCCTCCGTGCCGCCCGATCAGGCGCAGGCGGGCAGGGTACCGCCGGACTCCGAAGTGCTGATGAGTTCGTCCTCGCCGAAGGTTCCCTATGTCATCAAGAAGCAGGTGCTGGTCTCCGGCGGCGACCTGACCGACGCACAGCTCGGCTTCGATCCGCAGACCAGCGAGCCCGTCGTCAACTTCCGCTTCAACACGGCGGGATCGCGCAAATTCGCCCAGGCCACGACCGAAAATGTCGGGCAGCCTTTCGCGATCGTGCTCGACAACGAAGTGATTTCCGCGCCGGTGATCCGGACGCCGATCACCGGCGGCTCCGGGCAGATCTCCGGCAATTTCACCGCGCAGTCGGCCAATGATCTCGCGATCCTGCTACGTGCCGGCGCGCTGCCGGCGCCGCTGACCGTGATCGAAGAGCGCACAGTCGGTCCGGGCCTCGGCCAGGACTCGATCGAAAAGGGCGAGCTCGCCGCCTATGTCGGCTCGATCCTGGTCATCGTCTTCATGCTCCTGACCTACCGTTTGTTCGGCCTGTTCGCCAACATCGCGGTCGCGATCAACGTTGCGATGATCTTCGGCCTGTTGTCGCTGTTGAACGCCACGCTGACCTTGCCCGGCATCGCCGGCATCGTGCTGACGGTCGGCATCGCCGTCGACTCCAACGTGCTGATCTATGAGCGCATCCGCGAAGAGCTGCGCGGCGGCCGCAACGCGATCTCCGCGATCGATGCCGGCTTCAAACGCGCGCTGTCGACCATCCTCGATTCCAACATCACCACCTTCATCGCCGCCGCCGTCCTATTCTATATCGGCACCGGACCGGTGCGCGGCTTTGCCGTCACGCTCGGCATCGGCATCATCACCACGGTTTTCACCGCCTTCACCTTGACCCGCCTGATCGTGGCGTGGTGGGTGCGGTGGAAGCGGCCGCAAAGCGTGCCGATCTAGGGAGCTACGTGCCGGCTGTGACACATTTGGTTCTGATCTCCCTTGGCATCCTGATTGCCGTGCTGACCGTGGTCAGCGCGTTCGGCCTGCTGCCGTCGCTGCGCATCGTTCCCGACAACACCCATTTCGATTTCACGCCGTTCGGCCTGCTGCCGTCGCTGCGCATCGTTCCCGACAACACCCATTTCGATTTCACGCAGTTTCGCCGCATCTCCTTTCCGATCTCGGCGACGCTGTCGATCGTCGCGATCACGCTGTTCTTCACCCATGGCCTGAATTTCGGCATCGACTTCAAGGGCGGCACGCTCCTGGAAGTGCAGGAGAAGTCTGGCGCGGCCGATATCGGTGCGATGCGCGCGACCTTGAACGGCCTTGGGCTCGGCGACGTGCAGTTGCAGCAGTTCGGCGGACCGGCCAACGTCTTGATCCGCGTTGCCGAACAGCCGGGCGGCGATGCGGCGCAACAGCAGGCGGTGAGCAAGGTGCGCGCCGCGCTCGGCGATTCCGTCGACTACCGCCGCGTCGAAGTCGTGGGGCCGCGCGTCTCCGGCGAGCTTCTTGCCTATGGCATGATCGGCCTGATGCTCGCGATCTTCGCCATCCTGATTTATCTCTGGTTCCGGTTCGAATGGCAGTTCGCGCTCGGCGCCATGATCGCCAACGTCCACGACATCGTGCTGACGATCGGCTTCATGTCGATCTCGCAGGTCGATTTCGACCTGACCAGCATCGCAGCGCTGCTGACGATTCTCGGCTATTCGCTGAACGACACGGTCGTGATCTATGACCGCATCCGCGAGATGCTGCGCCGCTACAAGAAGATGCCGATGCCGCAGCTCCTCAACGAGTCCATCAACTCGACGCTGTCGCGCTCGATCATCACCCACTTCACCGTGACGCTCGCGCTGCTGGCGCTGCTCTTGTTCGGCGGCAACGCCATCCACAGCTTCACGGCGGTGATGATGTTCGGCGTGGTGCTGGTCGGCACCTACACCTCGATCTTCATCGCGGCGCCGATCCTGATCTATCTCGGCGTCGGAACCCACCGGGCCGAACTGCCGGATACGCCGCCGAAGAAGTAGTGGTGTCGGGGTGATCCCGAAACGTGCGGCTTGAGGGGTTTGAGCCCTTCGAGTGCGTTGAGTTGAATGATGTCCAGTACAGACGCTCCGCATCTTCCGAGGTCGGCACCGATCGACGCTTACGGCAAGGGCGGCTTTGCCTTCGCCGGCATGTCGCATCGCGGCTCGCTGCTCTGCCTGCCGGAGGCGGTCTGGGCCTGGCCGGTGACCCGGCCTGATGAAATCGACAAATACTCACTGGAGCGGGTTTTCGCTGCGGCCAACGGCATCGATACGCTCATTATCGGCACCGGAGCTGACGTCTGGCTGCCGCCGGCCGAGCTTCGCGCCGCCTTCCGCTCAGTCCGCGTAGTGCTGGATGCGATGCAGACGGGACCCGCGATCCGGACCTACAACATCATGATGGGCGAGCGGCGGCGGGTGGCGGCGGCGCTCATCGCGGTGCCATGAGCAGCCTCGTGAGCGGCGCTGACGGCAACACGGATTCGGCCGCGTTCTGCGCCGATCTCGTGCGCGGCCATGACTTCGTCCGCTACGCCTCGACCCTGTTCGTGCCGTCGGACAAGCGGCGCGCGCTGCTCGCGCTCTATGCCTTCAATGTCGAGATTTGCCGGGTCCGCGACCAGGTCACGCAACCCCTGCCCGGTGAAATCCGGCTGCAATGGTGGACCGACATGCTGGCCGGCGGCGGTCATGGCGGCGCCGAGGGCAATCCGGTCGCGGCCGAATTGATCCGCGCGGTCGAGGTGTTCCATCTGCCGGTCGAACCGCTGTCGCGCCTGATCGAGGAGCATCAGTTCGATCTCTACAACGATCCGATGCCGACGCTCGCGGCACTCGAAGGCTATGTCACCGATACCGCGTCGGCGCTGTTGACACAGGCGGCGCGGATTGTCGGCCCGCCATCCACAGCCGTCGAGCATCTGGCGCGCCATGCCGGTCTTGCGCAAGGTTTTGCAAAGGTGATCGCGGCGCTGCCGCGCGATGCCGTCCGCCGTCAGTTGTTTCTGCCATTGCAACTCCTGGAGAGCCGCGGCGGCAGCGCAGACGAGGTGTTCTCGGGCAAGCAGACGCCGAGGACGCGCGCCGCGCTCGATCAGTTGGCCGGCGAGGCGCTCCGACATCTCGACACCGCCATGACTCTGATTGCCGATGTGACGCCGGAGCAACGGCCGATCTTCCTGCCGCTGTCGCTGTTGCGCCGGGATCTCGAACGGGTGTCGCGCGCGGACGCCGATCCCTTCGCCCCGCAGGCGCGATCAAGGCTGTCGATATTGTGGACGCTATGGCGGGCGTCGCGGTCGGTGGCTTTCAAAGCCGGGTAGGTCCGAAGGCTCCTTGCCGCGGGACCGCCTCTCATCACACTGGACGTTGTCGGGTGGACAGCGGTAGGCTTGGCCTGCTGCCGCGCAAGACGGCAGGTCGAGGGAGGGATGCAGACATGCGGGAATTATCGCCCGAAACCATCACCGACGCGGTGCTGGACCAGATGGCGGCAACGCCCGACCCGCGCATGAAGGAGATCATGGCGTCGGCGGTCAAGCACCTGCATGCCTTTGCCCGGGATGTGAACCTGACCCCTGGGGAATGGATCAAGGGCATCGAATTCATGACCATGGTCGGCAAGACCTGCACGCCGGCCAGGCAGGAGTTCATTCTACTTTCGGATACGTTGGGCCTTTCGGCCCTCGTCAACGGCCTGCATGACAAGACGGCCCTGGAGGAAGGAACCCACACAAGTCTCCTCGGTCCCTTCTATCGCGAGGCGTCGCCAAAGCTGGCGGCCGGCAACCAGATCGCCCGGCACGTGAAGCCGGGTACCGAGTGCATCCTCTACGGCCGCGTGACCGATATCAACGGCAAGCCGCTTGCCGATGCGACAGTCTCGGTCTGGCAGACCAGCGCCGACGGCCTCTACGACATCCAGGAGAACGCGGCATCGGTGGACTATCGCGGCGTTTTCTCCACCGATGCAGACGGCGTCTATCTGGTGCGCACCGTCAAGCCGCGCGGATACTCCATCCCGATGGATGGACCGGTCGGCAATATGGTGAAAGCGCAGGCGCGGCACGGCATGCGGCCGGCCCATATTCATTTCCTGGTCGGCGCCTCCGGCTATCGCGAGCTGGTCACGGCGCTCTATCTGCGCGACGATCCGCACCTTGCCGACGACGTCGTGTTCGGCTCCGCGGACGATCTCGCGGTCGATATCGCGGCGAATGATCCGAACTGTCCCATCAAGGGAGTGCCGAGCATTCGCTTTGACATGCGCCTGTCGCGCGAAGGCGAGGCCGACAAGACCAGCGGCCGCGTCGGCTCCGACCCGTCGGCCATCTGGAAGGAGGCCGCCAAGGAGGACAGCGCAAAATTGGCAGCATCGGCGCCCGCGGCGGGCTAGGCTTGGTGAATGATCATCCGGCTTCAAAAAGCCGGGTCGCCAATCAGTACTGAAAGAGAGTGCGTATGTTGGGGGGAAAGATGAATCGTAGAAGGGTGTTCGGCTGGGCGATGGCCGTTGCCGTGCTGACGTCGGGTGCGAGCGCAGAAGAGCCGCCGATCAAGATCGGCATGTCGATGGCGCAAACCGGCGGGCTTGCCGCGGGCGGCAAGGCCTCGCTGCTCGGTATCGAGATCTGGCGCGACGATATCAACGCCAGGGGAGGCCTGCTTGGCCGCAAGGTCGAGCTGGTCGTCTATGACGACAAGTCGAGTGCCGCCGAGACGCCGGCGATCTACGCCAAGCTCCTGGATGTCGACAAGGTCGATCTCTTGTTTGCGCCGTATGCGACGGTGCCGACCGCGCCGATCATGCCGCTCGTCAAGCAGCGCGGCATGTTGCTGATGGGGAATTTTTCGTTCCAGGTGAACAGCAAGGTCGGTCACGACATGTGGTTCAACAATGCGCCATGGGGACCGGCCGACAGTTGGGCGTCCGCATTCCTCGGTCTCGGCCAGAAGGCCGGCGGCAAGACCGTTGCTTTCCTCTCCGCAGACCAGGAGTTTGCCCAAAATCTCGTCAAGACGGCGAGAGACGTCGCCAAGCAGCGAGATATGCCCGTCGTGTTCGATCAGGCCTATCCCCCAAACACCGTCGAATTCTCGAGCATCATTCGCGCGCTCAATGCTGCAAAGCCCGACATCGTCTATGTCGCGTCCTATCCGCCGGACTCGGCGGCCATTCTGCGGGCCGTCAACGAGATCGGTGTGGGCGACAACGTCAAGATCTTCGGCGGCGCCATGGTTGGCCTGCAATTCGCCGGCGTGATGGAAAATCTGGGTTCGCTGCTCAACGGCGTGGTCAATTTCAACACTTGGCTTCCAGAACCGAGCATGTATTTCGACGGGACGAAAGCGTTCTTCGAAACCTATTCGAAGCGGGCCGTCGCAGCGAAGGTCGATCCGCTCGGATATTATCTGGCGCCCTTCGGTTTCGCGATGGGGCAGCTCATCGAGCAGGCCGTCAACGCGACGAAATCCCTCGACCAGAAAACGCTGGCAAAATATCTGCGCGAGAATGTGCACCGGACCATCATCGGCCCGATCGCCTATTCGGCGGATGGCGAGTGGAAGGAAACGGCCACGCTGGAGGCTCAATTCCGCGGCGTCGTGGACAAGAATATCGATCAGTTCCGCTCCTCGGGCCGGCAGGTGATCCTGTTCCCCGATCGATTGAAGACCGGTGACCTCATCTTCCCGTTCGAGGCCGCTCGCAAATAGGCCGCGCAAGCCAGAACAGGCAACTGGCTGTGAGGGGGATGAGGAGGGCGTTTCAGTGTTTTCTTTGGACTTGCCGCTGTTGCGCGATGCAGTGGTGCTAGGCGTGCTGCTCGGCTGCTTCTATGCCGCCGTCAGCGTCGGCTTGTCGATCTCGTTCGGGCTGCTGGACGTGCCTCAGGTCGCCCATCCTGCTTTCCTGGTGCTGGCGTCCTATGGCGTTTACCTCTGCAACGACCGCTACGACATCGATCCATTGCTCGCCGGGGTCCTGATCGCGCCGCTGTTCTTCCTGCTTGGCATTGTCACCTACCGTTTTTATCACGAGACCTTCGAGAAGCGCGGCAGCAACACCGCCGTGCGCGGCATCGCCTTCTTCTTCGGGATCGCCTTTATCGTCGAAGTGCTGATCATCCTTCAATTCGGCGTCGATCAGCGCTCGGTCAGCGCATCCTATATCGGCAAGGCCTGGCGGATCGGCGATATGCGGATCCCGATCCGGCAGCTTGTGGCGTTCGCGGTCGCATTGCTGTTGACGGTTTCGCTGGCCGCGTATTTGTCAAAAACCTTCATGGGGCGGGCGATCCGTGCGGTGGCGCAGGACGAAGAGGGGCTGCGCCTGATGGGCGCGAACCCGGTTCGGATCAAGCAATTCGCGTTCGGCATCGCGACCGCGGTCGTGGCGGTGGCCGGCGCTCTCTTGATCATCATCGCGCCTGTCGAGCCCACGCTCGACCGTGTCTATATCGGACGGACGTTCTGCGTCGTGGTGATGGCCGGCCTCGGCAGTATTACCGGAACGCTCGTGGCCGCCATCATTCTTGGGGTCTCCGAGTCGATTGTTCTGACGATGTTCGGCGCGTCCTGGGCGCCGGCGATCTCGTTTGCGTTGCTCCTCGGCGTGCTTGCCGTGCGGCCGCAAGGCCTGCTCGGCAGGTAGGCCATGCATCGTCACAGCATTGCATTCTGGTCTGGCGCGGTCGTCTTTTTGGCCGCCGTCCTGCTGACGACGCAGACGATTCGCAACGAATATCCGTTCTTCGCGGGCTTCGTGATCCTGCAATTCATGGTGCTCGCGGTCGCCTGGAGCATTCTCGGTGGCTATGCCGGCTATGTCAATTTCGGCACCAACGCCTTCTTCGGCGTCGGTGTCTACTCGGCGGTGCTGCTGTTCAAGGCGTTTGACGCGCCGCTGGCGGTGCAGATCGCCGTGGCTGCCCTGGTCGGGAGCCTGCTCGGCCTCGGCGTGGGCTTCCTGACCTTGCGGATGCGCGGCATCTTCTTCTCGATCGCGACGATTGCGCTCGCGATCATCATCGAGACATCAGTGACGAATTGGCGGTTTGTCGGCGGCGCGGCCGGGATCCAGCTGCAGCGGCCGCCCGTGACGCCGCCGTTCGACAGCTACGTCAAAATGCTGTTCTTCGTGCAGGCACTCCTCGTGGTCACAGCGGTTGCGACGACGCGCGCCATCCAGAACTCCCGGATCGGCCGCGGACTGCAGGCATTGAGGGATGATGAACTCGCCGCCGAATGCACGGGTGTGCCGACCTTGCGGCTGAAGCTGCTGGCCTGCGCGATCTCGGGCGCGTTGATTTCCGCCGGCGGCGCCCCCTCTGCCATGTACCTGCAATATGCGGATCCATCGTCGGCCTTCAACCTCAACTACTCCATCTCGGTGCTTGCGATGTCGCTGATCGGGGGCACCGCGCATTGGATCGGCCCGGTGCTCGGCGCGATCCTGCTTGGCGTGACCCAGCAACTGCTGGCGGTGACGATCTCCTCGGAAGTCAATGTGCTCGTGCTTGGCATCATGCTGGTGCTGTTCGTGGTGGGTGCACCGAACGGGCTGATCGGCCTCGTGCGCCGATCTGGCTTGCGCGCGCGAGATCGCACATGACGCGAGCCATCGCCTCCGAAGGACCGTTGCTGCGGATCGATGCTTTGACAAAAAGCTTCGGCGGCTTTGTCGCGCTCGACAATGTCGACGTCGAGATTCGCAAGGGTGAGCGATTTGGCTTGATCGGACCGAACGGTTCGGGAAAGACGACGCTCGTCAATTGCATTTCCGGCGTGTTGCGTCCGAACAGGGGCGCGGTGCTGTTCGGCGAAGAGGACATCACGCCGTTGCCGCCCAATGAGCGAGCGCGGCGTGGCATCGCGCGGAGTTTTCAGATTCCGCGGCCGTTCAGGAGCATGACGGTCCTCGAAAACCTGATGGTGGCGCTCGACTTTGCTGCCGGCCGGGACGTCCTGGAGCAGGCCTCGCACCGGCGGGATGCGGCGCTATCGATCCTGACACGGATGGGTCTTGCGTCCAAAGCCGACGACCCGACGGTAACGCTCACGCAAGTGGAATTGCGCAAGATGGAGCTCGCGCGTGCCATGGCGACCGGTCCGAAACTCCTGATTTCCGACGAGGCGATGGCGGGGCTGTCCGCCTCCGAGGTCGATGAGGTGTTGGACCTGCTGATGAGCCTTGGCGGCGAGGACGTCGCCGTCATCATGATCGAGCATATCATGCAGGCGGTGATGCGTTTTTCGGAGCGCGTGATGTGCCTCGACGCCGGCAGGATCATCGCCGTCGGCACGCCTGCCGAAGTGATGGCGAACGCGCGCGTTCAGGAGGCTTATCTTGGCAGTTAGCCTCGCAATCGACGACCTCCATGCTGGTTACGGCGCGGTGAGGGCGCTGCGCGGTGTTACGCTCCATGTGAAGGCAGGCGAGACCGTCGCTCTTCTCGGTACCAATGGCAACGGCAAGAGCACGTTGATCAAGTGCGTCATGGGCCTGGTCCGCCCGGAGCGCGGACGCGTGTCGCTGACGGTCGATGGAAAGGACTACGATCTGACCACGCGGTCGCCCGAGGAAATCGTCGATCTCGGCGTGGCACTGGTGCCGGAGGGACGGCGATTGTTTCCCAGACTGACGGTTGCGGAAAACCTGATGCTTGGCGCGTTCCGCCGGGCTGCCCGCAAGGCCATCCGCCAAAATTTGGCGCTTGCCTTCGAGACGTTTCCAGCGCTGGAAGCGTGCAGGAATCAGATCGCCGGCACCTTGTCCGGCGGGCAGCAGCAGATGCTTGCCGTCGCACGCGCCCTGATGTCCTCGCCGCGTCTGCTTCTGATCGATGAACCTTCAGTGGGATTGTCGCCGCTATTGGTGTCGCAGACCATCGCGAAGATCGGCGAGCTCAAGCAGAGATTTGGCCTGACGGTGCTGATGGCGGAGCAGAATTTCAACCAGGCCATCCGCATCGCCGATCGCGGCTACATCATCGTCCATGGCGAAATCGCCGTTTCGGCCGCCTCCGTCGATGAGCTGAAGGCCAACGACATCGTCAAGCGGCTCTATCTCGGCGGCGCGCCCTGATTTTCTGTTTCGATCATCAGCTTGTTGGCGCTCAACGGGATTGGGCAAGCGCTCAGTTGCAGGCCGTAGCGCGAGCGGTTAACGGCGCTAACCATTTCCCGGGCGGCGCGCCGCCGGGTGATCTATGTTCAGTCCCGAACGAACGCGCTATGTTACCGGCATGGACTGGCTGCGATGGCATCTCGGGCCGCATAATGCCGTGATCTTCACTGCTGCAATCATTGCGGCGGGCTTTGCGGCTGTGTGGTTCATGCTGCCTCCGAGCGATCGACTGCTGCGTGCCAACAACGGTT
>WNFD01006242.1_pt1 | contig 11931 bp, 13 predicted proteins | sample 5400491 | NCBI WGS metagenome assembly WNFD01 (sample SAMN13153343, study PRJNA577476) | soil metagenome | isolation source: 120 cm saprolite under Douglas fir tree site 2 hole 2 replicate 2 | place: USA:California | collected 2015-04-18 | reverse complement strand
CGGGAGGTCGAGGCTGGGGTGGGCCGTGCTCGCCGGTGCCACAACCCGGGGCGAGGTTGGCGGCAGCCGGCGACGTCGCATCCGGGAGAAGCCCAATAGCAAGGGGCGCGCTTCGAACGAGTGCAGATTGGCCGCCAGGAGCTCGCCGCTGACATCGAACAGGCCGGCGAACACATCGTCGCGGCCCGGCGGGATCTCACGTGGGAGGCGCCAGAGACTGAAGCCGGCCTCCTGGATCGAGAAAACGGGCACTGCTGCGTCAACCTCGAGGTGGGGGACGGTGCGCTCCTCGGCCGCCACGCAGTGGCACGAACGCGGCAGATGGCATCGCGCACACCCTGGTTTGCGCGACTTGAGAGCGCCGCGGGCCATGCGGTCCGATTGGGGCCGGCCCGGGAGCGACGGCTGCCTGCCGCTGCCAGGCCGGCGCGGCCGGCAACGGCACGCGCGCTCTCTGGAATAATGCAGGACGTCACCACTCTGAGGAGCATGCGTCATGGCAAACAAGATTCGCCTGGGGTTTGTTGGAGCCAACGTGCGCTCGAACTGGGCCTCCCAGTCGCACTTCCCGGCGCTGCTGGCCAGCCCGGATGTCGAACTGACCGCGGTCTGCACCACCAGGCCCGAGAGCGCGGAAGAGGCGCGCGAAGCGTTTGGAGCGAAGCTCGCCTTCCACGATTTCCGGGCGATGGTGGCCTCGCCGGAGATCGACGCGGTGGCCGTGGTGGTGCGGGTGCCATCGCACTATGAGCCGACTAGGGCCGCCATCGAAGCCGGCAAGCATGTCTACACCGAGTGGCCGCTGGGCCGGACCACCGCCGAAGCCGAAGAGCTGGCGGCGCTGGCCCGGGCCAAGGGGGTGCAGGCCGCGGTCGGCCTGCAAGCGCGGGTCAGCCCCGCATTGTTGTATATGAAGGAGCAGATCGAGGCCGGCTATGTGGGCGAGGTGCTGTCCTGTCATGCCACCGCGATGCGTGACGGCACGTTGGAGCGCCCCTCCAGCCGCACCTGGCAGCGCGATGCCAGCCTCGGCGCGCACACCCTGACCATCGCCAACGGGCACGCCATCGACGCCTTGCGCTTCGTCGCGGGCAACTTCGCGCGGGTGGCGTGCCTGGTCACGACCCAGGCCCGGCACTGGTACGAGACCGACACCCAGCAGCTGGTGGAGGTCACCTCGCCGGACAACGTGCTGGTCAGCGGACAGCTCGCGAGCGGCGCGGTGGCGTCGGTCCATGTCGCGGCCGTCCCCTGGGCCGGCAGCGGCTTTCGGATGGAGATCTACGGGCGGGAAGGCACGCTGGTCACCACCGGGAACGTCTCGTCTCAGCGCGGCGAGATGCTACGGCTGCAAGGCGCACGGGGCAGCCACGAGTTGCGCGAGCTGGCGATACCCGAGCGCTTCGTCCATGTCCCGGCCGACTTCCCCCGCGGCGATCCGTTCAACGTCGGGCAGATGTATGCCCTGTTCGCCGCGGCGATCTGGACTGGGCAGAGCCGCCTGCCGACGTTTGACACCGCGGTTGACCTGCACCACTTCGTCGATACGATCAAGCAGGCGTCGGATACGGGCCGGGAGCTGCCTGTCGCCTGAGGCGTTGCCGGCGCCCGTGGACACCCGGCGGTGCGTGATCGCCACGCGCCGCCGGGGCAGGTCTGCGGAGCTGCCCCGGCGCGTTGCACGGGAACCGCCCGGGCTGCACGATGCAGTTGGGGGCACGACATTTTGTGGGGTACCCCCCGTTAGGGGTTACGCCGACGGACCGTCGCTGCAGTCTTTTCTTGATCCAACAGGCGTTGACAACTTATCGATGCCGATCTCGTCTTGAGGCCACTTGAGGTAACAGAAGGCCGAGCTTGGACCACCCGTGGACCGACGCGGCCCTTAGGCCGCCATTGTTGTGCCCGTGATTTCCCCCCAAACTTGGAATCTTTGGTGGTGTCCCTCGATAGCGTGGATGAAAGGGCTACGCAGTGTTGTTGGTCGCCTGCTGATCAAGCCGGTCGCGAAAGTCCGGGGGCACACGATAGCTCAGCAACTCCTCCATGGTCCATACATGATCCGTCAGGCCTGCTGCCATAGCCGGCGTGACCGGTTGCCACTTCTTGGGTGAGCCGGAGCCCCGAGTCGGTTGAGGGGCTGATAACCGCTGGCGCAAGCTGTCATGTGGCAGCACGAAGGGATAATAGGTTAAGCTCAACCATAGATGTTTCTCTAAGCAGGTCAGGTCTTTGGAGAAGCTGAGCACCTTGCGAGCAAGCCGACCATTGCACTGGGGACAAGTGAGGTTGTTGCGTTCAACAAAACTGGTATTGATCGTTTGACTGACGACGGACGCGGCCCAGCGCGCTTGCACCGCTGCTTCCGAGCCGAAGATGATCTTGGTGGTTACCTCCACCACACGCCCACTTTTCCTGCGTTTGACGACCTGGGCATAGTGCAAGTCAGCAGGGGGGAGGCGCTTGGGTGTGGGCTTGGGTCCGCGTTTGCCCGGTATGTGTAGGATGATCTCCGGCGTGCCATACACATGCAACAAGGCCTGGGCATAGTGCGGCAACTGATCACTTAACTGATTGCGAGTTTTGCACATGCTCCTAACCTCTTGTAGTATTTGACGTAATGTGATTCTCCAGCGCGCATCCATATTCTTCATAAGAGGTCCTTGCGTGATGAGCATAACGGCAGCAAAGCCTGCAACGACGCCGATCCCTGTCCAACTCTCCGAACCGGAGTTCACCGCATTTATCTTGTCGCACCTCACGATGCCCAAGCGGGGCCTGAAGTGCAAACTGGGCTATCATTGCGTCTTTAACCTCAGTTTGTGGGTCCTGTATACAGGCATGCAATGGAAGTGCATACCCATACCGCACGACGCCCAGGGCAAGCCGGCCATCCACGACACGACCATCTACAAAGTCTTTGCCAAATGGGCGGATGATGGATCGCTCTGGCAGGCGTTCATTGCGAGCGTGCGGTATCTTGCGGCAGAGAAACACCTCGATACCAGCGTACTCCATGGTGACGGGACCAACACCGTGGCCAAAAAAGGGGGGATGGCATCGGCTCGGCTACTCGGGGTACAAACACCAGAAGGGGGAGAAAGTCATCGCCATCATAGACAACCATGGCTCTGTGTTGGCTCCTGTCCCCGTTGCTCCCGTGAATGAAACGGATATGATCCTCCTTCCCTAGGGCCTGAAAGCCTTGAAATAAATGGCCAAGGAGGTCGGGTTGGACTTGAGAGGTGCCTACCTTAACCTCGATGGCGGCTTTGATTCCGCCCGCAATCGCAAGTGCATTTTCAATGCAGGGATGATTCCGAACATCAAAGAAAACCCGCGCAATTGCAAGACCACCAAGCGCGGGCGCAAGCGGTTGTTCAACGAAGCCATTCATGCGTTGAGGATGCGTGTCAAGCGGACCTTTGCGTGGGAGGACAAATGCAAGCGGTTGTTACTTCGTTTTGAACACATCCAGCAGCGGCACTATGGGATGAAATTGTTGGCGTACACGTTGATCAACCTGCGAGCGTTCTGTGGTGCCTAAAACTCGCAACCAGTTAATAGGAAGCACGCACATGTTTCCGCCATATAGTAACACAAAACCTGCAAGGGGTAGCGAGGTTGATTCTGTCGCAAAGTTCGATTTTTGGGCAAAATCCAAGAATTGGGTGTCAGGAATTCAATGACTTACAGACTCCCAAACTCTCGAAAAAGCAACTTTGCGACAGAACCGTCGGAGGAAGTCGCACAGGCTCGCCAGCCCGTTTGGTCAGGAGAGCCGCTCACCGTGCACTGGGGATACCCGCCCCTGTGGCGGTTGCCGGCGACGAGAGTGCCAGACGGGCGGCATTTGCCCAGGCTATGCAGCGGCTGGAGTCCCGCATCACCCGCTTCGTTCATCTCCCCTTGGCGACCCTCGACCGGGTCACCTTGCAGCGCCGGTTGGTGGCCATCGGGACAGAGAGCGATCCTGCAGTCTCACCGTGACGCCCCGGATGGTCGCCTCAGAGGAACCAGGGCTGCACAATGGCTTCGCGGGGCCACAGGAACACAAAACCTGCATCAAGGGCATAGCGCTTGTCCAGATCTTCGCGATCGCCAATATGGTAGTAGACATCCGCCACGAACTGCGCCTTGACGTCCGGCAGCATCATTTTCCCCACGGCAAAGTCGATCGCGATGTTGTGCTGTGCCCAGATGGCCCGCTGGGCGCTCATGGGACGGTCCGAGCAACTGCCGATGAGAAACCCCGGCTTTTGGACGCGCTTCACCATTGCCATGGTGAGCACGCCAGGCGGGTCACCAACCTCCAAAGTCCCGTCGATATCAAAACTAATCAGGATCACGATGCAGAGGCCTTTCTGCGCATGGGTACACCGTGGCGTCGTCGCCGTAGACACCAGGCCGCCAGCCGCGTGGGACTGGCGGCTGGCCGTATTTAACCAGGGGTGGCGCTCCACACGGTAAAGTTGCCGCCTAGCGGCATGGGACCACCAGAGACGGCGACCTCCGGCTTCACGCCGGTGACCTGGCGCGCCCCGGCCCGGCCCTGCAGTTGTTGAATGCAGTCGGTGTGCATCCAGAAACGGCTGCGCCCACTGCCGATGTTCCCGCCACTGGGGGAGACGGGGTGCGGCCCGGTAATGCTGATGTCCGTTTGGTAAAAGTCCAGGGCTTCCCCCCGTTTCATGCCGCGATAGCCAAGGCCCTCCAGGTGGAACTGGTGGAACAGGGTGAAACCATCGTACATGTTTTCAAACGAGAGATCCGCGGCGGTGATCCCGGCCCCCTCATAGAGCTTGCGCCCGGTTTTGGCCGTCTCCGCCTCGATCTCCTCCAGCGTCGGCGTCAGACTTCGGGGCGTGGCCCGACTCGACGCATGGTTGAGGATGTAGACCGGCTTTTGCCGCATGTCCTTAGCCCGTTCCGGCGTGGTGAAGAGATAGGCGGCGGAGACCATGATCGGGATGTCATTATCAAACAGGTTCGCCGGCTTAGCGATCCAGCGCGCTGCCAGGTAGTCTTCGGTAGTCAAGTGCTCTGGCCGATGCTGCGCCCAGTAGCCTTCCGGGAACATCAGGCCGTTGCGGCGGGAATTGGTGATAAAGGGGGCCATCATAGCGTGGGTCTTGCCGTATTTGCGGCAATACTCGGCAAATTGCAAGGCCGTGCCATAGGACGCCGGGGTACCCCAGAGCCGACTGATCGCACTCGTGCCGTCGAGGGCGTCCTGCGCATTCGCGCCGCCCTGGTAATAGCGGCCTTCAAAGTTATGCCAACTCTTGAGCACCAGACAGGTGTGCGTCAGGCCCGAACCAACGGCCTGGGCCGCCACCACGACGGCATGGGACATACAGCGGGCGCCGTACATGACGCATTGGATGTTGGTCAGCTCCGGCATGTTCTGCAGGATCCACTCAGCGCTTAGTTTGGCAATGCCGTCTAAGGGGTCGTTGGTCGACTGAAAGGCATTGACCACGTCCATGGGGACGGGATGGCCTTCGGGCCAGTACGCCCCGGTCGTAGTCACGGGGTCAAGGACCAAGCCGTCAATCTGGTCGGGCGACACACCGGCGTCGGCAATGGCGCGGCGCAGGGCCAGGATGCTCCAGGCGCCGACACAGGTCTCGGGTCTGCCGTCCCAGCGCCGGGCCGTTGGCGAGTGGCCAACCCCGACCGCCGCGACCTTGCCGCGATGTTCCCACAATCCCAATCCCTCCGTGGTGCGATACAGGGAAGCGGGAGGATGCTGGGGAGTCATTGTGCGCTCCTTTCTCCGTGCGTTGTGCGGTTCGGGTAGAGCAGAGGCGTTAGCCGACGACCTGCCACTCGGGAACTTTTTGCCCGTTGGCCGTGGCCTCGAAGATTACCTCGACACGGGCTCCCACAGGGACTTGATCGACCGGTGTGCCCGGCAGGTGGGAGAACATCTGGATCCCCGGGTCCTCGTCCAACATAATCACCGCGACGTTAAATGGTTGGTCCTGCTGTAGGAGTCTCACCGGACAGTCGTACACCACGCCGTAGTTGTAGATCGTGCCCCCTCCACTCATCTCTTTCCACGCCAGATGGTCTTTGGAGCCACATTGCTGACACGTCGGCGCCGGTGGATGTTGCAGCCGGTTGCAGGCGTTACAGTGCTGGATGACGAGCCGCCCCGCGTTGGCGGCGTCCCAGAAGGGCTGCGTCAATGCATCGGGAATGACACCCTGCTTGGCCATACTGCTCCTCCGTGTTGGATGGTAGCCTATGGATGCGACGTGAGGAATACGCTCATCACACCATACTTGTGCGGGTGTTGTCAACGTATGGCCATCCTTGGCACTGTGGGGTGGAGAGTGGCATCACCATCACTCCCGGCTGCCAGACAGGCCGAGGCAGCCGGCGCAAGAGGGTGTTGCGGCTCACGGCGAGGTCCCCCGCGTGGCTGAGACGCACGCCGGCCCTGCTCCCGAGAGCCATACCAAGGGCGACCAGGCGTTAGGCGAGCCGCAGGGTCCGTCGCGCCCAGGGAGCCGCCACCGTGGGCAGCCGTTCGGTGAAGATACGGCGCACACAGTGGGGGTTCTGGCAAAACCATTTCCGCACCCGTAGTTGCACGCATACGCGATAATCAGCCCAGGGGAGGTCGGCGAGGGTGCGCTCGTAGTGACTATGGATGCGGTGCGCCGGGATCGTGCACAGTGGACAGGGCAAGCTGGTCGGCATCGAACGTACACGCAGGGTGATCTGCGCTGTGATATCATCGACCTCACACGCCACGAGGCGCAGCATACCATATAACTGGTTGCGAGTTTTAACAATTCCATTAACCTCTTGCAGTATAAGGAGAAAATACGTGTTTGTAGGGCAAGCACACCTCTGAAGCGTGCGGGGAAAACCTCCAGCGATCACGCGCATACTGTCCCACGTTCTGCCGCAGCGTATCACACATTTTTCTGACCGCATCGCTTCCGTCTGCCGCGCGTGGTGTCCACCATGGCCAACGCGCATAGCATCTACACTCCTGAAAACTCGCAACCAGCTCACAGATATGCAATCGGATTATCATCCGGCGCATACGACGGCAGGGGCTCCACGGTGAGACGATGAAGATGGGCTGCCAAAAACGCTGGGGTCGCTGCACTGGTGTGATCCCGTGCTCCATCATGGATGAGCAACAGGTGCGGCGTGGTTTGCTCCATGAGCATCTGCAAGAACTCTGGATAACTTTCCGCGTTACAGCGGCCTGCGATGCCCGGAGAGCACAGACGCCCAGAGACGTCTGCCATCGCCCCCAAGACTTTGGAGCCTGTGCGCGTGCCGCTGGTAGGGACCTCCGGCTGCCGGCCGCGGCGCGCCCACGTGGAACGCAACGAGCCCCACTGCGCACAACTGCCTGCATCCTCACACAGGATCAGACCGTTGCGCCGCTTGGCCGCACGTACAATCGCCGGCCATTGCTCCGTAAGCCAGGCCAGGCGTTTGGCCGCGTCGAGATGCGCCGACACGCAACGGGCCTTGTGAAACGACAAGCCCCAGTTGGACAGCACCGTACAGCCATCATGGCGATGGTAAAGCACGCCACACTCACGCCAGCTCAGCACCCGCATCAGCCCAGAGGTCCAACAGGCTGTCTCCAAGCCCACCACGAGCGGCCCTGCCTCCATCAGCTCCACCAAACGCTTTTTCTGCTTGGGAGTCAACTGCGGGCGGCGCCCGCCGCCATGGCGGCAGACCAAGCTGTCCAGGCCGTGCCACAGACAGGCCTGCTGCCAGTCGTAGAGACAGGAGGCGCTGAGACCCCAGCGCTCGCCTAACAGTGCCATGGGCACGAGGTGCACCAGCAGGTCCGTCAAGACTGTGGTCCGCCGTCCCAAACGGACATCGTCCTTGAGATAGGCCTGTTGCAACCGATTGTGCAAGGCTTTGACAGTCGCAGCACTGACCTGTATCCTGATGCTCACGGGTGTCTCCTCCTGTGCAGTTGTGACCGAAATGTCGCTTGGGAGATACACCCATTTGCTCATGGACGCCAGTCCTGACTTTCCAATTCGTTTTCTGAAGATCTATAGTACGCTGGAGGCCATGCAACGCTTTGCCAACGGGCTCCACGACGACTATGAGGCGGTCAAAGCGGGTGTCACGCTGCCTTGGAGTACTGGGCCGGTCGAGGGCCATATCAATCGCCTCAAAATGCTGAAGCGCCAGATGTTTGGCCGGGCACGCCTCGATCTCCTCAGCTGCCGCTTTGTGCGTGCTCCACGCCATGGGCAGGTACACGCCCCACGTCCCCAGGAGCCGTCGGAGACCTCCGCAGGGGCCGCCGCCTCGCTATGCCTTCCAGCTCTATGCGGTGGACGTGGCGTGTCACGATCGCGGGGCTCACCGGGGTGCGTCGCGGCAACGGGCACGGGGTAGCACGTGGAGGGCAGCAGGAGAGGCTGAGCGCATGCTCGTATGAGAGGCGCTCACGGCACCACAGAGCGTATCTCCCTTCTTTATATAGTAATTTATATACTGTATCTCTTCAAACATCACCAAAAGTGGACAAGAACCTACAAGCCACGGAGTTGCTCACCACGCTGCCGTTCGTGTTGCATGGCACCGGTGCTGAAATCTTTGGGCTCACGCTTGAGCTGCGTAAGAGCATACAGGCCTGCCCCCTCCCGTTTGGTCAAATTATGTGAACTCACCTTTTTATAGGCAGTTACGCACCCACCTGTCCATGCTCCTCGCCTTGCATTCCCACATACGATGACCCATACTCCCCATGCAGAGGGACCTACCAAGCTGCCATGGAGCGACGCATGGATTGGAAGCAACTGCTAGCGTACATCACGGGATCAGTGGATCAAGAACTCCTGCTACGCAACGAGTACCTGGCGACAGAGAATCGCCTCCTACGTCAACAGATCAAAGGGCGTATACAATTAAGCGATGCAGAGCGCAAGACCTTGGCCGAGATCGGGAAAAAGCTGGGGAAGCAGGCGTTGGCGGAAGTCGCCACCATTGTCAAACCCGCCACCATCCTCGCCTGGCACCGCAAACTGGTCGCTCAGAAGTTTGACGGCTCTCAGCAGCGCCAGTCTCCAGGCCGTCCCAAAATCAACGAGGAGCTCGAAACGTTGATTGTCCGCATAGCACGGGAGAATCGCTCCTGGGGCTACGACCGCATCGTGGGCGCCCTCGCCAACCTGGGCTATACGGTCAGCGACCAGACGGTGGGGAACATCCTCAAGCGTCACGGTATCCCACCGGCGCCAGAACGCAAGATGACCACGACGTGGAAGGAGTTTATCCGTACGCACCTCGATCTCCTGGTCGCGACGGACTTCTTCACGGCCGAGGTGTGGACGCTGGGTGGCCTGGTAACATACTACGTACTGTTTTTCATCCACCTGGGAAGCCGGAAGGTCCATATCGCGGGCGTGACGCCCCATCCCACGGCACCGTGGATGATGCAAGTGGCGCGCAATGTCACCATGGAGGAGTGGGGCTGCCTGGCTCCCGGGCAGTACCTGATCCATGACCGGGATGGGAAATACTGCCCGGCTTTTCAACATATCATCGACGCGGCCGGAGTCAAGCGGGTGCCTCTGCCGCCCCGGTCGCCGAATCTGAACGCCTACGCAGAGCGGTGGGTGCGCTCGGTCAAGGAGGAGTGTCTCGCGCGGCTCGTTCTATTTGGGGAAGCGGCGCTGCATCATGCCCTGCGTGAATACATGGCGCATTATCATCGCGAACGGAATCACCAGGGGAAGGGCAATGTGCTGCTTTTTCCTGTCGTCAGTCAGGCCACAGACCGTGCAGGCCCGATTCGGGGTCGTGAACGTCTGGGCGGATTGCTGGAATTCTACGACCGAGAAGCGGCATGAGGTCTTCGGTGCAGCGGGAACGCACAGACGCCAAGTGTCCGGCCAAGACCGTCATGAAGAGAGAAGCAGACGTCAGCAGCCATTGACTACCGTGAAGAGGGACGCTGGGTATGGACGTAGAACGTGTGCAGGCCTCACTGCACGCTGCAGAGCTCTGTGTGACGCACGGGTTGTGGGACAGTGCTGTCAACCGCGCCTACTTTGCGCTCTTTCAGGCCGCCATCTGTGCCTTAGAGCGGCGGGGGATGCGACGGCGCGAATGGACCCACAAAGGTGTCCATAGTGACTTTGTGTAGCTCTTCGTACGCCGACGGAAACTCGTCCCTGCCAGCTTTGCTGGGGCCTTGCCCAGTGTGATGCACCTCCGCCATATCGCTGACTACCAACAACCCGGCGTGAGCCAAGTCCAGGCCGAACGGGCTGTGCGACGCGCCCGGGAATTTGTCACCCTCCTACAACGTGAGGTGTTCGATGGCCCGCAAACAGACCACAGCTAGCCAGCGGCAACTCTTAGAGCGTACCCTGTCCCAGCTGGCGACCTGGATTCAGGACCTGGCCCCGCAGGCCCAGGTGGACATCACCTTAGAGCAATACGAAGACGAAGACGCCCACCTCTATGTCCAGCCGCCCCAGGGGATGGCTGCAGAAGACGTCGAGCGTCTGGAACTGACAGTGGGGGAGCGCTGCAATGAAATCCTGCTGGACACAGGCCTATTTATTGTCAGCGCGGTGTCCGGTTGATGGGGTGCAAGAGGAACAGCCAATAAGAGCAAGGTACGCTTAGGCTGTCGCTCAGGCACGGAGAAAGAGGCTGTTTGAATATTTTGACTATACGGGTATGGCGCCACGTCGCGCGCCGCACGCCTGGCCATGTGGCCGTGATCCGGCACTTGTATTCGACCCAGCGGGGGCCCCGCTGCTTTTAGACCCGACCCGCCACGAGCTGCCCGCCGACAAACACGGCACGGTCGAGCGGCCCGCTGGCCACCAGATCCTCTGCGTCCTCGGCAGGGGTGATCATGAGATCGGCGCGCGCACCCTCGTGGAGGCCATACGCCTCACCGAGCCCCAGCAACTGCGCGGGAATCGTGGTCGCCATGGCGTAGGCGTGGGCCAGCGCCTCGCCGCCGAGCTGGCCGGCCAGGACGGTCCACCGCGCCATCTCGAGCATATCGCCCGATCCGGTCGGCACAAAGGGATCCTGGATATTGTCCGAGGCGCAGGCGACCGGCACACCCGCGGCGAGCAGCTCCCGCACCCGGGTGAGTCCGCGCGGCGGGAGCTGGCTGGCATCACGGCCCTGCAGAAACAGGTTGGCGGCCGGCAGTGTGATCACCCCAACACCCGCATCGGCGAGGCCGGCTATGATCCGTTGCGCCTCACTGAGCGGCAAGGCCGACAGGGCCGAGCAATGACTGGCGACGACGCGGCCCTGGAAGCCGAGCACCCGCGTGCGCTCGATGATCAACTCAAAGTGATGGCGACCGGCGTCGAGATGCTCATCGAGATGGACGTCCAGCCACCGCCCGGCGTGCTCGGCGACCTCAAAGAGGAGATCTAGGAAGGCCAGCGGATCCTCCGCCAGCGCTGGGGTGCCTCCGACGCCATCGGCCCCCGCGGCGAGCGCCGCCTGCATCCAGGCACGTGCAGCGGCCAGGTTCCGGGCCGCCGTGCCGGAGAGCATCGCGACGACCTGGAGCCGCATGCGGTGTTGCCACCGCTCGCGCAGGTCGATCAAGGCCTCGACGCTGCGGGTGCGCAGGACCGGATCCACATTGGCGTGCGAGCGAATCACCACCGTGCCACGGGCGAGGCACGCCTCCAGGGTCCGTTCGGCACGTGCGATGATCTCTGCATGGGCCATCCGGTGCTCCGCATAGGCGCGGAATGCCGCGATGGCGCCCCCGAGCGTGCCGGCAGGATTGGGCACCTCGCTCCGCGTGCGCGACTTATCGAGGTGCTGATGCGCATCGACAAGCCCGGGCGTGATGAGCCGACCCGCCAGGTTGATGTCCTGCGCCTCTGGCAGGGTGGGCGCTCTCGGCGTCACCGTGGCAATGCGCCCGTCAGG
>WNFD01014356.1_pt1 | contig 11935 bp, 11 predicted proteins | sample 5400491 | NCBI WGS metagenome assembly WNFD01 (sample SAMN13153343, study PRJNA577476) | soil metagenome | isolation source: 120 cm saprolite under Douglas fir tree site 2 hole 2 replicate 2 | place: USA:California | collected 2015-04-18 | reverse complement strand
CGGCATTCCACAGGACCGCATCATCAACTTCCTACCGCTGGACGAGCTGACCGACGCCCTGGGCTGAGGTGCTTCGCCAACATTGCGCATTGGCGCGCGACTTACGATTTCAGCTCATGGCGAAGCTCGGGATCATGATCGAAGGGCAGGAGGGCCTCAACTGGGAGAGGTGGCGCCGCATCTGCCACGACGCCGACACCCTTGGATTCGATTCCCTGCGGCGCAGCGAGCACTTCTTCTCCGTTTTCGGCGTCGCGGGTCGCGACTGCATCGAGTGCTGGACGTCTCTGGCGCTGGCCGCGCAATGGACCACCCGGATCGAGTTCGGCCCGATGGTCAGCCCGATGACTTTCCGCGCGCCCTCGCTGCTGGCTCGCACTGCGACAGCCGTGGACCTGCTTTCCGATGGCAGGTTGATCCTGGGCGTCGGCGCAGGTTGGTACGAGCGCGAGCACGTCGACAACGGCATCCCATTCCTCACCCTCAAGGAGCGGATGGACCTGATGGAGGATGGCATCAAGAAGATCCAGGCGACGTGGAAGGCCGCCGACCCAAAGCCGCCGCGCGGCGGCACGATTCCCTTGCTGATGGGCGGTCGAGGCGAAAAGCGCGCGATGCCGATGATGGCGCGCGAGGCTGCCGAGTGGAATGTGGGGTTTGACGGGCCGGACAAGTACCGCCACCAGACCGAGGTGCTCGAGAGATGCTGCAAGGACATCGGACGAGACCCGGCGTCGATCCGCCGTTCGATCATGACGAGCTTTCTGATCGGCCGGGATCGGAACGAGCTGCGCGAGCGGGCGCACAAGATCGGCGAGGTGGTCCCGCGCTACAAGGACCTCGCGCCGGACGACGTTCTGAAAGCGGCGGCCGAAAGCTGGCTCGTGGGCACGCCGGAGGAGATCGCGAGCCAGATCCACAAGATGGCTGCGCTGGGAATTGACCTCTTCATGCTGCAGCACTTCCTGCTCGACGACTCTGATGCGCTGAAGCTGCTCGCCTCCGAGGTGATTCCGGCGGTCGCTTAGGCCGCAACTGGTCAGAATTAGCCGCGTGGACTTCGACCTCAGCGAGTCCGAGAAGACGTTTCGCGACGAAGTCAGGGCGTGGCTGAAAACCAACGTCCCACAGAAGTCCGCGCCGGAGGAAGGGCAGAAGGGCTTCATCGAGAGCCGGCGAGCGTGGCAGAAGAAGCTCTATGACGCCGGCTACGTGGGCATCACCTGGCCGAAGGAGTACGGCGGGCGCGGCGAGGGCTTCATGCAGCAGCTGATCTTCAACGACGAGATGATCCAGGCCCAGGCGCCGGAACCGATCAACGTCATCGGGCTCGGCATGGGCGGTCCGGTCGTCATCTCGCACGGCACCGAGGAGCAGAAGAAGCGATACCTTGCACCGCTCCTCTCCGCGGAGGAGATCTGGTGCCAGGGATTCAGCGAGCCGAACGCAGGGAGCGACCTGTCGGGCCTTCAAACGCGAGCCGAGGACAAGGGCGATCACTACCTTGTCAACGGGCAGAAGGTCTGGACGACGCTCGCTCACGTGGCGAAGTGGTGCATGTTGGTCACCCGCGAGCGCAAGGAGGCCAATCCGCGCGACGGCCTCACCTACCTGCTGGTCGACATGGAGAGCCCTGGCGTCGAAGTTCGTCCGCTGGTCCAGATCACTGGCGATGCGGAATTCAACGAGATCTTCTTCAAAGACGTAAAGGTTCCGAAGTCGCAGATCCTCGGCGAGGCCGGGAACGGATGGGCCGTCGCGATGACCACGCTGCTGCACGAACGCGGAACGCTGGGGATGGCGCTTGCCACGCGGGCGCAGATCACAGCGGCCGAGCTTGCGGAACATGCTCGCAACCTGGGCCGGGGCTCCGACCCGCTCGTCCGCCAGAAGGTGGCGCAGTACACGATCGAGGCGCGTGCGCTGCAGCTCAACGGCTATCGCGCGGTGACGGCGGTGAAGCGCAGCGGGATTCCTGGGCCGGAGGGGTCGATCCTCAAGCTGATGTGGTCGGAGCTCAACCAGCGCATGGCCGAGACGGCCGTCGACATGGCCGGCCCGGCCGGGCAGGTGGGCGACGGCGACGGATGGCTTTATCAGTTCTTGCGCTCGAGGGCGAACACGATCGAGGCCGGCACCTCCGAGGTGCTGCGCAACATCCTGGCTGAGAGGGTCCTGGGCCTGCCGCGCAGCCGCTGACCGCGGCTGGAAGCTTTCGTCTTTCTGAATAGTTTAGTATTTGCAAACTATGTCCCAGCCTTCGACCGAAGACGCCCTCGCGGCCTACAAGCTTTTGCACCGCGTCCTGCTGACATCCACGGCGAGCAAGTGGCGAGACCTCGACCTTTCCATGCAGCAGCTGCGCGCCATGTACTTCCTTCGAGACGAAGAAGAGATGTCCGTGGGACGCCTGGCAGAGCTCTTCGGAATCGGCCTTCCCGCAGCGAGCCTGCTCGCCGACCGCCTCGTGCGATCGGGTTACGTCGAGCGACGTGACGACCCCTCAGACCGGCGGCGGGTCCTCCTCAAGCTGACTCGCGTTGGATTGCGCCTGGTCACCGATCTCCGCGAGGGCAGTCACTCGCTGCTTCGACGCTGGATGGCGTCCCTTTCGCCGGAGGACCTCGCCGCGCTGACTCGCGGCTGGCGTGCGCTCGCCGACGTCGCCTCGCGTCACAGCCTGCAGATCGTGGAGCACAGCGCCGTATGACCGCTGTCGCCGCTCGCGAGACCACTGCTGCGTCCGAGAGGAAGGGCATCGATCGCGGCGTCATGGCCGTCTTCGCGGGCCTGATGCTGGGCTCGCTCGTCGCATCGCTGAACATGACCCTCGTCGCGCCGGCGCTGCCTACTATCGTCGCGGAGCTCGGAGGCATCGCCGACTACAGCTGGATACCGATCTCCGCAATGCTCGCGTCCACGATCGTCGTGCCTGTCGCCGGCAAGCTGTCGGACATCTACGGCCGCAAGCCTCTCTATATGACGGGCATCGTCGTCTTCGCGGTCGGCTCGGCACTGTCCGGCGTCGCGCCGAACTTCTGGTTCCTGGTTTTCGCGCGCTTCGTCCAGGGAGCCGGGATGGGTTTCATCATGCCGCTGTCGCAGGCGATCATCGGCGACATCATCTCCCCGCGCGAGCGCGGCAAGTATCAGGGGATGATGGGCGCGTCCTTCGGTGTCGCCTCGATCATCGGGCCCGCCGCGGGCGGCTACATCACCCAGAACTTCAGCTGGCGCTGGCTCTTCTTCATCAACATCCCGTTTGCGATCCTGACGCTCGTCGTGGTCTTCCTCTACATGCACGTTCCCAACGAGCGTCGCAAGCACGCCATCGACGTGTGGGGCAGCATCACGCTTTCGATCGGCATCACGTGCGCGCTCCTGGCGACCGTCTGGGGCGGAAGTCAATACGCGTGGAATTCGTGGCAGATCATCGGCCTCTATTCAGCCGCCGCAATTCTCCTTTCTGCGTTCGTGTGGGTAGAGACGCGCGCGGAGGAACCAGTCCTCCCTCTCCGACTGTGGAAGAGCAGCATCTTCACGTTTTCGAATATCGCCGGCATGGGTGTGGCGATGTCGATGTTCGGCGCGATCTTCTTCCTGCCGGTCTTCGTGCAGGGCGTGATCGGGAACAGCGTTACCAACTCCGGCGCGATCCTCGTCCCGATGCTCGTGGCGATGATCGTGACCAGCATCGGAAGCGGCCAGTTCATCTCGCGGACCGGTCGTTACAAGATCCCGCTGCTCGTCGGACTCCTGGTCATGGGCGCCGGCTTCTACATGCTCTCGACCTTCGACATCAACACGACCAACCAGACGGCGATCGAGGCGATGATCCTGATCGGCCTCGGCCTGGGCGTCTCGATGCAGACCTACACGCTGGTCGTGCAGAACTCGGTGAGCCGCGAGGACATGGCCGTGGCGACCTCCGCCACGCAGCTGTCGCGCTCGATCGGCGCGGCCGTCGGACTGGCGGTCCTCGGCACGATCCTGTCTTCGGGTCTGGCTACGTCGATGGCCAGGTACCTGCCCGCCGGGACCCTCAAGCAGTTCCAGTCCGCGGGCAACTCCACAGCTGGGGCGGTCTTCGACCCGACGCAACTGGCGCACCTGCCGGCCGCGATCGCGGCGGGCATAAGGCACGGCCTCGCCGACGCTATACACCCGGTCTTTCTCGCCGGGCTTCCGATCATCGCGGTCGCGTTCGTTGCCACGCTGCTGATCAAAGAGGTGCCGCTGCGCCAGACCGCCCACGTGGCCGCCGGCCGGGCGCGGCCCGAGGATTGAGTCCCGCCGCATAAACTAGGCCGCACCATGGCCACCCCGCGTACCGAACAGCGAGTGCTCTGGGCCTTCTGGCTGGCATGCGGATTGTCCGTTGTCGCAGGCGTGGCGCCCACCGTCTTCGGCGGAGGTTCCAACCGGATCGGCGGAGTTGTGATCCCCTTCGCACTTGGCGCCGCACTGCTCGCAGCGTGTGCCCTGGTCTATTCCCAGGGCCGGTTGATCGCCACGCTGCTGTATTTCCTGGCCAGCCTCGCGATCGTCTACGGCATGCTCGCCATGCTCACCCTTCCACTGCGCCTCGCAGTCATAGGCACGTGTCCGCCAGTTCCGGCGACGTGCGCGGCCGGCCTCGAACGGCCGCTAACCACCGGCGAGTCCAACGCTCTGGGCCTTGCCGTCGGGCTGGGAATCGTCGCGATCCTGACGGGCTTCTTCGGACTTGTCACCCTTTACCGGCGCGATACCGGGGCGCGTGCTCCATCATCCGCTCCTCCTGAGCGCCGCATTGCGGCCGTAGGCGCCAAGTCCTCGGCACCCGCCGAGGCCGCCGAGCCTGTGCCCGAGACGGCTGCCGTGCCGACCCCCGCGACGACCGAGGCCGAGCCGGCGCCCGAGCCCGCGCCCGAGCCCGTGCCCGAGCTGACTGCCCCTGTCGAAGCGCTCGAGCTTCCGGAGGTCGGGACCGCAGACCCTGTTGAGGCGCCTCCCGCACCCCAGCCCAAACCCAGGAGGAAACGCGTGCCCAAGACCACGCCCGCCCCACCGACCACGCCAGACACCGACGCCCCGGCCTGATGGACTTCGCCTTCTCGGAAGAACAGGAGATGCTGCGCCGGTCCGCGCGCGACTTCCTGGCCAAGGAATCCAGCTCGAAGGTCGTACGAAAGCTCATGGAGAGCCCGGATGCGTACGACCCCGGCCTCTGGAAGAAAATCGCGGACCTCGGCTGGACCGCGCTCGGGATTCCCGAGCAGTACGGCGGCGTAGGGACGTTCCTCGACCTGGTGGTCGTGCTCGAAGAGGCCGGACGTGCGCTGCTGCCCGGACCATTTTTCGCGACGATGGGCCTCGCGGTGCCGGCACTTCTCGAAGCCGGCACGGAAGCTCAGAAGAAGGAGGCGCTCGGTGCGATCGCGCAGGGTTCGGCGCGAGCCACCCTCGCTTTTACCGAAGCGTCCGGCAGGTGGGACGCCGCGGCTGTGACGCTGTCGGCGAAGCCGAGCGGTGGGGGCTGGCAGCTGGATGGCGTGAAGCTGTTCGTCCCAGACGCCGAGAGCGCCGACTACACCGTGGTCGCCGCCCGCACGCGAGGCGAAGGCGAGGACGGCGTCTCACTTTTCCTTGTCAAGGGTCGGCCCGCAGGGATGACCATCACGTCCCTCAAGACGCTCGACATGACGCGGCGCTGGAGTGAGGTTCGTTTCGAGGGCGTGAAACTCGAGAGCGGCTCACTCATGGGCCAGGCCCACAACGCGTGGCCACACCTGAAGAGAGCGCTGGACTGGGGAACGGCCGCGCTTTGCGCCGAGATGATCGGCGGCGCGCAGAAGGTGCTCGAGACATCCACCGAGTACGCGAAGACGCGCCACCAGTTCGGCAAGCCGATCGGCATCTACCAGGCCGTGTCGCACAAGCTCGCGGACATGCTCGTCCTGTCGGAAAGCGGGCGGTCCGCGACCTACTACGCCGCGTGGGCGGTGGACGCCGACGCGCCTGACCGCTCGTTGGCTTCGTCGATGGCGAAGGCGTACGTGTCCGACGCGTACCGCAAAGTCGCGGGCGATGGAATCCAGGTGCACGGCGGCATCGGGTTCACGTGGGAGCACGACATGCATCTGTACTTCAAGCGGGCCAAGTCGTCAGAGGTGACGCTGGGGGACGCGACCTACCACCGGGAGCTGGTGGCGCAGTCGCTAGACCTCTAGCGGAGACTCGCTACCGCTCACGGTGCCAACGAAATGCCCGACGATGCCCAATGAGGAGGCGGTGCCCGGGGCGTTCGCGGCAACAAATGCCAGCGGAAACGGACCCTGATTCAGGGGACTAGTGTTGAGCCATCCGACCATCGTCGCCGAGTCAAGCCAACCGTAAGCGCGAAAGCCACTGGCCAGGTTGACCTGGGCGCCATCGCGACCGATGAGCAGCTCATGCGAGTCGGCGAGATCGAGGTCGTTGCAGCAGATCATCGCGTGCAGTCCATCTGGGGCGAGAATCGGGCTGAAAGGGGCGTTCTGCCCCGTGGCCGTGAAGTGCCACAGCTCGGTTCCACTCGTGTCCCTAACGCTCACGGACTGGGCTACTTTCTGCTGAGCAGTCCCCCCGCCGGTGGTCACCGACCCTCCGGTGCACACGAAGGCGCCGCTTTGCACTGAGTCCCACACCAGGCAGGAGCTCGGGTCGGAGAACGGCGCGAAGGGCTTGCCTGTCGCGGCGTCCACCCTGACCAGCACGCCGAGACTGGAGGCCGGCCCACCACCTTGAGACGCCCACACGGTCGGGTAGGTGCCGATCGGCCCGACGGCGTCCCATCCGGTCAACGCGAGGGCATTTTGTGGCTTGCTCCAGGTCTGGTGATCCACCAGCGAGCTTGGGCTGCCGCTCGTCGCGGTGTACGTGTCGAAGGTGTATCCCGCGTTTGAGGCGGAGCCATCGCATGGCCACGCATTCGTCGGAACGGTGTAGACAGTGCCCAGCAGCCGGGTGCCGTCCGGGCTCACCGCAAACGAGAGCATCTGCTGGTTTGATGTCATGGGAAACGTCGTCACCACATTGGTCACTCCGTTGGCTGCGAGGCTGCGGACGACGCCCTGGGCGTCCCCGTAGAAGACCTTGCCCCCGGCCGTGTGCGCCGACGGCTGCAAGATCGCCCCCATGCACCCGGTCGTCGGCTGAGGCATGGGAGCGAAGGTCGCACTCGCGATCATGTGTCCATCGAGATCGGCAATCGCTACGGTGTCGTACTGCGTGGATGTGGCCGTTCCGTGGGATTGGAGAAGAGCGAACAGCAGGCCAGCCGGCGTGCTTCCGGGAGTCGACGCCATCGACGCTCCAGGCCCAGCCTGCGGCGTGCCGCAGGCAGCGACGGCGAGAAGGAGGAGCGCGATCGCAGGTGCTTTCATACCAGCAGGAACGCCCGAGGTTTCCGAACGTTATGGTCCGGCTGGGAATCGTCGCTGCTAGCGGGATGACAAGGCCACGGAAAAGGGTCCAGTAGCCCGACCACGCTTCGCGTAGGCGATCAAGCCGCCGACCCGAGCCAAAGACGAGGGACCAGTAGATCGGAAGGGCCGCGCCGGTGTTGACGGCGAGGGCGAGCAAGGCGATGCCTCCCGCACCCGCGAGCCACGGCTGCAGCGGTGCCGCTCCGCCAAAGCCCGCCTGCATTCCCCACAATGCGCCGGCGCCGATCAAGCCAAGCAGAGCTGGCAAGCCGAGCAGGAAGAAGGCCGAGAAAGACACGATCACCATCGCGAGCATCAACGCGAGGGTCGCGACGATGCCCGCCAAGGCGGCGGCCGCCACGGTTATTCCGTTCGCGGATGAGGCCCCTGCGTGCATGGGAGCGTTCGCCACAGGAGCCGGGTCTGTGGTGGACGATCCCGTCACTGCTGCCTGCACGTCTTGCCACGAATGCCAGTGCGCGCTCGCGGTGACGGCGCCCGCTGCGCCGGCGGAGGCCGCGGCGATCAGCACGCCCGCGGCGATGGCGGCCGCGTTGCGGCGGAGCACGGCCATCGGGATCCACACCCGGCGCGGGCGAACGCGTCCCAGGCCGGTTTCCATCAACCGCTCGCGGTCGAAGGTCGTGCCGCACAGGATGGTCAGCGCGAAACACGCGGTGATGGGAAGCAGTAGGGACGCGATCGCCAGCGGCGAGCGAAAGACGAAGAGGGCCAGCGGCAGGTCGGCGACCGCCGCCGACACAGGTGACAGCAAGAACGACCACGCACCTCCGGCGGCCCCTTCGCGCGGAAAAAGCATGAACCCGAGCATCCGGCCCATCGCCGCCCAGTAGGCGGTCACGGCGGCGACGAAGGCGAACACCGGAAGCAGGTCCCAGGGCGCTGTCTGGCCGAACAGGCTCAGGAACGCCATGCCCGCGGCCATCCAGAGGGTCACCCAGACGGTGCTGACCACCGCGCCCGGCAGGACCTCGAGCCAGATGAGCGACCCCTGCGCCTTCTCCCACCAGATGCCGATCGAGCTCTTGATGGATTCGAGCAGGGCGAAGGACATGAAGAACAGTGGGAGCAGGAGGCCCGCTTGAAGGGCAGTTCCGCCCGCCAGTCGCTGAGCCACCTGCCCGGCAGCGCCCGGCAGCTGGCCAAAGAGTGAGGTCGCGGCTACCAGCAGCAGCACGAAAGCGTTCAGGTACACGATCCAGCTGAGGTCACCGCGCCGCCACCACGAGCTCACGTAGAAAGGAAGTGAGTGGCGCAGCAGGCCACCTTGCGAGCGCAGCGATCCGAACATGCGAGCGGCTGGAATCCCCGAGACGACCTGATCGATTGGCGGCTGGACTGCCTGCTGGGCAGGCAGCGGCTCGTCCATCGCGCTGATGTAGACCGACTCCAGGCTCGTCTGCTCCTCCTTCAGCTGGTGGAACGGAGCCCCGTGCTCGGCCAGCCGTGCCTGCAGCTGCGAGGCGAACGCCGCGCGATCGCGGATGGTGGCGTCCCACGGCAGCGAGTAGGTGAGACGCTGGCCGTCCAGCTGGTGGCTGAGCGCGTGCTCGCGAAGCCAGCCTTCCAGGGGTTCCTGGTCGGACGGCTGCGCCGCAAGCTGTGCCACGAACAGCCGGCCGTCGCCTGCTTTGCGGCGCAGCTCTTCGAGAGTGCCGTGGGTGACGATCAGACCCTTCCGCATGATGGCGATGCGGTCCGCCATGAGCTCGGCCTCGCTCAGCACGTGGGTCGTGACGATCAGAGCCGCGCCGCGAGCCCGCTGCTCACCGAGGAAGTGGCGCATGTCAGCCGCGGCAACCGGGTCGAGACCCGCTGTCGGCTCGTCGCAGAAAATCCAGTCGGGTTCGTGCAGCGTGGCCCGGATCAGCGCGACCTTCTGCGCCATGCCGCGCGAGAAGGCGGCAAGCACGGTGTCCGCGCGATCGGCCAACTCGAAGCGCTCCAGGAGGTTGCTGATTCGCTCGCGTCGAACCGTTTCGGGTACGCCGTAGAGGTATCCGAAGTGGTCGAGGTACTCAGGCGCCGTGTTGCGGCCGTAAAGGCGCGCCTGGTCGGGCACGACCCCGAGCCTCGCGCGGACCTTGTCAAGCTGGTCCGGCAGTCGAAGCCCGTCGAGCTCGATCAGGCCCGAGTCCGGATGTAGGATGCCGCCGAGACAGCGCAGCGTCGTGGACTTGCCCGCGCCGTTCTGCCCGAGGACGACCAGCATCTCGCCGCTCTCGACTTGAAGGTCGACGCCATCGACCGCACGCACGTCGGCGAAGCTCTTCCGCAGGCCCTCGACCCGGATCACTGGAGCGCGGAGCTTACGCCGCCGCCCGCACTACTTGGCCTCGATCAGCGGTGTTAGGCGGTCCCTGACCTCTAGGTGGATCTTCTCGCGGGTGCCGGTCGCGTCGAGACGGACGAAACGGTCCGGCTCTGCCGCCGCCAAGCGGTCGTACGCAGCCGCGACCTTGCGGTGAAAGTCGATCGACTCCTGCTCCATGCGATCCGGCGCTTTGCCCGCCGCGACATGGCGCTCGAGCCCGTTCTCGACCGGTCCCTCGAGGAGGAAGGTGATGTTCGGTCGGGGAAACGTGGACGGCCAGATCGCCGGCACGCCTCGCGCGCCGCCCTGGTAAGCGAGCGTCGAGTCGTGATACCGATCGGCGACCACGATCTGTCCCGCCGCAAGCGCGGGCGCGATCACCTCGGCGATCAGCTGCCGCCGGCCGGCCATGAACAGGTACATCTCGGCCTCCGCGTCGATGTCGAGCCCCGCATAGAGGACGACCTCACGCACGCGTTCGCCAAGCTCGGTGCCCCCCGGCTCGCGCACGACCACCGGGTCGCGCGACGACAGCCACTCGCCCACCATCTCGACCTGGGTGGTCTTGCCAGAGCCCTCCGTGCCCTCGAACGTGATGAAGAGACCGGGCATGCCTACGCGGGTTCTTCGGGCGAGAGAGTGATGCGCAGGCGCCGCTGCGGTTCCTTGCCCATGCTGCGGGCGGAGAGCTCGTTCTCGGCGACCAGCTGGTGCTGAAGCCGGCGCAGGTAAGCGTTCTGCGGTGAGATCTCGACCGGGCGGAGCGTGGACTTCACGGCCTTGATCGCTGCGGCGGCCTCCGCCAGGGCGCGCGTGGTCGCCTCGTCGTGCCGGTCGACGCCGTAGATGCGGGTGAGCGCGTCGCGCACCTGGGTGACCGAGTTGCTCTTCAAGATGTGGATCGGTAGACCGCGGCTCTCGGCCTGGCGCAGGCTGTCCGGTCTCCGCCGGTAGTGATTCTTCAAAGTCAGCACCGCTCCGGCCCCGTCGAGGTTTCCGAGCACCCGCACCGGCAGCTCCAGCTCCTTGATGGTCTGCTCGACGTGGTGGCGGCTCACGCCATACGGAAAGATGCCGAGCGGCTTGTTCGGCGTCGGCGGCGCCGGCGGCGGCTCCGGAGTGACGACCACCGGAGAGGCGACATTCGAGATGACGCGACCCTCTCGCGTCCGCAGGCGGACCTTTGGCGTCAGCAGCGGTCCACGCAGCGCCGTGTCGACGACGTCCGCGAGCGGCATGTGAATGGCGACGCGGTCGCGGTCCTGGATCTCGACGAGCACGTCGAACGTCGGCGGAGCCTTGCGCTCTAGGACGGACTTCTGCGTCCCTCTCCGGCGCGCCTCCTCGTCCGAAAGGGTCACGCTCTGGATGCCGCCGAGCAGGTCGTTGAGGGTGGGGTTGACCAGAAGGTTCTCGAGCGTCTGGCCGTGCGCCGTGGCTATGAGCTGCACGCCGCGCTCGGCGATCGTGCGCGCCGCGGCCGCTTCGAGCTCGGTGCCGATCTCGTCGATGACGATCACCTCCGGCATGTGGTTCTCGACCGCCTCGATCATCACCGCGTGCTGGAGCATCGGCGTCTTCACCTGCATGCGTCGCGCGCGGCCGATGCCCGGATGGGGGATGTCGCCGTCGCCGCCGATCTCGTTAGACGTGTCGACGATCACCACTCGCTTGCGCAGCTCGTCGGCGAGCAGCCGGGCACACTCGCGGAGCATCGTGGTCTTGCCGATGCCCGGACGGCCGAGCAGCAGGATGCTCTGGCCGCTGACGACGATGTCGCGGATGATCTCGCCGGTGCCTGTGACCGCGCGTCCGACTCGCATCGTCAACCCCGTGATGCGGCCCGACCGGTTGCGGATGGCAGAAACGCGATGCAGCGTGCGCTCGATGCCGGCGCGGTTGTCGTCGCCGAACTGGCCGACGTTGTTGGCCACGTGCTCGAGGTCGGAAGCCGACACCGGGTGATCGGCGAGCAGCACCTCGCGTCCGGGCACGCGCGCTTCCGGCTCGCGTCCGAGGTCCAGCACGATCTCGAGCAATTCGCGCGGGTCGGTGCGTTCGTGCAGCGCTTGCGCCAGGTCAGGCGGCAGCGCCCGGGCGAGGAGCTCGATCTCCTCGTCCCACTTCGGGTCTTGCGTTCGCGTGGCGACCT
>WNFD01006241.1_pt1 | contig 11935 bp, 9 predicted proteins | sample 5400491 | NCBI WGS metagenome assembly WNFD01 (sample SAMN13153343, study PRJNA577476) | soil metagenome | isolation source: 120 cm saprolite under Douglas fir tree site 2 hole 2 replicate 2 | place: USA:California | collected 2015-04-18 | reverse complement strand
CGAGAACAAGGGTCGCATGAGCATCGCCATCAGCCACTTCAGCGATGAGTATATGGCGCTGTACAGAAATGATGGAGGCATGAACTTCACCGATGTTTCTCACTCCGCGGGCGTGGCCCATGCGACGGAACCGTACGTTGGATGGGGAGACGCGTTCCTCGATCTCAACAACTCTGGCTGGCTCGACCTTATTCTCGTCAATGGCCACGTCTACCCACAGGTGGACAATGCGAAACTCGGCATCCGCTATCGCGAACCGAAGCTTGTCTTCCTCAATGCACATGACGGCACCTTTCGCGAAGCCACGGAAAAGGTAGGGGATTCCCTGACCATTCCGCAGGTCGGTCGAGGGTTGGCCGTTGGCGACCTGTTCAATCGCGGCGCGCTCGATGTCGTCGTGGAAAATCTGACAGGTGGTCCGCAGATACTGTCTTCAAGGCCTGATCCATCGCATCATTGGATTAGTGTGGAGTTGGAGGGGTCGCCACGAAACCGGCTTGCGTTGAATGCTCGTGTGCGGGTGACTGCGAACGGTCAGACACAACTTGGAGAGGTCCGTTCAGGTGGAAGTTATCTGTCGCAGAATGATTTGCGACTTCATTTCGGACTTGGGGCAGCCAAAAGCATAGACACAGTTGAAGTGTCTTGGCCGGGCGGAGCCACGCAGGTCTTTCATGGCGTAGCTGGGGATCGCTTCTACAAACTCCAACAGGGCGGCGAGCTAAATCCCGTCACCTTTGCGGCGAAGAAATAGGAAATCCGTGCTCACCGTCGCCGAATCTGAGTTCGATCGTCTTCCCATCGAAGTCGATCGGTCTCCTATTTGGCCTTTATTTGGCCTCGCCGAGAGCTGCCGCCGAGTAGAGTGATGTCCGTGCAAGGATGAACAGTGTTCGTCGATCCTTGCCGCCGAACACGATACTGATCGGGCGTTCTGGTACATCGATCTCTCCTGCGGGCGTGCCGTCCGGGTGATAGGCGTAGATCTGTCCAGCGGCGAGATAGACCGTTCCATCCGACCCCACCGCGACGCTTTCCCCGCCCCGATTTGCGAAGAGCCTCACATGCGTCAGCGAGCCGTCGGCCTTCACATCGGCGACGTAGGTTTTTTTCTGGCGCTCATCGCTCACGTAAAACGGCTTCCCCGGGGCCGCTTTGCCGAGAGAAAATGCCCGAAGCACGTCGGCCATCTTAATGCCGTAGTAAAGCGTGCCGTCCACAAAATCCTCGCCCGCCGGCAGAAAAGTACTCCCGTCCGGTGAGATGTACTGCCACGGCTTCGCTCCGCCGATGTCGGTATTCTGTTCACTGTCGAAGCGCCAGTGATCGATGGCGAGCACTGGAGTCAATCCAGGCCGGGGAGCGGCTGGCTGCGGCTTCAAAATCTGGATATTGTCGGCGGGGTCGTCCGGCTTCAAGCTGTAGACAGTCCCGGTTCCGGCGTAGGAGACGACCATCAGATTGTCGCTGCGATCGAAGAATAAATTGGCGGCATCGATCGGATTGTCACGCACTACTTCAAGACGCTTCTCCACCGGAAGATAGCGGTAGATATTCTGTTTCACCGGATCGACGAAATAAAGCCGTCCCTGCGAATCGATTGTGGCACTGGATGGATTGAAGAACCCTCCGGCCAGACGGCTTGCTTCTGGGTGCTTTGGATTCACTGCAGCACTTGCAGGATCATGCCCCGGAAGAGTGAGGGAAGCCATCTCCAGTTCGCGGTTGATAACTCCGCTATCGTCGTCGCGTACCGAGGAATCGAATGCGACTTTGCTGTCGCTGTAGATGTGCAGGTTGCGAAAGCGAATGTTGCGCGAGTTCGTGACATGGATGGCTTCGGGGAACGGAACGAAACTGCTCACCACGCGATACGCGTGCATCTCCGCCATAGTGATATTTTCTGAGTCCTCGATAGTGAGCGGAAGGCACTGTGGACCTTCCCCACGCTCTTCTTCCGTTTGCAGGGCCACAATCTCCCAGTTGGCCACGCGCGTCAGTTTTACTTCGTTGCGAACGTGATGTTCGCTGGAAAGCTCGTAGATGTGGCCCTCTGTTTTGGTATCGGAGATGTACATGCCAGCTTGTGAAAACGTAACCGGTGTCCAGATGTCGGCAAATGTTCCACCTCCACCGTTGAGCACCCATAGGCTTGGATACTGCGCGTCCCAACGATACAACGCGTTCGGGTCGCCACTGTGGGTATTGTTGTAGGGATTCATGCGTGTGCCATCGGGGTTATTGGTTCCATGGCCGCCGAGAAAACGCACGTCGTCCATCAGGGAGTCCTTGCCCGCCATCCACATCGCAGCGACAGCCCGGCTGTTCACACCGCCGGCGAACAGTCCGATGCCCATTACGATCGTGGTTCCATTCGGCGGCGCCAGCAACATGGCCTTCGGCGATCCAACGCCATCGAAACCAGGGGTACCGTCCGCAAGGTCTAGCTGCGTGGTGCTTGGATGCAGTCCGATGAGCACGGTGTCCGGACGAAGACGCAATGTGTCGGTCAGGAGGTAGCGGCCGCTCGGCAGGTAGACGATGCGCTGGGTATCTATTGCATGTTGCAGCGCTGCGGTATCGTCTGTCGTGCCATCTCCCTTTGCTCCAAGGTCAAGCGCGTTCGCCCACCCGGTCTGTGAGGGTAAAACGTGGATCGCGGGCGCATCGGCCGACGGAAAGGCGGCGAGTGTTTCTGCATTGATACGCGTATCCATTGAGCCTTTTGCTCGTGCCTCATCGAAGATGAGGCCGTGAGTGAAGGTGACGACACGATAGGTTTGTCCTTTACCGGAGAATACCTTCCCACTCTCGCGAAGCTGGGCGAAGACTTTTACCTGGTCGCAGAAAGTATCTTCGACATTAATCTCCGTCAATCTCGAATTTTCGCTGCTGATGACGATTGCGGGTCCCGAAATGTTCTCGAAGCGAGAGTTTTTGATCCAAAGTTCTTCGATGTGTTTTGGTTCGATCTCAATCGCGGTTGGCACGTTCTTGAAGGTGTCGTGTACCAGCGCGAGACCTGCTTCATGCTCCTTGATTGCTGCCTCCCGCTGGCCGTCGAAGGAAGAATCCAGGAGAGTGAACTGCCATCCGGGCGAAGGTCGGCCCGTCATGATCCCGTACTGGCCGCCGTAAAAGTGGAGGTCTTCACCTTCATTCCCGATGTCGTGAAGGGCCGCCATCCCAGAACCGATATGGAAGTTCATGTGCGTCAGGAAGCAGTGTTGAGCGATGTGAAAACGAATACCAACCGCCCCCGGATTGCCGTCGCCAATCTCGAAGTCCACATTGCTCATGGCGGAATAGAACGTACCAGGATTTGCATCCACGACGCCTGTCGCCGGAGGGACAGTTCCGGGGAAGGCCACTGGAAGCGCCGGAGGAGCATTCGCAGGCCGTTGCAAGCCTCCGCGACGTCGCTCTCCTGTTCTGCCGCCAGCAAACAACACCATATACGACGGTCCGGTCTGATAACCCGGAGTGCTGGCCGCGAGCACAAATGTTGGACGCTGCGCGCCGTATCCGATCAACCGTACACCGGGCCACACGTATACCGTGTGCGTGAAGCGGTAGCGGCCCTCCGGAATGAAGACGATACCCTGATGCGTCGTGTCGGCGACGGTATCGATTGCCTTTTGCAATGCAGCCGTGTCGTCGGCGACACCATCGCCCTTGGTGCCGAAGCGATCGTTGGAAAGGGAAAGATAGACGGCGGTTTTATCCTCGAGGCGAACCGGGTAGAAGGACTGTGCCTCTGCGCGCGGCAAAATGGCAGCGGCAGACAAACCCGTCAACAGCAGCAAGCGAAAACGAAACATGAGTTCACTCCATCGAGATGTCTTACAGAAATGATTGCGGGGTCAACTACCAGACGTATGTAGCAACAGCTCCTGCTGGCAGGCTTGCGGTAGCGTCTTTGCCCTTGAAGCGAATGGAGAATGTACTCTCCTGCTCCGTCGTATTGCTCACGATCAGCACGTGGTGCTTCTGGGGTGTCAGGAATGCGACATGAGGCAACGCATCCGACGGACCGGTGGAAGCAATGCGCACAGATCCTGCTGGGACAAATTTCGAAGCATGGGCAGCCGTGTAGTAGGCCAGATTCCGCACTACAGTATCGCCGTCGAGAGTGATCGCGCCGGAGCAGACGGGGCAGCCACCGTTGTTGGTGTGCGGTCCATTCTGCGGATCGGCAGCCAGGTTCCAAAGCAGTACGTTTCGGCTCCAGTTTTCAGGCGCTCCAATGATCAAGTGCGCAACTGGCTTCGCAATCGCAAAATTGGGATCGTTCTTGCGCGAAACAACCATCTGCTCTGTGAAGTACAGGTTTTTTTGCGGGAAGGCATCATGTGCGGTGGTCATCGCGGTAATTTCGCCGCGATACAGATGGAAGCCGGAGCCATCGGTGTACTTGTGGGCCGCATCATTCTTCAGAATATCGATGGGATAATTCGGGTGGTCGCAGTTGTGATCGAAGCTGATGATCTTGGTCGCCATTCCGGCCTTTGCCAGTGCCGGTCCCAGATAGTTGCCGATGAAGTCGGCTTCTTCCTCGGACGTCATCACCATGCTGGGCGTATTCTTCGGATTTTCCGGCTCGTTCTGTGGCGTCAGAGCGTCGATGGGTATGCCCTCAGCCTTCATGCCCTGCAGGTACTTCACCCAGTAGGTCGCGTAAATTCCGTAGTTCTCTTTCTTGAGGGAACCGCCCTTCACATCGTCGTTGTCCTTCATCCACGCTGGGGCGGTCCAGGGCGAGGCGAGGATCTTGATCTTCGGATTGATGGCGAGCACTTCCTTCAGCACCGGAATTACATCGGCGTTATCCGGAGCCAGCGAGAAGTTCTTCAAATCAACATCGGTCTGCCCGGCGGGCATATCGTCATACGTGTAAACATGGTCGTTCATATCGGACGCACCCACGGACACCCGGATGTAGCTTGTTGCAATCTCCCCCGGTCCATCCCCGAACAGCTCCTTAAGGAGCGCGGTATGCGCAGCAGGGGACATCTTCATCATGAGTTGCGCCGTGCCGCCGGTCAGGGCGTGGCCAAACCCATCCATCGTTTGGAACTTTGTGCCGTCGTCGATAACGATCGCCTTAGCTCCCGCAGGCTCCTTGGCGAAGCGAAGGCGCTGGGGCTGCTCGGTCAGAAGACTCGCCTTGTCCGGCGTGGTCAGCCAAACGGCGATACCTTTACTCGAGGCGGCGAGGACGGATAGGGGAGCGACTGCGACGAGCAAAGTGGCGAGTAAGCCACGTGTAAAAGAACAGGTCACGAAGGGCCGGAAAGTCATGTGCGGTGTACTCACGTTCAAAAGGATGCGCTTTCTGCGTACATGAAGACCGACAGAGCGACTGCAAGGCGTACACCATTGAGCGCCTCCGGGCTAAACGATGTCAAGTGCTAAAACCGCTCCTTCTCCACTAGACAAGCGATTGTCTACGAGGCGCCGGGCGACGGAGGTATGTCCACTGAAGTGACATCGCCTGGAGATTCCCTCCCGCACGCCCGCCCGTAAGGTGCCGCCACTCGTTCGGCCTTGAACTGACTCAACGTCAAGGTAGGCTCCATGTTGCAGTGTGTTCAGATCTTGACCTACCATTTCGCGTCCCTTGTGAACGCCATGGAGAGGTGAGCGCTATGGGAAAAGCTTGTCAGTCAAGATTAAAATGGGAATCTTTTGTTGCCGCTGATACATCGTAAGGGTAATTGCGCGTCGTCGCTTCGAGTGGCACGCTGATGACGAGCCGGGAGAGCTCTCGCATGAAGGACCGTCGGCATTGGAAGTTCATCGCTCTTGTTTTTGTCTTGACCGTGATGGTTCTTGGGACACCGGGTATCGCGCAGGGCCAGGAAGTATCGCTTCGGGAAGGGCGTTCTGCGGTGACTGCCCCCGCCATCCGGAACGTGATCATTATCGGGTTTGTTGGAGGCTTTGTCAGTCGGGATGACACAAAGCACCCCGAAGTGCAGTTCGCCGCATATCTTCGCGACCGATACCCATTCATCCATGCGGAAGTCTTCGGGAATCACCATGGGCGAAAGGCTCTCCACCAGGTCGTGCGCCTCCTCGATACCGACCACGATGGCGTCCTCTCTTCTGCAGAGAAAGAGCGATCTACCATTATCATCTACGGGCACAGTTGGGGTGCTTCGGAAACAGTCGCACTCGCACGTCAGTTGGGGCAGATGGATATTCCGGTGGAGCTCACCATCCAGATAGACACTATTGCCAAACCGGGTCACAGGGCTTCTTCGATCTCCCCTAACGTGGCAAGTGCCATCAATTTCTATCAGACGGCAGGCCCGCTTCATGGGGCCCCGGAAATTGTCGCGTTGGATCCCGCACGGACAACAGTCCTCGGGAACATTCGAATGACCTATGAAAACCGTCCCATAAACTGCGACAACTATAGTTGGTACTCTCGGACCCTGAACAAACCTCATCACGAAATTGAGAATGACTTCCGCGTATGGGACGAGGTTGCATCACTGATCGATTCGGATCTGTCGGGCACGCCATCGATAGCTCGGGCGCCTTCTCCCTCCAGGTCGCCCTTTTTCAAGTACCTTAGGCGCGGCTTCCAGGCAGACGGAACTAAAACCGCTCTACTTCAAATTCCGAGCGAGTCGAAAGGTAACTGAAAGCCTTCCCGCAGATGGCAACTGGCGGTCACCCAAACACTGGCACTTCGCAGCCGGACGACTATGAATTTTGCCACCTAGGAGAGGGCCGATCGGAAATCGACCCACTACTGGGGTGTCTTGTTCAGGCCCAGGAATCTACGGTGACGAACTTCGTTCCGGTTTGGGGGCTGTATTTGTGTATCAACAGCTTGGTTGCCTCTACTGTGGGGAGGCGGGGTTGGCCGAGGCCTTTCTGTCCGCCGTCGTGGAGGACGATATTGGAGGCGCGGTTGTGCTGCTGGTTTCGCGTGATGCCTCGAACTGTCCGGACCGCGATCTCTTCTGCGCCGATCGGCTGCCAGTCTTTTGGAATAATGTTCCACTGGACCGGCGTGAGACCGAGTGACCGGGCGATGCTGAGGACGGCGGGGCGGCGCGCTCCGTGGGGTGCACGAAAGTAGCGGATGGGGATGCCGAGGGTGTCTTCGAGGATGGCGTTGCAGCCGTCGAGTTCCTGACGAATGCGGGCGCTTGATTGCCAGGCAAGCCAGGGGTGGGTCATAGTGTGGTTGCCGACAAGGTGTCCGGATGCGGCGATGGCGCGGGCGATCTGCGGGCGTTGGCGGACATAGTGACCGATGAGGAAGAAGGTGGCGCGTACGTTGTGGTGGGCGAGGACGTCGAGAAGACGCTCAGTGACGATGTCATTCGGGCCGTCGTCGTAGGTGAGGGCGATTTCGTTTGGGTCGCGGCTGGCTATGAGAACCTTGCCGAAGAGCTGGGACTGCGCTGAGAGCGCGGCGTAGGTGAAGCCACTGGCGATGAGGCCTGCAGTGGCGAGAGCTGCGGCCGCCGTCGTGATGGTGGGAGCGTTCATTACTTAAGCTCAAGTTTAGTCTGTTGCCCCTGCACTCGAAAACGAGATAGATCGTCGAATCGCCAGTCCGTAGTCGTGTCAGTGCTTGGCGGAAGACTTCTTGAGCAAGGCGAGGACCTCTTCGGCGTGGCCTTCGGGTTTTACCTCTTCAAAGATGTGGATGAGGCGCTGGTCGGAGCCGATGAGGTAGGTGGTTCGCTTCACTCCTTTAACCAGCTTGCCGTACATGTTCTTCGGCTTGATGAGGTCGTAGCGGTTGATGAGCTCCATGTCGTGGTCGGCGAGGAGATCGTAAGGAAGGTTGTACTTGTCCTTGAACTTTTTCTGGTCTTTGACAGTGTCGCGAGAGATCCCGAGGACGACCATGCCCGCTTTCTGGAACTTCTCGAAGGCGTCGCGGAAGCCACAGGATTCAATGGTGCAGCCGGGAGTATCGGCGCGGGGATAAAAGAAGAGGACGACTGGCTTGCCTTTGAAGTCGGTGAGGGAGACGGGCTTGCCGTCCTGATTTTGCAGGGTGAAGTTTTCTACGATGTCGTTTACTTGCATGTGATTTTGCTCCTTACTTTTTGGCTGCGAAACTATTCGGCCAGAGCGGAAAGGGTCTTGTCGAGAGAGGCGGAGTCTTCGACGCTGAGGGTCTTCTGATTGCGGTCGATCTGGCGCATGAGGCCGGAGAGGACTTTTCCGGGGCCGACCTCGATGAAGTGGGTGGCACCTTGGGCGATGAGGAGCTGGATGCATTCGACCCAGCGGACTGGGCCGGTGACCTGGCGGATGAGGCAGTCGCGGGAGTCGGGACCGCGAGTGATGAGGCGGGCGTCGACGTTGGCAGCGATGGGGACGCTCGGGTCATTGAAGACGATGGATTCGAGGTCCTTGGCGAGGGCATCCTGGGCGGGCTGCATCAGGGCGCAGTGGAAGGGGGCGCTGACCTGGAGCATGACGGTGCGCTTCGCTCCGGCCTCTTTGCAGCGATCGGCGGCGAGCTGGACAGCGGCGGCGGCCCCTGAGATCACGGTCTGGTCGGGGGAGTTGAGATTAGCAGGGGAGACGACGGCGGTTTTGGGGGAGAAGTTCTGTGCTTCAGGAGCGGTGGGGAGTGGAGTGAGCTGATCGGAGACCTGGGAACAGATCTCGCTAATGAGCGGTGCGGGAAGGCCGAGAATGGCAGCCATAGCGCCTTCGCCCGGCGGCACTGCCTGCTGCATGTAGCGGCCGCGGGCGCGGACGGTGCGGACGGCGTCGGCGAAGGTGAGGGTGTTGGCGGCGACGTGGGCGGAGTACTCGCCCAGACTGTGGCCAGCGGCGAAGACAGGCTGGATGCCGCGTTCGGCGAGGGCTTCCATCAGGATGCGGGCAGCGGCGACTGAGACGGTGAGGATGGCGGGCTGCGTGTGCTCGGTGAGCTTGAGCTGGTCTTCGGGACCTTCGAAGATGAGTTTAGATAATGGGAAGCCGAGGGCTTCGTCGGCCTCGTCGAAGAGGTCGCGGGCGGTGGGGAAGTTGTCGTAGAGGTCGCGGCCCATGCCTACGGTTTGCGAGCCCTGACCGGGAAAGAGAAAGGCTGGTTTCGTCATCAGGACTATCGTAAATGACTGGATACGAGAGTGGGCGACCGCGGATTCACGCGGAAGAAACGGATTAATTGATAGATTTTGTGTGGTGCTTGCTGGTCAGTTGATGGTGTGTTCGCGGTTGCTAGATGCCGAGGCCGAAGTCTACGTCCTGCTCGTCGCCGGAGTGGGCGTAGAAGTCGTAGGGGGTTCGGCGGTTGAACTGATAGCGCTGGCGGAGTTCGCGTCCGATGAATAGGCCGAGAGCTACCGCTCCGAGGCCGGCGGAGATCCAGCCTACGGTCTTGATGAGGGTGGTTTCTTCCTTGGGGTCCTCAGGTTGCTTGGGGAAGGGGAGGACGCCGGAGGCGGAGGCTTCCTCGGTTGTGGAGTCGTCGGCGCGGGGTTTGGAGCGAAACTTCATAATATTGGATGATAGCGCAGGCCGGAGAGAGATTGGTGAAACTGTCGCTCGTCCGGGATGCCGCTTTTGTGTCATCGGCCTTTTGACGCCGGGCATGAGGAAAAGTTGCAATTTAACCCATGCCTACTAGATAGATGCAAAGCAGGGCTCGAGGTAGCGGGATTTCTAATTATGTGACATCGACCTGTTTGAAGCCCAGGCCGTAGAGGAGGGTGGTGATGGTGGCGCGGGCGTTTTTGCTGGCGGTGTCGAGGATGCCGTCGGCCAGGGCGGATTGCTGGAGTTGCTGCTCGGCCTTGGCGCGGGTGTCGGTTTCGAGATTTGGGTCGGCGGGGACGAGGAGGCCGGTGGAGCGGACGTAGACGCGGGTGTGCTGGTTGTCGAGGGTGGTGAGGAAGAGCCGGGAGGGCGGCAGGGTGACGTGGATGGACTGGCCGCCGTCCTTGTCGGTGATGCGGACGTCTTCGGGCTTCAGCTGGGCGAGGTCGATTCCGGCGATCGACTGGCCGTGGACGACGAGGAGGAGACGGTCGCCGGCGAGGAGATCGGGCAGGACGGCGGAGGATTTGGACCCTTCGACGACGGTATCGATCGAGTAGACGACGGTTTCGAGGCGGTTGAGGCGCTGGATCTTCTGGACGACGGCGGGGACGGAGGTGTCGAAGGTGGCGGTGCGGCCGGTGATGGCGGTCGAGAGGCGGGCGAGGACTCCGGTGGTGGCGTGGCGGATGAAGACGGCCAGGGCGACGGCTCCGAGGACGAGGGAGAGCAGAACGACGAGGAGAGTGCCTGAGGAGGAGCCGCGGCCTGAGCTGTATGAGCGGTATTGGGTGGTCATGCTGGTTCGGTGCTCCTGTACTCCATATTCGGGGAGGGGGTACCCCCCTATTGCCTGCGCGTAAATTCCTTTGAATCAGTTGGTTGCGAGGTGTCGATGGCTGCAAAATCATCATAACAAAAGAGTTACGTCCAAATTCGTCATAACACGAGGGTTACGGCGGCAATGTGGTTCGGAACCGGTTCGGTTGCGATTTTTTTAGCTCTATTATCCAGTATAGCGGTTTGGACGTAACTAAATGCCACGTGGATGTTGTTGTTTGGTAAGGGGTTAGATGGTTTGGGGGCTTGACATGCGTTTTTTGGGCTGAAAACGCGAAAAATAATTTAGACGGCCGAGACAGGAGGGCTTACCCAAGGGCCTGTGGGCGAGGGGAGCCTCAGCGGCCTCGAATTAGTCCAGCGGGACGGCCATCGATTTGTGCATCATTGGGCCTCAGAACGTTTGGGGCTTCCCAATCGCTGATATCCCGGATGAACCCCTCGAACAAGTCCCTGCTGATCAGCGATTTTGAGCAATAGATCGGCAAGCTCGTCGCGCTCCTCCTTATTGAGAGCGGAGAGTAGAGCATCCTGATGCTCTCGCGCCACCTTGCCGATCTTTTCCAGGACTTCCCCACCATCTTTTGTCAGATAAAGGGAATACAAGCGCCGGTCATCCGGGTTTGCTCTCCGCTCCACGAACCCCCGCTTCTCAAGATTGTCCAGTATCGCCACCAGGCGGCTGGGGTGAATCTGCAGCTTGGATGCGAGCTCCTGCTGGCTCAGTCCCGCCGCAATGCGCAGCAGCCGCAGGATTCCTGCATCTGAGGGTGCGAGTTCAAGAACCCTCAATCTTTCAGCAAATTGCGACGCGGCATGGGCTCCAAGCTGGGCAAGCAGGAACGCCCCCTGTCCTTTTCCCATCTCGTTGTGATTCATATTGAAATAAATTATTGCATAGAATATTCGTTTATGATATAAATCATTTTATGGCGAAAGAGAATCCTCGATTCCGTGGTCCCTCCCTGATTCTGCTCGCGACTGTTCACGTCCTGCTCTTCGTGGCCGGTCTCGTGGCAGCCGCGACGCTCCGACATGGGGCGCCATATGTAACCCCGTTCGCGCCCGCCGAGCAATTGCGCTCGTTTCTTGCGCAAAGCCCCACGGCTGTACGGGTGAGCAACTTTTTCCTGTTTGGCTCCGCGGTGCCTTTCGGGATCTTTGCAGTTACAACCGTCAGCCGCCTGCGCTTCCTGCACGTCCGCGCTGCCGGTACGAACATCGCTCTGCTCGGCGGTTTGACCGCCACGATTGCGTTGATCCTTTCCGGCTGCGCGGGCTGGGTCTTGTCCGTGCCCGAAGTATCGGCGTCAGCAGAAGTCGTGAAGGCGATCTTTTTTCTCAGCTTCCTGTTCGGCGGAGTCGTTTACGCAGTCGGATTCGGTCTCCTGGCAGCGGGAGTGTCCGTCACAAGCCACTTTATGCGGCTTCTTCCGCGATGGATGGTAGTGCTTGGAATACTTGTTGCAATCACAGGAGAACTCTCCTCGTTCAGCCTTATCGCGTACCCGGCGAACTTTTTCATTCCGATTACCAGATACCTGGGCTTCATCTGGATGCTTTC
>WNFD01006239.1_pt1 | contig 11936 bp, 13 predicted proteins | sample 5400491 | NCBI WGS metagenome assembly WNFD01 (sample SAMN13153343, study PRJNA577476) | soil metagenome | isolation source: 120 cm saprolite under Douglas fir tree site 2 hole 2 replicate 2 | place: USA:California | collected 2015-04-18 | reverse complement strand
CACCCAAAATCACTGCCAGCGCGCCCGCGCCACCCACCCCGCTGTAGTGCCGACCTTCGGGGGTCCACCTCAGCGATCTCAGACACTTAGACCATTCAAAGTGCTCGAATCGGCCAAGTTAGGCTAGTGCGGCTGCCCGACCTCAACGACGAGCGCGCCAGCGCGGGCGGCAGGAAATTACCCCCTAACCTGGTGCAAAGCCCGCAGCCCCAAGACAGACGAAATTACCGGATGTTTTCGGCCCCTCACGCCCTCAACTCGAGACCGTCATTGCCGGGCTTGACCTGATCAAGTCGGCCGATGACGCGGCGGATCTCGGTGAGCCCCCGGAGCGGCGCCTTGCGTGCCGTCGCACAGCGGGCCTGTTCCTCGGTCGACGTGCCGCCGGCGACGGCGCGGAGGCACCACGCCTGGATCACAGCCGCGTCGATGGATTTCGATGCGGTCGCGCGCAGATCTCAGCCCGCCTGGTGGTGAATGAAATCGGCGATTAGGCTGAGCGCCCGCAGGGCATCGGGTGCCGCGGGGTCCCTGGCGATAAAGGCATGGGGTTGGCCTTCGAAGCGGTGGAACGCGATCGAGCCGCCCGCCTTGGTATAGGCGGCGGCGAAGTTTGCCGCCATGTCGGGGGTCAAATTGTCGTCGGCAGTGCCCTGCATGATCAGCGTGGGCGGTTTTTCGATGGGCTCGCCGCGGTCGAGGATCAGTTGAGGGTTGCCTTCGGCCATGGCGTCATCGGAGGGCCAGAACTGGTGGTGGGCTTCCACCAGGCGCTCATTGCCGCGCTCGCGCACCGCGTGATAGCGGGCGAGCGGATCGGCCACCGGCCAGCAGACGACCGCGAAAGCTAGACTGGCGTCGACCGCCACCAGCGGGATCGAGGTGTAGCGAGGATCGCGCGGGCGCAGTGCGTTGAGCAGCAGCAGGTGGCCCCCCGACGAGGTGCCGAGACCACCGACGAGATCGGCGCGCGTCGAAAACCGTTCCGCGTTCGCCCTCAGAAAGCGGATGCCGAAATTGACGTCGGCGACGGTCTCGGGGTAGCGGACGGAGGGCGGCATGCGGAAGTCGATCGAGAGCATGACGACGTCGTGGGCCGCGAGATGCTCGCCGATCGCGGTATTGTTCAGCCGGTCGCCGGAAGTCCACGCGCCGCCATGGACCTCCAGCACCGCGGGAAAGGGGCCGACGCCTTCCGGGCGGTAGAAGCGGGCGAGCAGCGGCCCAGCCCCTGCAGGGCGGAGATATTCGAGGTCTTCGGTGTGGATGGGCATCGTTGTCACTCGGGGTTGATGTGAATGGATAAGGCAGCCTACCACATTGGCGGCTCGACCCGATCCGATGTCAGCGGATCGGCGGATAGGGTTTGCCGAGGGCCCGCGGCGGGCGTGCTGCGCCGACGAAACCCGCCAGGATCGCGACCGTCAACAGATAGGGCAGCGCCTGGATCAGCTGTACCGGCACGGCGCCGATGCCGGGCAATGTCGCCCCTTGCAGGCGGGCCTGGACCGCATCGGCGGCGGCGAACAACAGGCAGGCGCACAGCACCGGCCACGGCCGCCATTTCCCGAAGATCAGTGCCGCGAGTGCGAGATAGCCGCGGCCGGCGCTCATGTCGCGCAAAAAGCCGTTGCCTTGCGCCATCGACAGACAGACCCCGGCGACCCCGCACAACGCGCCGTTTACCGCGAGCGCCAAAAACCGCAGACGGGCGACCGACAGCCCGGCGGCATCGACCGCTTCGGGGCTCTCGCCGACCGCCCGCAACCGCAGGCCGAAGCGGGTGCGAGCCAATACGAAAGCGGTCAGGGGCACGGCGAGCCAGGCGAGGTAGACCGGCAGGCTGTGGCCGCCGAGGATCGTCGTATCCACCCGCCCGACGACCGGCACCTCGCTCAGTGTCTGGGCGAAGGGCAGCACGATCGGGCCAAAACGCGCCCCGCTCGGCAAGGGCGGCGTCGTCCCGCGTTGCCCGAACCACGCCGCGGCCAGGCTCGGCGTCGCACCTGCGGCAATCAGGTTGAGCGCCATGCCCGAGACGATCTGGTCGCCGCCGGCGACGATCGCTGCGATCCCGTGCAGCAATGCCAGAAGAAGTGCTGCAGCGACCGCGGCGCCGAGCCCGAGCGCGGCGGAGCCGGTCAGCGACGCGACCGCGGCGCCGGCAAAGGCGGCGGCCAGCATCTTGCCCTCGAGCCCGATATCGACCACCCCCGAGCGCTCGGCATAGAGACCCGCCAGTGCCGCGAGAACGAGGGGTGCCGCGAGCCGCACCGTCGATCCGGCGAGCGACAGCAGCAGGCTCAAACCGCTTGCCGCGCCGGCGCCGTCCATAGGGTTCGCAAAGACTGGCCGATATGGCCGCGCGCGACGCCGTCGAGCGCGCCGCAGACAAAGACCACGACCCCTTCTGCGACGATGACGACGTCACGGGTAACGTTGGGCATGTCGAAGGAGAGCGCCGCACCACCCTGGTTCAGCGCGCCGAACAGCACGGCAGCGAGGACGATCCCGAGCGGATGACCGCGCCCCAGCAACGCCACTGCGATCCCGGCGAAACCCGCTCCTGCGGTCAGGTCCCCCGTCAGGCGATGCTGCGCGCCGAAGAGCTCGTTGATCGCAATCAGGCCGGCAAAGGCGCCGCCGCCGCACACCGACAGCAGGATGATCCGAGGTACCCGGATGCCGGCGGCGCGCGCTGCCAGAGGATTGAGGCCGGCCGCACGGATCTCGTAGCCGAGCGGGGTGCGGCGCAGCAGCACCCAGTAGAATGCCGCCGCCAGGAGCGCCAGCAGTGCCACCGGGTTGAGCGGCGCGCCGCCTGCATCTCCGCCAACGAGATCCGCCAGGGTCGGCAGCCACAGGGCGGGTCGAAAGGTCCGCGTTTCGAGGGCGCTCTGACCGGGGGCGATCAATACCTCGACCAGAAGCCAGGTCATCAGCGCCGCGGCGATGAAATTGAACATGATCGTCGTGATCACGAGATGGCTGCCGCGCCGCGCCTGCAATAATGCCGGGACAAAGGCCCAGGCCGCACCGAAACCGGCGGCGACGACAGCTGCCGCGGCAAAGACGAGGGGTGCGGGCAGATCGCCCACCGCAAGAACAACTAACGTCGCGCCGAGGCCGCCCAGTGCCGCCTGGCCTTCGCCGCCGATGTTGAAGAGCCCGGCTTGGAACGGCAATGCCACGGCGAGCCCGGCGAACACGTAATCGGTCGCGTAGAAGAGGGTGTAGCCGATCCCCTCGGGATCGCCGAGCGCACCGCGGACCAAGATGAGGAGCGCTGTGCCCGGCGCTTCGCCGACGAGCAGCACCAGCCCGGCGACGGCGGCGAGTGCCATGCCGAGGCTTGCGGCGGGAATCAGGACTGCGGCGAGGATGCGGTAGAGCCGCCGCATCAAGCCGCCGTCAGGGCTCGTGAAAGGATTGCCGAAGCCGGCGGACGAGGGGCTGCATCGACGTCGTGCGTGCTTCGAGACGCGCCCTTATGGCGCTCCTCAGCATGAGGTATTCACTGACGGCATTAAGGGATCTCCTCATTCTGAGCGGCTGTCTGGAGTGTCAAGGGTTGATGCGGCGCGCGAAGTGTCGGTTGACGGGGCGCCGACCTCAATCGGGATAGGGGGACATCTCGCGATGCCACCCCTCCCACACCACCGGGCATACGGGTCCGTACCACGGCGGTTCGGCGGATTAAGCACTCGCCAGCTTTTCCATGGAGATCAAACCCAGACGACGGAAGCGCGCTTTGGTGAAGGCGCGATGCAGCGCTTCCGAGAAGCTCAGCCGCCACGGTCCCTTTGGGCTGAAGATAGCCGCACTGGCCGACCTTTCGGGGACCTTGAGCCGCCGGAGCTCGCGATAGCGCTGACCGCGCGTCTTCCACTGGACCCAGACGACGCAACGCAGGCGCCGGCGGATCCAGCCATCCAGCGATGGCAACTCGCGCCACTGGCTGAAGCCGAAGTAACCGGCCCATCCCCGCACGAAGGGGTTCAGGTCGGCGATCATCTTCTCCAGGCTGACGCCCCGATGCCGCCGCGTCAGTTCGCGAACTCGGTCTTTGAACCGGGTCACGGCCTTATCGGCAATGCACCGCCGAAACGCCGGGTCATCCTTGACCGTGAAGCCGAGGAACGACCGGTGCCACGGTCGGGCGACGGCACTCTTCTCGGTGTTGATCTGCAGTTTGAGGCGCCCTTCGATGAAGCGGGTCAGGCTCGCCATGACTCGCCGGCCGGCCTTTTCGCTGCGGACGTAGATGTTACAGTCATCCGCGTACCGCACGAACCGGTGGCCGCGACGCTCAAGCTCGCGATCCAATTCATCCAAGACGAGGTTCGAGAGCAGGGGCGAGAGCGGACCGCCTTGCGGGGTCCCTTCCCGGCTCCTCTCGAACAGCCCGCCATCGAGCACACCAGCCGTCAGGTATCCCCGGACGAGCCTAAGAACCCGCCGATCCGGAACCCGCGCCGCTACGCGTGCCATCAACCGGTCGTGATTGACCCGGTCAAAGAACTTTGCCAAGTCGATATCCACGACAAACCGATAGCCTTCAACGACGCAGGCTTGCGCCTGCGCCACCGCTTGGTGGGCGGAGCGGCCCGGCCGGAAGCCGTAGCTGTGCTCGCTGAATGTCGGGTCCCACTGCGGCTGGAGCCGCTGTAGGACCGCCTGCTGAATCACGCGATCGATCACGGTTGGAATGCCGAGGTTGCGCGTCCCGCCGGCCGGCTTCGGGATCTTCACCCGACGCACCGGCTGCGGCTGGTAGCGCCCCTGGAGCAGTTGATCTTCGATCTCAGACCAGCGCGCTTTGAGGATGCCCGGCAGCTGTTTGACGGTGATGCCGTCGATGCCCGGCGCACCCTTGTTGCGCACCACTGCACGCAATGCCGCTTCTATGTTGTCTGGGGCACAAATCGCCTCCATCAGATGCTCTGTGGATGCCGGGCTTTCGGGTTCGGCCGTCGCCGTGACTGCTTCGACCTCTTGCCGGTCCAGGCGCGGGGCTTCACCCCGGCTGGGCCTAGGCAAGGCCAACTCGAGTTGGTATGGCGGTCGCGATTTGGTCATGAGACGCCCGATCTACTCGCCCTTTCCTTCAACCCCTTCTCGGGGACCGTTCGGGCCTTCGGCCAGCGCGCCGGCCTACTATGCCCTCTGCTGACTTCTGCACTGCGGTCAGGGCGCCTTACGACGTCCTCAGTCCCGAAGGACACAGTGCAGATCTCTCGGAGTAAGCCCGACAGCCTTCATCGCACACCCGCCGGATTTACAGTTCTAGCCCTCGATGGATATGGACTTTGCGACATCCTGCCCGCTCGTCCGACCAGCACTGCCTCATATCCGGTTTCTGTTCGTCGGGTCGCGACTTTGCTCCACGCTTCCTTCAGACGGTCCCTCGCGGTTCCGCCCTTGCGCTTTGCTAGTGCTTCACCTCCATCAGGTTGCACAGGGGACTTTCACCCCCAGAACTGTCGGACATGTCCGACACACAGACCGCTTCGCGCCACCGCGCGCGGCGCGGCTGCGGCCTTGACCCCGTCGCCCCGTCAACCAAATTGGCTGCCGTGGCATCGACGCCGGATTGCGGACGTTTGGCGTCCGCAGACGGTCGGCGAGAGGGCTTGGTCATGCGGTGCTCCAGACGGTGCGGTCGCGCAGCATGGCGTTGAGAATGACCAGCAACTTGCGCATGCAGGCGACCAGGGCTTGCTTGGCGGTCTTGCCGGCACCGCGCAGCTTGGCGTAGTAGGCAGCAATCACCGGGTTGCAGCGGCTGGCCACCAGGGCCGCCATGTAGAGGCTGGCGCGCACCGCCGGCCGGCCCCCGGCGATCGCACGCCGCCCTCTCTTCGCGCCGCTGTCGTGGTTGTACGGAGCCAGACCGGCCAGGCCTGGCCCTGGCAGCGAACAGGGGGCGGCGATGCGGCGCCGGTCGAGCTTGCCCAACTCGGGCAACTCGGCGATCAGCGTCCGCAGCGTCGCCTGGCCAACCCCCGGGACGCTCTCCAGCAGTTCGGCGTCGGCGCCGGGCTCTTGCGGATGGCGGCGTCAATGTCGCGGTCGACCTCCGAGAGTTCCTTCTGAGCACGGCCAGATGGCGCTCGATCGCCTTGAGGATGCGGCGCTGCCCACCAGCCGGGCGCGGTTACGCTCGGCCACCATCATCTCGATGACCTGGCGCCGCCGCGCCACCAGCTCGCCCAGGGCCTGCGCCTCGGCATCGGCCACCGCCCGGGGCGGCGGACGGACCGCCTCGGCAAAGTGCGCAATGACCGCGGCATCGAGCCGGTCGGTCTTGGCCAGCTTGCCCACCGCCTTGGCAAACTCGCGGATGCGCCGGGGATTGACGACCGCCAGCGGCAATCCGGCTGCCACCAGCGCGCTGGCGACCACCGTCTCATAGCCCCCGGTCGCCTCCAGCACCACCAAGGCGGGGTCGATCTCACGCAAGCGCGCGATCAATTCCTCGATCCCGCCATCGTCGCGCTTTACCGCATAGCCTCGGCAAATACGGGCGCCGTTTTGCGGACCCTCACCCAGAAATAATCGCCAAGCTCGAGGAACCATCGAAGCCGGCCGCGAACCAAAGACCGGCCTTGATCAGCCGCATGCTTGCTCGCCAGGACCGGCGCACCGGCGAATACCTATGGCACTGCGAACGGGGCGCCGCGGCGTCATCCCGCTCGAAGTTGCAAAGCGGCGGTTCGTCAGCTGTCGTCTGAAATGTTTGGCCGATGCTGTCCACCATCAGCTTCATCCCGCGGGATCGTCCCCGGTTGACGGGCAACTACTGGGGAACCCTGCCCGGATGGCCACAGCCTGCGACACAGAAACCGGCCGACGATGACAGCGATGTAATAGCTGAGAATGGGGCTGAGCCCGGCGGCAACCACAATAATCCACCGAGCCCAGCTCGGAAGCCTGTCCATGGCGTCCATGGTTCCCGTCGCACGAACCGACGCCATGTAGCGCGCGTGTTGGCTAATGAGTTGTGAGGATGCCGTGGCAAGCTCGCGCACTCGCCAATTCCGCCATCGACGCGGCCACCCGCGCCGAGGTTCCCTGGATTGCGTTGAGAGCCACCGCCGCGATCGTAGCAGTCGCGCTGCTGTTGGGCCGGTGAGAAGCGGCAGGTCGGCGCGACCGTAGCCAGAGGCCGGCATTGGGAACCGCGATCGCACTAACTTGATACGTTCTTTGCGGAGGCTGACATGCGCGCTTTTCTCGCCTCCGCAGCTTAATTAGCTAAAGATGGAGGAAGCCGATGCCCCGGTACCTGTGGGTAGTCCTTACCGGCATCCTGGTTATCTGTGTCCAGACAAACGCCCTCGCTCGGGGTTCATCGCTCGCGTACGAGAAACCGTACGAGACGCCCGCTGGGAAGGTGCGGAAGAGCCAGTGGTACCTCCTCAGCACCTATAAGAGCTTTCGCACTTACCGCATGGCGAAGGAATGCCGGCCCATCGTCAACAATCCCCCGTTGCATGGCGACTGCGTCTGCTCCTTCGATACTTATGGGCCGGTCAGGCCGGGATACGGTGGCGTCGCTGACGTAGGCGACGTCAGGCACGATTTCCTGTCTGCTTGCCACGGAAGAAGCTCGACATGCCGGGCCACGAGGTAATCGGATGAGGCGCCGCTGAATTCTGCCGCGTTCGCTCGGCGAGCCACGGCTAAAGGACGAAGACAAGCGCAGCGTCTCGCCAGGCCAAACTTTCAGCGCACTTTCTCACGTCTCGACTGGGGTACCCCCCTGGCGGCGCCGCAGCTTGCGAAGCAGCGGCCAACCGATGGCACCGGCGGCGAGGAAGGCGGGGAGTACGGGCGCACCGGCTTCCACCAGAAGGCCGACCAAGATCTCGACCGCGATAGCCGTCAAGAACGCCAACACAGGGCTGAGCAGCACCACAGCCGCGATAATGGATAATGTGGCGCCCACGTGGGAAGGCTACTCATGGGGGTTACTGCTCACTTACAATTGATCTTCCGTCTAGCACCGAGGCGGTCAGCAACCCGTCCCGACCGCTTCGTCACCCTTGCAGAGCTGCGGCCGGTCGGTTCTCCGCGCACATCGCTGAAATCAAAAGCAAGCTTTGCTCCGGGGCTTCCCCACACTCCCGGCAGCGATGCGCGTCGGACGAACCATGACTACAGTAACCGCCGGTCCCGTCTGGACCGAACGCCTTATCGTAATGCTGCTACGCTGGGCGGGGCATAGTAGAACAATTGTGTCGGTGTGCTCAGGATCATCTCGGGCCTTTGGCGGAAGAAGCTGACGAACCCGGTGACGCACACGCGCTGTCCTTTCAGCGCCGCTTCAGGAGCGCCGCCGAACTTTGCCCGATCGGTCCCGTAGATCACTGCGGTTAATGCCCGGTTCACATTAGGCTGGTCGCGGCTGATCAGGGTAACAAATGTTGGGTGGGCGGGGGCGTTGGCTTCATAGACTGCAGCGGCGACTATCCCGCAGACCTTGGCGACGTGACCGACCTGGCCCATCGCTTCCGCTGGGGTTACGGTTACTGCACCGGCCGAGAATGCCCATAGGCCGAACGCCGCCGATGCGATCGCCACTTTCACCGTATGCATGAGTTACTCCAAAATGTGGGGGGGTCTCGCATCTATGTCGCCAGCGGCTTACGATCGAGTTAAGGCGGGCATGCCCCATTCGACTGACCCCCTTTTGTAAAGCTGAGCGGCGGCCTGCTGGTGGCCGCACTCGGATCTCGGTGGTGCTTTAAGCGGATCAGAAGATTGGCGCGCCCGAGAGGAGTCGAACCCCCAGATCATAGTCTGTGGCAAGGCATTCAAGCGAGGCGTCGAAACCGCGCTGCTCTCTGATTATCTGACCCCGCACCAAGTCGCGGCTGAACTCGGCATCTGCGAAAAACCACTGGCGAGATGGCATGCGGTCAGGCCTGCGCCGCCTCGGGTGACCGTTGGCAGGCGGCTGTTATATCGCCGAACTTCAGTTTCGAGGTGGATCGAGCAGCAAGAGAAAAATCGGCAAAGCGCGAAGGGGCAACGGGAAATGGTTACGCCCGGGACGGCCGCCGATGCGGCCGCGAGGCTTCCCACAGATGCGCCATCAGTGGCGCCAACTGAAAATTCAGCCACGTGTCAATTAGTTCGGCGTGCGCCCTCAAAGAGCAGTCAGCGCGGTATCCGGGTATGGGCCGCGCGCTCGGGCGGATGCTATGGCCGATGCGGCCGGCGAGCGGCTTGCGATGATACCAATGCGGGCGGCGAGCCCTCCCGGGTCTCACTGGGACCGACATAGGGTGCTGATCGTGATCAGCAGTCACGCCAGGAAGGGGGTGAAGGTGCCCGTCCGCTGATGACCACAATGGCGGCCCTGACTAGGACTAGTCCTCCCCAGGTAGCGAGCCCGATTTCGAAACTGGAAGCTGCCGGATTGCTGCAAAGGCAGGAAGGACACCGACGGGGCGTGAAGAACGTCTACCGGATCCTGCTTAGGGAGGCCGAGGTATTACCGCCGAAGGAAATCCTATTTCCCCCGGCGGCAATCAAACAAAGCAAGGAACAGAGCAAGGAACAGAAATCACCCTCCCGCGCGTGAGGGTTGCGATCTCGAGGTTTATTCGCCAAGCGAGGAAATAGTCGCCTTCGCTGCAGTCGAAGTCCCGGAGATTAATCCACTCGACCCGAAAATCGTTGCTGCGTTCGTAGGGAGTGGAAGTTCCAGCCCGGCAACGAGAGGAAAAAGGCCGGGTCGATGCTCGATGCTGCACTCGACGAGGTGAGGCGGAGGCGATCGATGGCTGACATCGTCATTGCACTGCCGCGCAGCCCGCGGGACGCGGAGCTGCTGCACCTGGATATCGCCGGTCTGTCAAAATACGACATGCCGGAATTCATCCTGCGTAGCGAGGAACCCAGCGCGGCGCGGTGCTTGACCAGAAGCCGGTTCGCCGGGATCTGGGGCACGCCGGCGACGAAGCCGACCAGCAGGATGCGCCCGCCCCATCCGAGCGACGACAGCGCCGTCGAATAGCGCGCCGCCGACCGGATCGAAGCAGATATCGGCACCTTTGCCGTCGGTCAACGCCATCACTCGCTCGGTGAGCTGCTCCCTGGAATAGTCGATGGACGCGTCCGCGCCATGCCCCACCGCGACGGCGAGCTTTTCCGGCGTACTGGCGGCAGCAATGACGCGCGCACCCATCGCTTTACCGATCTCGACCGCGGCGAGGCCGACGCCGCCGGCCGAGCCGAGCACCAGCAGGGTCTCGCCGGCTTCCAATCGTCCCTGCCAGCGGATCGCCACGTGGCTTGAGATGTAGGCGATCGCAAACGCGCCGGCCTCGGGGAAGCTCATGCCGTCCGGAATGACGTAGGTTTCCGCCGCCGGCGCGACGGCGAATTCGGCGAGGCCGCCATAGGCGAGGATCGCCATTACCCGATCGCCCGGCTTGAAGCCGCTCGCCTCCCGGCCGCAGGCCGCGACTACGCCTGCGGTTTCCAGCCCCGGGCTGAACGGCAACGCCGGCTTGGTTTGGTAACGGCCCGCCACCATGATCGAATCGGCATAGTTGACTGCGGTGGCCTTCACTCGAATCAGCACCTCGCCCGGCGCGGCCTCAGGCACCGGTGCCTCGCCAACAGTCAGCTCGTCGACGCTGCCCCATTGGTGGCAGATCACCGCCCGCATCGTGTGCCCAAGGTCATGGCCATCTCCCTGGTATCGCTAGGATAGCTGGTCGCCGGCCAGCCGCTTTCTCTCCCGCGGGGCAGCAGCGTACGGCAAAAAGCACAGCGCATTCTGCCGATTTCCAATCATAAGCGCACTCGTTTGGGTACGATGACCGACTTTTGCTGCCTGCCATCATGGCGGAAGGCGCTCCGCTTTTCCGCCCTACACCATTCGATTATCGATCGGTGTGAGAAATCCGGGCTAGCAGCCGCAAAATTCGCCGGCTGCCGGTCGCGGAATGCGCGCCCGTCTTCATCCCGGTCCTCGCTAAACACCGGGCGGTTGCACGCTCGCCCGGTGGTGATCGATCCGCGCTCGTTGAGGGACCATTTTTCATCGCCCCGCACAGTCTGCCCGCGATAGCCTCCGCGTGCGGCGAACCGGCATTATTCAGAACATCAGCTTGGGCAACGCGAATCTGGCGGCTGGAACGCCGTAGGCGAAGTCCACCACCGCATCAACTCGAAGCCCCCCGCCGAAGGCATCGCCGTTGACCGCCCGATGACAGGGCTGTTAATCAGCGCGTAGTAATAGTGCTCGAAGATTACGGCCAGCCCAGCTTCGCTGCTCATGCCTAGCCGCTGCTTCTGGTCATCGCCGCCTGCCAGCATTTCGCGCCCGGAGGGCGGCGGCGATGTCGAAGTCGTGTTTCCCGGAGAGGATTGATCCGGTTTCCGCGCTCTTGTGATCGGCGACTCGGTGTCGACCGCATTCACCCGGACATACAACAGCGCACGCCGCGGGCGCGCCAGCGCCGGATCACTGCGTCCCGCGTTGCCCTCTTCTCGGCGGTTGCGACCGCATCTTCAAGATCGAGAATCACCGCGTCGGCGTCGAGGGACAGCGCCTTCTCGACTCGCCGCGCATGGTTCCCGGGCGCAAACAGAAAACTCCGAAACGGCTGAATGGCTCTTCTCCCATAGCGATCCGCGCCGCATGCCTTCATCGCTTCCATCATACGGCGCGATCATCGAAGCATCGAGAGTCGCCGAACGGTCCGACGCACCAGGGGCGCTGCGCGAAAGTCCCGGCCTCGCTTTTGCGGCTCAGGGGCACGCAAGACGACCAAGCCGGTTCGACCGCTCAGTTCCTTGACTGGTTCAAGGAGCTCTTCCGGGTGTCTCCGGCGCGACCGCGCCGCAGATCTTACCTTTTTGGAGAGGCGCGGCCAGTCTCGGTCAAAGGTGTGACGGTAGAAAATGCCGTAATA
>WNFD01006236.1_pt1 | contig 11936 bp, 9 predicted proteins | sample 5400491 | NCBI WGS metagenome assembly WNFD01 (sample SAMN13153343, study PRJNA577476) | soil metagenome | isolation source: 120 cm saprolite under Douglas fir tree site 2 hole 2 replicate 2 | place: USA:California | collected 2015-04-18 | reverse complement strand
GCATGCGGCTCTTGCCGCGCAAGGGCCCCTCCAGGCTAACTAGTTTAAGCATTGCCATTTGGCTTTACTCCTTCTGATCTTGTTGGCTGTTCGCTGGCCCGGACTGCGTTATCGGCTTTTTCCTGGATTCTTATTGTCTGTAATCACGATCTCGTCCTGTCTGGCCTCAATCTTCACGTTTCGCTTATGCCCCACTAGATTGATAGGTCCACCACGGGCGTATTTCCAATAAATTAGAGGCGGAATATCTGCGATCTTGGAATAGGTGTGGCTGTTGGTATCCCCTGGACCTATTGTGACTTTCTGGGTCCTCTGGACGTCCCACCAGAATTCGACGGATTTCCCAGTAGCGTTTCGGATTTTCAACGTGCGGCTCTCGCTCTGGCCCTGAGCGTTTTCTTTGTCGGCTTTGTGGGTGGCAGTCGGCGTCGAGGCGGTTTTTTTGATGGTCCCCGCGGGAACGGTGGCTGATGGCGTGCTGCTTGCAGAGCTTGACAGCTCATGGCTCTCTGCTGGACTTGCAGGCTGGACGGCCGCCACATTCGCGTTACTGGATAGACTTGACGGCGCTGGCGCTGCGGGAACCACGCCAGTTGCATGCTGCTTATTGTCCACCAGCCCTGAATTCTGCGGGCTGTCGACTCCTGCAATCGCCGCCGCCGGATTTGTTGGCGCAGTAACTCGCTGTTTCTCCTGACCGTTGTTCGTTGGGGTCAGTCTAGGCGATCCATCGTGACTTTCCACTGCTTGCTTCGTCTGATGTGAATTAACAGGTTCTATGGGATTCGTTGTCTTTGGAGAAAGTTTCCCTTCCGGCTTTTTCGGTGGTGCCTGTTGGGAGTGCAGGTCATCAGGGGGTTGCGGGCCGGCATGAGTGTTTGGTCCAGCCGTATTCGGGCCGTCACTCGTTGTCTGTGTATTGTCCGTGACGGCAGTTTGAGTCGCGGGACCACTTTGCTTCGGCCTCGGTTTATTTGCCGCCTCTTGTTTCGCTTTGTAACCGGACCAGGACCCCCATCCCTTGTAGCCCGCAAACGACAGGCCGGCGACGACAACTGCGGCAGCCGCGTACATTGCGATCTGTTTCCGCAGCTTCTTGTTGCGGATTTTCTTCCCGGAAGCAAAGACTACGACGGCGGTGGCGTTGTCGCGCAGTCGTGACGTGGCCAGTTCACTCAGCTTGCGAACAGCGCTCTGGGGGGTCGGCCCCATCATGCATTCGCGGATCTCCGCCGGATCGAGCACCTCGCTGATGCCGTCTGAACACAACAGGAATCGGTCGCCCGGTCCGTATCCCACCTCGTTGAGGTCCACACGCAAGTCAGGGTCTTTTCCCAGGGCACGGGTGATCTTGTGCCCTTCCGGGCTATGTTTCGCCTGGTCATCATCTTTAATGCCCAGCACCTCAGTGGCATAGAGATGGTCCTGGGTGCAACGATGCAATTCGCCGTTGGCCAGGTGGTATGCACGGCTGTCGCCAACGTGCGCGATCCGGGCTGTTCCGTTCTGAAGAACGCAGGCGACCAGCGTGCTGCCCATGCGCTTGCCGTTGCGCGCGCCGGAATCGTAGAGCGCCTTGTTGGCATGCTCTAGTGCCTTCACCAGGTTGTCGGCCACGTCCACGGGCTGGCCGACGCTCTTGTATCGCTGAATGACCTCCCGCACCGCCGTGGCGGAGGCCTGCTTGCCGGCGTCCAGACCGCCCATCCCGTCGGCCAGTACATACAGACAACCCCTGAACTTCCAGGGATAATCGCGCGTATCCTGGTCGGCGCGGCCGTAGTCGTCTTCGTTCTGTTCGCGCGGGCCTGTCTGGCTGGCCGCCCAGGCGGCCGGAGGGTCGTTCGCGGTGATTTGCAGGGCTGGAGCCTTGGCATCGCGCATGTTCAGGCTCCTTATTAGAATCCCGGCCAGAGTTGTACGAACAGCAATCGTGTGTCGCCGATTCGAATGCGGTCTTTGTCGCGCAGAACTGCCTCAGCGACGTGCTTGTCGTTCACCAGCGTTCCGCTCCGGCTGGGCAAACCATCCGCGCCCCGGTCGTAGATCTTGAACTCCGCATCCTGCGCGTCATTGCCTGAAATCGTGATCACCGCGTGCTGGCGTCCCACGTTCCTGTCTTCCAGCACAATGTCAGTCTGTTCCCGGCCGAGTGTCGTCTTTCGTTGTCCGATCTTGAGCAGATCGAACTTCCGCGGTCCGCTCAGTACCACCAGGATTCCATAAAGCTCCTGAAGGTCATCGGGAATGGTAGTCTTGCGTTGTTCGTCATACATTCCCCTGGACGCCTGTTGCGGGCTTCCTGGGGCGGGGTCCCACGGTTCGGTGCCCCGGTTTTCGCGGTAAACGCCGCCGAATATGGAAGAAGTGGAACTGCCGGAGCGAAAACCCGAACTATCTGCGTCTTTTTCCTCGTTCCAGCCTTCGCGGTCTTGGCGTGCCATAACTGTTTCTCCTTTGGGTGAACTCATCATTTGGTTGTTGCTGATCTTTGCGGCCCGGGACCTTTGACGGCGTACGGGCGCTCCTCGGATTTTGTCGGCGTTGGCTGCGTCCGGCGCTGGTCCATGAATACTACGACCATGGAGCCGGTCTTGATGCGGTCGCCGCTTCGCAACCGCACGCTTTGATTGGGCCGCAGGGAATTGCCGTTGAGCAGCATTGGGGTGTTGCCGTCTCCGCCGTTCTGTAGCGCGGCCCCGCCTGGTTCGGAAATGATCTCCGCCTGGTAGGGAGCCAGCCGCGCATCGTCGCTTCGTAGCTCGCAATCCGCGGCCCCGCCAATGCGCAGCCTTCGTCCCAGCAAGCGTACGCGCCGTCCGCGCTGCGATCCCTCCACTACGTCAACCCATATGGGCGGGAGCGCCGGAGCCACGTGCATCCTCTTCTTTGCGCGCGTCCGCCGGGTAAAGATCCATCCTGCCACGGTCAGCAAAACCAGCAGGACCACCACGCTGCCGGCCGTGAACCATAACCAGCGAGGCAGCGGAGGCAGAGGAATCCTGAACTCCTGCGCGGCGGAAACCTTTTTTTCACGATAACTGAGAGTGACCGAAACATTGTGGATGCCAGAGTGCACACGTTTGACGTCGACGGTGAGTGCGTATGCATTCTTCAATACGTCGAGGATGGATTGGTAAAGATCGGGCAGCTCCTGCGGCTTCACCGCGTGACGATATTGCCCGCCCGTCAGTTCGGAAATGCGGGCCAGGGTCTTGCTGTCTTCTTCCTGACCAAAGCCCAGGGTATACACGGCCACGCCGCTGGATTTCGCCTTGCCGACCACATCCTCGAGCGTGACGTTGCTGCCTTCGTCTTTTCCATCGGTGACCGCGATCACCACGGCTTTGCCGGTGGTCGCCAGCGTGGCCTGCTGGGCGGATTGCAGAAGCCCCTCGTAGAGAAGCGTCTGGTTGTCGGTGGCGTTTAATTGTTCCAGGGCTTTCCTGGCCTTGGCCTTGTCCAGTGTGAAATCCAGAATGCGCGTGGCCGAAGTTCCAAAGGTCACAATGGCAACCAGATCGGCGGAGCCAAGCTCGTCCACCAGTCGCGCGGCGGCGCTTCGGGCCGCGGCGAAGGCATTGCTTCCGGCCATGCTCTTGCTGATATCTATGGCCAGAACGATGGCGACCGGTTGGTCGTTGGCTGCCACCGGAAGCACTCGAGTGGTGCGTCCGGGTTCGCCATCCACGCTGACGGCAAAATGCTTAAGGGTGAGTCCCCGGATTGGCTGGCCGTCGTCTCCGGTTGCGGACACCACCGCGCGAATGTGTTCGTGGTCGCTTGAGACCGATACGTTCTGCGTAAAGTCCAGACGGGTGCCGGCAGACGCCTTCAGCGGCAATGCCGCACATGTCATCAGCGCAAGGCCGGCACACAGGGCCTGCAGCGCACAAGAATATCTTCGGATTGGACTGGGTGTGCAACCGGTGAAAACGCGCTTCTGCGAGGCGTGCAGTCGTATACTCATCGAACTTCCCACAAGTCACTAAAGATTTCGTCTTGTTTTCGCTGGCTAGGGGTAGGAAGGCACGAGCAAACAGCCGTCTCTTACAGAAACGACAAAAACCACACACGAATCACTCGTGCGTTGCGAGGGCCGAACTACCTAGCGCTAAAACTGCGAACCTAGGGGAACCAGAGTCAAACAATGGAACTTGACAAGCTCTGGGGACAAACGGAGTATGGTGAAGCATTTAAGCAATTTCCTGACCTATTGTCAAGCCTTATTTAGTCGGTATAGTCGATAAGTTTGTGTGGCCGGGTTGCGAATCGGGTCGGCGCGACAAAAAAACACGATCAAGGAAATCGCCAGGGAGACTTATGGAGCAGACGCAGGATAATTCTGAGATTGATGTCTTTATTTCACACCGTCACAACGACATGAAGTTGGCGGAAGCCTTCATCGAACTATTGATCTCAGCGATGCCCATTTCATCGGAGCGCATTCGGTGCTCGAGCGTACCAGGTCATGAACTACCGGGCGGTATTTCAATCGTCGATGTGCTGCGAAAGGAAGTCAGGGATTCCCGCGTTTTCGTCGCTCTGATCACGCCAGAGAGCTTCAAATCAACTTATGTGCAATTCGAAATGGGAGCCCGGTGGGGCGCCGGTTTGAGACTGATACCGTTGCTTGTCGCGATGAAGGTCGATGATCTCATTCAAGGGCCTCTTGGCATGCTCAGGTGTCTTTCCTGCGATAAAGAAGCCGATCTGCTGCGACTTGTCGAGCAAATCAGTGTCGAACTTGGGCTCACGCGAAAGGAGCCCAGCCTTTACCAGAGGTACATCGCAAGGCTGAGAGAATTAGCTAATCAGGAGGTTCGAAGACACCTTTCACTGACCCGGCCGTCCGGTTACAAACCGCCCGACCCTGGTATTGAAGACAAGAAACGGCGCCTTCGAGACGCCTTGAAATTCCAGAATCGAAGACGAGACTGGCAGAATATCTCAACTGTGGCATCACGTGCGAGAATGTCCGAGGATGAAGCATTGGCCCTATTGCGTTCCATGTCGGACGTGTCTTTGACTATCGGAGCAGATGGTCGCAGAATAGCGAAGCGAAAGAATAGATAACATCCCAAAAAATAAAGAGCCTGTACAGGTAAACCGGGGTAACCCCGAGGACATTCATGATAAGTAAAAGTTAAGGGGAAACGGAGTTTCCCTTGACTTAGCCGGGTTAGCTCTCGAAGCGCTGATGCCGAGAGTGGCTATGACATCGAACTGAGATCGATTGCTTCGTTGGACCAGCAGCAGATAGGCGGCGATTTTGCGTGCGACCGCTAGAGTGGTACGATTGCGATGACCGCGCTCCAATTCGCGGGGCATGCACGGCTGTCAACTGCGGATTCCAGCAAGGAGCGAGTTTGGCCACCTCGATGAGGGTCGTTTGCGCCATAGGTTGCTCTGTTTGGAAAGTGGCCCGCGTGGTTGCTTGCCCGCCGATGACTTCAGTGTTGCAGTCGGTCCAAAGTAGCGCGGAAAAAAGAGGACCTCCCGAATTGAGCAATTATTCCCGCGCCCATTCAGAACTGAAAATGGAGACGGCCTGAGAGCCTGTCGGAGAGAAAAATTCTCGAACGAAGAATCAATAAGTTCAGCGCACATCATCTCTGTAAGTGATTGATTCTGCGTTTCGCCAAAATCTATCTCCGACAGGCTCCCGATCTGCGATGCTTTCTCTGAAGCGCGCGGGCGATGCCGGATCCATGGTTTCGTTGAGGGCCAAAGTGCCGGGGACGGCAACTATGCGCTCTCACCTTCCATGAATTTCGCCACCACGTCGGCGCAGGCTTCAACAAAAGCGGTGTCGCCAGCGTCCTTAAACGTATCGACAAAATAACTCTGAATGTCGATCTCCGCGGTGAATTTTCCATGGACAAAAATGGGCGCCACCATCTCGGACTTCACGGTAAAGGAGGCCTTGAGGTAGCGGTCGTCTTCGGCCACATTGTTGACCACCACGGTCTGTTCCATGGCCGCCGCGGTGCCGCAAAGACCCTGTCCAAAAGAGATGCGGAGTTGTGGAGTGAAACTTCCGGTATACGGCCCCAGAATCAGCATTCCTGGGTCTGCCTGATCGATCAGGCGGAAACTGATGCTGTTGAAGCGCGGCATCACTGAGTGCAGATGGTCGGCAATGCGCTGCATCAGCGTCTTTGTGTCCGGCGCAGCGACCGCCAGACCTCGAACGGTTCGCAATAGCTCATCGTGCTTCGCCATCACCGTACTATAACCTCAGGATTGCATCCCGGAAAAGGTTACTGGCGGGGGCGGCTGGTTGTGGCACGTCCGGGGACGGTCGCGACGTTTTCTTATGACCCGGATTTTCAGTTGGCTGGACAGTCGTATGCGGCGGGAGAGGGGGTATGTTTCGAGAAAGTGGTTATTTCGGTGCTCGCATCTTCGCCTGTGGGGAGATTTCGTAAGACCGCAGCGAGAGGCATTGATTTGCGCGCTTGCGCGCGGGCCTCCGGCAGGGCGGTGACGGGCGATTCTTCGCAGGCGTCCCACCTCTCACGAGGTGGGCTGAATAATTTCGCCCGTCCCAAAGGCGGACGGGCTCTGCGCTCCGCCCAGGAGCGGGGCGGTTGCGCTGTTTCGAAAAAGCGTGAATTCCCGATCCGCGTTCATCCGCGTAAATCCGCGGTTCCGGGTTTTTGACTGACAGCGATCTGACAGCATCCCGACAGCACCCCGACATCACCCTCTTCCAAATCCCTTCGCACCAGGTCATGCTGGCCATGTATGAAGCGGCAACGCGCTTACTTGAAGAAAATGATCCCCATGGCCCCGCCGGTCTCTGGCGAGTCCGGGGAATCCCCGTCCGTCGAAAGCCTGCGGATAGCCGACGATGTCGTCCGCTTCCTGCGCCGGTATCTGGTGTGCGAGCCCGCGCAGGCTGACATCCTCGCCTTGTGGGTCATCTACACCTGGTGCTTCCAGCACTTTTCTACGGCCACCTATCTGATGGTCCGCTCGCCTGAGCCGCAGTGTGGCAAGAGTCTGTGCCTCGAACTGCTGGCGTTGCTTTGCGATGAGCCGTGGCTTTCAACGGGCGCTGATTCGCGGACGATTGCCGTCCTTTTGCTGAACGGCGATAACCGCATCCGGCCCGAAGAAAAATTCGTTTACCGTCCGCCATATACGATTCTCCTGGACGACTGCCATCAAGCCTTCCTTGACTCCGAGCGCCAGCCGCTGGTGGCCATGCTCAACTCTGGCGCTCGCGCCTCGGGACGTTATGCTCGCTATCGTTGCGAGTATTGCGTCTTCGGCCCCAAAGCTTTCGCCGGAAATAATAATGACGATCTGCCGCGTTCCCTGGCCTCGCGCTGCATTCCCATCGTGCTCCATCGCAGGAAGCCCTCGGAGGCTCTCAGCCGCTTCCATCGCGATCTGCCGCCCGCCGATACTGAAAGTCTGATGCAATGTCTGGCCGATTGGGCTGAGGACAATGCCGCGACGCTCGCCGAGGCCGCCGATCGGGCTCCCGAGTGTCTCCCGCCCGGTCTTACCCCGCACCAGCAGGATTGCGCCGAACCCCTGCTGCATGTCGCCGATCTCGTCGGCGGGCCGTGGCCCGACAAAGCGCGGGCCGCTCTCGCCACCATCTTCAACTTCGCCGGCGGCAGCCGCTCGGTGCAGATGCTCTCCGATGTGCGCGAGGCCTTTGCATCCAGGAACTATCCCGAGTACCTTGCGACCTGCGATCTGCTCTCCGTGATCGGCAGGTTCGAACACCGTCCCTGGAGCGAATGGCCCCGCAACTCCGGACGCCGCCTCTCCACGCTTCTCCACCCCTTTGGCATCCTCAGCCGCAACCTGCGCGTGGATGCGGAGACCGTCCTCAGAGGATATCTTCTGCGGGACTTTCACGATGCGTGGGAACGGTATCTCTCGCCCTCGCCTTGTAGTACTACAGATTTTGTATCCGCTACGGAAATAACCGCAATTGGCGCGGCTTGTAGCGCCCAAGCGGATTGAGAACGCAGTGAAGGATCCCGAGGATGCCCGTTACAACCAATTCGTCCGCACGCCTTGGCAACTAATCCGAGAGGACCAATCCGAGACCACTCATCGCTTTGGGATTGAAATATCTATGGTCTTCACCTTTCCGAGTGTCGCGAGAGGGCGGTCGAAATCCGGGGCGTGGCCTACGACTACGACGGCGATCTTGTCGGGGTGGATGTACTTGCGGGCTACGCGATCGACGTCCGATGCGGTGACTTTTTCCACACCGGCGCGGAACTGGTCGAGGAAGTTGGCGGGGTATCCGTAGAACTCGTAGGACATCCGCTCGGCCAGGACTTTGTCGCTGGAGTCGAAGGCGAAGATGAAGGAGTTGAGGATGGAATCCTTCGCGGTCTGGACTTCGACGGGGGTTACGCCGGATTTCAGGAGGGCGGCGATTTCACGGTTGAGGGCGTCGATGGCTTTGGCCGTTGCGCCGCTGCGGGTGCTCATCGAGAGGCGGAAGAGGCCGAGGTGGTCGTAAGCGGTGCCGACGCCTCCGCCGACGGAGTAGGCCAGCGCGTCTTTGGTGCGGACGTTCGAGAAGAGGCGGGAGGAGATGCCTCCGCCGAAGAGTTCGTTGAGGACGGTGATGGCGAAGTAGTCGGGATTATGGCGGTCGATCCCCAGATGGAGCATGGCGATGCCGGACTGGTTCACGTCCTCTTTTTCGATGAAATAGACTCCCGGAGCCGGATCGCGGAATGTGATTTCGGTTTTGGGGAAGGGTTTGCCTTTGGGCATGCCGCCGAAGGCGGCGCGGAGTTTTTGCTCCATGATTTTGGGGTCGAAATCTCCGCTGACGCCAAGGACAATGTTGTTGGGAGAGACGGTGCGCTGGTGCCAGGCTAACAGGTCTTCTCGAGTGATGGCGGCGACTGTCGAGAATTCGGGGACATGCGAGTACGGGTTGTCGGGGCCGTAGGCGATGCGGGTGGATTCACGGCGGAGGATTTCATCGACGTCGTCGTTGCGGCGGGCGATGGCTCCGGCCATCTGCTCTTTGGCCAGGTCGATTTTTTCCTGGCGGAATTCCGGATGCCGGAGCAGATCGACGACCTCGTCGAGAACGAAATCGAAATCTTCTTTGAGCGAGGACCAGGAGAGCGAGGTGGAGTCCTGGGAGGAGCCGGCTTCGATGCGGGCGGCTTTCATTTCGAGCTGGTCGTCCATCTGGTCGCCGGTGCGGGCTTTGGTGCCGCCGGTGCGCCAGGCGTCGGGGTAGAGGTCGAGCATTCCGGCCTTGGCGGCGGGTTCCTCGCGGGAGCCTCCGCGAATGCGGAGTGCGCCGTCGATCAGCGGGAGTTCGTGGTCTTCCATCAGCAGGATGACTAACCCGTTGGGGAGTTCGACGCGGAGGGGTTCACGGGGGTGAAAGGTATGGAGCGGAGGAACGGGGATTTTTTGCCAGGGTTTTGTTCCAGTCGTCGGTTGCTGGGCCGGGCAGATAAGGGCGAAGAGAAATAAAAGAACAAAGGCTTCACCACGGAGACACCGAGGCACGGAGAAAGGCAAAGTCATTGTTTTTGTTCTCCCTTGGCGGCTGCTTCCTTGCTGGTTTCGATCATGCCTACCGTGCGGTTGTCTTTGGTGAAGGTGGCGTTGGCTACGCGGCGGATATCCGCCTTGGTCACCTTTTCGATGCGGTCGATCTGGCGGAAGAGTTCTCGCCAGTCTCCGTAGCGGGCCTGGGCCTGGCAGAGCTGAAGGGCGAGGCCTTCGTTGTCGGCGAGTCCGCGAACGAGATCGGCGCGGGCGCGAACCTTTACCGAGCGGAGTTCGTCGTCGGTGACATCCTGCGTCTTGAGTTTTTCGATTTCCTCATGAATAGGGCCGGCGAGTTCCTGGGCGGTGTGCCCTTCGGCGGGCAGAGCGAAGAAGAAAAAGAGGTTCGGATATTTGTTGCCGGGAAAGCTGCCGCCTTCGGCGCTGAGGGCGATCTTACGGTCGCGGACCAGTGCGCGGTAGAGGCGCGAGGTGCGTCCTTTGGACATGAGGTCGCTGAGCAGGTCGTAGACCGCATCGTCGGGGTCGGTGTAGTCGGGACGGTGGTAGCCCTCGATGTAGACCGGCTGGCTCTGCTCATGGAGGACAACCGTGCGCAGGGCTTTTTGCGGCGGCTCTTTGGTGCGCAGCGGTTCAGGCGCGGGGGCTGGGGCGATGCGGTTGAAATATTTTTCGATGACGGGCATGGCCTGCGCCGGCTTGATGTCTCCCACGACAGTTATCACTATGTTGGAAGGCACATAGTATTTATGGAAGAAGTTCATGGCGTCGACGGCGGAGAAGGCCTTCAGGTCGGAGGGCCAGCCGGTTACGGGGCGTCCGTAGGGATGAGCGGTGTAGGCGGCAGAGAGGAACTGCTCGAGCAGACGCCCCTGCGGATTGCTGTCGGTGCGGGAGCGGCGCTCTTCGTAGACTACGTCGCGCTCTTTATAGAACTGGCGCATGACCGGGTGCAGGAAGCGCTCGGATTCAAGATACGCCCACAGCTCGAAGCGGTTTTCGGGCAGCGAGTAGTTGTAGGAAGTCTCGTCGAGGTTGGTGGAGGCGTTGAGGCCTTCTCCGCCCTGGCTCTCGATGATCTGGCCGAACTCGTTATCGACGACGTATTGATCGGCTTCGGCGATGGCCTGTTGCCAGGCTTTTTCAAGCAGGGCGACTCTGGCGGGGTCGCGTCCCGTCACTTTTTCGTTTTCAGCCTGGTATGCGGCGTAAGTCGCGTCAACTTTTTTGAGGGCGACGCTCTCGGCGGCGTAGTCGCGGGTGCCGATGGTGTCGGTGCCCTTGAAGGCCATGTGCTCGAACATGTGCGCCAAGCCGGTGTTGCCGACGTTTTCCTGGGCGCTGCCGGCGTCAACGTGAGTCATGAAGGAAAAGACCGGGGCCTCGGGACGCTCCATGAGGACGATGGTGAGTCCGTTGGGGAGGGTTTTCACGGTGATGCGCTTTTCGAAGGAAGCTATGTCCTGGGCTGCGGCTGTCGCGGCCAGGGTCAGGAAAAGGATAAGTTTTCTCATGCTGGAGCAATATTATACGCAAGTCAAAAACAAAAGACCTTTGCACCACGGAGGCCCGGAGACTCGGAGAAGAGCAAGATGGGCTACTTTCTATTTCGACTTTCTCGTTTCTGCTTCTTTCGGCGTGGGGCGGTGGAGTTTATCCCAGTAGCGCGCGCCTGCCGCGAGGGAGATTAGCCAGGCTGCGCAGGTTGCGGGGAGGAGGGATGGGGTAGTGCGGATCTGGGCGAAGCCTATCGTCGCGCCGAGAACCAATTGAGCGACGCTGAAGCGGAAGTTTCCGGAGGCGAAGCGCCAGCGGAGTTGTGGGGGTTGAAGGACGAGGGAGGGGTAGCGTCCGAGAGTGATGGCGACGAAGGTGAAGGTGGCGGCCGCGCCGACGGCGTGGATATCCCACAGCGGGAGAATTAAGGTGAGGGTGACGATGAGGAAGGCGGCGTCTTTGGCTAAGAGTACCTGCCATCCTTGAAGAGGAAAGAGGGCGTAGCGGGTGAGGCCGGAGTCGGATTCCAGGCCGAAGCTTGATTGGGCCGGAGTGCTTAGGACCAGTGCGATCAGCATGGCCAGCGGAGCGAAGCCTCGGGGATCGGCTTTGGGGTCGAACCAGCGATACGCGGCGGCACTGATGGCCATGATCAGGGCGGCGTAGAAGTCGAGGACGCTCGCGAGCTGGCGGAGGTTGTGGCGGATGAGGCCGCCGGTGCGTCCGGGGAGGCGGGGGATGTGGCGCAGGGGTTGGAGAGAGGGAAGCGATCTCGTGGCGCGTGAGGCCAGGGCGGTAAGCGCCTGGATCGGCAGAGCTATTGCCAGAAACAACAACGCGAGGGCGAACTTGCGGGAGAGGACAAGGAGACCGAGGGCGATCCAGAGGATGGGGCTGGCCGTGAAGCTGATCACGCG
>WNFD01009596.1_pt1 | contig 11938 bp, 8 predicted proteins | sample 5400491 | NCBI WGS metagenome assembly WNFD01 (sample SAMN13153343, study PRJNA577476) | soil metagenome | isolation source: 120 cm saprolite under Douglas fir tree site 2 hole 2 replicate 2 | place: USA:California | collected 2015-04-18 | reverse complement strand
GGCGGCAACGACGGCGGAGAACGTAAGCTCGCTTCCCTGAAATCAGCGGCCATTCCGGGGCCGACCGACGCTGAGCTGAGCAATCTGGTGCGCGACAAGGCCGCGGCCATCGCTCTGGGCAAGGCATTCTTCTGGGACATGCAGTTCGGCAGCGACGGCACAACGGCCTGCGCGACCTGCCACTTTGCCGCGGGCGCCGACAGCCGCGGCGGCAACCAGACCGATCCCGGTCTGCGCCGCGTGGATGGCAACGGCAATCCGGCGGCCGATTCAACCACGTTCCATCCGGGCTTCGGCGCGAATCACATGCTGAGCGTCGGCGATTTTCCGCTGCACAAACTCTCCGACCCCGGCAACCGCGGTTCGGCCGTGCTCAGCGATAACAACAATATTGTCGGTTCCCAGGGCGTCTACCGTTACAACTTTAACGACGTCGTTCTCGGCCAAGCGCAGGAAAATGAAACTGCCGTCCCCGATGCGACCTTCAGCGTTACCAACAGCGGCGGCGCCTCCGTCAACGTTCGCCGCAGCACGCCTCGCAACGCTCCCACGGTGATCAACGCGGTCTTCAACTACCGCAACTTCTGGGATGGGCGCGCGCAGGGAACCTTCAACGGCGCGAATCCCTTCGGAACGGGCGACCCCAATGCACGACTGATCCAGGTGGACCCGAACAACGCGAACGCAACCATCGAAGTGGCGCTGAAGCTTTCGAATTCAGCGCTGGCGTCGCAGGCCGTCGGACCTCCGGGCAGCGACGTGGAGATGTCGGCCACCGGCCGCTCGTTCGTCAAGATGGGCAAGAAGATGCTCTCGCTGACGCCGCTCGCATTGCAGCAGGTTGCCTCGAACGACAGCGTTCTCGGCTCCCTGAGCGCCGCTCCGGCCGATGGTCTGACCACGGACTATGTTTCCATGGTCAAGGCCGCGTTCCAGCCCAAATGGTGGAGCTCGAACGTCGTGGTCGATGCCGGCAGCAACATCCTGCACACGGGCACGCCGCAGAACACGAACGAGTATTCGCAGATGGAATACAACTTCTCCATGTTCTGGGGCGTGGCCATCCAGATGTACGAAGCCACGCTGGTATCCGACAACTCCCGTTTCGACCAGTTCATGCAGGGCAATCGCCTCGCTCTTACGGCCCTGGAACAGCGGGGCATGGACCGCTTCACCGGCAAAGGCGGATGCTCGCACTGCCACAACGGCGCGGAACTGACCGATGCGACAGTTTCCAGCATCCAGTCGCGCGGAGTGGTTGAGCAGCTTCCGGGCGGAGCATGGCACGACGTGGGCTTCCATAACATCGGGCTGCGTCCGACGACCGACGACATGGGAATCGCGGCGGGCGATCCTTCAGGTCTGGCTTCTCTTTCGGTGGCTTCGCTGGCATCGCAGGGACTCGTCAAGGGAACAGCCGTTCCCCAGGGCGCGGCGGTTTCCGTGCGGGGCGCCGTCAAAACCCCGTCTCTGCGCAACATCGAACTGACCGCTCCGTTCTTCCTGAACGGCGGCCAGGCGACGCTGGAGCAGGTGGTGGATTTCTACAGCCGTGGGGGGGACTTCCCCACCGCGGATACCGATCCTGAGCTCGAACGGGCAGGCTTCAGCGCCGACGATAAGGCGGCGGTGGTGGCCTTCCTGAGATCGCTTACGGATGAGAGAGTGCGTTCGCAAAGTGCGCCCTTCGATCATCCCTCACTGGTCGTACCCAACGGTATGGCGCTCGCCACCGGATCTGAGCAGATGATCACGATTCCGGCCACGGGAGCGGGCGGCGGCAGCGCTTTGCCGAAGTTCTGCGAATCGCTTACCGGCGGGTCCGCCCAGGCCTGCAACTGACAACGGCAGTCAGTCCATTGAGCTGAGAGGCCGCCGCCAACCGGCGGCCTCTCACGCTCCGCAGGCAAAAGAGAAAACGGAATGGCGACCCGCCCAGGATCGCCATTCCGTTGCTCAAACTCCCGAGCTTGGCTGTACAATCCTGGTAGTGGAAGAGATTTCGTCCAATCGAGTCCATGAGTTGCTGATCGCGGAAGCCTGTTTTCAACAGGCTCTTGAGGATACTCGTCTCGCTTTGCGCCTGAAGAACATCTCCTGGCGCGATCTTACGACGGTGGTCGAATATTCCGACGCCCTTGAGCTAAAGCTCGCGAGCTACGAAGACGACAACCCCGTTCGGGTCAGCCTGCAATCGACGGCCAAAACCATCGTGCAAACGGGCCTGCCCGGCTTCGCGGAATTCAAGGACGTGGAAGGTCTTTCCTTTCACCGGCTCGTCGCTCCCGATCTTCATCTGCTTGCCCGCTTCCATAAGGTCCACGGCATGGGCATCGGAAAGATGTTCGAACTGGAAATCGGAATCTCCCTGGGCGAGCCCGACCACCATATGTTCAGTCCGGGCAAATTCGTGGTGAGCGCCTTTCGCGTGTTCGGAGATGAATTCACCCGTCCCACCTGGAGCTACCGCACCCATCAGGAAATGGAATTATGCGTGCGTGAAGGCGTGCAGCTGCTGCGACGCATTCTGCCATCGCTGGAAGGCTGCCTGTTGCGGTATTTCAACTCCCGCTCCGTTGTCGGCAAGCTTCCGGAGAACATCGAGACCGGACGCAACTGGAGCGCCCGTCAGGCCTGGCAGGCGGCCCTGACCCATGCGGGGAAGAGCGAAGCGGAAGTGGAGCTGCGCTTCATGAACTCCGTCGCGCGTCTGCTGAACCTGACCGGCCGGGCACAAAAGGAAATCCCAATTCTTACCCAGGGCAGACTCGGACGCATGGGTTCATGGCGGCTGGTGGGTGTGCTGCGGGGAAATGCGGAACAGGAACTGATCGCCGACGTGCCCTATGAAGGTCCCATTCGTTCCGGCTGGCACCTCATACGCACCCGCTCACCTGAGATAGAGAACTGGATCGACAGCACCGAAGCCGCAGAGAAAATGAGCGCCCAGCTTGGCGATGGGTTCGATCCCTCCACACTGACGCTGCAGGGCTATGCCCCCGCCCACTGGCTGACTCACCTGGAAAAACAGTTCTGCCGCATCGATGCGGGTACGGGCCGGATGATTAAGTGAAACAACAGACGCTATTTAAGTCCGCCGGCTTTTAGACGTAGCAAGCTACGTCTCTACGGTTCGACCCCGGAATGAAAAAGGGCGCCCTAAAGACGCCCCGATAATGTCAGCGTTCAAACCGCTTACTGCGGACGGCGACGACCACCCATCCCGCCCATGTCCATCTTCTGGTAACCATCCGGCACTTTGAAGAGAGACGCGTCCTGCGAACCTTCTTTGAGAAAGGACTCGATTTATCCAAACAAAATTCAGAAGAATATGCAACGAAAAACACGCGTCGAATGGTTGTTTTTCAGGCTCTTTCGGTCAGCAACGAGCGTACGGGCAGGCTCTGTTCCCGCATGTGTATTCAAGATCGCCGGCTTTTGAGACGTAACAATTTACGGTTTCGTGAATCCTACACCTATCTCCCGACCCGCTTCATCGCGAACCTTCGTTCAACTTCCAATCCGCATTGAATGGTGAAGCTTTGTTTTTTATCGAGAGAGTGAAACCCTAAACCCAAACATCAGCGCCCCGAGCAGCGTCAGCAACCCACACACGCGGCTGATGCGTCCCATAGCATCCGTTCCGTCAGGCATGATGCCGCGCTCTCGCAGTCCGCTGTGTGCGGCAAGCCTGATCAATTCCGGGTCGCCCCATGCGCGCCCGTTGTCATCGTAAACCACGGTGCGTCCCGCACGGAGCGCGTCCATGACACCCTGGTCGCTGTCTTCGGTAACGAAGACCCACGTTCGGCACATTCCGAGATATCCAAGTCCATGAAAGTCAGAGGAGCCGATCGCGGTCATCGGTTTGCGCCGGTAGAACTGCTCAAATTCCCGACCGGCCCGCGCGCTGTGATAAACCGCGGGGTGGCGGACTTCGCTTCCGTCGAGCCGGACCATGGCCTGCTGATCGAACGCGGGCCAGAACTCAGCCAGCGGATGGGCCGCGATGGCGACTCCTCCCTGGCTGTGGATATCGTCGATCACATGGGCCACCGGATCGTCCCACGTATTCCACGACACGCGCCGATGAATGCCCACCGCAATCAGGTGATAGACGACCGTGCGGACCTCTTCGCCGACAAGAATTCGCGGTCCGCCCGTGACCCGCGAAGCCCAGCGGGCAATCTTCGCCGTGAAAACTTCATTGTGCGGAGTGACGGCCAGCGCGTCCAGACCCTGGCGTTCCGCGAGGAAGCCGATGTCCCAGGGCGCAACCGCGCCCGCGGCAAAGAAGCCGGGGTGGACGTGAAAGTCAGCGGCCAGCACCCGATATCCTGCCAGAAACAAGGGCGCGCGCCGCTGCGAACGATCGGGGATGGTTCCGGTCAGCAGGGCAATCGCCAGCAGCCCGAGGACGATGTATCGTGGGTTCGGCTTCAATGGGCGAGTCTCCAGGCAAGCATGGGTGAGAGCACGTAGCCGTAAAAGGCGAGAGTCCAGCCGGCCCAGCCGATCGCGCGTTGCATCGCCACGTCGCAGACGGCCTGCATCCGGGTACGTTCCATCACCACCCGAAAGAAATGGAAATCGATATAGAGTGACCACAGAAAGATCGGAAGCAGTGAGCCCAGGACCAAGGTTACATCGGGCGGAGTCGCCCATCGCGCCGCGTGCACCGGGGAGGTCGCGGAGACAGCCAGAACGAAACCAGTCAGCCACAGCATCCATGGACCGAACCCGGCGAAGAAGAGGTCGATGATGTGCGAAAACTCTAAAGAGCGACGGCGGAAAACGCACGTGCCCGCAAGAGCGAATATCTGAAGCAGCGGCAGCACGGCCCAGGAAACGGTTTCGCCGGCAACCAGACGCAGGTCGAGCCGCCAGGCGGCGATCAACGAAACGCAGCAACCGAGAAAGGCCGCAAGAAAGAACGGCCGCCGCAGCGCAAACATGCGGCGGCGACCGTCAGGACAGTTCTTCAGGGCCTTAAATGCGGTGCCCGGGCTGAACATGACCCAGACATCCGGCGAGGTTGCCCAGGCTGGTTGTTGGTTTGGTTCCACGTTCTGTCAGCTTACCAGACGCGGCAGGCCTTCTCGTGTACCAGGGGTTTACCTTTTTTGCAGCCAAAGGCATTGGCGAACTCCGGCATGTTGGCCACCACGTTGTTCACGCGGAACTGCGGAATCGAATGCGGGTTGCTCAGCACCTGCGTGCGCATCCTTTCCGGACGGACCTGCGTGCACCAGACATTGCCGAAGCCCAGAAAGAACCTTTGCACCTCGGTGAGCCCGTCGCTGCCTTTGCTTTCGAGCGTTTTATTTTCGGCCTTCAGCGCGTTCTCGAGGGCCATGAGCGACAACCGCAGTCCCCCGTTGTCGGCCGTGTCTTCGCCCTGAGTCAGAAGTCCGTTGGTCTTTACGCCCAGGCTCGGGACCTCCTGAGTGTATTCATCGGAGATGCATTTGCCGCGCTCGTCGTAGTTTTTGCCGTCTTCGGCGGTCCACCAGTCGCGCAGATTGCCGTTGCCGTCGAACTTGCGACCCTGATCGTCAAAACCATGGGTAATCTCATGGCCGATGACCGCGCCTTCTGCGCCGTAGTTGGCGGCGTCGGGCTGGTCCTTGTCGAACAGCGGAGGCTGCAGAATGCCGGCGGGAAAGTTGATGGTATTGGTCTGCGCGTCATAGTAGGCATCGATGGTGGGCGGCGTCATGGTCCACTCAAGACGGTCCACGGGTTTGCCGATTTTCCGGAGCTGCCGGGTGAATTCAAAGGCCGTCGCCCGATGGACGTTTTCGAGATAGTTGTCGGGAGCAATTTCGAGAGCGGAATAATCGCGCCAGTGGTCGGGATAGCCGATCTTGTCGAGGATCATGTGGAGCTTGGTTTTGGCCTGCTGTTTGGTTTCCGCGGACATCCAGTCAAGCCCGTTGATGTCCTGCTCCAGAGCGGCCTGAATGTTCTTCACGATCTTTCTGACCCTTTCCCTGCTTTGCTCAGGGAAGGCGCTTGCGACATAGGCCTGCCCCACCGCTTCGCCCAGGAACATATCGGCGCTCTGGACGCAGCGGCGCAAACGCGGCGACTGCTTTTGCGCGCCGCTGAGGGCCTTGCCAAAGAACTCGAAATTTTCTTCGGAAAACGGCCTGGCCAGAAACGGCGCCGAGGTGTGCACCAACTGCCAGCGCAGATAGATCTTCCAGTGCTCCAGGGGATGCTTATCGATCAGCCGGCTCAGGTCGCTGAAGAATTCCGGCGCGGAAACCAGGTAGCGGTCCGTGGCCGGCGCGTGGAGATCGGCCAGATATCGCTTCCAGTCGAAGGAGGGCGAAGCTTTTTCGATCTCAGGCAGGGTCCGCTTGTTGTTGAGGTTTTTCGGATCGCGGCGTTTCACGATGTCCATGGCCGACGCGGCCAGTGAGGTTTCGAGTTCCAGCACCACGGCCGCATCCGAAGCCGCCTGCTTCTCGGGCTCACCGGCCAGTTTCAGCATGTTGGCGATGTGCGCCAGGTACTGTGCGCGAATGGCGGTGGATTTCTCGTCTTTATCCAGATAAAACTCGCGTCCGGGCAGGGAGAATCCGCCCTGATCGAAAGCGCCGACGACCCTGCTGGCGTCGTCGAGGTCCTGACTTGAACCGAATCCAAACAGGGGGGCGGAGGTGGAGGCGTCCCCACCTATCCATGCGGCGGGGATGGCCATGTGCAGCCTGGCAATTTCATCCGCCAGTTGCGTCTTACTCCTGAGCGCATCGATCTGCTGAAGTTCCGCCTTCAGGATTTTGGCGGAAGAGGCATCGACCTTATCTTCATTGATGCAGCTGTTCCAGAAATCGCCGATCTTTTGTTCAACCGGGGTGCGGCCCTGCTTTTTCGCGGCCGCGGCCTCCAGCGCAATGCGGGTCTGGGCCTCATTCCAGTCAGACAGCGGACCGAGCACTCCCCAGTTCGACCGGTCGGCCGGAATCGGATTGGCCGCGAAATACTTACTGCATGTGTACTGGTAGAAATCGGTGCAGGGATCGATCTGAGGATTCACCTGGTCGGCGCTCAGATGCTCCAGTTTAGGAAGGTCGACGGCCGGTTTGGCGGTCTGACTGAAGGCCGTCGCACAGAGAAGCGCCGGGAACAGAAGCAAGGTGCCAAGGTATCGCATTTTGAGTGGGTTCTCCTGAAAAGTCCGGTTGGAATGATTGCGCCAGCAAAGCCTGACGTTATTAGACGTGTCAAACCTCTCAAAGTAAACGCGGTTTTGCGGGTAACAGATCATTTGAAACGGGCGTCCTTAAAAGCGACAATCGATTTGTAACCGGCCTCGATGGTTGCGGCCAGCATCGGGTCCGTATCGGCCCGGGCCAGGACCTGGTCGAAAATCCGCCGGGTTTTTGTCAGCTTGTGAGAGAACAGGACCATGGTGTGTCCCGCTTCCATCGCCTGGACGGTGGCTTCGTCGAGCGAGAGGTCGCTGCCGGTGATAAACGGCATGTCCGACAGATCATCGGTAATGATCGGCCCCTGAAAGTTCATCTTCCGGCGCAGCAAACCGGTCACGATCTCGCGCGAGAGCGTGGCCGGATGTTCCGAATCGAGATTGTCGTAGACGGCATGGCCGGTCATCACCAGATCGGCCCCGGATGCGATTCCCTGTTGAAAGATTTTGAGCGAAGCATTCATCATCCGGGCCTCAACTTCGGCCCGAGGCAGCTTCTTGTGAGGATCGTCAATGAACGCGCCCATTCCGGGAAAGTGCTTCAGGGTGGCTGAGATTCCGTGGCGCTTCAGCAACTCGATGAAGCGGCGATTGAAGGCTTCCAGGGCCTCAACGTTGTGCGCGGGGATGCGCTTGCGGATGAACGATTCATGGTTGAACGGGAAATCCGCCAGGGGAGCGAGTTCCACGTTGATGCCCAGCCGCTCCATGGTTCCGATGTCGTGATCGATCTGCGTCCAGTTCGGCTCGCCAAAGGCGAATACATTCCGGAACAGACCGAGCCGGGTCGCTCCGCCAGGCTCTTCATCGAGCATGATGAGGTAAGGGTGTCCGGTGGTTTCGCGCGCGAGGGTCTGGAGTTGCTCGATCAGGTGCTGAAGCTGGTCTGCCGATGAGAAGTTGCGGAAATACAGGACGATTCCGCCGGGCTGAATATAACGAAGCAGTTGTTCGGTGGCCGGGTCGAGGGCGGGGCCGGGTATTCCCACAATGAAGGTCTGGCCCAGATGGGCTTTGAGCGCGCTTTCCGGCGGCGCTTCGGGTCGGCGGGCCGGATGTCTCCTGTGGAACACGAACAGGCCGCAGACCGAAAGCAAAATCGCGGCCGCGAGCAGCGCCAACCACCTCTTCATTTTCATTGCCAGGGACGGGTGCAGTCGGCAGGCTGTTTTGCGTTCAGGCAGGCTTTATCCACCAGGAGGGCTTTGTAATAAGCGCCGAAGTTGGCGCCCGTGGTCGGCTGGAAATATTTTCCGTCCTGGTCCTGGAGAATGAAATTCACCGCTTGTATCTGGAGCGGCCCTTCGATTCCATTAGGCTGATAGCTCATGTGCAGTCTCAGCGCCCCGCCGGTGAGGTCTTTGATCGGCGCGCAATAGTTCATCGCGTCGTCTTCCTCTTCCTGCTCCTCTTTGATTTTGGTCTTCTTTTTCTTTTTGCCGTCGGGTTTATCCGCAGGCTTGTCGCAGAAATCGAGCGGGAGGTTGAAGAGAGCAATGGGTTTTTCCAGCTTGTACCAGGCAATGCCGTTTTCGACCGGCGCGGCCACCAGCAGAGAGCGTCCGACGGGCCGGAGGTAGAGGCCGGGCCCGCAGGCATAGACCACGGCGGGCTGGAACCAGCCCGCAAGCGGGAACAAAGAGCCTTTGGGCAAAGACGCTTTGGGTGCGGTCGGATTCTCCGGGGCATCGCCATCGTCGTCGGAGCGGTAATCGATTCCCACTTCGACGAACAGACGGCTGATGAGCTTCGGATTGCCGATCTTCAGTCCGACATATTGAAGAGAGTATTTCGCCGCCGGATTGAGGATGGAAACCGGAATCCCCTGGTAAGAATGTGATTCCTGGTTCTTGAATATTTGATTGTCGGTGGGGCCGTATCCTTTGCCCGGGTCGATCACGCTTGGCAGAAGAAGATATTTCTCATTCTTCTCATTGGGGACAGAGGTCTTTTCCAGGTAGAAGTTGTCGTCCGTGGGAGTCGTCTCATCCCCTTCGTAGAAGAAGGCGACTTTCACATCGGGAGTGGTGTTTACACCGTTCAGGAATGCCGGAGTGACGGGCGCGGGCAGCGGATCGAATTTCGGGGTCTTTATTTTTCCATCGGCATTACCAGGCGTCGCGGCAGCCGGAGGCATGGCCTCTCTGGTGTTCACGGGCCGAGTATAGCATTCACGCCGCAGCGGCCGCAGAGCCTGCGACGACAGAACACAGCTTCGGGATATGGAAAACAAGGGCTTCAATCTGCTACGTGTTACAAGCCGCATGAATGGCGGCTAAAACTGTTGCAGATGGCGTTGCAGATCGAAATCCGTAGTGCAACAGAGCGCCGAGGCATGGAAGATCGGGACATCGGAACATCGGGTAATCGGGACATCGGAACCGGGGTCGGGCTCGTTCGACGTTGGCATAAGCAGCGCTCCTTTTCAGCTGTCAAAAAACTGTGCCGCACGCCGGAGGTCCGCGGGGACACAGCGCATCACCCTTTCAGTGTTACGCAGTGGTGGGTGAACGTCAAGAGTGTGCTGTCGAAGTGACGCGGATTTTTTGAGCTGCCGGAAGCCGGCTGCTCAGGGGAAAGCTCAATGCGGTTCATCTAAGAGAAAATCGAACCGCAGGCGTCAACATGCCTGGCGGATGGAGAGTGCCGGGCATCCCAGGCAAAAAGCATTTTTCAAGGGCGCTCCTGCCGCGTTGCGGCATACGCGCCGGCCCTCGCGGGCGGCAAGGAAAAGATGTTGTCCTCTCGCTACCCCAGCCCTTAGCCGCTCTGCCGCGCTAAGACGCGCGGCAAAGCGTCACGGACTGGGCTCAATAATTTCGCCCCGTCCCAAAAAGCGGGACGGGGCTGGTGAATCGCAGCTTTCGGCTGCCTTGATTTCCTTAAAGTGAACTGCATTGGGGCAAGTGCCCTCTTTCCTGAATGTTTCCTAATCCGGCGAACCCGCACAATCTGAATCTTTGGCGTATGCAACGGACGGCTTTTATTTCGTTTACCACGGATGTGACGTCTGTGGTTCCTTCCGGTTTTCGCTTGCGGATCGAAGGCGCTGTGCTACCATCGGCTCAAATGCGCCTGGAGTACCTGACTGCGAACGACTGGGCCTTGCTGCGCTCAAAGTCGCGCAAGATGTCCTATCGGCCCGGGGAAGTGATAATTCGACTGAACGCGCGCCCTGAAGCGCTTTTCATTTTGAAGAGCGGCAGCGCCACCGTGGAGGTGACCCGCGGCAACGTCATTGCCCGCCTCGGCGAAGACGACATCTGCGGAGAGATGGCCTTCATCGAAAACAGCCTGGCCAGCGCCTCGGTGATCGCCGAAAAAGACACCGAAGTCGAAGCCTTCCACGTTTCCGATCTGACCGAAACGTTCGCAAGCTTTCCTCATCTCGAAGCCCGCTTCTTTAAATCCCTGGTCCTGCTGCTCTCGCACCGCCTTCGCCGGACCTCGGGCGAACTGGCCAAGGCTCTGGCGCGGCCTATCTCGGCGTAAGAGCAAAGTCAAAGTCATTTTGCCGCTGATTTACGCAGATAAACGCGGATTAAGAAGCGGCAATGGTTTTGTTTTTATCCGCGTTTTATCCGCGTAAATCCGCGGTAAAAGGTTTTGCTTTTCTCTGCGATGGGCTCTTGTGTTATGTTTTTGCTCATGGCGAGATTTGAGATTGACGGCCTCACCGAAGAGGAACTCATTGAACTGAACCAGAAGATTGTGGCCCGGCTTCGCTTTCTGCGCGAGGTGAAATCGCACGTGCAGATGCTGGATTTCCGCATCGGCGAACGAGTCAGGTTCAAACCCGACGGACGTCCCGAGGTCTTCGGCTTTATTACCCGCTACAACAGAAAAAGCGTCTCCCTGATCGCCGACAACGGAGGACACTGGCGGGTCCATCCCAGCTTTCTGACGAAGGTCGTGCCGGAGGACCAGGGCCGGGCGGAGCGGACGGAAGGATCGGTGGTTGCGTTTCGCACGCCGGAATCGAAGAGATCCGGACGATAACAGAATGGGTCCTCAGGCGCTCAGTGACGATGGATTCGACTCCGGATTGCGCCGCTACATTTATGTCCATTTTAACGGCACGACTGAAAGTCGTGCCCTGATACCTGCAGGGGCTAAAGCCAATTCGTGTCCGCCGTAAAGTAAGTGACATCTGACTACGGCACCGTCAGCACCGGGCAGTGCGCGCCGGCCATGATGCGGTAGGCTGTGCGCTCCACGAGAATCCCCGGCCTGAAAGCGTTACGGATGCCGAGAGCGACGAGGCCGGCTCTGGTTTCACGGGCCACGCGGAGAACGGTTTCGGCGGTGGCGCCAAAGGCCACCACAAACTCCGGCTGGAACTGATGGAGCGCGCCACGGAAGGCGTTGATCATGGCCTTGCGCGTGGATTCAACGAGACCCTGTTCTTCCGCGGTGGCCGCTTCGTCTTTCGGCCTGACATGCAGGACCGTGACACTGGAACCGTATTTTCCGGCCAGCAGGGCAATCCAGGGCAGCGCCTTCCGGCTCATCTCGGAGAGGTTCGTGGGGAAGAGAATGTTCTTCACCGGAGTTTCGGGGAGCGGTTCCGTGGCCGGGCCCACGGTGAAGACAGGGCAGGTGGCGACACGGCAGATCTCTTCCACCACCGAGCCGAGCACGATCTTGCTCAGGCCGGTCCGGCCATGGGTGCCGGATACCACGAGATCGATGTTGCTTCCGCGAATGATGGTTTTCATTTCA
>WNFD01008833.1_pt1 | contig 11938 bp, 8 predicted proteins | sample 5400491 | NCBI WGS metagenome assembly WNFD01 (sample SAMN13153343, study PRJNA577476) | soil metagenome | isolation source: 120 cm saprolite under Douglas fir tree site 2 hole 2 replicate 2 | place: USA:California | collected 2015-04-18 | reverse complement strand
CGCTCCGCGTTATGGGTAAAGTCCCCGCTGATGCTGTCCTCCTGCATTGCGGCGTCGTCAGGCTCGATCCGCACACGGACGCTATGCGGGCCGGAACGTACCGGGATGATCTGCGACAAGCTGCCGCGCACTGAATCGGTTGGGATCAACCCGAATTTCTTTTTTGGAGCGCCGGTGATCTTGCCCGAGAAGGCGAGGTCGCCGTCCACCCAGAGCGAAACCTGCGCGTCGTGGAAGCTATGCTCGAGCTTCAAGTGAAGGCTCGCATCCTTGGCCGTGACTGCTGTGTGGATTGCCATGAGCAGCGCGGCGACCAGGAACAGTCCGAGTAGAACCCGAGCCTTGACAGGTACACGTCTGGCCGATTGGCATGCGTGTGGATAAAGCAACCCCGCTTTGGCGCGAAGCTGCGCTATTTGCTCCTGGTTCATGGGGTGGTTCATTTTCGCTCGGGGGAGGGAGTGGGCTCCAGTTACCAAGGTGTAGGTTCAAATCTCCTGCGCAGCGGCCAGCAATTGTCTTAACGCTCTCATGTTCTCTCCAACGTGATCTGCGCGATTCGATTCTTCCTCCAGCCGCAAATTTTCGCGGCAGGTAGAGGTGTCTGGATTGAGTTTCCCCTTCAGTGGACAAAGTATATGCCTGTTGGAGATGCACAGGATGGACAACTATATCCCGGCAGGTGCGGGACCGTGTCACTTCGGAAGCATTGTCCCATGCGTGTTCACCCCGTGCTCGCGAAGCACTCAAAGTCGTTTTCGCTCATTGACTGCATCTCGGTGGGCGTCGATCGTATGCAGCGGAATTTCGAGCCGATACGAAAGCAGCCGGAGGCGTGGCAGAGAAGTGAGCTCACTGACGTCACCGCTAAGGTGGTCATCTACGAGGCGTTTGTCGAGGGGCAACTGGAAGCTCCTAAGCACCTGGCCCGCAGCGTGCATGACCTCTACTTCGAGCCAAAGTACGAGGAATTCCGGCCGCGAACCATCTGGAGTCTCTCCAATGCGTTCACGTCGGCATTCAAGGAACTGGATCCCATCCCACAATTCAAGGCGACGGCCAAGCTGGGCGAATTCCTGGAAGCCCGGTTCTCACAGTCGTTCTAGTCTGCGAGGCGGTCCCTGCTAGCCGCCTCTTCCCAGGTACTCATCCCTGGCTTTTTTCTGATGTGAATAAACACCCCGATGAGCATGCCAACGGCAATGGCCAGGGGCAGGTCGGTGAGGATCGTGAGAAGAGAGGTTGCGACCCACGCCGCTGCTCCAACGGGTGGAACGTCTATCAAGCGGAGTACGTTCCGCCAATGCGCCATGCCCAAGACGCTTGACAGGATGAGCGCAGAAATCACAGGCAGCGGAATGAACCGAAAGAGAGGGGTCATAAGAAGCAGGAACACGGCGAGGAAGACTGCTTGTAGGATGCCTGCAATGGGAGTCTGCGCACCAAAGCGCGCATTGTCTAACGTGCGGGATGAGACTCCAGAGACAGGTAGTCCCCCTGCAAAAGCAGAAGCTACATTTACGCCCCCTTGTATAAAGAGCTCACCCCTTGAACTGAAGCGTTCGCCAGTGAGGTCTGTTGCGAGTTCCATCGCTTCGAGCGACTCAACGGCAACCAGTACTGCTATGGCGAACCCCTGAGCAAGACTGCTGCCGAGCAGATCAAGCCTGAGAGCTGCGGCCGGAGGCAGGTGGAATGATGTTAGGTCTGGTCCGAAAAGCGATCCGACAGTGCGCACGGGGAAGTGCTCGAACTTCACTAGCAAAGCGCCCGTCATAACCGCGATCAGGGCGCCTGGAACGTGCCTGGAGGCTACTCTGCACGCTATTGTCAGAATCAAGCTCGCGACTGCCAGAATCATTGCATGCGGCTCGATCTGCACCGGATACCGTACAAGCGTTGCCCGGAGAACCGGACCGGCGACGATTTGCGACCCGACGCCAAGAATCTCGGGTGCTTGCTGGCTAATGACAAGGACTGCGATACCCGTCGCGAAGCCGATGACGACAGGACGTGGAAGCACTCGGATGCCTGCTCCGAGGCCGAGTGCGCCGAAAAACACCAAGAGAACGCCCGCTAACAATGTAGACAGAGACAGACCGAGAATTCCTTCCCGGGCAACGATGCTCGACGCGACTGCGACGAAGACAACGTTCGGCGCGGTGACGCGAATCTTGGAATCTCCAAACACTGAGGCGAGAAGCCCGGCGGTGGCCGCACATAAAACTCCGTAGAGCGGAGGTACTCCGGTCGCAACTGGGATGGCGATGGCGAGTGGAAAGATCTGCAAAGCGAGAAACAGCGCCGCGAACGCGTCTGAGCGGAAGCGGAAACGGTCGTAGTAGCTGAGGCAGACTACGAACTTGGGCAGCCAAGTCATATATCGACCCGCTCAGTTTGGGTTATCCTGAGCACCTCAGATTCCCCACTTCTCTCAACTCGAGCCTCCGGGAATCCCTCACCAGGCCAAAGAATCCGATATTGCGTGTCAACCCGCGCGGTCGTTGTGGAGTCGTTCAGCCAAACGTCCGACCGCAAGGAGGATTCCATGCAGAAGAGCTTGTGGCCGGGGTGGACATCCCGGAATATAAACATCCACCGAAAGTACCTTGTCGACGCTCCCCAAGGACGCGTAGTTTTGGCCGAATATGCCACCACTGATGCCGCAAGCGCCTACCGCGACGACTACCTTCGGGTGCGCCATCGCCTGATGCGTCTTCAAAAGCGCGAGTTCCATATTCCGCGTTACCGGGCCGGTGACCAGAAGCATGTCGGCGTGGCGAGGAGAGGCGACAAACTGGATTCCGAAACGCTCGATATCATGGATGGGATTGTTCAGTGCGACAATCTCCAGTTCGCATCCATTGCATGATCCTGCATCCACCTCGCGGATGGCGAGAGACCGTCCCAGGAGTTTGTGAATTCGTTCTCGCGCCTTCTCCCCAAGACTTTCGACGTCTGTCTTGGCATTCACAGATTCACGATCGACTTTACGGAATTTTCGATGCGTGCGGTCAGCGTTCAAGCTGTATTCTGCGGTCAGAATAAGATTGCGGCGATCCTCAGTCGCCAATTCAAATTCTTGGGTGATGCGCACCGCCTGATCTGACGACGCTTCCGCGCATAAGCCGCAGAAGACACAGAGACCGTAGTCGACAGTGACTTTCCGAGAATCACCCCTATCGGACAGGGATATTGCTCCGGTTGGACACACTTCGGCGGCAGGTCGCGCATCCTTCCACTTTTCAAACTCGAAACTCGGATGTCCGCGAAAATGTTGGGAGATCTTAGCCGGCTCGGCCGGATAGTTTACGGTTACTATTCCCGTGCTGATCGTTTTTTGAAGGATCTTGAACATTGCTTACCGGTCCGTCCCCGAGTAGGAAAGATTGAAACTCTTGTTGATGACTGGGAAATCCGCAATGATATTTCCTTGAACCGCCTCCACCAGCGCCGGCCAGTTGTTGAGCGAAGGGTCTTTGATCTTGCAGCGTTGCAGGTGATTATCAGGCCCTGTGCGGATCCAATGGATGATCTCCCCGCGCCAACCCTCGACTGCACTCAGCGCGCAGCGGTCTGGCGGAATGGCCGGCACGGGCACACGGAAATCCCCCTGTAGATTCTCGGCTATGGCCTTGCGGATAATGCCAATGGATTCGTTTACTTCGTCGATGCGGACTTGCATTCGATGGAAGACATCTCCGGCTTGGTAAACCGGAATGCGGAATGAATACCGGGGATACGCGGCATAAGGGTGGTCGCGCCGCACGTCCAAATCCATGCCTGAGGCGCGTCCTCCCACGCCCACGATGCCTAGATCCCGTGCCTTGTCGGGCCGCAGAACGCCTGTCTGTTCCAAGCGGTCGCGCGTGGAGTCAGAGGAATCAATCAGGCTGGTCAGGTCCTGAAATTCGAGTGCGAAAGAGTCCACTACACGGCGCAGCGCATCCACTTGCGCCTGGTCCCAGCCCCGGCGCACGCCGCCTACACAGACCATGGCGCGCAACAGACGGCTGCCGGTCATCTGCTCGTTCAAGGTGACCAACGTCTCCTTCAAGCGGCTGGCGTGGGCATTCGCAATGACGAAGCCGACATCGGTCGCAATGGCCCCAATGTCGCCAACGTGATTGCAGAGACGTTCCAGTTCCAGCAAAATGGTGCGCATCACCAGACCGCGCAGCGGCACTTCAATGTTGGCCGCGCGTTCGATGGCCTGACAGAACGCTGTGCCGTGGGAGAAACTCGAATCTCCCGAAATACTTTCCGCCAGGAAGACGGCTTTGTGTATGGGCAGCTTCTCGAAGAGTTTTTCCGTGCCTTTATGGGTATAAAACATTCGGAGTTGCAGATAGAGGATGGGTTCACCCGCTACCGCGAAATTGAAGTGGCCCGGCTCGATGATTCCCGCATGGACAGGCCCTACGGGCACCTGAAAAACTCCTTCACCCAAAGCAGGCCGGTAGATGTGGCGTTCTCCCTCGAAGGGCGGCAACACGGTTTCGAGAGGAAAGTCCTTGCGCAAGGGATAAACGTCGGGCCAGTTGTCATGCAAGGCGACACGGCGGGGATTTGGGTGTCCCACGGCCTTCAGACCAAACCAATCCTGGATTTCGCGTTCTTGCCAGTTTACTGCGGGTAGTGCGGCGGAGAGCGACGGAAACTCAGGACTGTCGGAGCGCAGTGGCGCCCGCACGATCAGATACTGAGTGCTACCCTTCTGTTCAAAGACATAGTAGTTGAAGAAAACGCCTTCTGTGGCACGCCGGTCTTCGGCGAACACCGTAACCAACCTGGCCCCGAACTCCCCTCGCAGGTGTTCTGTGATGGGCCGAATGTCGGCATCACCGAGAAGAAGATAGATTTCATCCTCGCGGTCAGCACGCACAGACTGAACCTGCTGGCCGAACTTCTCCCGAAGAGCCTCAAACATTGCGGACATTGCTTGCGTCATCATCCGCCCACCACTATGCCCACCGCACTCTGAATCAGCCTAAACAATGGAGCGGGCATCCAGAAGCCCATGACAACAATTACCACCGCCAAACCCGCGACCGAGTACTTTTTCCAGCCCCCCATGTCGGCGCGAGGGAGGCCCGGGTCCTCACCTAGAACCAGATTGGCGATGTGCACGAGGAAGCCGGAAAAGATCAGCACGAGAAAGGAGACGAAAAAAGCCGCCAGCACAAGATAGCCTCCGCTGAACCCTGCCCGCAGAATGGTGAACTCACTCTGGAAAAAACTGAAGGGAGGCGAACCAGTGACCGCAAGAGTCACCATGAGAAAGGCGGCTCCGGTCAACGGCATCGAATGAATCAACCCGTCTTTCGCCTTCCGGAACAGGTCGGTGTTCAGATGTTGCTGGACATTTCCGGCACAAAAGAAGAGCAGGGGTTTGGTCACCGAATGAAATGTCATGTGCAGAAGCATGCCAAGGATACCCAGAGGCCCTCCGAAGCCGAGTGCCAGCACCATGATCCCGCTGTGGTCAATGCTCGAATAGGCCAGCAGGCGCCGAAAGTTCTTCTGCACGAGGATGAAGGGGACGGCCACTCCCATGGAGAGCAGCCCGAACAGAATCAGGAACCTGGAGCCAAACTGCGGGCCCAGGCATTTCGCACTCAGAATGTAGAACCGCACCAGGCCGTAGAGAGCGCAGTTGAGGACCCCGGTGGCGAGCATCGCTGCCCCCGGGATCGGCGCTTCACTATAGGCGTCCGGTTTCCAAGTATGCATGGGAGCGATGCCGGCCTTGGTTCCATACCCGAGAAGAATAAGGATAAAGGCCAGCCGCATGGTCGGCTTGTCAAACTGGGCGGCGTTTCCGGCGAGGACGGACCAGTTCAGACCCGCAAGCGTGTCCGTGCCGAGGGCCCCATAGGCGGAATAGTAGGTCAGAATAGTGCCGAACAACGCCATGGAAAGGCCAACGCCGCCAATGATGGCATATTTCCATGCTGCCTCAAGAGAGGTTTCGCGTCCGTAAAACATAACCAGGAACACTGACGCCAGGGTGGTTCCCTCAACCGCCACCCAGAGAATTCCCAGGTTGTTGGCGAGCGCGACCAGCATCATAGCGAAAACCAGGAGAGGCATAAGAGCGTAGTACTCGCGCAGCTTATCGACGGCAAACCGGCCGCCCACTTCCTCGGCCTCCTGCAAAACTCCGCTTCTCTCTTCGTGCCGAAAATAGCCGACTGCATAAATGGAACAGACCAGGGACACAAAAGCCGACAAGAGAACTACTAACGCGCTGAGAGCGTCGGCGTAAAGGAACCCATCCCAGAGTGAAACCGGTCCGCTGCGAAGCACCTGGGCCGCCAGCGCAACGGCCAGGCCCAACTGAATACTGAAGGCGGCCAGATTGATCACTTCCATCGTGGGCCGTCTTCGCAGGAAGAAGGCCAGAGGACCAGCGATCAGCGGAATGATAAGAAGCCAGACCAGAATCATATGTTTGCTTACTCTCTCAACTTGCGCAGCTTGCTGACGTCCATAGAGTCGAACGTCTCGCGGATGCGGAAGACGAGAATGCCGAGGACCATGACCGCGACCAGAACATCAAAAAGGATGCCAAGCTCAACCACCAAGGGCATTCCATAGGTCAAGGAAATCGCGGCCAGGAAGAGGCCATTTTCGAGCGAAAGCAGTCCCAGGACCTGCGTCAACGCTTTACGGCGGTTCACCATCGCAAAGAAACCGATCAGGAACAGCGCGATGGCAACGGCGAGCGTGTTATGTCCAAGCGCCGCCCGGGCAGAAGTCTCTTCCGGATGGTAGAAAGACTCCGCGACCACGTAGCCCAATAGCGTCAGGCCGCCCGCGATGAGGATCGAGAGCGGGACGTTGATCAGCGGCTCGATCTCGCGCCGGATGCCGATCCTCTCCACCAGTCGCTCCAGCAGCCGGGGAAGCAGTCCAGCTTTCAAAAAGACTACGAGAAGAGCGGCAATATAGATGTGGCTGGCCTGGTTGAAGTAGGCGATGACGGCCGCGATTGCCCCTAAGAGAAACGACTGCACCGCGAAGACGCGAATGCTCGAAACGATCCAGCGCTGTCCGACCGCGGCGATCTGCAGTACCAGGACCAGCGCCGCCATCAGCGTGATGATTCTGTTGCCAAGCTCCGGGTTCGGGACAAAGGGCATACGCAGCCTCAGAACAGAAACGTCGATATGAGCGCGAGCGCTCCTAGAATGAAAGCCACCATGAGTAATTCCGGCACTCGAAATAGGCGCAACTTCGCGTTGCTGGTTTCAACCAGGACGACGAGGCACGCGAGCAGAAGTACCTTCGCAAGATAGAAAGCCAGCCCCACACCGACTGTTCGGGCCGACCAGTCGGAACTCAAACCGAACGGGAAGAACGTATTGACCAGCAGCGTCATGAGCACCAGTTGCTTGATCGAAGCGCCCCATTCGATCAAGGCGAGATACGGTCCGGAATACTCGAGGACCATGGCTTCGTGGATCATGGTCAATTCGAGATGGGTCGCCGGGTTGTCCACGGGGATGCGGCCGGTTTCGGCGATCAGCACAAGGAACAGCGCCGCAAATGCCAGCATCTGCGAGGGCGCCAGAAACCTCCAGCTCTGGCCGACAGCGACTTTCGCCATTTCGCTCAGGTTGGTGGAGTTCGCTCCCAGGGCCACCGTGAAAATCGCAAGCATCATGGCCGGTTCCGCGATCGCGGAAATCGTCATTTCCCGACTGCTGCCCAAACCACCGAACGAGCTTCCGGTGTCGAGTCCGCCAAGGGCGAGGAAGAACCGACCCAGCGCCAAAAGATAGACCACCGCGAGCACGCCGCCGAACAGGCTAAAAGGGGCATGGGTCGTAGTCATGGGAATCATGAGTCCGACAAGCGTGGCCGTCCCAAAAACCATGTAGGGGGCCGCAGAGAAAATCCACGACGCGGTTTCCGGAATCACCATCCCTTTGCGCAGCAACTTGATGATGTCGCGGTAGGATTGCAGGACGCCCGGCCCGCGGCGGGTCTGAAGTCTGGCCTTCAGGGTCTTGATCATGCCGCTGAGGAAGGGAGCAACGAGCAGTAACAGCACTAACTGCAGCCCGGAGTTGGTGAGCACTTCGGTCACTTGCGCACCCCGAACAGCAAAAGCAAGACGAGGGTTACGAAGATGTAGGCCAGGTAGGCATGAATGCTGCCTGCCTGAATGGTCCGCATTCTGCCGGAAAACCGGAAGATGAACTCTTGCAGAGGAGCATACAGCCGCTTCTCGAACGTTGGCTCGATTTCACTCTCGAAACGGATCTCTTTCGGAAAATACGGCGAGATATCGAAGACGGCTTGAATCTCGCGGCGCGGCTTGTACAAGACGGAGAAGATCATCCGCAGCGCTTTTGAGAATGCGGTGGCGGTGTATTCATTTTCTTCCGAAAGTCCAGGCAAACCGCAGTCCCACACCGGCCCGCGTTTGCGCCCGAACCGCCTCGTCGCCCTCGATACCAGGAGAGTAGCCGGAAGCGCCAGAACCAGGAGGCCGACTCCGATAACTATGGTGGACACTGTGCCGCCGCGAGGCGTGCCAGCGGAAAGCACGAGTCCGCCATCGGTAATCAGATTGGCGACGACTCGCTGTCCAAGCAGTTGCTCCGTCATCGCATTAAACACCGGGAGGAACCAGGTGACACCCAAGCCTAGGGCTGCGCAAGCTATTGTCAGGCTGCCCATGCCCACCAACATCGAACGGGGAGCCTCGTGCGCATGGCTGGACTCGGCGCCGCGCGGCAGGGCCAGGAATGTGATGGCGAAGGCCTTCACAAAGCAAGCCGCTGCCAGGGCACCGGTCAGCGCCAGCATCGAGCCGGCGAGCGGGAACAGGATGCGCGTCAAGCCTCCGGTCGCGCCAAAACCTGCGAGCAGACTCTGATAAGTCAGCCATTCACTGACAAATCCGTTCAGCGGGGGAAGGCCGGAGATGGCGACCGCGCCAATCAGGAAACAGAGAGCTGTCACGGGCATGGGACGGATGAGGCCGCCCATTTCCTCCATGTTGCGCGTTCCCGTTGAATGAAGTACCGACCCCGCTCCCAGGAACAGAAGGCACTTGAAGATGGCATGATTCAAGGTGTGAAACATTGCGGCGATCAGGGCTACCCCCGCGAGTAGCGGATGCCCCGCCACGCGGAAAATCAAAGCCGCGCCCAGGCCCATGAGAATGATCCCAATGTTCTCGATGCTGTGGTACGCCAAGAGCCGTTTGAGATCGTGCTCCATCAAGGCGTACAGGACGCCGAGAACGGCGGAGACAACTCCCACGATGAGCACTGCCAGGCCCGCCCAGGATGGCACGCCTCCCAGTGAATCGAGGAAAATGCGCGTCATGCCGTAGATGCCTGTTTTGATCACGATTCCGGAAAGCAGAGCCGACATGTTACTCGGTGCCACGGGGTGAGCTGCCGGCAACCAGATATGGAAGGGAATGACACCCGCCTTAATGCCAAAGCCTAGGAAGAACAGCACAAACGCGGCGGATTGCCGGCCGCTGGACAATTGCGCCGCGGCGGTGCGAAAGCTCGCGAACTCTGCACTGCCGCTCCCCTGGATCAACAGAGCAAAACCAAGGAGCAGGCACCCGACATCCGCATGCGCCATGATGATGTAGAGCAGTCCCGCTTGCCTGCTCTCCCGTTGTTCGTGATAAAACGCCACCAGCCCGTAGGCCGCTAGCGCCATCACCTCCCAACCGATTAGGAACAGAAACGCGTTGGCGGCAGTAAAAACGATCGTCAAGCTGAGAAGCAGGAGGTGAAACAAAAAACCAAAGAAGCCGATGTTCCTCCTGGCCTCGAATTCTTTCAGGTACCCGAATGAGTAGATTGAAACTGCGATTGCAAGAATCGCTACAGGGCATCGTACGAGAAGCTGTAGGCAAATAACGGAATGCCTGAGGGGATCGACCAGCGGACCGGGGTTCCTTGAAGGATGCCGAGAACGGCGGCGACTCCTCCCGTGACGGCGCCTGCCAGGGCGGTACCGCAAGAGATATAGCGAGCCAGGGTCGGTTTTTGCCAGCTCGCGAGAGAAGAACAAGCCCCGGCCGAATAAGTCGCAACACCAAGCACAAAGGTCGCGGCAACCGGAAGTGTACTCATGAGACCCGGTCACCGTTGTCCGATGAAAGCATGCTCGGGTAGCTTAACGAATCCATACGTGTCATATCTCCCACTACGAAACCGTGACGACATCCAATCTCCGTTCGCGTGCCTGCAGTACAGTATCTCTGCATCATAGGTCAGCTCTCGGGCTCAGGTGTCGATGGTGTCGCCACCGTCAATGTTGGCGTCAACAGCGAAACATCGGTACTTCGTCTGCCCCATGTGAGTCCCGACGATGGATGTTCCTTCGAGGCTTCGGGGTACATGGTCTTCGCCCTGTCCAGGGCTTCGGCTACACTGCGGCAGATATTCTCCGGTCCAACATGCTCGTGAAATTCAGCCTCGTGCATGCGCATCGCGGGTTGTTCCCTTGCCCCACAAAGAATGAGTTGTCGTCCGGATTGGTGCACGCGATCGGCAAAATTCTCCAGTGCCTGAAGGCCGGTGGAATCGATAGCTGTCATATTACGGAGTCTAAGAATAATGATGGGAGGCAGATTGGGTAAACGATCTACCATCGCATCGATTTTGTCGGTGGCGCCAAACAGGAAGGGGCCATGGATCCTGAAGATGCTGACATAAGCCGGGATTTCTTTGTGCTGCAAGATATGAACATGCGCCTCGCGAATGTACTCGGCTGTTACCTCTGACACCGTGGTAGTTTGCGTAACCTTCCGTATGAATACCAGCACCGCCAGGATCATGCCCGCCTCGACCGCCACGGTCAGATCGGCAAAAACGGTCAGCAGAAATGTTACCAACCAGGCGACAATCTCGAATCGAGACTGTTTGAACAGCTCTGGAATCTCCCGCCATTCGCCCATATTGTAGGAGACCACCAGCAAAATGGCCGCGAGAACGGACAACGGAATAAACCGGGCCAGTGGCGCGGCAAAGACAACGATCGCAAGAAGGGTCAGAGCGTGGGTCATTCCCGCGACGGGCGTCTTGGCGCCAGAGCGGATGTTGGTGGCCGTCCGGGCGATCGCTCCTGTGGCCGGTAGTCCTCCGAACAGCGGCGCGAGAATGTTGGCGACTCCCTGGCCTACCAGTTCGACGTTCGGGTTGTGTTTGTCGCCGCTCATGCGGTCGGAAACCACCGCGGACATCAGCGATTCGATCGCACCCAGCATGGCGACTGTTACGGCTGGGGAGATGAGCGGTCGCAGCAGGTCCAGGCGAAAGTGCGGAATCATGAGCTTAGGCAATCCCGACGGGATACCTCCAAAGCGAGTGCCAATGGTTTCAACCGGGAGTTTGAACACAACCACCGCCGCGGTCCCAGCAAATAGAGCAACGATGTAACCCGGCACTCTCTTCACAAAGATCATGAAGAGGACAATCACCACGAGCGCGCCAACTGCCAGGGCTGTTTCCAGCGGCGAGAACGACGAAAAGTTGTGCACATAGGTCAGAATCCGAGCCGCAAATTCGCCTGGGACCTTGTCTATTTTCAGTCCGAAGAAATCCTTGATTTGGGTGCTGGCGATGATGACCGCAATGCCGTTTGTAAAACCAACGACCACAGGACGCGGTATGAACTTGACCGCTGTCCCTAAACCCGTCGCGCCGATGATCAGAAGTATCACCCCAGCCATCAGGGTGCACATGAACAGCCCGTCAACGCCGTGTTTCGCGACAATGCCAAAAACCACGACGACGAATGCTCCCGTTGGACCGCCGATCTGCGTTGAAGATCCTCCCAGGGCTGAGATCGCAAAGCCCGCGACGATTGCGCAGTACAGACCCGTTTGAGGGGGCACGCCCGATGCGATGGCGAAGGCCATCGCTAAGGGAAGAGCAACGAGCCCCACGGTGAT
>WNFD01009656.1_pt1 | contig 11940 bp, 10 predicted proteins | sample 5400491 | NCBI WGS metagenome assembly WNFD01 (sample SAMN13153343, study PRJNA577476) | soil metagenome | isolation source: 120 cm saprolite under Douglas fir tree site 2 hole 2 replicate 2 | place: USA:California | collected 2015-04-18 | reverse complement strand
TTTGATTGAAGTGATGTTAAACTCACCCTTGAAAATTAATCCGCTTGGCGCTGAAATGTCTGTTTGGAAGGTTATCGCTCGTGCTCTTTCAGTCGTACTGCTAACGGCTTTTGTATGGGTCGGAGGAGCGGCGTTGTTTAACGCGGTCAAGCGCGACACGCTAAAACTTCGGCTTGACCCGGAGGTGTCGTCGGATTTTGTCCTCGCTCCTATTGGTGTTTCCCATCCTAGTGATGCAGTCAACGAAATGTTGCGACCTTGGAGTGAGAACAACGTGTTATTGGTAATTGCTCCGACAAGTAATCCGGTTTCGATGCGAGTAATGCAAGTGTACTATGAACTTCTGATTCTCGGTTATCCGCGCCGTGGGTGCCGGGATCATTTCGCTGCTATCGTTTTGCCTGGGCTTCGTCATTCAAGGCAGTCTCCTGCGGTGGATCATAACCGCGGCCTGTGTGACACTTTTCGCTTTCGGACGCGTTCGATACGTGGAACAGATTCGGAAGGCGGAGAAGCCAAGACTCAACGCTCTTCTATTGGGGATTCTCGTGATGGGGCAGCTTTGGTTTGTCACTTGGTTGTCGTTATATAAGTCCGGCTTGGGATGGGACGGCCTGTTTAATTGGGAAGCGAAGGCACTTATTGCTTTCCGGCACAACGGAGCGATTCCACTGCAGCTGTATACCAGCGGTTACGAAATCACGCACGCTGCCTACCCAGTCTTCCTCCCGCTGCTTCAGGTCTGGATTTATGAGTGGCTGGGCCACATCAATCAGAGCACGATCAAGCTGAATGGGCCTTACCTGTACTTGGCTGCAGTATTACTTCTGATCAGTTCAACAAGGTCTATTGTCAATAGCCTACGGGTGTCGCGATCATTGCTGTTCTGCTCTTTGGGTTGGTGCCCGCATGCATATTGGGTGAGGGAGCGTATCGTCAGGCTATGCCGACTTTCCACTGGCGGTGGTGTGGCTTTGCGCCCTGGTTCAGTCGATCGAGTACTTGAGAACGGGAACGCTGTCTGCTGCGCGTCTGACTGGCGCTAGCGCCATGTTCCTGCCATTTGTCAAGAACGATGGACTGATAGCACTGCTTTGCTTGGGCGTGACGATAATGCCGAAGGTTGTGCGGGAGCGGAACTGGAAGGCAGCAGCATGGATAATGACACCGAGTTTCGGCGTTTGGTTCGGCTGGCATATGCTTATCAAGTTGTCGCATGTGAAGGAAGGGGATCTTCTGCCATTCACACTTGCAAACCTGTTGGCGCACCTGAACCGCACAGGGAATTTGGTGCACTTAACGACTCAAGAACTATTCATGTGGAATCACTGGGGTATCCTGTGGCCGGCAACGCCGGTTGGAGGCGCGTTTCTCGTGAGTCGCAAGCGCACCGACACATGGTATACCTTAGTCGTCAATGCGCTTTTTACCACTCTTACTGTACCCGTGTGTGTTTGTGTTCAGCGCGTGGCTTCCCTTCGAGCAACACGTAAAGGCTGCACTTCCACGATTGTTTATTCATAATGCGCCGGCTGCCATTTTGTTGGTGTCTATAGCATGCGGGATTCTTTTAGGCTTCGAAACGGACGAGAACGTCAGGAATAGGACAGTAGAGGCAAGAATCCCAGAGCCACGTACGTTACCGGTCTAAGGTTTGCAACGATTTCCTGGACATGATCGCGGGGCCTCGCATTCAGAGACGGGCACCTATACATCGGACATGCTAATCTTGAAACGCCATCCCATACATTGCGAATGAGCGGAGAACACAGCATTCCTCGGCGGTATTTCCTCGTGGGTGGCGCGGGATTTATTGGCAGCCACTTTACCGATCGGCTGTTGGCCGATGCTTCCGTGACGGCAGTAACGCTGTATGACAATTTCTCCTCGGGCCGGGAATGGCACTACGAAACTCATCACGGCGATTCACGATTCCGAGTTGTTCGCGGCGATGTTAAGGACGTTGATCTGCTCACGGCAGCCCTGCAGGATCACGACGTTGTTATCCATCTCGCCTCTAATCCTGACATTGCTCGTGCTGCCACTGAGCCCGATATCGATTTCCGCGAAGGTACTTATCTAACTAATAAGGTTGTCGAGGCGATGCGCCGGTCGGGAACCACAACGATTCTTTACGCTTCGGGCAGCGGCGTTTACGGCGACTTGGGCGAGAAGGAGGCCGGCGAAGATTATGGTCCGCTGATCCCCATCTCTACGTATGGGGCCAGCAAACTGGCGGGCGAAGCCCTGATAACGGCTTACTGCCACATGTTCGATTTTACCGGCTGGGTCTTCCGCTTCGGGAATGTGGTCGGACCTCGTCAAACACACGGCGTGGGCTTCGATTTCCTTCGCCAACTGCTGAAGAATCCGCGTAAGCTGCGGATTCTGGGTGACGGCACCCAGAGCAAATCGTACGTTCATGTGCAGGACGTGGTGGATGCAGTCCTGTTAGCTGCGAGAAGTTCGAATGACGGCTTTGCGGCTTACAACGTGGCTACAGGAGGGACGACGTGGAGTTCGAGTACACCGGCGGGAATCGCGGTTGGAAGGGAGACATTCCGATCGTCAGACTTAACACCGACCGCATTCGCCGCCTCGGGTGGACCTGCCGCTCCGGCTCTCGCGAGGCGTTGCGCGATTCGATGCGCGCTATGCTGCCCGATGCAAAAGCCGCGCGGCTGTAAGTGATCTGGAGGGAATATGGCGTCATCTGCTCGCGACAATTGGGATCAGCACTGGGATGAGTATAGCCAAGCTGCCCAAGAGAATCCTGCGCAGGAGTACCGCCGAAGGATAATTTTATCTTTCCTCGGTTTGCCTGACTCCGGCGCTGGCATTCGGATGCTCGATGTCGGCAGCGGCCAAGGAGACATGGCCGCGATGGTCCGCGCCAAGTTCCCATCGGCTGAAATATTGGTACTGGAATTGAGTGGGTCGGGTGTGGAAATCTCGCGGCGCAAGGTCCCGGACGCGCGATTCGTGCAATGCAATCTGCTGGAAGACGTTAACCCGCCCCAAGATCTGCGTCACTGGGCAACGCACGCTGTCTGTTCGGAGGTCATCGAACACGTTGACGATCCCCTTCAGTTGCTGCGGAGTGCTCGCCAGTACATGGGTCCCGGTTGCAGATTGGTGGTCACCGCTCCCGGCGGTCCCATGTCCGCTTTCGACAAACATATAGGACATCGCAGACATTTCCGGTCGTCCGGGATTGAACTCTTGTTTCGCGGGGCAGGGTATGTCCCCGAGCAAGTCACAGGTGCAGGTTTTCCGTTCTTCAATCTTTACCGTTGCGTTATTGTGCTTCGTGGGGAGAAGCTGGTTGAAGACGTAAGCGCACGACAGAGCCCCTCGTCCTCGCGGTACGTTCGGATGGGAATGGCCGTCTTTCGCCGGTTGTTTCGCCTGAACATCAACTCCTCCCCGTGGGGATGGCAAATGGTGGGAAAGGCCCATGTACCTGATACAAGCGCTTCGTGACATCTTGCTAAAGTTCACTGCATCACGGCAAACGGCAGTTCTTTTATTCTTCGGGTTGTCCGGCCTTTATTTGTCCTTGTCTCCTGCCGCGATCGCTGGACAAGGCTACACTGCCGAGGAGCTTAGGTCAGGCGAGCGAATGCTGGCGGTGGCGGATGCGTGGATGAAGGGCAGCCCGATTCCACCGATGGTGTGGTCACGCCACGGGCCCATTCCAGTCCTTTTCGATCTTCCATTTATCGAGCTGGGGCAAAGTTTCGTGTCGTCGGACTTCATGCTCTCCTTTCAACCTGTACTGCTCACTGCGGTGCTCTTGGCCGTCCTATACCTTTGGCTTCGTAAGTTATGTTCGCCGGGCATGAGTCTTCTGCTGACCATGTCAGGCGCCTTCAGCACTATGCTGTGGCCTTATGCCTATATAAGCCTGGAGACCAAACAAACTCTCTTCGTTCTCCTGGCAGGGTATTTAGCGCTTGCCATGGGAGAAATGCTCAATTGGCCGCGTGTGCTCGCCTTCGCTGTGGTCTGCGGCCTTAGTGTCAGCCTTAAGTCGACCGGCATCATCCTGTTTCCAGCAATTGGGTACTTGATCTACGTTCAATTCCGGGATAATTGGCGGTCGCGCCGGGCGCAACTTTTGATCTTGCTTCTTGTGGTGGGGGCGATTTGGGCAATGGGAGCCATCAGTCGAGATTACTATTGGGGTCCCAAAGGCGGCGGCGTCAACAACCTGCGCACATGGTTGACAGACTCACCGTTTCAACTTTTCACCAACGTGATCGGCCTCTTCGGCTCGCCCACGAAGGGATTGTTTGTCTACGCCCCAATCCTGCTGGTGACTCTCTATGCCATCCCACAAGCCTTCCGAATACACCGACCGACGGTAATCTATACCCTGCTCGTTGTGGGAGGCACGCTAGCCCTGCTTGCGCCCTTGAGCACCCCAGTGGACGAAACCTGGGGCCCCCGTTACCTTCATACCGCCGTTCCCCTCTTGCTCCTATGTGTCGGCGCTGCTTGGCCTCGCTTTCGATGGCGGAGGGACATCCCCTTGTTAGCTCTTGCGGCGTTAGGGCTCCTTATCTCATTCTTAGGCGCATTTTATTATTACGGTGTACAAGACATCGCGGCTGCGCGTGCAGGCCAAAACACAATCGAGTGGATTACCGGAGACACCGACTGGAACCATGTGACATTCAATGCTCGTCTGCTGCGGGTATGGCTCGCAAAAGGGGCGGGGCCAGTGTTGTGGACTCCTAAGCACACCTGGGTATGGCGTCCTCCGGTCGGAGCTCAGGAGTGGAAAAGCGTGGATCTGCGTGATCTTTGCCAGCCGCAGTCGTTTATGGTCCGATTCTGGAACGCTCCTAAGCCCGGGGTGGTTTTGACAGTTTTTCGAATGTATGTGGGATCGCTTATTCTCGGTCTGGTGTGTCTGACCTTGGCTGGTTTGAGAACTCTGATGGAACATCGAATAGCGCTTGCTAAACTTGCAGCCGTGGCCGACCACGCCGGCAATTTATGAGGGGCGAGTCCGGACAGACTTTTCACGGGTTGGAGCTGGGCCTAACTAAGGGACAGCTGCAAGTCGGTCGGCGCGAACCCCAGCCATGATCTCTGTCAGGCATTTATCAACCGCGTCGGGGCTCCACTCCCGCTCAACATGCTTTCTGGCATTTTGGGCAAGCGAGTCCCAAAGCTCGGGCTTCTCATGAAGTTGTATAACCCGCTCCGCAAAGTCTTCCGAGGTGTCGGCGATTAGAGCATCGACGCCGTCTTGGAGTCCCATTCCCTCCGCCCCAATCGTTGTAGTGACAACGGGGATTCCCCATGCCATCGCCTCGCCGATCTTGCCTTTCATTCCTGATCCAAATCGCAGGGGAGCCAACGATACCAGAGTCGACTCTAGGTAGGGAGCGAGATTGCGAACGTAGCCGGTGACAACAACATTCTCAGAGGCCAACGCAACGATTTCAGCGGGAGGGGCATTACCCACTATCCAGAGTTTTGTATCCGGTAGTCGCTGCTGCACCAGGGAAAAAATTTCATGACAGAAGTACAAAACTCCGTCCACATTGGGCGTGTGTGAAAATCCACCAACGAAAAGCAGATCCCGCCTGCCGTCTCGAGGCACAACGTTGGGTGGAAGAGCGTGAATGTTGGGAACAACTGAGATATTGAGTTGAGGATCTTCTCTGAGGAGAGCCTGCTTGTCGTCTGCCGTCACGGTCAGGATTAGGTCAGCTTGTTTGTAGACCGCTAGTTCACGCCTCTTGGTCTCTTGCGCCTTACGGAGCAGGCCCGCATCGTTCGCAGTCATGGCCTCCCGAGTCTCCCGTAGAAAGTGCACGTCAAAAGTATCTATGATGACTGGAGTCCCAGGAGAATACTGCCGGACGACACCTAGGTATTGCTCAGCTATACCGAATAGCTCACAGAAGATGAACCTAAAATCGTTGTGCCGCAGGACGGCTCCCATATCGAGATCATAGTTGTTCACAGCTTTGGCATAACCGGGATAAAAGACCGTGACTCCGTAACGCTCCAGGGGCTTGACGTATTCTTGCAGAGCATAGGCACCCACGTAGGCGAACACAACATGATAATGGCGAGTCAGAAGAAGAAGGAACTCAAACAAGCGAGTTCCTCCGGAGGAGCGGTCTTGGGCAGGGACAATGTTGTCGATCACGAGGACCTTCTCCCGTGGATTAACCGAAACGGCTTCCCAAAAGTTCTTTTGCTGCCGCTTCAATGGCCCCGCCCATTTTTCAAGGAACTTCGATCGGTTCGCTTCCATCCGCTCGAAAGCCGTCCCTCCTGAGGTCGAGTATTCATGGTGAATCACAGTGCTGCGCGGATCGTATAACACTTTGAATCCAGCCTCGCGGACAGCAAATGCTAGGTCAGTATCTTCGTAATAAGCCGGAGAATAGCGTCCGTCAAATCCTCCGATGCAGTCAAAAACTTTGCGCTTCGCATACAAACACGCAGCAGAGCAGTAATCGACTTCTCGCAATTGGTTAAATATTGGGTCCGCCTGATCGGCGTACCTACCGTATGCTCGGGCACTTCCATCCTGAAAAACTTGGCTGCCCGCTTCCTGCAAACGGCCGTCTTTGTATATGAGCTTCGGCCCGACCAAGCCGATGTTGTCCGCTCGGTACGCAGTCTCGACTAAGCGTTCGAGCCAACCATCGTTCACTTCGGTGTCGTTATTGAGGAATACGACATCCCATTTGGGATAGCGGCGGATAATCGCATTATTCGCGTCGATGAAACCGACATTTTCATCGCCAAGAATCGCGTCTACGTGAGGTGCGAGCGATTGGAGATATGCTCTGGATCCATCCGTAGAGCCCTGTTCGTAAACGCAGATTCTGTATCGCTCGTATCCAGTCTTTGCAAGAATGCTCTCTATACAACGACGCAGCAGATCCATCCGATTCCAGTTCGGAATGGCAATGACCACCGGCGGTTGGTGAGGGCTATCGCACCATTCAGGAGGGGGCTCTATGACAATGTTTGCTCCAATTGTGCTCTCCGCGACACTGTAGGATTTGAGGCCCGTGGGCTGCTTGCTCGGTCTGGGCTGCAACTGAGGGGCCCCGGCGCGGCGGGCAAGAATGCGATGGGCGATCCGCCTGCAAACCCGTTCCCGAAGAGTTCCAGGAGGCAAAAACCTGTCTTTCACGCGTTTGTAGCGTTCCAAATAGTAGGTCAGCGTCTCATTAGCAATCCGCGCTTGCGTCGCCGAAACCTCAAGATCGCTCAGCCGTTGTCGTAGGGAATTAATTTCGTTCTCTTTTGTCAGGAGTTTAGCTTCCAATGCAGCCAACCGGCCTTCTGGCTGCGTCATTATTTCTTGTGGCTTGGATGGGGGTCGGAAGTCTTCTGCCGGACGGTCTCGATCGCACAACGGCGCGCCTTCCAAAGTGTGCGCATGACTCATGTCCTGCTGCAAATCGGCTTTGTTGGAAGCCATCTCGGGCGCATCCCCCTCGTTGTTTCTGGCCAATTGTGGTTCCATTGAGAACCCGACGAGTATCACCTGTGTCTCCCGTCAGGTTCCCATTATGCACGAGTGAAACACAGTTGCAAAATCGTGGAGCAGAACATTCCGTGAGATGATTAGCCGCAGAACAGGGTGAACTCGCGGAGCCTGTGCGGCGTGGCCATTTGCGACGAGCCAACTAATACAATTGGAACATAGATTTCGAGGGACGGATTTATGGACGTTCGCGGATCCTCCGTGACGCTCGAAGAATGGCTTGGCAAGAGAATCAAGGAAGAGCCTTATTGGTTTCATCGGATGGAACTCCCTGGAGGACTCACTACGCCGGGTTGGAGCGATCCAAAGATCGATAAGCTTCCTTACTTTGGTTTGCCCGAGAAGATGACCGGGATGCGGGTGCTGGATATCGGTCATGCAGAGGGCTTCTTTTCGTTCGAAGCAGAGCGAAGAGGCGCAGCGGAGGTCATCGGAATCGAGAATTATCCGCCTATGGTCCGCAAATTCGAGATTTGCCGGGCAGCTTTAGATTCACACGCTCGTTCGCACCTGGCCAGCGTGTACGACCTCAAGCCAAAGACATTCGGCACATTTGACCTGGTAATGTTTTTCGGCGTGTTTTACCATCTCCGCCATCCCCTGCTCGCATTGGAAAACATCCACTCTGTGTGTACCGGGACCCTATTGATGCAGACAGCTACCTGCGGCATCGAAAATGACAGACCGCTGACCGAGTTCCATCCCTTTGGCATTCAGAGTGGTCCCGCTGAGCATCCTCTCCATGACCCGACATGTTTTTGGTTCCCTAACACGGCTTGTTGCAAGGCGATGCTTCAACATGTCGGATTCAAAGACGTCGAGGAGGAAGCGCCAGACGCCACCAGGCGCGGACTGGCGCGATCTATGATTCAACATATCCGGCTCAGGCATAAGGGGAAGAGTGCAGTTTTCCGTGCTCGAGCAGCTGTGCAGCGGAGCGGCCGACCTCCAGCTGAAGAAACCGCTCCCTGGTCTTAATCTGACCGCAAAGATCGTTTGCACGGGCGAAAGAGCTCCACGTTGACTCAGTCATCGTGATACCACTATAAGGACTGGTATTGCTGGCGGTGCCATGGTTGCATCTGCACTCAGACCGAATTCTTAAAAACTTTCTCGGTTCAGGATGGGCGGCAGGGAAGCAGCGGATGAACGATAACAGTGGAAGTGCATATATCTACGATTCGCCGCTGGATCTCAATAACGCGAACGATCCGCGTACGCTAGCTTTACGGCTTATTGCGCCTGGAAAAACCGTACTGGAGCTGGGCCCAGCCATGGGGCGAGTGACAAGCGTTCTGAGCCAGCGGGGGTGCCGGGTCGTTGCGGTGGAGCAAGACGGGACCATGGCTCCGAAGCTTGAGCGTTATTGCTCTCGTGTCATCGTAGGTGACGTCGAGCGGCTTTCACTGGAAGAGGTTTTCGGGGAACAGCGTTTCGACGTGATTCTGGCGGGCGATTTCTTCGAACACTTGGCCCATCCGCTTGAGCTACTGCGGGAGCTGAAGCGTTACCTGTCCGAGGAGGGCTACGTGGTCGCTTCTATCCCTAATATTGCGCATGGGAGCGTCAGATTGTCTCTGCTGCAAGGAAAATTTGAATACAAAGACGTTGGCATTCTCGATCGAACCCATCTCCGATTTTTTACTCTCGAGAGCATCCTCCGTTTATTTACCGACGCAGGCTTCGCGATTGTCGATGTGCAGAGGGTGCGTCAGGATCCCTTCAAGGAGCCTTACATCGATCGTCCGCAGCTGGACCAGCCAGAGTTACCTCCGGAACTGAAGAGGCTCATCGAGGATGATCCGGACGCGGCCACAGTGCAGTTTGTAGTCAAAGCATTCCCGGTGAAGTCATCGGCTGCTCAGCTGCATACGTTGCTAACATTGCAGGCGCAGATTCAAGAAAAAGAAAAAACCGTGCTCAACCTGGAAAAGACACTCATGGACCTGCGCAATGCAGTGCAGGACAGAGACCACACGGTTTCGGAGCTGAAGGATCAAATACGTCGCATGGACGGGGCGCGTCGCGAGCGCGAAAGCGTAATTCGCGAGCTTCAGGCGAGCAATGAAAAGCTAACTGGTTGGCTAGCGAAATATAAGAACGCAAAAGAGAAGTTGCTACCCACAGGAAGCTTGCGAGATCGAGCTGTCAGAAAACTTGCCGGTAGCTTGCTGTCCGAGTCTGCTCCGGCGCCGAAGCCGCATTCTGAAATCGAACCCCGTGACCGGCGCTGACAAAAGAAGCACTTTTGCAATTCGCCCCGTTTAAATCCCGGCATTTTTTCAAAATCCGCCATTTGCTAATGTCCTGTTGGTGCAGTGTTGTTGCCTGCAGGCTTGCATATCTTGACGACTGCTGAGCAGCCATTCAATTCGTCCAGTTCGTCGAACCACACGACCTTTTCCTGAAGCATGGTAATGGTCAGCTTTACTTCTCCTTCAATTCCTGGCACCTCAAGCTCGATCCGGCAACGGATGGACTCTCCGGGGGGCAGGGTTTTCGGAAGGCGCGTTCTGAGTCCTTCCAGGTGGGGGAATTCGGGTGATTTCGCAGTTCGCCGCCACTTGTACGAGAGATAAACAGGATAAGGCAACTCCGAGCACAAGAAACCTTCGCCAACATTGGTTACGGTGCAATCGACGAGTGTTAATTTTCCGGCTACAAAACGGAGGGGAATATCCGCCTGTACGCGGATCCCACATTCGCTCGGGGTCAGCCTATCCCCGACGGCCCATAGCCTTGTCGGCTCGATTCCGACATCCCGGAACATCTGGAGTTGGTCGGTCTCGCTGACACGCAGCGGATTGGTGCGAAAGCCGGTTTTGGCAGCATGCGCCCAAGAACGGGGCACCACGGCAATGTCAGAAACCTCGCGGAACGGCAGCGGGAACCGCGCTACCAAGCTGAGGTCAGAGCGTCGAAGGACGGCGAACGAGCCAAGAAGATCCTTTCCTGTCTCACGCCGCTGAATGCTTTCACCAACGATCAGATAGTCGTCAGTGACCGCCAGGCCGCGAGTGAACGCACGCAGTTCCGCTTGGCTGACTTTCCGCCCGCTGGAGGCATCGAACTGTACCACTGCATTCCGGAGTGAATCGCAGACCGTCCAAAGACCGTCGACGCGGACTGGACTGTGAGGCGCGCAAAGGCCCTCTGCAACCGTGCGCCCGGATTCCAATTCAAACACGAATCCATCGCCTTGGGAGAGATGGTCTTTATAACCGCGGTAATGCGGATAAGTGCCAAACGCGCAAACGTAAAGCTGGCTGTCATAGAGGCATATACCGTTCAGATGCCACGAATCGTCTTCGCCCGGAGCCCTCCAGCGGCGTACGATTTCGCCTGCCAACGTGATCCAAACAATGCTGTTATTTCCGGTGGAGGAGATGACGAGATGTTCCTCGTCCCAAACCAGGTAGTGAGCGTCCGATAGTTCATCCACCCTCAGGTAATGTGTGATGCCGCGGCCATCGTAAATCAGGATTTCGCCCGTGCCCGTCGATATAGGAGTTGAAAGAATGCGCGCCAGCCGACCATCTTGGACCGCCAAGCCGGCAGAGCTTACCCGATCAATCGTTTGTATGCTGGAGCCGTCAAAGAGGCATAATCCCCCCCCGGTATCCCCAATGCCGGAGCCACTAATGAGCAATACGAAATCCGATTCACCGGAGCAGGCGAATCGCAGCGGAGTCCCTGCAGTCGCTCGAGGAGCTTCATGGCGGGCGGGAACTTTACCGGGATTCGCTTTTGACTTTCCAAAACGAAGGAAATTGAACACGCGCCGTGTTTACCCTGGCTGATCGTATGATGAATCTACTCGCCGCTTCAAGATGTTGCCGCTCTGCAACAGCGTCCCTCGCAGGAGGTGGTAAACATATGGTTCATCTCCAGATCGCGTTGTGTAGTCGCCAAATATTAGCAGAGCACAAGTTTAAGGCAAACTTTGCTCCGCGATGTCTCGCGAAATCGTACTCGTTCTCTCATCGGACTCGGAACTCAGGGCCGCCAAGCACGATCAGAACAACCAAGATTGTACCTCTTGTTCCGAAATGCATTTGCCGAGATGTTGCCAAGGCTTCATCATAGCGAACACCGGGCTTAATGCAGATTGTGCTGCGGGATAGATTCGGGGGTAGAGACGGATCATCGCAGAAGCCAATTCATTCAGAAGATTCAGAGCGTTTACGGAATTGGTTCGGCATACCACGACGAATCCGAATTTAAGGCTCGCTAACCGAGTGGCATGGACTCCTGCTCTTCATGAGAACTCTCCTCCGAAAGCCGACGAAGCGAAAGGTGCTCCCGGCGCGCGAACACCAATCCAATCGGGATGCAGCTCATGGAGGTCACCAGCCAGAGCACAATTCCGCAGCTGACGGCCATTTCCGTTGGAACGCCATAGACCACTT
>WNFD01059462.1_pt1 | contig 11942 bp, 15 predicted proteins | sample 5400491 | NCBI WGS metagenome assembly WNFD01 (sample SAMN13153343, study PRJNA577476) | soil metagenome | isolation source: 120 cm saprolite under Douglas fir tree site 2 hole 2 replicate 2 | place: USA:California | collected 2015-04-18 | reverse complement strand
GTTCGTTCGCGTCGTCCATTTTCGGCCAGCTTACAACAGTTGAGCCGTAACCCGGCTGTGATGATCATTGCCGCAATTGCACTCATCATCTTAATTATTGCTCCGATCATTACGTATTTTGGTCGCAGTCATGCGACGGTTCCGGCCAGGGCAAGCAGCAGCACAAGTACGAATCAACAAACGCCAGTGGTAGGACAAGCTCCTGCGAACGCGCACGAACTGATTATTGTGCCACGGGATACGGATCACCCACCCCCACCCGTATCCGCAACGTCCGCGTACTTGCTCGATGCAGGCACGGGCGAAACTCTTTACGCCTACAACCCTTTTATGCATTTGCCAATGCTGAGCACAACGAAATTAATGACGGCGTCTCTGGCCGTCGAGCAAGGCAATCTCGATCAGCGAATCACCATTACCCCTGCTATGTGGCGCGACATCGGCCAATTGAGCGGTGATAGCGCGCTATTTGGCGTCAAGCAAGGAGAAACCTATACCCTGCGTGACCTGCTCTACGGCTTGCTGTTTGTTTCTGGCAACGATGCTGCCATCGCCATCGCTGATGCACTGGGGGGAAACCTGCAAAACTTTGTCGCGGAGATGAACCAGAAAGCCCGCCAGCTGGGCATGTACGACACGCACTTTATGAATCCACATGGCTTATTAGAAGCAGGGCAATATTCCAGCGCCCATGACCTGGCGTTACTGGGAAGGTACAGCATGAGCCTGCCGGTCCTGCACAAAATAAGTGGGGAAATAACCGACCATATCCCTCAAGGTGGAAACCATCCAGAACGTTTCTTAACCAATGAAAACCAATTCATGTGGTGGTATCCAGGGGTCGATGGCGGCAAGACGGGGTATGATAATCAGTCGGATTTCATACAGGTCATTTCCAGCACGCGCAACCATCATCACCTGATCGGCGTGGTTATGCACTCAAAAAACTGGTGGACGGACATGCGCGATCTGATGAACTGGGGCTTTGACTCCTTCACGTGGATTTCACCACGAGATGTCGATGCAAACCAGCATCCCATCATCTATGATTACTTATGGAACTACTTTGCCTCGGATACGCAGGATTCCACCATCCCAACCGCCGATCATGGCCGTTATTACATCTATACAGGGTTCGCTATCTCTGGGCCGATCATGGCATATTTTGATAAAAATGGGGGCTTAAAGACTTTTGGCTACCCGGAGAAAATGCCCGTGGCATCCAGCGTCCCGGTAATCAGCCAGCAGTTTGAGCATGGCACCATTCAATGTATTTTGACGACAAATCGGTGCCAGACGATTTGAATCAAGGCCGCACCAATGCAAGATTTCACTGAGGCCAACGCGATTACCATAAATAGTCAGAGAGCGCTCGGCGTGCCATATTGTGCAGATCAAGCGTCCTGGTCTTGCCTCCTTTGGCATCGGTCAAGGTAATGCTTCCGGCACGCTGATTGATGTGACACTGATCCAGATGACTGCACAAAGACCCACAGGCGCATGCCCAGGTACGAGACCAGGATCGTGCCCCCGATAGCAGCCACTTTGGAGCTATTCGTCCAGAGCGTCGGGTTGAGATGCACCGGAAGCAGGATTTTACTCATCAACCACACGATCAGGTCATTGCAGACAATCGCGGCCAGGGTCACCAGGAGAAAGCGCGCTCCTTCACGCGCTTTGGGCCGTCCTGTGCGTTGGAACGTCCAATACCCACGCGATGCGCAACGAGGTGTGACTGGTAGCAAATCAGCGGAGAAATGTGCCTCCTTGAAGAGGGTTCTCCGGCGCAACTGGTTGAAAGCAGAGTACACATTGGCACAGTGAAGAAAAAGACAGGAGTACCATATTGACAGCATGCTGTCAAGGAGACAGCATGCTGTCAATATGGTATGCTACTGCTATGGAGTCAACAGGAAAACCAAACGATCCTCTCGGCAGGTTCGCGTTAAGGACATGGGCCATGCTCGTCAGAGCGTGCAGCGTGTTGCAGACGTTTTGGCAAAAGAAGGTCTGGTTGTCTACCAGGATAACCCGGCAAACCGGCGTGCACCGTTGCTTGAGCTGACGCCGCACGGAGCAGAAATGCTCAGGACGATCTCTTCACTCAACGAAGAGTGGGCGCGACATATCATGACCAAACTCAACCCAGAGCAATTAGACGCGGTAGCTGACGCACTGGAGGAGATTGCGCACATCCTGGAGGCTGATGAACAACAGACAAGCCAACAAGAGACGAGAAAAAATGATATTTCTCAGAATAATTGGTAATTTTCTCTCTTAAAACTTTTCAATGAAGCATGGTCCCGATACGTCACCCCAAAGATAGGGGCGGATAATCTCGCTTTGCTGGCGCGCGAATTGGAGCAGATTGCTACCGTTTTAGAACAAAATGAGTCTAACTAAGGAGACTAGCCATGGGACAGATCGCACCTATCAATAAAACTTTTAAAGCCACCATTGAAGACCGCGATGGCTGGGCGTGTGTACAGTGGCCCGAATCGGTTGTTTTCTTCGGTTCTACCAGGTCCGTCAAGGTCAGAGGTACCATGAATGGTATCGCCTTCCAAACGGCTTTTATGCCGTGGGGTGACGGTACACAATTCTTGCCCGTAAGCAAAAAATTACTTAAGGCAATGCAGGTAAAACCTGATGATGTTATTGAAGTGTACTTGGAGGAACAGCTTTGAACGATCCGTTCTTTATTGGACTAGACAGTAAGGACCCGGCGAGAGTTGTACTCGGCACGGTGTTTAAGTCGTACACCGTACAGTTACGTGACGCGTCAGTACAGTATGTATCGGGCGGTAGCGGTCCGGCGATTATTTTTCTACACGGATTCTCGCAAGACTGGTATGAGTTCGGCCAGGTTATGCGTTTGCTTGCTGACCGATACACGGTTATCGCAGTTGACTTACGGGGCATCGGAAAGTCCAAAGCTACACGAGCCGGCTATGATGCAAAAACACTGGCCATTGATATTCACGAGCTGGCCGGCCAGCTGGCCATAAACAACCCCTACATCGTCGGCCATGATATGGGCGGCATGATCGCCTATGCGTACGCCCGCCTATACCCTACCGAAACACGGGGTATTGCTGTATTGGATGGGCCGCTGCCCGGTACGTCCAGCACCGACCTCATGGTCAAGCTGCCTTTCCTCTGGCACTTCACCTTTCACCGTCTCCCCAAATTACCCGAATGGCTTATTGGCGGCCATGAATATACCTATTTTAAAATCGCATTCTTCCGCCGCTTTACAAAGGACAAGCAGGCAATGTCCGATGCAGTCATGCGGCATTACGCGAGCGCTTATACAACTCCCGAACAACTGCGAGCTGGACTTGGTTTGTACCGAACCTACCGAAAGAATCGGGCATTCATGAGAGCTCACCGCGACGAGCTGCGTGTGCCTATATTCCTCCTCGAAGGCGACTATGGCTCCGGTAAGCCCGGGCCAACAGCCAAAGAGCTAACCAAAAAGTTTGGCTGCCGCAACGTGACCGCACAGGTAGTGATAGGTTGCGGGCATTTTATGGCTGATGAACAGCCGCAGGTTATTGCCGACCTCCTCCAAAGCAAAGCATAGGATTTTTGTAAAAGTAGGCTTCCCACGACCTGACGGTCGTGGCGTTATGTGCATAGGATAAGTTACTTGCCGTAGAGGTATTGATCTTTAGACTAAACGGAACTGCCAGAACATCGCGAGGAGTTCCGTTAGAAAGAAAGAACGACGATCGAAATGTCAGGGAAGCCGTCAGGATGGAACAAGCTGAGGCAATTTCGGCGTTTTGCGGACGACAGCAAAGCGCTGAGCTTTCTTCACGATTGCCCCTTTGCTCCGGCCATTCGATTTCCCGCGTGGTTGTGGTGGTCGGGCAGGGGTCCCCAAACGTGGCAACAATTTGCTGATCCCGCGTCGCACAGGGTACGCGGAGTCGGCTGGCGTTGCGTGTTTTCCCACGGACGCAGTTCGGGTTCCACCAGATCGCGAGCCAGTACCAGATGGTTATGCACAATCGCGACGATGTGGCTCCAGCGTTCAAACTGTTCTGGAGTGCGCAAGCGAGGTTCGTCCCACATCAGCGCCTGTTTGTCAAAGCGATAGCCATGCTCTTGCGCCATCCGCGCAGTGCATAGCCCAGAGCAATCTGAGCCAAATCCGCCTCCGGGTCGCCGATCCACACAAACCAACTGATGCGCGGATCACGCTCTTTGTTCGTCGCATGAGGCCGCACCACGCGCAAAACCGTGACTTCCAGCCAGCGTGCTTGTTTGACATGCATGTGCTTCCACCAGGCGACTTCCACCGGGCGATCACGGTCATCGGTTCCGCTCCACGCGCCATCCGGCTCGCCATGCGTAGTAGCATCCTTGGGTTGCAATTTAGCACCATCTTTGCAGGGTGCCCCTTTCTTCCCAGTCGGCGCAGGGGCCACCCGATACAAGCAGCGATTGTTTTTGAGGCGGCCCAGGATACCCACCCCCAAGCCACTACAGCGACACCACAACCAGGTCGCGTCGTAGCCTCGATCCAGCACCACAATGCTGGTTGCTGGCAAATGGGGGATCAGGCGAGCCAGTTGCGCCTCAGCGACCTGGATGGCTGTCGTCTCCGAAGTCACGCGTTGCTGATCCAGGATGAACGTCCAACTGCTCGGCCTTTCCGGCAAGACGACCACCGTCGAAAATTGCCAACCAAACGTGATCGGCTTCTTCCATTCGGGCAAGTTATGCACGTGTTGCGCGGTTCGATCTGCCGACGTGACCGCTTCTGGACGAGCAATGCTACTCGCATCGATGCCGATCCACAGCCATTTTGGCGGATCGGGTTTCCCCAGATACGAGGCGAAGATTGCTCGCAAGCGCTGTTCATCGATGCGTCCATCTTCAAAGGCTTCGTACAAGCTCGACCATTTCCGCTCAAACCACAGCGATTGCGAGAGTTCGGGAAACGATTTGGCTTGCGTTTCCGTCATCAACGCATCGACTGTATTGAACAGGGCGTCTTTCGCTCGCGAAAAACAGTCATAGATGTCGTGACGAAACCGCCTCAATGTGTTAATGTCCATGAAAGTAACATTCCCTTTGTACTTGATTATGGGAACGTTACTTCATGAGGCTGCCCTCCGCAAGATGGGTATGCCTTTTGTTTTGTTTAGTCCAAACGTCAATTTCGTCACCTGGCCTTCTACCTGACCGTTATTGATGGGCCGGGTGGGGTCCCGACATTTTTTCTCGGCGTTTTTCCCGGCTTTTGCAAAAAGAAAAAGAGAAGAGGACAGGAGCATTTGAGAAGAGAAACCAGAGCGAAGCGGGTTGCTCTGCAAAAGGAAGAGTTTCTATTGGCCATGCGCCGTTTCTCGCACCAGGGTATCTGTTGAAATGCTTCTTTCGCGTCTTGTGCCTGAATTACTGGCTGCTTAGCGGAAAAACGCCGGAAAAAAATGTCGGGACCCCGAGATCGAAACACGCCGGACGCGCAAAGAGGAGGATGTGGCGGTGGAGTTGGGACGCCAGGCAGTAAAGAAAGTGCCTCCTGATGACAAAGACGGCTAAGCGCTTAGCCGTCTTTGTCTTTCAACCAGTGAGGCCGGGGTTTTCCCCTCTTGCACTTCTTCAAACAGGGGGGATGTGCAACCAATTGAGCCGGATCTGCCCCATTACTCCTCTGCTCTTTCAACCAGTTGCCCCGGAGAACCTTGAAGAGAAAGAACGAAGCAATTCTCAACAAGGAGGGAGATATGACCAGTATCGCTGACAATGTGGTAAATATCCAAACGACTTCGGAGTCCAATCCCTCGCCCCCTTGCTGGTTTGGCGAAGTCGTGGTGATGAGTAGCTTTCTTCGCAAGCAGAGAGTCCTCAGCAAGATCAATGAACAGGTGCGCTTTGCGCGGCGACGTTTTGGGCGTTATGAGGTCATCGATTTTTTTGCCGTGCTTTTCGGCTATGCCATCAGCGGAGAACGCACCCTGCAGGAGTTCTACGAGCGGCTCCAGCCCTTTGCGATCCCTTTCATGGCGTTGTTTGAGCGGGATCGGTTCCCTTCCCGGTCAGCGCTTTCGCGTTTTTTAACGGCGCTGACGGAGGCATCTGTTGAAGCCCTCCGCACGCTCTTTCTCGATGATCTGCTCGCTCGTCCTCTCACGCATGACAAGCAAACGGGAAGCTTGCTGGATCGAATGGGCAACTCCTGGATGGTCTTTGATATCGACGGGACGCGGGAAGCCGCCCGCCAACGCGCCTTACCCCAGGGGGAAGACTTGCCTCCGGCCTTTCGCCGATTGGATGAGGTTTGTGCGCCTGGCTACCGAGGCCGCAAACGTGGGGAGGTTGTTCGGACACGGACAACGGTGTCGCAGGCGCATAGCTATCAGTGGCTGGGCAGTTTCGGCAACCGAGGCAACGGGCGCTATCGGGAAGAATTGCGCAAGGGGCTCTCCGCCATTGGCCGGTATCTGACGGTGTATCAACTCGACACTTCACGCACGCTGCTCCGCCTTGATGGCCAATATGGCAATGGGGCCGTGCTCGCCGATGTGGCTGGGTTCGCGTTTGTGACCCGTGGGAAAGACTATCACCTGCTCGATCATCCGCTCGTTCAGGCCCGGTTGCATCTTCCGCCTGATCAGGTACAACAGCGTCCCGAAAGTCCGATGGAGCGCAGCCTCTATGATTGCCCGGAGATTCCGGTGGGACCTGATGGTGCAATACCGTTCAAATAAGAAGAATGTCAGCAAAGGAGCGGTGTTTGAGATGAAAACCCTGATCGGTGGGGCGTTTGTGGCGGAAATGGGAGGAGTGCTTGAGGACGCGCGGATTGAAGCGCAAGCGGCGTGGAGGAAGCAGCGTGGCCGGGTCGCGCAGGTCGGCCAGGACGTGCTGCCAGAAGCGCGACTGGGCGTGGGTCGGCACCAGCGGGGCCAGCAGGAGCGCATCGCTGAGCACGTGAATGGCATGGGTGAAGCTGAGGCGGTCAGGGTCCAGGTCAGCCTGAGCCGCTGAGGCGGCCATGAGGGAGCGCACCGCGTAGTGGAGCAGCAGCAGGCCGTAGAGTTCTTGCAGCACGCCCAGTGGGGTGCGACTGCGTAAGGGGTGAGCCGAGAGGCGCAGATGCATTTTGATCTCATCGATACACAGTTCGATTTCCCAGCGTTCATGGTAACACCCGATCAGATCGAGGGCGGGATAGCGCTGGGGGTCCAGCAAGGTGGTGACGAGGCGATGCACCGCCGTGGGGTCAGACGCCCGGCTGGTGGTCGAGTGTGCCAGCTGACGCATCTGCTGGGCAACGATGGGGTCCAGGGTGTACTCAAGCACCCGCAGCGTGAGGGGTTCACTCAAGCCGTGACTGGTCTGAGGCGTGAGTTCGACCAAGTAGGAGCCATCGGCGAGGCGGCGCGTCGGCTTGGTCAGCATGCCAGCTTCCAGGCGCGCCAGCCCGTGCGCCCCCTTGGCACGCACCCCGGCAAAGATGGGGCCGGAGAAGACGCCCCGATCCAGCAAGACGAGCATCTCAGCCTCGACCGAGCGCAGCAGCGCGGGCAGCAAATGATGGTCACTGATGCGGCAGGGAGCCATCAGCGCATCGACGATGGCATGGGTGCCCGCTTCCGCCAGGTAGAGGCAGCGCGCTTGCGGAAAGGGACTGGCGCTTTCTCCACTGGCGACCCGCCCAAAGAAGGCGGTATTGGCGGGGGTATCAGCCACATCTTCCAGCGTGCTGTCGATGGCCATCAGGCGCAGCCCGAAGCGGAAGGCCCCAGGAGTCTCTGGCGTGGCCAGCGGGCGACAGACCTGCGATAGCACAGCGCCCCGGCACTGGGCAGGCACTGCTCCATCAGCTCGCTCAGCCAGTGCCAGGCCCGCAGTAGCCGTGCATAGACTTCGCGCAGCCCCAGGCGTGGGAACAGGCTCAACGCGATCACATAGTAGACCATCAGCACATGCGACAGTTTGCTCTCCCGCTGCTCCCAGCGGCGCTGCTCGGTCAGCACCTGGCAGATCAGCTCCTGCGGATACAGCTGCGTGAGCAGCTCGACCGAGACCAGCTGAGCCAACTTGTCATCGGCAGGCAACTGTGCTATCTTGAACGACATGAGAGTACTCCTTTCTGGCACATGCAAGCATTTCTACTCAAGTATGTCAGATTGAGTGTACTCTTGTCTTCTTATTTGAACGGTATTGACCTGATGGTGTGCCCTGTCGCGTGATCGTAGCCACACATCCGGCGGGGAAGAAAAAGAGCCCGATTGGGGTGACACGCGCAGGGGTCGTCTACGAACTCTTCTTTACGAATCTGCCACAACACGCCTTCACCGCACGCGATGTGGTCGAGTTGTACCTGCATCGTGGTGCCTTTGAGCCGATATTAGCAGACGAAGACATCGAGCAAGATCCCGACCGGTGGTGCTCTCATTCGGCCTGGGGACAAGAGTGTTGGCAACTGGTGGCTCAATGGGTCTGGAACCTGAGGCTGGAACTGGGGCATCAGCTGGAACCAACGCCCCCGCGCATCACCGAGTTTGCTCCTGCCATCCCAGAGCAGAACGCACAGGCTGCCACGCGTCCGACCGCACCGACTTCTGCCTCTGGATATGGCCCACCCACCACTGCCACGTCCTGGAAAACAGGTCGCTTCACGGGCCAAGATTTTCCGCTCCAGCCTGATGGAACCCTGCGCTGCCCCGCAGGCAGCACGCTCACGCTCCAGGAGCGGCGGCAAGAGGCTGAGGGGGGCCTGCGGTTGGTGTACGCCGCCAGCATTCGCTGTTGTCGTCCCTGTGAGCTGCGTGAGCAGTGCCAATGGAATGGGAGCGCCACCAAAAAGCCGCGCCAGGTGAGCGTGCTGTTGCATCCACTCGTGGTTGGAAATGAGCCGCTCCTCTGGTATGACTGGAGTCGTCGGCATCACCGACGGGCGTGCATCCAACTGCTTCGTTATCAACGCATGGACATCCAGCAGGAGCAAGGGCTCTCTGCCAGCACAGATCCTGTCCCTGCATCCCTGTCCCGTGCGCAGCGCGCACATTACCGCCTCAACTGGTCTCTTCGGCTCGCTCGCAATGCACGAGTTCCTACGGCTGGCCGGATCACGCTCACGCTGTTCGGTATCCCAGAAGCGGTGACCGCCTCGCTCGGACTGGCCACCGCTTAACACGCGCTCTGGGGTGTACAGGTTCTTTCTCCTCGGACAGACTTGCTCCTCCGAGTGCAGCCTCATGGACTCTTTTCCTGCCCTACTTCCGGCATGGCACCTAACTGCTGCAACAGGCTCAGCACGTTCATCATCAGGCGACTTTTCTTGAGCTTGCCATCCTCGTAGGTATCAAAGATCATGCAGCTTATGCTCACCCGCCTGCCTGTCGGCGCCATCCCCAGGAACTCCCCTCGATGGGTACCACTCCAGGAGTTCAGGCTCGCGACCATCTCCCCCTCAGCAACCATCTCTTCAATCCTCCAGGTCAGGTCGGGGAAAGCTGTACGCAGCCTCTCAATGCTCTCAATGAGACCTGCCCGTCCGGGGCCTGTCCAGGGAAAGGATCAAGCTCGAGAAAGTCGGGGGCCACCAGTTCAGGGGCAACGGCCATATTGCCTTGATTCACCAGTTCTTCGACGAAGCGGCGCAAAAGCGCTTTATTCGTTTCTTCCGACATGCGTCATCTTCTTTCAAAGAGGTTCTCATGAAAAAATAGTCCTTCTCCACTAGCATATCAGATCACTTCGCTCACCTGTCAACCTCGTTGCGCATCGCGTGGGCCAATACCGGTTGAAGACGAAACTATTGAGCGCACCCCAAGCGTAGGCAAGAGTATTGAAGAGCAACAGCCTGGCAGTGCCCTGCGCTGGCCAGAGCCAGAGCAGGCCATTGAGCACCAGCAGGTCGATGGTGGTATTCACACAGCCAACCAGTCCGAAACGCACGAATTGCCAGATTGTCCTGCCTCGTGTTTTTCGTTTGGAGGTGGCATGCACATATGTCTTGTTCGCTTCGCCCGGCAAAGGTGTGGGCATTGGTAATTCGATCGTTGGCATAACGCGCAAAGGCTCTCTTTCTCTCATTGGCTCAAAGCCTGTTCGGCTTTTCATGATTCTTGCCGGCTCGTTCGTTCCAATCTAGCGCGGCGAAATCGCGTCTTCCCGCCGATTTCGCAGGAAAAAATGTCGTGACCCCAACCCTGCCTGGCCTCAATCGTAATGCTTAGCCTGTGCCCAGAGCACCGCGAATGGTGCCTTCGCCTTCGGCTGCCGCAAGATCAGGATCGGAGCCTGATTCTCAAAGTCCACACAAGCATCGCAGGAAGTCCTGGCGGCCAGCGTCACCGAGCTGAACACCGAATTGCACGAGCGCACCAGCCTCGCCATAATTTTCGGTAAAGATGCAGGCCACCCGCTGCTCATCCAGTGGCAGGCTGTGATACACCTGAGCAATCAAGGCGACCTGCTGCTCCCAGCCAAAGCGATCCGCCAGGGCTTGCGGCAAGCCGTAGCTATCGCCTGCCTCCTGCTGCGCCCCTGAGCTGCCACTCTTGCCATACATCTGTGCATACACGGCGGGAGGCAACACCGGCATCGCCGCGGGGGCCAGCAGCACGCCACTCACGGCCAGCACCACAGGATAGACCACGACCCATCTGCGCCAGCGCACCCGCCATCCACCCAACAGCATCGCCCCACCGGCAAACAACGGCGGATAGGCCGGCGCCAAAAAATAGGATTTCCCCTGAATCGCGATGAAGAGAACAAAGAGGATGAGGTACGCCCACCCGAAGACCCGATAGCGCGCACCGCGTGCGGAGAAGAAGTACCACAGTCCTGCCACCCACAAGAGTACTGAGAAGGGATTCATGACCAGGATCTGGTTGATCAAGAAATCGAGGGGCGACCCACCGGCGCTATGATTTTGGGAATAGCTTGCCCAATACTGCACCGACGCCCAGCCATTCGTGGCATTCCAGATCAGGAACGGCAAGACGAGAGCGAAGGCGATCAGGCCCCCAAACAGCGTCCAGCGGGTGAACAGCAGGCGGCGTTGTCGGGTCAGCAGCAAGCCGACGATAGTAGCGAACCCCCAGAAGAGGATGGTCTCCTTCGTCAACAATCCCAGGCCAGCCACCAGGCCGAACGCGAGCCAATGTCGGGGACGTTCATCGCGCAGCAGGACGATGAGGATCGTGGCGGCCAGTGCCCACCAGAATGTATCGAAGACATCATAGGTGTAGGTTGAGCCGCCTGCCAGCAGGACAAGGGCCGTCGCCGATCCCAGGGCGGCGAGTCCCTGGACCCACCCCGTGCCGCCCAGGAGCCGGGCCATCAGTCCGGTCAGGATGATCGTGCCGGCACAGACCAGCGCCGAGATCACATGGATGGCCCATAAGGCATTGCCGGTGAGCAAGCGGGGAAGCAGCGTGATCCAGGGAACCAGCGGCGGGACATCCACATAGCCAAAGGCGGGATGCTGGCTCATGGCCAGCACATAGAGTTCATCGCGGAAATAGCCGTAGTTGTTCCCGACCAGGACATGGGCCAGGAACGAGATGCCGGCGATGATCAGCACGGCGGGAGCGAGGTCGGCGCGGCGATACAGGGTGGTGATGCCGGCGCGCAGTGATGAAGCAGCACGCATGGCAACCACTTTTGACGATTGAGAAACGCCTCGAAGCCGGAGTCCCATGAGAAAAGATCCTTTCGCGTAAAAACCAGTCGTTTCGTTTTTCGATAGATCCCGTCCTTCACGGGCGGTTAGTCCATCCATACCAGTTTCAGCAGGTGACCCAGGCCAGGCCGCTGCCCGTACATCAAGACGCCGTAGCGATACAGGCGCGCGGCAAACCAGGTGCAGGCGAGAATGGCAACCAGCAGCAACGCGATCGTCACGACGATCTCCCACCAGGCAACCGTGCCCAGAGCAATGCGCAGCAGCATCAACATCGGGGTCCAGA
>WNFD01011426.1_pt1 | contig 11944 bp, 7 predicted proteins | sample 5400491 | NCBI WGS metagenome assembly WNFD01 (sample SAMN13153343, study PRJNA577476) | soil metagenome | isolation source: 120 cm saprolite under Douglas fir tree site 2 hole 2 replicate 2 | place: USA:California | collected 2015-04-18 | reverse complement strand
CGGCGCCGCACTCCGGATCTTGCGTCCGAATCCGGCCGCCGTGAGCGGCGTCTACTCCTCGATCGACTGCTGCGCGCGCGCGGCTTCGATGAGCAGGTCGACGAGCTTGTCGGCGAGCTGCTTCGCGCCCGGCAGCGCCTCGTAATAGGTCCGCCGCACGGCCGCCTCGCGCTTCGGATCCAGCACCGCGCGCCCGGTCTGCCGCTTCGAGTCGCCGATCACGCGGGCGACGTCGAGGCGCCGCTTCACCAGCTCGGCGAGATCGTGGTCGATCGCGTCCACCCAGGCGCGCAGCTGCGCCAGCGGGAGGTGCGCGTTCGGCTCCAGCGCCAGCGCGCGCGCCAGCTCGGCGAAGCGCGCCGGGACCAGGGCCTGCTCGTTGTCGCACAGCGCGCGCGCCGGGTCGTCGTGCACCTCGACGATGAGCCCGTCCGCGCCCGCCGACCAGGCTGCCCGCGCCAGCCCTTCCACCAGGTCGGCGCGCCCGGCGGCGTGCGACGGATCGGCGATGAGCGGCAGGTGCGTGAGCGGCCGGACTGCCAGCATGCCGCCCAGGTCCAGGGTGTTGCGCGTGGAGGGCTCGAACGTGCGGATGCCGCGCTCGCAGAGCATCACGCGCGACTCGCCGCTCGCCATCACGTACTCGGCGGCGCCGAGCCATTCGTCGGTGGTGGCACCCGCGCCGCGCTTGAGCAGCACCGGCCGGCCCGCGCGCCCCACCGCGCGCAAGAGGTCGAAGTTCTGCATGTTGCGCGCGCCGATCTGCAGCACCTCGGCCTTCTGCGCGACCTGCTGCACCTGATCGACGGCCATCACCTCGGTGACGATGGGCAGCTTCACCTCGCGGCTCGCCGCCGCGAGCCACTCGAGCGCCTCGTATCCGTGGCCCTGGAACGCGTACGGATTGGTGCGCGGCTTGAAGACTCCCCCGCGCAGCGCGGTCGCGCCGCACGCCGCCACCTCTTTCGCGATGCGCATCACCTGCTCGGGGGACTCCACCGAGCACGGCCCTGCGATCATCGCGCGATGACCACCACCTACCTTGAAGGGGCCCACCTCGACCACGGTCGCCGGCTTCCGTGCGGTGGCGTGCGGCAGCGACTTCACCGCCGGCGCGGTGCCCTCCTTGGGCGGCAGGCGCGAGGCGTGGGGGGCGGGCTGGCCGAGCGACACGACCTGTACGTCGCGGGCGGGGGCCAGCGCCTGCAGGCGGGCCGCGTCCGCGCCGAGCACCCACATCCGCACGGGGTGCTCTGGCGTCCCCGCCAGCGGCAGCAGGGTCGCGCCGGTCAGCACGTCGAGGCGCGTGGTCGCGGTCATCGAGCTGGTGCGCAGGAATGCGAGCGGCACGCGGGCCCTCGCGTGGTCGGCCTGGCGCAGGTGGACGAAGCGGGTGCTGTTCTGGTCGCGGTCCGAGACGTCCTCGATGAGCACGTCCAGGCCGGACATCTCGGCGGCGTGCCGCGAGCAGATGGCCGCGTCGGTGGACGCGTCGGCGGCGATGATCTTCGCGGCGCCGGCGGTGTCGTAGCAGACCACCGGCTCGATCCCCAGCGCGGCCAGCCGCTGCGTGCACTGCCGCAGCGCCGCCGGGTGCGACCACGCGCGCTTCACGTCGCCGATGGGCGTCCCCTGCTTGACGGACAGGGCGAGCCGCACTGGAACGCTGGTGAGGCTGGTCGCCACCAGGTCCAGGCCCCGCAGGACCGCGGAGGCGAGCGGCTCCAGCGCCTCGGTGATGGCGCCCACCACCGCGTTCTCCAGCGGGAAGACCGCCTCGTCGATCGCGCCCTGCCCGAGCGCCTCGAGCACCTTCTCGAAGCTGGCGAACGGCACGGGCACCCCGCCGTGCGCCGCCGCGGCCACCTCGCCAAACGCGCCCGGCTCGCCCTGGTAACCCACCTTCAGCTCGGCGGGGGCGTCGGCGTTTGCTTCCCGGGGTTCGCGGTCGGCGATCTCGCGCAGCACGGCTGGCTCCTCGAAAAGGCCCACAGTACCCCAACCGGCGGCGGCAGGCGCGTCCTTCCCGGCCGGAGGCGAAAGCGGCGGCAGGCGGCCAGGGATGGTAGGCTCGCTCTGATGCCCAAGGGCCCGCCGGACGACATGCTGCTCGCAGCGCTGCCGTGGCAAAGCGGCCTGTCCGCCGATCCGATGCTGGGCGTCTTCCGCAGGCACTTCGCCGCCTTGCGGGCCGCGCACGCGGCCCAGGACCAGGAGGGAGTGCTGGTGGCGGCGGTCGACCGGGGCGGCCTGTTCGACGCGCACGCGCACCTCCGGCTACCGAAGAGCGGGATCGCCCACCTGATCATCGGACGCCACGAGCGCTGCGACTTCGTCCTCTCCAGGGACCCGGACGTGTCGCTGCGGCACCTGCTGGTTCGCGCGACGCGCAGCCCCGGCGGGCACATCCAGCTCCGCGCCATCGACCTGCGCAGCCGCGTGGGCCTGCTCAGCGAGGACGGGCGCCGCTGCGAGGCGATCGCCTCGCGCGGTCCGCTCTTCCTCCAGGTGGCGAGCTACGTGGTGTTCCTCCTGCCCACCGGTCCGGCGGTGCGGCCCTGGGCGCGGGATCCCGACGACACCTGGCGCGGGTTCTCTCCGCGCAGCCAGGAGATCCTCCCGCCGCCGCAGCCCCTCAAGTCGCGCGCGGCGCCCGGCGCGGACGCGGTCCGGCTGGCGACCATCACGCTCACCTCCAGTTCGCCGCAGGCGGGAGATCTGACCTCGACCCATGCGGTGTGGAGCGACCAGCTCGAGCGCGGCATCCTGGTGGGCCGCGACGACCGCTGCAGCCACGGCGGCGTCGAAGAGGGCAACCTCTCGGGCGATCGACACCGCCTCCACCAACGGGACGCGCGTGCAGGACGGCCCCCAGTTCCGCCAGCTTCTGCTCACCGGCGACACGCACCTGGTGCTGGCCGACGCGCTCGCGCTGCGCTGGAGCCCGGCGGTGCTGTCCGTCCGCGCGTAGCCGGGATTTCCCGCCCGCCGTACCGTTGCGAGCTCGTTGCGGGTGTGGTGCTCGAACACACTCCTGTACACAAAGTATTCGTTAACGAAGACAATCGCTTGTCGATCTGAGCTTCTGATACTCTACCAATACATTGACAGTGCTCTCGTACACGTCGGAACCTCGGATGCGTGCGCAAGAAAAAGTGGCTGTTGATCGCGCCTTGCGTCGCGATCGCAGCGCTGATCGCCATCCCCCGCGTCGCCAGGGCATTCAAGCAGTGGGAGTACGCCCAACGCCAGGCCGTCCTGCAGGAAGCGCGCGCAGCGGTCGCCGCGGGCGCGGATGGACTTCCGGACCTCGCCGCGCTCATCGACCCCGGCGCGAGCGCATCGGATCCCGACTCGCGCGACAATGCAGAGATCCGCTCTCTCGCCATGGCGGCGGAGCTCGGTCCGCGCACTCCGGAGACGCAACAGATGTTGCTGCAGATCGCCGCGCAGCAACTCGCGCTGTGGGCCGATCCCGCCGGCGTGCCCGCAAACGTGTCCAGCCCCGGCACGCGCACCTGGAGGAGCGTCGGACCGCAGGCCGCGCGCACCCAGTTCAACGGCAGCTTCTACAAGGCGATGGACTCGGGCCGGCCGACGGCCATCGCGATGCACCCGACCGTCCCGAACACGATCTTCATCGCCACCTCGGGCGGCGGCCTCTGGTCCGCGCGCGACTTCAACAGCAACGCTCCGACCTGGACGCCGCTGACCGAGACGCTCGGGTCGCTCGCCGTCGGCGCGTTCGCCATCGACCCGAACGCCGCTCCGGACGGAAGCGTGAGCATCTGGCTGGGGCTGGGCGACGCGTTCGATCAGCAGAGCGGCGTCCTGGTGAAAGGCACCTGGACGCCGACTCCGGCGGTGCCCAACAACCCGCCGACGGGCAGCGCGGTGTGGGGCGCCCCGGTCCTCCTCTCGGCCGCTTCCCATCCCGCGGATGGAGCGCCGTCCGCGGCGCTCAACGTGCGGGACATCAAGATCGACCCGCTCAATGCGAATCACGTCCTGGTCGCCACCAACGAGGGTCTCTACCAGTCGACCGACGGCGCGACCTTCTCGTTGACCGATCTTCCCAACAGCATCGGTCTCACGCGCGAGGGCATCTGGCAGATCGTCTATCTGGGCAGCGCCGCCGGCCAGTCGCAGTGGCTGGTGAGCGGCGTCTACGCGTGCCCGAAAATCGCCGGCATGTCGGTGCCGCCGAGCCCGCCCCTCCCTGGCGCGGGAGTGCTGTCGTGCCCCGGCGACGCTGCGCACTTCAACGCGGGAGACCTCTGGAAGAGCACCGACTCCGGCGCGACCTGGACGTCGGCCCGGGTGGCGGGGACGATTCCGGCGCCGATCACGACCAATGCGCGCATCGACATCGGACGCGTCGCGCTGGGCGCTGGATCCACGACGAATCCGACCACCACCGTGATCTACGCGCAGGCCGGTACCGCGCAGGAAACGTCGCTCCCGGCCGGCTGCTTCCCGGCGCCGCCGGTGCCGACCGGAGGTACGGCCTGCACCTTCGTGGCGCAGACGGCGTGGTACCTGAAGAGCATCGATGGCGGCACCACGTGGACCACCATCGCGACGGGCCTGAACGTCACCATCCCGTCGACGATCACGCCCACGCCCCTCGTCAATCCCACCACACTCACCACCGACCCGACGTTCGACAACCGCGTGGCGGGTTGCACGGTGATGAACCTGGGGCACGTGCAGAGCTATTACAACCTGTCCGTCTCCGTCGACCCCGGCAACGCGAGCCGCGCCATCTTCGGCGGCGACCTCTGCAGCGCGATCACCAAGGACGGCGGGCTGACCTACGCGGCCTCCTCGCACTGGCTGCCCCAAGGCGGCTCCGGCTTCACCGCCAACGGGTTCCTGCCGTACGTGCATGCGGACTGGCATACCTCCCTCGCGTTCCGCGACGCCGGCGGTCAGAGCGTGCTGCTCGCCGGGACCGACGGCGGCCTGTTCGTGACGCGCAGCATCTGGGACGTCCCCACGCCGGAGCTCGGACAGTGGCAGCAGCCCAACGTCGGGCTCACCACGCACCTCTTCTACGGCATCGGAACCGGGGACCCGACGCTCGGCAATCCCAACGTCGTGCTCGGCGGCACGCAGGACAACGGAACCAGGTGGCGCCTCCTCCAGGACGACAGCTTCATCCAGGACTTCAACGCGGGGAACTGGGACCAGATCGTCGGCGGCGACGGCATCGGCGCCGCGGTCACCAGCGACACGGCCGGCCAGAACCAGGTCTACTGGGCCTCCGTCAACGGCTCGCGCCGGTTCTGCCGCCCGCGCTCGCACGACTGCACCCAGGCCACGCGCATCGAGAACGGCGTCGAGAGCCTCAATTGGGTGAGCCCGGGCACGGTCTCCGGCGGCGACCCGTTCTTCATCCGGTACACGCCTGCCGGCGATGACACCAGCGGTGTGCTCTCCGCCACGAACAACTTCGGGCTCATCTGGTTCATCAACCAGTTCGACCAGGCGTCGATCCGCACGCTCGCGTCGACCGCCAACATCACGGTGGACGGGATCACCGCGACCCGGAACACCCGCGGGATGGGCTTCCGGGCGTCGCCCTACCGGTACACGCTCGACGGGCTGCCCAACACGCGGATCTACGGCGGCGTCACCACGAGCGGTTCCACCGCGATGGGATCGTACATCGTCATCGACCATGGGCCCGCGCCCGCTCCGGCTCCGGTCACCATCGTCAGCACCAACAGCGTCCACTTCCCGGGAGTGACGGGCGTGGGCACCGGCACCATCTGGATCGGCAACGGCAGCGACATCGCCATGCCGCAGAACCCCGCCAGCCTGGTCGGCACCGATTCGAAGCAGACCTGGCTGGTCGCGAGCAACTCGGTGCTGTCGAACCCGGTCAACTGCGCGAACCCGGCGGCGGCGAACTGCGACCCGGCCGTCGTCATTCCGGCCCAGGTCGGCCATCTCTACAAGACCACCGACCGCGGCCTGAGCTGGACGGCGTTCCACGGCGACGGAGTGTCCGGCTTCGACCTGCCCAACGTGCCCATCTACGTGGTCAAGTACGACCCGGCGGACACCACCGACCAGGCCATCTGGGTCGGCACCGAGCTCGGCGTCTACCGCACCACCGACGGGGGCAACACCTGGGGCCGCTACGGTCTGGGCTTCCCGATGGTGCGCGTCACCGACATCCAGATCTCCTGCAACGGCAGCCTGGTGCGGGTCTCGACCTACGGCCGCGGGGTCTGGGAGATCTACCCGAACAGCGAGGCCGCGGCCGCCGCCGGGAGCGGCGACTTCGACCGCAACAAGGTCATCGACTTCTTCGACCTTTCGTCCCTCGCCGCCCGCATGGGCTCCGATCCCGACGCGACCACCAATCTCGCCTACGACTCCAGCGTCGACCTGAACACCGCGGTCCCGGCCGGTAAGACGAAGACCACGATCGACGAGAGCGACCTGACGGCACTGGTGGGCAAGTTCGGGAGCAACCTGCCATGAGGAGGCTCGGTCTCGCGATCGCAGTCCTCGTCGCCGCCGGTTGCGGCGGCGACCTTTCGCCGCGCATCCAGTTGTTCTCGGCCTCCCGGCCGTCCATCGCGCTCGGCGAATCGACCGAGCTCGTCTTTTCCGTCGACTTCGCTGCCTCGCTGAGCATCGACCAGGGCATCGGCGACGTCACCGGGAAGAATTCGGTGACCGTCACCCCGACTGCAACCACCACGTACACGTTGACGGCGAGCAGGCCCGACTGGGGAAGGACGCTTCGGAGCACCTCGACCGTCACGTTGACGGTCGGTCACGGCGCTCCGAGCACAATCACCGTCGACGGCGTCCCTTCCGAAGTGGCTGTCGAGAGCCCCGTCGCGGTCACGCTCAGCGTGAGGGACTCGTTCGGTAATCCGGTGACGGACTATGCGGGAACGCTCCACGTCGCGAACACGGACCCCGCCGCGCCGGCCGTCGCGGACGTCGTGTTCACTCCGGCCATGCGTGGAACGGCGACGATCTCGGTCGTCTTCTTCACCGACGGCAATCAATCCATCGTGGTCAGCGACAGCGCAAACGCGGCCCTGACTGGCAGCGCGGCCACTCACGCGAACCACGGGACCGCAGTCGCCTACGTTCTTTCGGCGCTCCCCGCCTCCGCCGTCGCTGGGACGCCGTTGGCCCTGACCATCAAGGCCGTCGACCGGCGCGGAAACCTGGTGACGAACTACGCGGGGACGGCGCACGTCTCATCGACGGACGCGACCGACCAACTCCCCGCCGACGGGGGGTTCACCGGCGGCGTGCGCACAGTGTCCCTCGCGTTCGTCACTGCGGCGGTCCACTCCGCTACGGTGGCTGAGGCGAGCGGCACCATCACCGCGAGCACCACCTCGGTCGACGTCCGCCACGGGCCGGCAGGCCGCTTGACGATCCAGGGGCTCCCTGCCCAGGTCACCGTCGACACCGCAGCGACCGTCACCGTGACGGTGCGCGACGCCTTCGCGAACCCGGTCACCGACTATGCGGGCACGCTCCACTTCGTGCTCACCGACACGGCCGCGCCGCCGATCGCCGACGTGGCGTTCAATCCCGCGATGCTGGGAACCAAGGACGTCAGCGTCGTCTTCTACACGGACGGCGACCAGTCGATCGTGGTGAGCGACACCCTGAACGCGTCGCTGGGCGGCAGCGCGGCGACGCGCGTGAAGCACGGCGCCGCATTCGCATACTCGCTGTCGCCACTGCCCGCGGGCTCCATCGCAGGCGAGCCGCTCCCGTTGACGATCAAGGCAACGGATCGTCACGGGAACCTGGTGACCGACTACGCCGGCATTGCGCACGTCTCATCGACCGATCCGACCGATCTCCTGCCGGCCGACGGGGGATTCACCGGCGGTATCCGCAGCGTGTCGCTCGCGTTCGTGACGGCGGCGGCGCACGCCGCGACCGTGACCGAGGTCGCCGGCACCCTCAACGCCAGCACCAGTTCGGTCAACGTGGTGTCCGGCGACGCGGTGCAGCTCCTGGTCTCGGGTACCTCGGCCACGGCGGGCGCGGGGACCTCGACGACGATCGCGGCGAAGGACAGGTATGCGAACACCGTCGCGTCCTACACGGGAACGGTGACGTTCACTTCCAGCGACGGGCAGGCGGCCTTGCCTCCGGACTATACGTTCGCGACGGCCGACGCGGGCCAGCGCGCGTTCACGGTGACGCTCAAGACCGCGGGCGCGCAGACCGTCAGGGCGACGGATGCGGCGCGCTCTCTCTCCGGAACGGGCGCGTTCTCCATCGCACCCGCGGCGGCGGCGGGCTGCGTTGTCGGCGGTCTTCCCGCCAGCGCGGCGGCGGGCGCGCAGCTCGGGCTCCGCGTGACGGCGCAGGATGCCTTTGCGAACGTCGCGACGGGGTACACGGGGACGATGGCGCTGTCCTCGTCAGACACGGCGGCGCAGCTGTCCGCTCCGGCGACCTTCACGTCGACCGACGGGGGCTCGCGGGTGTTCAGCGCGCAGCTGCGGACCGCTGGCACGCAGAGCGTCACCGCCACCGACGCGGCGAGCTCGATCGCCTGCCTGGGCTCGGTCGGCGTCGTTCCCGGCGCGGCGCTGTTCACGGTGACGTTCCCTGCCGGTCCGGACGCCTGGGCCGGGAACGCGGTGAGCGCAAACGTCCGGGCGCAGGACGGCTTCGGTAACAGCATCACGAACTTCGCAGGCACGATCGCGTTCACCACCTCCGACGGAGCCGCCCTGCCGAAGCCGCTGGCGAACGTCACTCTGACGGGCAGCGAGGGTGGCTCGACGACCGTCGGGATCACCTTCAACACCATCGGGCCGCAGAGCCTGACGGCCACCCAGGTCGGCGCGCCGGCGACCACCGGCACCGGCCTGCAGACCGTCCACGGGCTCGTCTACACGGCGCCGCCGTCGGGCGGAAAGGTGCGGCTGGTCGCCAACGCCGTCTCGAGCGCGAGCCTGGTGCAGCTCGACCTGGTGTCGAACGCCCTGCTGCTGACGGTCCGGTCGGCGGCCGAGGAAGCGCTGATCCCCAACTGCGCGGTGACGTCATGCTCGCGGCGTAACGGCGCCTTCGGGGCGGGCATGAACCTGCCGCTGGACATCACCAGGGTCACTGCGGACACGACCCTGATCAGCACCGCGCCGCCGGCCGGCAGCACCGCCATCCTGAACCTCGGCCCGGCGCCGCAAGCGGTCGCTGCGCTCATCAACACGACGACGGGCGTGCTGTACAGCGGCATCAGCCAGAAGCGAGCCTCCGTGGGCGCCACGACCACGCTCCTCGGCGATGCTTCCGTCGGGCCGTTCCCCGGCGCGGCCTCGTTCTACTACTCGCTGCGGCTGCGGCTGATCCCGGGCGCGGCCGTGGGCACCGTGTTCGACGGCGCGAACCTGGGAGCGAAGTTCCGCGCCGCGATCCGCGACCGCTCCGGCAGCGACGTGTTCTCGAACCCGGACTTCGCCGTCGGAAAGCTCGAGGTCCGCTGAGTCGGACGGGCGGGCCCAGGCGCGCCCGCCCGCTTGCGTGGCGGCGCCGCTGCCCCGTGCCGATCTTCCGGTGCGGAGGGCCGCACCATGGCGAGCAGGCGCACGGACGGCAGCAAGCGCGGCGGCAGGACGGTCGGGTACGCGGTGGCGGGGCTGGGACACATCGCCCAGACGGCGGTGCTGCCCGCCTTCAAGAACGCGAAGAACTCGCGGCTGGTCGCGCTGATCTCCGACGACGAGGAGAAGCGGGAGCGGCTCTCGCGCAAGTACAAGTGCGACGCGTATTCCTACGAGCAGTACGAGGAGTGCCTCCGCCGCGACGACGTGGACGCGGTCTACATCGCGCTGCCCAACACGATGCACGCGGAGTACACGGTGCGCGCCGCACAGGCCGGCGCGCACGTGCTCTGCGAGAAGCCGATGGCGACCAGCGAGTCGGACTGCCGCCGCATGATCACCGCGTGCGACGACGCGGGCGTGTGGCTGATGATCGCCTACCGACTGCACTTCGAGCCGGCGAATCTCGAGGCGGTGAAGCTCGTCACCTCCGGCCGGCTCGGCGACGCGCGATTCTTCAGCTCGGATTTTTCGTACCAGGTCAAGCCGGACAACATCCGCACGCAGGCGGAGACGGGCGGCGGCGTCCTCTGGGACATCGGGATCTATTGCATCAATGCGGCCCGCTACCTCTTCCGCGCCGAGCCCGTCGAGGTGACGGGTTTCGCCGCGCAGGATGCGGACCGGCGCTTCGACCCCGGCGTGGAGCCCGGGATGAGCTGCCTTTTGCGCTTCGGCGACGAGCAGCTCGCGACCTTCAACGTGAGCTTCCAGGCGGCCCCCACCGCGACCTATCGGCTGGTGGGCACCCGGGGCGACCTGTGCCTCGACCAGGCGTACGAGTACCAGGGCGAGCGCGAGCTGGTGGCGACCATCGACGACAAGGAGCGGACCCGCACCTTCCCCAAGACCGATCAGTTCGGGCCCGAGCTGGTCTACTTCTCCGACTGCATCGTGCGCGACGTGGAGCCGGAGCCGAGCGGCGAGGAAGGGCTGGCGGACGTCCGCGTGATCGAGGCGCTGCTGCGCTCGGCGCACGACGATCGCCCGGTGCGGCTGCCGCCGTTCAAGCGGCGCGCGCGGCCGGAGCCGGGGATGCGGCTGCGGCTGCCGCCGGTGCGCGAGCCGGAGCCGGTCCGCGCCGATTCGCCGGTCGCGGATTAGACTTTCTGGCATGCGCTACGGGAGCTCGGGCGCCTTGGTGTAGGTCGGCGTGCCGGTCAGGGACTCGAGGAACGCCTGCAGCGCCTTGCGGTCCCTGGCGGAGAGGCGGTTCGGCTTGAGCTTCTCGTCGCGGTTCGGGTTCTTGATGCCACCCTTGAGCATGAAGTCGACGGCGTCGGACAGCGAGCTGACGCTGCCGTCGTGGAAGTAGGGCGCCGTCTTGGCGATGTCGCGCAAGGTGGGCGTCTTGAACTTGCCGTCGTCCTTCGGGTCCTTGGTCGCGTCCATGCGGCCGTGGTCGCGCTCGGCTTCCGGCTTGTCGTAGCCGACCCCCACGTTGTGGAACTCGGCGTCGGTGTAGAGCGGCGGCACGTGGCAGAGCGTGCAGCGCGCCCTCTGGAAGACGCGGTACCCGCGCCGCGCCTCCATCGAAACGGCGTCGCCCTCGCCCTGCTCGAACTTGTCCCAGGGAGCGTTGCCCGTCTTCAGGGCGCGCAGGAACGCCGCCAGCGCCATGGGCACGTTCTTTCCGGTCGCGTCCTCCTTGAACCGGGATCGGCGCCGAGCTGCCCCTTCCAGGCTGCGGCCGAGACGGCCTCCATGGTGGGGGCGCGCCCGTCCCAGTAGAAGGAGTGGTAGTAGGCGACGTTCTCCACCGTCGGCGCGTTGCGCTTGTTCGCGCCGCCGCCCACCTTGGGGTCGGTGGGATTGCCGCTCGTCCACGCCAGCTCCGGGTGGTGGCAGCTCTCGCAAGACATCGAGCCGTCCTTGGCGAGGCGCTTGTCGAAGAAGAGCTGGTAGCCGAGCCACACCTTCTCGGGGGTGGTCGGGTTGTCGCGAGGCTCCTCGACGGCCGGCAGGAAGATCGGCGTGTCGGGGATGGGCGGCGCGGGCGGCAGCTTCTGCAGCGCCTCGGCGAGGTCGGCCGCGGCGGTGGAGGCGGCCTGGGCAACGATCTGCGCGGCTTCCTTGGCTCCCGCCGCGACGTTCCCGGCGGCCTCTGACGCGCCCTGCTTGATACCGCCCGCCACGTCCTGGCCGGCGTCCGGGGCGGGCTCGTTGGCGGCCCGCTGCCCCGCGTCGACGGGTGGACCCGCGGCCTCGCGGGTCGCTTCCGGGACGGGCATGGGCGGGGCCTGGGAACACGCGGCGGCGAGCAGCGCGGCGGTGAGGGCGATGCGCATGGCGGCCTCCCGGGGAGCGAGGGGAGCGCACCCTATCTCATTTCC
>WNFD01006590.1_pt1 | contig 11944 bp, 9 predicted proteins | sample 5400491 | NCBI WGS metagenome assembly WNFD01 (sample SAMN13153343, study PRJNA577476) | soil metagenome | isolation source: 120 cm saprolite under Douglas fir tree site 2 hole 2 replicate 2 | place: USA:California | collected 2015-04-18 | reverse complement strand
CACTATCGCAAAGGTTGCAAGTCTGGTTGCAATCGTGATCGGTGGCTACGGCTTCGCGCACGGGGAACCAGGTGCGAAAAAGGCGCTCGCGGGCGTTGCCGCCGGAACGGGCATCGCCGTTCTCGCGGTGAATGTCCTGAGTTGGCTCTGGGGCGTATAGCGCCACGTTCAACCCGCGGTTAGATGAGGGACTTATGCCAGACAGAGCACCGCAGAAGCATCGCACAAATCGAGTCTTCAAGAGCCTGCATAAACCACTCACCTACTTGGGCGTGGAACGGACGCTGTTTTACTTCGTATGCGTCGGCGCGGTCGGGGCCTTTAATCTTTTCAATTCCATCCTCGCCGGTATAGCCGTCTTCATTGGCGGCTTTGCCTTCGGCCATTGGGTAACGAACAGCGATCCGGCATTCCTCCGCATCCTGGCAAAGTCCGAGCGCTACAAGCTGCGCTATGACGCCGCGAAGCAGCAAGTTCCCCGCGTGGAGGTAGTGTGATGCTGCGTCTCGATAAGGTCATCAAGCCCTGGAAAGAGAGTGCGGCACTGAATGACCACATGAACTTCTATGGCTTCTGGAATGAGACGGCCTTCCTTACCAAAGGCGGCGATCTAGGCATGATTCTCAGCGTTCCCGGCGTGGACTACGAAAGTCTGGACCGCTCGGAGCAGGAGTATGCGGTGAAGCGGCTGGAGGCGGCACTGAAAGCCTTTGGCCCAGGCTTCCATGTTTACCAGTACCTCTTCAAATCGAACCGCCCCGACATACCGTTCGCAAAATATGATGACCCCATTGTCGAAGCGGCTATTGACCAGCGACGGAGGTTCTTTGAAGCCAAACGTGACCACCTTTATCAGATTGAAATCTTCTATTGCGTCCTGCTCGAAGGCGCCCGGTCGAAGACCGGCGTCGGCACGGCGCTCGCTCGCCTGTTGCGCGATCCAGAAGGCGGCATTGCTGAACTCAAATCCCAGTTCACGAACGACAACATGAAGACGCTACTGCGGACGCATATCGAGCGCGATCTTCAACGGCTCGACCAGCACGTGCAGGCGTTCGCTCGGCAGCTCGCAGATTTCATGCAAATCGAGGTCTTGAATCGGCAGGGGCAATTCACGTTTTTCCGCCGCTTGCTGAATTATGACGACTGGCGTGTTGCCGGCAAACCGCAGTCCACGCAGTTTCTCGACTATCAGGTGGTCAACTCCGACATCGAAGCCGAACGCGATCATCTGCGGGTAGGCGATCACATCGTCCGTGTGCTGACGATGAAAGAGGCCATCACCGAAACGAGGCCCCTGGTACTCGACGCGCTGTTGAAGATCCCCGCCAACTTCTATGTGGTCACCGAGTGGACGCCGCTCCCCGCGGACAAGGCCCGCAAAGAAGTGAACAAGCGCCGCCGCCACTTCAATATGTCAAAGACGGGGTTTGTCTCGCAGATGGGCAACGACGCCACCAAGACGAACCCGCGCGATGTGCTGGTGGACGAGTCCAAGCAAGCCGACATCGAAAATCTTGGGGATTGCCTTCGCGTTCTAGGTGAGGGTCAATCGCTCGGCGACTTCTCGCTGACGATTGTGCTGTATGGCCGGTCAGGAACGGAACCAGCGCACGATTTCAAACTTCAGCAACATCATCGGCGAGTTAAAAGAACGCCTGCACCGCTGGACTCACGGCGGCCAGTACGGATTTCTGTTTGACAACGCCGAGGACACGCTTTCGTTCAAAAGCTTTCAGACGTTCAATTTCCACGGCTGGAACGATGCGCCGGAAGTCTTGGAGCCACTGCTGTTCTATGTTTTGCATCGAGCATCGAATGAAATTACCGACCCGAAGAACCTCGGCACACCCAAGTTCTTCCTGCTCGACGAAGCGTGGCTCTTCATCAAGAACGAGACCATTCGCAATTATGTAGTGCAGGCGCAGAAGATCCGCCGCAACCACAAAAGCAAAGCCAGACGATCCCCGCCCAATATGGCTCCGCCGAACGGCAGACAAACAGCAGTCTCGTCTCCCCACCAGCCGACGGAAAACAGGAAGACACACCCGGAGGGTATAAACGCCCACTAGAGGCCAATGTTGATTCAGCCGTCGGTCAGCCCTATCTCGTCTACGAGGGTTCGGTCCTCGACACGGTTCTCATGAATCGTCTGGATGGAGACGCCGTAGGGCCGGTTAAAGTCCTGGTCTCAAATCCACTGTATTCGCACGATCATCAACACGTCATCATTCCCGAGGGAACCGTTGTTTTAGGCGAGGCAAAGAAGATTGGAGCGGCGGGCTTCGGCCAACAGCGGCGGATGGCCGTGGTTTTTCACCGCCTGATTATGCCAGACGGTTACTCCGTCGATCTCGACCAGTTCCAGGGCCTTGATCAGATCGGACCGGAAGGGCTGAAAGACAGAGTTAATAACCACTACCTGCAAATCTTCGGTACCTCAACAGCTTTGGGTGTGGTTGCTGGAGCAAGCCAGATCACGCAGGGTGGCGGCACCATCACCACGAGCGGTTCCCAGGCATTCACCAACGGAGCGGCAGCCAGTGTTTCGCAGTCTGCGACCACGATCCTTGATCGCTTTATACAGATACCGCCCACCATCACGATCCGGGAGGGCCACCGTGTGAAAGTCTATTTCACGCAGGACTTGCTTCTTCCTGCGTACTCGAACCACACTATCCCACAGACGTTTTGAGGAGGATTTCCATGCGAATCGTTGCCGTCTCCCTCTTAGTTCTGTGGACTCTCACCTTTGCCGGCTGTCAGAGCAAAGCGGCAAAAGTGAAACAGTTGCAGGATCAGTACAACGCCGAATACCCGGCCTATGCCAAGGAATGTGTCGATCCAGAGACCGCCGGGACCGCAAGAATGCTGACAGGAGAGAAGCTGACCAAGGAACAAATGGCGGATCTCGAAACCAAGAAAAAGGAACGCGACGCACGGTGCAAGCCGCAGGCGGACCGTCTTGCGGAGCTCCAGAAAGAGATTCTCGCTGCACAGCAGTAAAGCCGTACCGCTGTAAAGCATCGCGAAACCCACGGCGACGAAGGGACGAGACAAATGAAGAAACTAACCCTTTAAGAACAGTTCGAAAACTGTGGACCACTGACTTAGGGACACGCCGTTCCCAGTTCTTGCACTCACAGACGTAATTGGCATGCGGTGCTGTAGTGGTATCACGCACGAAGACGTCAAGCTCTACCTTTCCTCGTGGTAACGATACCTTTGCTGAAGTATCAACCTCGCAGCCGATTTCGGAAAAGACCTGCGCAACATGATTCTGCAGGTCTCGCCACGAGGACGGAGGTTGATCAAAAATTTTGCTCTTCGGTTGATGCATCCTCCGACATTCCCAGTGCGTTGGGTCATTTTGCGGTGCCCTAGAGAGCCGAAGGGATTATAGGCTCATGCGATTTGAGACTAGAGAAAAGCAACGTATCTGCATGCGTGGTTTCTTCGAAGCTTCTGGCCGTGCAGTACTCCGCCTCAGAGATAAAGCCCACTCAGCGTTATCCGTCCGCCTGAACGCTCACCGCTAAAGGCTGCTGCTCTGAGCAAACTGCTGTTGTCCCTAAAAGCCGGTTGAATTTGCAAGTGTCAGAGGAAACACACGGTTGACAGATTGGATCCGCGGCCAGCGTAACTTCGCCACTTCACCGCCGAATTCTCAAGCAGCGGAACCCTGAATTCGCAAATTATTCCTCCTCCAGACGTTTGCAAAACCAGTCTTCGTTTCAGAAGGATTATTTCTTGTTGCTCTTGACTCGGCACGGCATTTTTACCGACATCAGGGAAAAACCGGAGTCACGCTGGGCGCAATTGAGATTGTGCTTACTCTTCACGTGTCGGATAGATTCACAATCGGCTTTGTAGAAGTCGGATCTCCGTGTCCGTTGCTGAAAGCTTCGTTAGATCACTCGCCCGGCAACGTCGCCCATCTTGCAGAAACATCCGCTCCTTGCGCCACGGGCTGCCATGCTTGTATCCTTGCCTACACGGCACGTTTCCGCCAGTCACTGATCTTGGTTCCCCTTACAGGCAGGCAGAGGGCTGCGAACCGGCCCCATCTGCAAACTCCCAGTAGATTCAAGCCTTTTTGATTTGTATCGCTATGGAGTTAAATCCGCGCCAACATCTGCTACGTCCCAACTGGGAGGCCGTCTCGCGCATCGCACACACTGATTCGACAAGAACTGCAACCAGAATCGTTCTCGCTGCTAAGTTGAGCCTGTGCCTGCTGTGCAGCGTTGCCAGCCTTCCTGCCCAAGCTCCGCTGGCCACCCCGGTCCCAGGGCCCGCTCCCCATCAGGCAGCGCAGCCCCGCCGAGCCGCTCCTGGCAAAAAGTCCCCGAATACAGTGGCGCCGTCCGCATCGTCGATCCATTTCGAAAACACCATCGTACAATCGAAGATCAAGTTCAAGCTCAGGAACAGCATCAGTCCCCAGCGGTACACGTTTGAAACCATGACTGGCGGAGTAGCCGTCCTCGACTACAACAACGACGGTTTGCTGGACATCTTCTTTACCAATGGCGCGGCCATCCCGTCGCTTGAAAAAACCGATCCCAGTTACTCAAACCGGCTCTTCCGCAACAACGGGGACAGCACCTTCACCGATGTAACTGAGAAGGCCGGCCTGCAGGGCATAGGTTATACGATGGGAGTGGCGGCAGGCGATTATGACAACGACGGATTCGTTGATCTCTACATCACCGGTGTGAACCGGAATCAGCTTCTCCATAACAACGGCGACGGAACTTTCACCGACGTAACGGAAAAAGGAGGCGTGAGCGGAGTGATCCCCAAGTATGGGAAAGCTTGGGGGGCAAATGCCGGGTGGTTTGATTACAACAACGACGGGCTGCTCGATCTGTTTGTTGCCAACTATCTGAACTACGATATGAAAACGGCGACTCACTGCATGCAAGCTGGAATTCCGGCTTACTGCTCGCCGATCGGTTTTCTGGGAACGCCGAACATTCTCTATAGGAACAACGGCGATGGAACCTTTACTGACGTATCCGAGCAGTCTCACATTTCCCAGTACGTCGGCAAAGCGATGGGACTGTCGTTCGCCGACTATGACAACGATGGATTCACCGACATCTTCGTTTCCAACGATACATTCCAGAATTACCTGTTCCATAGCAACGGCAACGGAACGTTTACCGAGGTCGGCGTCACGGCAGGAGTTGCGTACAACGCATTCGGCAACGTCGTAGCCGGCATGGGCACGGATTTCCGCGATCTCGACAACGACGGCAAGCCCGACATATTCCAGACTGCGATGTTCGGCGAAGGCTTTCCCATCTACAAGAATCTAGGGGATGGCCAGTTTCAGGACGTCACCGCCGCGTCAGGAATGTCGGCCATCACTAGCCGATCAACCGCCTGGGGAGCTGGGGAATATGATTTTGACAACGACGGGTACAAGGACGTATTCACCGCCAATGCCGACATTCTCGATAACGCCATGGAAGTAGCGCACAGGCCGTTCGCGCTTCCCAACGGACTGTATCGCAACAAGGGCAATCTAACGTTTGAGGATCTGAGCTCAAAGGCCGGCCCGAGTTTCTCGGTCCCGGCGCCTCATCGCGGCGCGGCATTTGGCGATCTCAATAACGACGGCAAGATTGACATTGTTGTGACGGTTCTAAACGGTCCACCCAAGATTCTGATGAATCGCACGAAGAACAATAATCATTGGATCATTCTCAAGCTGGTCGGGGTGAAATCGAACCGCGACGGCCTGGGCACGAAAGTCAAAATCACCACCGGTTTCGGATCGCAATACAACGAGGCGACCACGACGGTGGGCTACAACTCCTCCAGCGATAAGCGGGTGCACTTTGGCCTGGGGTCTGCGGCCGTGATCGATTCAATTGAGCTGACATGGCCGAGCGGAATCAAGCAGGTGTTGAAGAACGTGAAGGCAGATCAGATTCTTACGGTGACCGAAAGTGGGACGTAAGCCGGGTCGCTCAACTCTGAAGATAGGCGGCAAATGTCGGAGGCCAACCAAAAAGTTGATGGTTGGGGAAGCCTATTCTGCGTTATTCCTTTCGGCAAAAGAGTGGCAGTTGTCAGCGCGGACCATCGCACTTATGCTGTGATGCCCTGCCACTCACCATAGAGCAGATGGCCAGATCCGGACGCGGTCTGCACTTCGGACCGCCTGATGTAGTTGTGTTGCATCGCCATTCGTGCTCGGCGGCGGTCCGTAGAGTGATTGACGTTATCAGGGCATGGCGCTCACAACCCCAGCCTCCGCGCCACCTCCCCTTGCCCATTGCTCTTGAGCAGCGTCGCCAATTCCTTCATGAGCTCCGGATTATTCCTCCCGTACGCCGCTACCATTTCGGCCGTCAGGTCGGCATCTTGTGTCTTTCCCAGATGGAAGTACGAGTCGCACAGTTGATAAAGCAATTCCGGGGTCATGGTGTGCGACTTGGCAATCTGATCCGCCGCCTCCGCCCAGCGCCCCTGATGGTAGCGGACTTCTCCCAGTTCAGCGATTGCCGTCTGGTAATTAGGATCATTCGTCAGCTCGGCATTGAATTCGCTCTCGGCTTTGTTCAGCTCATTGTCCTTCAGCGCAAGAATTCCCTCATAGGTGTGAGCTCCTCGAACGTGGGGATCGAGTTTCAGTGCTTGATGAAGATTGCGTAGACCGTCTTCGGTGTTTTCCATAAACAGATACATCATCCCGATGAAAACATGTGCGTCCGCAGGCGTGGCGGAAGACCCCTTGAGGTAGTCCGAGTAGAGCCGCAGTGCATCCTGTTCACGATGCTCTTTCAGGCATTGGCGCACCTGCGCTCGGATGCCATTTTCCCGTTCGCCTTCCGAGACGGCGCGAACGAACGTTGCCCGGTCCATCATCAGATGATGGAGGGTGGCTTCGTGCTCTGCATCTGCGGTTCTGCCCATGCCGGCATATGCCCGCGACAGATAAAAATGCGCCAGTAACTGCGTGGGCTCCTGTCGTAAAACGGATTGCAGCGTCTCAACCGCGGCCGGATAGTTCTTCAACTCCACTTGGCAGTGTCCCAATCCCAACAGCAGCTCGGCATCGTCCGCCTTCAGCGCGCGGACGCGCTGGAAAGCATCTTGGGCTTCCTGCCACTTCGAGAGCTTCAGCTGCACTTCGGCGAGCAGACGTAGCGCATTCACATCGCTGGGAGAAGCCGCCGCGGCTCGAGCGGCGAACTTTTCGGCATTGGCGAGATCCATCAAGGTGTAATGCGCCCGCGCGATGTCATAATCGAGCCGCGGCAAGGTTGCGTCGAGGCGCTGCGCCTTGAGCAGCCACTCGAGTCCTGCCTGAACGTCCTTCGTGCTGCAAAGCAGTTCTCCATACTTCTGCAGGACCGAGGGATTATCCGGCTCCGCCTTCGCGCTCTGTCGGATGGCTCGCAGCGCAAGGTCGTCCTGTCCATTCAGGTGATAGGCCTGGGCGAGGTAATAGTGTGCGTCTCCGTCGCCGGGAAGAACCTGTATGCAGTGCTGCAGCAGCTTGAGGGCTTCTTCCTTTTGGCCCGCAGCCAGTTTGTAGATGCCCGCTTTCAGCAGGAGATCTCCGTCGTTCGGCGCGAGCTTCAGAGCCTGTTCATAGACGGTCGCTGCCTCAGAGGTGCGGCCTGCCTCTTCGAGCAGCATGCCCTTCAGCTTGAGCGCCGGCACAAAATCGGGTTTCTTCTCAAGCAAGCGGAGGACCAGATTCATTGCTTCCTGGTTGTTGCCGTGCTCGGCGAGGCTGAGAGCCTGATGGACTTGCTGCATCGGGGGCGACTCAGGAGGATGACCCGCGTTTTGCGCTTGAACAGCGATGCCTGCGCCAGCAAACACAATTGTCAAGAGCAGGAGTGCACGGAGACGATTTGCGGTTACGCCGATGGCTATGCTGTCGATGGTCATATTGACTAAGGAAGCTTGACAAGGTGCTCGGGCGGTGTGCTGGAGATCACGCCCTGCCCTTCGCGCACCAGATAAAACCGGTCAACAGCCAGATCAGTGAGCGTTTCCTTTTTGCCATGCGGCCACGAGACTTCAGCGCGATCAAGACGCTCATGGCTGCCCAGCCCGAAGTGTAGGCGCAGATCGTGCTGCGACAGGTAACTTCCGCCGCTGAGGACCTCGCCCGTCTGCATCAGATCTCCGGCCACGGCTCGTACGCGCGCATTCAAGGCCAGACGATTGCCCTTTACTCCTTCTAATTGAAAACTGATCCAGTGATTCTGCGGGCCGCCTTCGGGACGCAGAACCATGGGCTGGCCCACCAGGTTTTCTATCACCGCCTCCATCTTTCCGTCGTTGAAAAGATCGCCCACAGCCAGTCCGCGGCTCACCTGCGCGACCTGAATTGCGTCTCCAGCCAGCCGGCTCGCGTTCTTGAAGGTTCCGTCTCGTTGATTGATAAAGAGGCACTTCGGCTCAAGGTATCTGGCTGCAGTGCGAGCGTGGTCCACCTGCGGATACACATGTCCGTTGACCAGGAAGAAATCCTGCCAGCCATCGTTGTCGAAGTCGACAAAGGCGTCTCCCCAACCCACATAGCCTTGCGTGCCGCGGGCAATGCCCGAAGCGATCGACGTGTCGGCGAAGTTCATCCCTCCATCGTTTATCCCCCCATCGTTGCGATAGAGGGCGGCGTACTCATTGTCAAAATGCGAGAGCAACAGAGACATGCGCCCGGTGTGCAGATAGTCGCCGAGGGCAACTCCCATATTGGCCTGTTCCAGTCCGTCCTCGTTCGCCGCCACGCCAGAAGTCAGGGCGACATCCGCGAATTTTCCCGCGCCATCGCCATGGTAGAGGTAGTTCGCCTGGCCGTCGTTGGTGACAAAGAGATCGAGTTTTCCGTCGTTGTCGAAATCCGACCAGATGGCGGTCAGGCCATAGCGGCGTTCGGGATCGTCGACTCCCAATTTCTTCGATACGTCGGTAAAGGTTCCGTCCCCATTATTGTGGTAAAGATTGTCGGGAGACCCCTTAAGCCCGCGCGGCCCGCACTGCACATCGAGTCCTAAATACTTGCACGATTTGCCGGATCCGAACACGGGCAGATCGTCCAGGTGAAAATCCACGTAGTGCGATATGAAAAGATCGGCCCAGCCATCGCCGTCATAATCTCCAAAGGCCGCTCCTGTCGCCCACCCGGAATCGGCACCCAGTCCGCTGGCCTTGGTTACATCGGCAAATGTTCCGTCGCCATTGTTGCGATAGAGCACCACGCCGCCCATACACGTCACGAGGAGATCGGGCCAGCCGTCGTTGTTGTAGTCGCCAACCACAGCGCCCATCGCCCAGCAGGGATAGCCTACGCCCGTCTTGTCGGTGACATCCGTGAATGTGCCATCGTGGTTGTTATGAAACAGGGCACTCCGCGCTTTCACGCCGTGCAGGGCCATCTCCACGCTCTGCGCATTCGTAAAATAAATGTCCGGCCAGCCGTCGCGGTCGTAGTCGATCAGCGCGACACCCCCGCTCATCGACTCCGCAATGAATTTCGCCTCCGGACTCGACAGGTGTTCGAAATGAATGCCGGTGGATTCCGTAATGTCGACCAAATGCGGATAGTTGCTCAGGGCGCCGGTGGCTTTGCTCTCGGCCTCCGCCTTTTGACGCTCTGCCGGCGGGAGCGGCGTTGGCGTTCCCATTTGTCCCATCGCCAATGGACTCAGGCAGAGTAGATTCAGGCAGAGGATGAAAAACGTCATGCGCGATTGGAGAAAGCTCGGCCCCTTCGATGACCGAGCGACGCTTCGCGCTCCGACCCTACTGTTCATCGTGTTCGTCTTTTTCACCCGGCTCGTCGGCACGAATCTCCTTGGGCTGAACCTGCAATTCTTTATAGAGTGCGCGCAGCTTTTCTTTCGTCTCCTTGAATTTCTGGTACAGTTCTACCTCGCGCTTGGCATCGTCCACGCGCCCCATCTTGCGATAGAGCGCCGCCAGACGATAGTGAGCGGTGGCGTTGGTGGGCTCCAGTTTCACGGTGTCTTCAAGCAGCGACAGCGCCTTGTCTGTTTGATTCATCGCAATCAACGTCTTGGCCAATCCCAGCTTTGCATCCGCATCGGCCGGCTGCAGTTCGACAGCTTTCCTGTATTCTTCGTAAGACTGTTGCGTATTTCCCTTTTGCCCGTCAATCTCCGCGAGCCTCAAGATCGATTCCTCGTTCAAAGGATTTTCCGCTAGCGCGACGCGGTATTCCTGCTCGGCTTCTTTCTTTACCTTCTCATCCTCCGAGGTACGGAGCAGTTCGGCTAATTCGAAATGAACGCCGGGAAGATGCGGATCAATCGCAATGGACTTGCGATACTGTGCGATTGCGGCGTTCAGATTCCCCTGCCGCGTATCTTCGTGAGCCAATAACTGGTGCATTTGGGCGGAATCTGGCGCGGCCAGCGATAGGGCGAGCATCGACTCGCCCGCAAGATCTGAATAAATGCGGTAGGCTGCATAGAGCACCTCCGCGTTATCGGGATTTGCCTTCCGCAACTGTGCAATGACAGCCGCCGCCTTGTCCAGATCGCCGTTATCCGAGTCGAGGCCGACCAACTCCAGACCAAGTTGCAGCTGAAAGCGACGATCCTCGAGCAAAGGGAAGGCTGCCTCCATGTCCTTGCGGGCATCGTCAAAGTCCGTCGTGCGGCTCTCGGCCATTCCCAACAGCCCTTGAATCTTCGCCAGCCCGGGCTGCCGCTCTTCTTTGGGCGCAGCCAGCGCGGCGCGAAAGTGCGGAATTGAATCGGCCGCCTTGCCCTGGAAGAACAGCAGGACGCCCAGATTGGCCTGCGCATCCACATTTCCAGGATCAATGGCCACCGCTGCCTGAAACTCCGGAATCGCCAGCGCGGGCTGCTTTTGATCGAGATAGCCGCGTGCCTTTTGGATGTGCGCCGCAAATTCCTGCTGCTTATCACCTGTCGCCTGTGCAAGACACAACGTAGCGCAGAGTAACAGGACGAACCCGGCATAGGCCATTCCAAGCTTCGTGATCATTCTGAACCACCCCAGACCCATAGTGAGGTAAATCATGAGTATGACGCAAAAAGGAAGAGACGGCGACGAATCGCCGTCCCTTTCCGGAACAAACTTACCCAGTGTTAGAAGCTCACGTGCAGCGCAAGTTGCAGGTTGCGTCCGTTGACTGTTAACGAACTGATGGAGCTCGTGCTGGTGTAAGGTGTGCCCGCGCCGGAAGAACCGCCAAGACCCGTGCTTGGATTGCCGAAGCTGGGATGATTGAACACGTTTTGCGCATCGGCGCGAAACTCGACCTTGATTCCTTCTCCGTAAGGCACGGTGAACGACTTAGCGGCAGAGAAATTGAAAACCTTCAGTCCCGGTCCGTAGAGGCTATTCCTTCTCACGTCGCCGAAGGTTCCATCGGCGGGTCGAAGGAAGGCCCCTGCGTTATACCAGTTCTGGATGGATTGGTGCGCTGGCTTCCAACTGACGCCGGGATTCCGGTTCGGAAAAGTCCGGGATTCCGGTTCGGAAAAGTCGAACCTGCTTGCGTGTAGTTGGCCTGATCTGCGTAAACGGTGAAGGGATTTCCAGTCTGGAGAACAACGGTGCCGGAAACCTGCCAGCCACCCACCACTTCGTCCGATAAGTGACTGCCGTTCAGGAATTGCTTGCCTCTGCCGAAAGGCAGTTGATATACGGCATACCCTTTGAAGGCGTGGCGCACATCGAAGTTAGAGTTGCTGTAGTTGGCCGCGGGATTATTGGCAAGCTGAAAAGGCTGCTCGCCGGCACGGCTTCCCCAACCCGAGGAGTCCAGGTCGTCAAGGAAGTGCGACCATACGTAACTGAAGCTGAGGCTCAGTCCCCGAGTCATGCGTTCGGTGACCGAAGCCTGCAGCGAATTGTAGTTGGAGATTGCGTTGTTGGTGCTCCCCGAGATGCCCTGAAAATTCGGATAGGGCCGAAC
>WNFD01006506.1_pt1 | contig 11945 bp, 11 predicted proteins | sample 5400491 | NCBI WGS metagenome assembly WNFD01 (sample SAMN13153343, study PRJNA577476) | soil metagenome | isolation source: 120 cm saprolite under Douglas fir tree site 2 hole 2 replicate 2 | place: USA:California | collected 2015-04-18 | reverse complement strand
CGAAACCATCCCCTAACATATCGAGATAGCGAATTTGAGCGGCAGTATCACCAGTGACCATGGCGGAAAGCAACGCTTTTCCGACTAAGCTGACAGCTCGCGAAGTATCGCCCTGCAGGAATGCAATAACGCCTAGTTCTCCACGCGCTCGCGCTTCCCACTGCGTCTGACCTAAGCTGACAGCCAAGCTGCGGGCTTCAGTCCAAGCCTTCTTCGCAGAGGTCGGATCAAGATTTAGGTCCGTGCGACCCTTCGCAACAACGGGATCCCGCAGCACGTCCGCCAGCATGCGTGAAACATCCACAATCGACATCGATTCCGATTCGGAGCGGATGCGCCCCACCTTTGCATACAACTCGTTCCGCGTGTCACCGTGCGAGTGAAAGAGCCGTTCGGCCTGCGTGTACAACGGCCGAGCGTTCGCCCAGTTCTCGAGCCATGATAATCGGTTTGCTTCGGCGAGCAGAGCGTGCGGATCCCCATAGTCCACTGTGCGGTGCAGAGCGCGGGGAGCATGAAAGGTCTTGTGCTCTACGTAAAGATAGAAGCTGGCTGCCAGTCCAGTCACCAGCAGAAGCACAGCAGTAATAGCTAGAAGGAAGCGTTTAAAGAGGGGCCACACGGCACGGTTCCCAGGACACCACTTTCGCCCTGTATATTAGCCGATAACGTAGTCAGACACTATAAGCTCTCTCGCATCTTGGGGTTCCGGCAGATAATGGTGAAAAGACACTGCAGTCCAGAGGAGACGCTTCTCTGTGGCGCTTGGTCAGCGACGCAACCCGAGCCGCCGGGCAAAGATCAAGCGTCGAATTCAGAGTAAACCAGAAATGGAATTGTACTTTGCAACGTGATCAGAAAACTGGTTCATCGCACAACAAGCGGGTAGGAATCCCATTCCAAACCATCCTTCCGAACTTGCAGAGCGTACCTGCCAGGGCGAAGAGAAGATAAACTCACCTCGATTGGAAGCAGAGTGATATGGTCCTTCAGTCCAGCCGTACCACTCACGGTCACAAGTGACTCACCGTTGGGTGATACAACACGAACATCGTAAGGACCATCGCTGCTCCCTAGCGGGAGATAGATGTTCAGATGTGAGACTGTTCGACGGAGTTCCAGCGGCCGTTGTCCTTGAGACGGATTAGACCCGGATTCGGTGCCTCGAGGAACGGAGCGATCTCTCAGATCTAACACAGCCGTTTGATCCAAATCGCGTTGCCTGTATTTCTGGACTAGACTCCACCCCGCAGCGGAAGCAATGACCAACACGCTCGCGACGATCGCAAACAAAATGGTCATTCGGCGAAACTGGTAGGCATCTCGGAACTGACTGAAATCGCGATAGCAAGGACTGCAAGAAGTGAGATGGTCCAGCCAGGGCTCTGCCTCAACGAGCGGCACTCTGTGTCGCGCAATTCCCCTTACTATTTCTGAGGAAGGGCATCCTATCCTTTCGGGGTTAGGGAACTCCCGAAGAAGTCCACGGCCCAACGCATCGAGGATGCGTTTTTCCTCTCTCGATGAATATGGTTTGTCGCTCAGGATGGTGTCGCCTCGCATAAAGTTAAATCTAAAATTCATTGATTTCAATCGAAGATCATCGATCAGCCGGTGGACTAGCCTTGCGCACGCGCAAGAGTTCGATCAGACGTTTGCGCGTTTTTTCCAGTCCGTACCTATACCTCATTATTGCCTGTTGCACATTTAGACCTAGAGGCTTTGAGATCTCCTTCCACGAGTAGCCATATTGGCGTGCTTTCCAAACATTTCTGGTCCACTCGTCCATGTGAACAACGATTTGTTTGATTGTAATTGCGCGTTCGAGTTCAGATACCCACCGAATGTTTCTGGCACTTTCAATCTTTTCAAGGTCTGCAGTTGACGCAACTAATTCAATTGTGGAAAGCCGCCTCTGCTCTCTTTCGAGAAGTCTGTTGAAGCGATGATGGAAGATGCCGATGAGATAGGATTCGAGGTCGGCGACGACATGCTGCTCAGGTCTCCGCTGGCGTTTTTTGGCAATTGCCCTCAGCACTTTTTCCCAGACTTCTGCCGCGAACACAGTGCTATCTGATAAGAGTCCTTTTTCGCCCAGTTTTCGCCGCGCATGAGCTAAGACATGGGGCCAAGCCTGGCGGGCAGCGGCCAACAGCGGTTCGTCGACCGCATTTGGCTGTTCACCCCTCTGCTGCTGAATCCCGAGGAGTACCCATTCGCCATACAGGTGGTCCGATTTCTCCATTGGTCTCTCGCTGATACGGACCGCCAAGTCGAAATGGGTCGTTGCAGCGTGCCATGCTGTTGTATTCGGTGTCAATGGTACGGAGGCACACTATAGTTTCTTAGTTTTTCCCTGGTCTTGGGTACCTAGTAAGTGAGGGCCATTGTCTTCCCGTATTAGCGTCCATGAAGGCTACTTAGCTTGCCTCATTGTGAACGCAAACACCTCATCATGACGATTGAGCGCGTCGATGAGCGCTCTTTGTGAAACGGGGGAAAGGAGATGTGGCGGATTCGCCAGGGTCGTACGTCTCACTATTTGACTTTGGGGAAGTCATTTAGCAAAGTACAGGCGGTTCTGCGCCCGGTTGCAATCCAATCTTCTAAAACACATTTCCCGTCGAGTATGAACTATTCTGCTTTTTCCGTCGAAGCTTGTTCATGCTTGAAGCGCGACTTGGTATTTGGAGCGCGCTGAACATTCCGGGGGCATCTTCGAGTATTAACTTGCTCATCGTTCAGGAATTGTTGAAGCTCAGCTTCCAATTCAACCCGCTGGTGTCCTCAAATTCGGAGTTGTGACGACGGCATGCTGTATTTGACGACCTGTTGTCGTTCAGCTCTGGAGGTTGACCTAAGTAGGAGCGGGCTCGTTAGAGCCTGGGAAGAGAAGATGTACGAACAAATGGGTACCGGCCCATGGAAGACGATGTCGGTGTAACGAAAACCCGGAAGAGTCAGAAGTTCGCCTGGTCCGCGGCTTTGGACCAAATCCTCAAGGAGGGTTCGAAGCGCGGCAGGAACGGCTCGCGTGTGGCAGTCCGCAAGGTATTGAATGCTGTCCCCGATCTGACTCGCAACGAGGTATTGAATCGCATCCGCAAGCTCAAGAATCCCACTGAACGCCGCAAGTACGAACGAGCCCAATGGACTCCAGAGCTCGATGAAATCCTGAGGAAGGGATATGCCCAGGGCTGGTCTGGGAAGCGGGCCGCCGGAAATGAGATCCTTAAACGGCGTCCAGACTGGCCACGGCATGTCATCGGGCGGCGTGCAGTCAAACTTGGGCTAAGGCAAAAAATAGGCGACAGCCATGGTCGGACCAGGCCATCCCTCTGGTCGGAAAGTGAAGACCGTGCCCTGCTGGACCGCGCGGGGTATGACCTAGTAGACGTAATTGGCGAGGTGTTGAACCGAAGCGAAAATGCGGTCAGGTGTAAGCTTGCGCGGCTGGGTGAGAGGAGCAAAGTTTCCGACGGATATACACGAAGAGCTCTCGCTGGCTTTTTGCACGTAGGCTTTAGAGTCGTAGAGCGGTGGATCGTTCTCGGTTGGCTCAAAGTTCGGGACCCGCGGATTTCTCGAACCTCCGTGGAAGACTTCGCGAAGAACCATGCTCCCCAACTGCGGTTAGCAATTGAAGTCCCGCAAAACTTGCCTCCTGAAAGGGGGAAGACAAGGGCAGGATACAGCTTGGCTAAGGTCGCCAAACGATTTGAGGTGGATTCTGAAACGGTGCAAGAGTGGATTATGCGGGGCTGGCTGAAATTCTGCGATCCGCACATCACGGAACGCTCCTTTGAAGAGTTCTGTAAAAAACATGGGTCGGAAATCAATTTTGACCTGCTTGGGCGAGATGCACGCGTCTGGTTAATTGAATCAATGGGGCTGGTGAAAGCTCCTAACAAAGTTGATGGTCGAGGTGAGTTGCTTCCCGTTCGCAAGCAAGCATTAAGGGTGAGGACGTGCGAAGCGTGTCATAAACCCTTCCACGGCAACGTGTATTTTCGGCATATCAAAACCTGCCCGAACCTTACCTCAAGCCCAAGTCCGAGGAAGTGATGAGCTCTTCGATCCGCTGCCGCACCGCGTAAACGTCGAACCAACGTGAACTGCGTTCACAAGACTCAGTCTGAGTACTCTTCGACGTAGGCGTCCGCTGCTTTTCGCCATTCCCTAAACGAAGGATAAGAGGCCTTGCGATTTGGTTCCCACTGGCTGTCCCAATGCACCCAATACTCCGCCGTACGCACATTCCGAGGATGGTTCGAAGCGTGCCAAAGAAGAGCCTCAAACCATCCCTCGCTCTTGGCTTCGGCGAAGAATTGGTCTTCTCCCCACTTGAGCAAACGAGTGAAGGATTGAGGTTGTCCCGGCGGGTCCTTTCTGCGCATTTGCCATTCCCACTCGAGAAATCCGGGACACCGAGCCTGTAATTCGTGTTGGACTTCGGGCGGAAGTTCGCCCTCAGCGTCGATGGCCGATCGGGACCAGTAGGCGAAGGCTTCCCAATTGATGTAGCGGTCGAGAGCGGCGGCGAGGCGTTCGGCGGGAACACCCTTCAAGGACTCCATAATCGTGCGGATTTCATGGCACAGAAGTGGGGTATCGTCACATTGGCCGGCTGCCAGCCTCCATTCTTCAAGCCGGGGATAGGGACTAGGCCTTCGCAGCTTCCACTGCGCATGGCATTCCCTCCAATACGCCTCGGCACGATGGAAGCGGGGATCACGAGCCGCATAAAAGGTGATCGCGCTAAACCAGCCTTCCTGTTGAGCAAACGCAAATATACGTCCGTCTACCCACTCGCTGAGTCGCTTCCAGAGGAGTGAATTGTGGCGGGGATGTTTTTTGCGATATGTCTCTTCATATTCAACGAATCCGGGACATTTTTCCCGAAAGATTTTTTTGAGCCAATCAGGAATTTTTCCTTCAGCCTCAATGATCGAGCGCGCCCAAAACGAGAACTCTGTCCAGCTTACGTAATCATTTCTTACCTGCAGGAGATGATCCCAGCGGACACGTCTCCCTTGTTGGTCTGCGCGAAGCCGAGTCTCTATCTGGCGCGCTCGCTCGACTTCGCCTGGGTTTCGTCTTTTCTTACCGGTCAATCGATTTCATCCTTTTCCGGTGCCACAACGCTCCCGCGAGCAATTCCGCGCAGGACCGTATGCGCATTCGGCTTGCACGTCATCACACCAAATAGAAAGCAGCAGGCACATAGAAGACCGGGGCAACGCGGATGGTCCACCGGTCAGGAGCCAAATCCGCAGGCTCAACGCGGAAACTATTTCTTTCCAGGCCCAATTTTACAGCCTCCGTATTTGCTTGGGGCCTTTCACCGCAGAAGGAATAATCGTTGATCCGCTGCCCAATGGTGGTCGATGAATATGAGACTCAAGGCGCGGAGTCTGGAGAATTTTCTTATAGCAGACTCTGCGACGAACGATCAATCTCGACTCGACAGCTCAAAGCCTCCAGCACAACAACAAAGTAGAATTATAAGCAATATGCATCAACGCGCTGGCAGTTGTCGAACCTGACGCCAACCGAATCCAGCCATAGGCAACGCCAGTTGCAACTACCCATGCCCACTGCGCCGTCGTCCTTGGTTGATGAAAAACGGAGAACAAAAGTGCGGTTACGAGAGTCGCAATTACGGCACCCGATGAACGGGCAACGAGTGGAAGCAGACAACCTCGAAAAAACGACTCCTCAAAAAAAGGAACTACGGTTGCGGCAAACAATCCCCACGCCCAATTGGTGACCTCTCGGTTTGTCCCATGGCCCGGTACGTTCCCGCCCAGCGCTAGTAGAACTCCGATCAGTGCCGCGATGCCGAGATACCTGCGTGATGGCAAGATCCAACCCAAAGATCGCCACACTGGTCGGTGGTATCGGATTTTCAGAATTGCAAAAAGCGAACAAATCAAACAGCTCGTCACTAAGATATGGAGCCCCAAGGAAGGTTGGTCCAATTCATGTTGTGCTAGTAATCGAAGACGGATAGCCAAACGAAGCGCCACGTTCAAGCAGGAAAGAACCATGAACAAAATACCGACATCGTCATAGCCCCAGTAAACGTCTCCGGAGAAGGGAAACACAGATCGACCACTGGCCACGAGTTTTCTTGCCTGGTCGGGCTGATTGTCGGCAACGGTATTGTCAGACAATTTGTTTCTTCCAAGACTGCAACCATGAGTCAGTCAAGGTGCGGTGAACCGGGCGTGGGATTGTGCATGCGAAGATGCTCGAACTCCGGCACCACGTGGAAGGGAGTTTCAGGGGGCTGCACAGCTTCTGCTAGCTGCTCGATAAATTCGAGAGACGAATTGCCCAAAAACTTGGCCGTCTCATGGATATGCAGGACGCCGTCCGGATTAATTCCCATGAGCCTAGCACAGGTTGCGTCAGCGGCTACCGGATCGTCGGCCAAAACAATCGTACCGAGCAGACGCGCCGCTCCATTCAGAGGTCCGTTTCCTTCCATACCAACGATACCGTCGGCGATCACAAAATGGACCGGGACGGTCGCGCACAAATCGACGACGCACTGGTGGATTCCTTTCCAGTGGAGAATATTCTTCGGCCAGCCGTACTTGGCGCCTGGAACCACTCCAAACATGTTCTTGAGGCTCAGCGTGACGCCGGACCAATGATGAGTTTTCATCTTGGGCATGGACACGATAAAGTCCGAGCCGAGAACGGTTCGTGGCAACCACATATGTCCCAGATCTGTGTAATTCGAGCACAATTTTACCTTCTCGAGTTCGTCGCGATTTAAGTCCACGAAGAGAACATTTTGCTCCTTCAACTGCTCGGCATATCCACTTTCTGACAATAACAAGTGTGTGTCCCGCTGGTGCCCAGGGCCTTCGGCGACGACCACACGTCTTGCACCCAACCGTCGAAAGCACTCGACGGCCGCGGTGACCATCAGCGGGTGAGTATTGATGGCGTCGCCGGGGATGTAATCCACGAGATTTGGCTTAAGTAGTACGGACCGATTGCTGAGATCCAGGCCAAAGAGGCGAAGCCCTTGCATTAGGATCTCTTCCAGCTTCGCGTCATATGCCGAGGCGCGGAGAATCGCCACGCGCGAATGGGCAGGACGTCGCATGGAGTGATACGGGGGCTGAAAAAACCGTCGCGAGAGTGCGGCGCCGGCGGCGACGGCCGCCGTCCCAGCAAGGAGAGTTCTACGGTCCACGTTCATTCTCTAACTCCAAAAATATCTTGTCCATTAGCTGATTTCAGAGCAAGCGCAACGACGGCGAGAGTCGCGGCATCTTCGATCCTGCTTTCCTCGATCGATTGCAACAGACGAGAGTGTGGCTCCCGGATGGACCGCTGGTGCGATTGAAGCGCGATGAGAGCCCAAGCCAAGCTCCACGGCGCTGACCGTGTTAGCACGGCGTGTTCGAGCCAGTCGAGACTTTGTTGAACAGTTGGATTCAATGTCTGAGTAACGAGGGCAACCAGGGCAATCGCAGTAGCGTCAGGATGTGGTGCAAGTGGCACTCCGTAGACGACGCCGTTGCCGGCATTCCACCCTCCGCCTGGGCAAACGCGATCGAGCAGCATCTGGACACCAAGCTCGATCCGGAAGTTGGCTTGTGAAGCCCCATTAGGTGGAAACCATTGTTTGAGGGCGAGCAGGGAAAACGAAGTAGGCACAACCCAGCTGTTGGTCTCAGGCATCCATGGCCAACCGAACTTGTCAGGATCGAAACGAACGTGCCGGTCGGTCGTACGAAATTTCCACTTCCACAGCCAGTGGGACTCACGACCTTTGGACTGAAGCAACCAGCGCTGCCCCCTATCGATCAGGGAAGCGTGAACAGCTCTACCTTGAAGGGCCCAGAGAGCGAGCGATGTCGTCCAGGATCCTTCACGATCGTCGCCTTCAAACGCCGGCCAACTCCCGTTCGGATTCTGCATGCTTATCACGAACCTGAGACCACGGTTTTCTGCTTCGGACTCGTTGGACCGCAGAGCGAGTAACGATAGACACGTGGGCTCGAGGCTGGCTTGGCGCGATGCTAGATGATAGCTCCAACCCCCATGCGGGAGTTGTCGTCGGGTCAATTCTTGCAAGATTTCTTGAAGCATGAGCGCCAGCGTCACCACGGCCTTTGTAAGCGGGAAAAGTTGATGTGTCAAACAATGGTGCGAGGACGCCGTTCGGCGAAGGCAGAATGTTTGCGACATATTTTGCATCAGTGAAAAAAAGATGGAACGCAAAATGCTGGTTCGCGGGGGGCGATTGGTCAGCCACACTCAGGAATCAGAATCGAGGCCAGTTTGGGGAAATACGTTTTTGGAGTGTTTGAGACGACCTCAGCAACATGTGGAGAGCTGCGCCAAACCGCCTCTCCTACTCCCCTCGCCGTGGATCGGTCCCATACAGAATGTTTGCGACATATTTTGCATCAGTGAAAAAAAGATGGAACGGGCCGTGCACGATGAGGCGCCTGGAAGCAGCTCCACTCTGGGGCCAAAATGTTTGCGACATATTTTGCATCAGTGAAAAAAAGATGGAACGCGGCGTGCACAGTGAGGTGCCTGGAAGCAGCTCCACTCTGGGGCTGAAATGTTTGCGACATATTTTGCATCAGTGAAAAAAGTTCGTTTGCCCAGGTGCTGGATTGTAAATGGATGGCCCTCGTTAGCGTTAGCCGTTTTTCAAGAGAGCAAGACAGGACATTTCTGCTTGCAACGAAGTGTTGACCGGCTGCGGTCGAGACTCTTTGGCTGTACTCTCCGGGCTGGAGGCGCTCAAAGTGTTTTCCTCACCGGAGGAACTTTCTCGGAGGCTCCGCGAGGCCCAGTACGTTATCGACAGGGTCACGCTCGAAGTCATTTATCTGGCTGCCAGGATGAAGAAGCCCTTGCTCGTTGAGGGGCCTCCTGGCTGCGGGAAAACCGAGCTCGCGTACGCGGTGGCGGCGGCCGCCGGGACAAGCGTTGAAAGACTCCAGTGCTACGAGGGTATCACCGAGGAAAAAGCCATTGGCAAGTTCGACGAGGCGCTGCAAAAACTGTACCTCGAGACGCAACGGGAGCAGCTTGCCGAAGATTGGGATGCAATCCGGAATCGCCTTCATTCGCTGGACTTCTTCGCGGAAGGGCCACTGTTGAGGGCATTGAGGCATGAAGACCGGCCGTGCGTCTTGCTTGTGGATGAACTGGATAAGGTCGGACCAGAGTTCGAGGCGCTCTTACTGGAGGCTTTGAGCGCGTGGCAGGTGACAGTGCCGAAGCTTGGGACCATTAAGTCGGAGAAGGTTCCTTTTGTGGTGCTGAGTTCAAACGAGGAACGCCGCCTGGGTGATCCGCTACGGCGCCGCTGCTTCTACCTCCGATTTGAATACCCCACCGTTGAGAGAGAGACGGAGATTCTGGCAGTTCGCAACCGGACCACAAGTGAGGCCCTGCGCGGGCAGATGGCTGGACTAGCCCACGCCTTGCGTGGGTGGAATATGGAAAAGGCACCGTCGATCGCAGAAATACTGGATTTGGCGGTTGCCCTTGAGATCCTTGGGGTCGAAGAAATTTCGCACGAGCAGCGAGACTTACTCCTTCCTCTGTTGGCCAAAACGGAGTCTGACCGCAAACGCCTGTTATTGCGTGCAGGATTCGAAGGCCTCGTGGCGGATTCGAAACGATACCGCGACGAACTGCTCAGCGCAGGTCAGGTTGCTTCCAGCGCAGTAACCGCAGGAGCAACGACATGAAACACGCGGTCCGCCTCTTGGTTGTGGCGTTCTGTTTGTGCTTCGCGGGAGCATGTGCGGCAGAGACGATGACGGTGCGGGAGTACTCGGAGCGGTGGGCCCACTACTACGCGGACGTCTATCGAGTTCCGCGGGAACTGGTGGAAGCAGTGATTCAGGCCGAATCGAGCTGGGATCCGCTCGCCGTATCACGGAAAGGTGCGGCGGGGCTCATGCAATTGATGCCGGAAACCGCAGCCAGATTCGGCGTGAAAGACGTCTTTGCGATTCCCGAAAACATCCGAGGGGGTGTTGCCTACCTGGCGTTCCTGATCAACCTCTTCCGAGGGGACCTGAGGCTTGTGGCGGCAGCATACCAGGCTGGAGAGTCTTCGATCCTTTCGCGGGGACTGGAATACTCCTCGCGGGAGGTCTATCGGTACGTAACTCGGGTGCTGGGACTCTACAGTGCCAAACGGGCACGACACCTGACCGCCCAGTTGGAGCCGGACGCTGAGAGGAGGAGCCATGCGCTTAAGTAACGCTACGATTGTTTTCTGCCTATCAATCCTGATCCCGAGTGTATCGGCGCAGGTGGTGCCAGTTCAGCCGCAAATCCAAACGAAATCTCAAATCGACGGAAAGGTGAGCGTGCTCGAAGTGGCCGCTCACTTTGTGACCACGATCCGGATGCCTGAAACCGTCAATTCGGTCGTCGTAGGAGATCCTTCGCTGTTTCAGGTCGAACACTCGGAACGCGAACCTGAACTTGTTTTCGTGAAGGCTCTTACGATGAGACCAGCCGAGTCGAATTTGCTGATTTCAACGACACGGGGCCGCGTAGCAAGTCTTCTGCTCATCAGCCGGGGCGAACAAAACTCGCAGACTCAGGCAAAAGTCGATTTCCTGCTACGTTACCGCTCGGCGGGTGGATTCCTGATTGAACAGCAGGCTTACCCGACAGCCCTGCTCGGGGAAACGACAAATGTCCCAGCCGCCCTCAAGCCGGTGGCGATCACAACAGCCGGGAAGGGCCAGGGACAGCCGGGTTCCTCGCAGGAGCGAGCAAGAGAGGGCGGCCTCGGTCAGCTGCTCGAGCGCCAGGAGCGCGCTCCTTTGCCACACCTCTACGGAGAACATGTCGATGGGGAAGATGGCTCTGGAGAGCGCGTTCGCACTGGTGCGAGCGAAATTATCGATGGTGGCCAGCAGGTGATAGTTCTGTTCTCAGTCGTGAATCCAACAAAGCGAAGCATTTTGCTGATGCCCCCACAGATTCAGCTAGGTGGAAAGACGAAAACAGGCAAGGTCGTGAAGCACTCGCAATGGTCCACGGCCGAGCAGTTGGCCGTATTGGACTATCGGCTCAGCCGTCGGCGCTTGGGACCGGGAGAAAGAGCCGACGGAGTGGTTGTCTTTGAGCGGCCGCCGTACAAGCAATCTACCGAGACTCTCATGTTGCAAATGGCCGAGGCGGGAGCCGTCGACAGGCCGGCACTTGCACCGATCGGCTTCGGAGTCAGCTCGTTTCAGGAGAATGCTCAAAATGGAAACCGAAAGAGTGGAAAGTAACAAATCGCCAGACGCCCCAGAAATCGCCCAAGAATCCCCCGAAGAGGAACCAGTCGTAGAGGCCTCTAAGAATCCAGGTTGGCGAGCGATATTTCGCGAGGCCTTCAACAAAGCACGTCGCGAGCAAAAGCCTACGATCACTCGTCGGGACTTGGGAAAGGACCGCAGCAAATCACTAATTCTTGTCGTCGGCGGTGGCATGGTGCTTTTGCTCTTATTCTTCGGGGTCTTCTCCTCGCCGAATAAGCCGACTGGTCCGGGAAATCTTAAGCGGCCAGGATCACCGAATCTAGGTCGCAAGGAGACTCCTGGACAAGGTCCCTCAGAAGCTGGGAAATCGGTCACCCCGTTGCTCAGTGCGGACTTGCGTTCTCCGGATGGGGCAAGGAGTAGTGAACTGACGCCGGATGACATCGACAAAACCGCACGAGCTCAAGTCACAACCCCAAGTCAGGTAACGCCGTCCCATAGCCAAGCGCAGACAGCGAAAAACGTTCCACCTTACGCGCGGCAGTACGCGTTGAGTCAGATAAATGTTCCTGAGAGTGCCCTCCCGCCATCATCACCAACTGCTTTAACCTCTGAGGATCTCCGGAAGCCTTCTCTCGTGTTTGTCCGGGCTGTCCAAATCGCACAGCCATCAGCGAGTCCTCA
>WNFD01006220.1_pt1 | contig 11949 bp, 8 predicted proteins | sample 5400491 | NCBI WGS metagenome assembly WNFD01 (sample SAMN13153343, study PRJNA577476) | soil metagenome | isolation source: 120 cm saprolite under Douglas fir tree site 2 hole 2 replicate 2 | place: USA:California | collected 2015-04-18 | reverse complement strand
GTGGGGAGCAGCGTGGACCCGTCCCGCAACACTCCCGGGACGAGGCGAGTGGCGAGGAGCGCCGCGCCGGCGATGGCGGGCAGCGCGAGCAGGGAGCGTTTGAGCATGGGTCGCAATATGGCCGCTCGCGGGACTCCCGGCATCCCCTTAGCCTTAGGCGCGATGGTCGGCCTGATCTTTCATCTGATCCCGCATACCCACTGGGACCGCGAGTGGTACCTGCCGCGCGCCGCGCTCCAGGCCCGCCTGGTGGCGGTCACGGACGATCTCATCGAGCGCCTGCAAGCGAACCCGGGGTACCGCAGTTTTCTGCTCGACGGGCAAACGGTGCTGGTCGAGGATTACCTGCGGGCTCGCCCGGACCGTGAAGGGGACGTCCGGGCGCTCGTGAAGACGGGCCGGCTGCAGGTGGGGCCGTGGTACGTGCTCGCCGACGAGCAGATCGCGTCGGGCGAAGGCCTGGTGCGGAACCTGTTGCTCGGCGCCGCGGACGCGGAGCGGTTGGGCGGGCGGCTGGACGTGCTGTACTCGCCCGATGCCTTCGGGCATCCTCCCGCCTGGCCCACGTTGGCGCGGGAGTTCGGGATCCGCTACGGCGTAGTGTGGCGCGGTTTGGGGGGCGAGCCGGGCCAGGAGCGGGACCTGTATCGCTGGCGCGGGCTCGACGACAAGGACGTCCTGCTGTGGCACCTGCCCCCCGCCGGGTACGAGATCGGGGCGGCCCTGCCCGCCGACGCCGAGCGGTTGTTCGCCGCGTGGGCGCCGGTGCGCGGCGCGCTGGTGCAGCGCGCGACCGGCAAACACATCCCCGTGTTCATCGGGGCCGATCACCACGCCGCGCACCCGGATGTGCCGCGGCTCCGCGACCTGCTCGCCGAGCTCGACCCCCAGAGCGCGTTCCGTGTGTCACGGCTCGATGAATTCTTTCAGGCCGCAGCGGACGGCGTGAAGCCCGCGCCGCTGGCGGGAGAGCTGCGCTGGTCCTATCGCTACGCCTGGACGCTCCAGGGCGTACACGGAACCCGCGCGCCGCTCAAGCGGCGCTATTCCGCCGCCGAGCTCGCACTCGTGCGGTTGGCCGAACCGCTGGCCGCACTGGCGCGGCGTGCGGGAGGACGCGACCGGCGGCCGCTGCTCGAGCTCGCGTGGCGCGCGTTGGTACGCTGCCAGTTTCACGATGCCATCGCCGGCTGCGCGGGGGACGACGTCGCGCGCGCGGTCGAGGCGCGGCTCACGAGCGTCGAGGCAGTGGCAGGCGAGGTGGTGCGGGGCAGCGTGCACGACCTGGTGCATCACGATCCCGACGCTGCGCGCGACCGCGCGGCGACACCGTCGCCCACCTTGCTTGTCTGGAACCCCGCGGCGCGTGCCCGCCGCGGGGTCATGATCGCCGACGTCACGCTGTTCCGCCGCGACGTACTGGTCGGCCCGCGCGGGGAGCGAGTCCCGCGGGAAGGGCCGGGCTACCGTCCGTTCTCGCTCGTCGCAGCGGATGGCCGCAGCGTTCCTGTGCAAGTCCTCGACCACCGGATCGGGACGGAGCGGCTCGACGCGGCGCACCACTACCCGGACCAGGACGAGGTGGACGAGGTGCGGATCGCGTTTCGGGCTCCGGTCGTCGCGGGGCTGGGTCTGGCCACCGCCGGCCTGACGCCTGGTGGGACGGCGCCGGGCGGTGGGCGACCTCCGGCCGAGGGAGCGCTCGTGAAGGGGCGCTCGCTCATCAACCATTGGATCGAGGTGGCGCTCGAGCCCACCGGGGCCCTCACCCTGCACGACCGGCGCTCGGGCCAACGCTTCACTGACCTGCTCCGCATCGAAGACAGCGGCGACGCTGGGGATACGTACACCTACTGCCCGCCGGCGGGAGACCGGCTCGCGCGCGCGACGGGTCCGATCAAGGTCCGGCGGCTGGCCGCGGGGCCCCTGGTCGCGGCCCTCGAGGCTCGGTTCGAGATCGGGCGACGCGTGGGGATCCGGCTCGTCGCCATCCTGTACGCCGACAGTCCCATGGTCCGGTGCATGCTCGATATCGACAATCAGGCGACCTGGCACCGCGTGCGCGCGCGCCTGCCCGTTGACCTCTCGGGCGCGCACGCCGTCGCGGGGACGGCGTTCGGCACCGTGGCGCGGCCGCCGATGACCTTCGATCCCGCGGATTATCCGCTCGAGACGCCGGTCCGCACCGCCCCGGCGCATGGGTTCGTAGCGGCGGCGTTCGGGGCGCGCGGGCTCGCGGTATTCGCGCCCGGCTTCTTCGAGTACGAGTGGACGGGTCGGGGAGACCTGCTGGTAACCCTGCTGCGCGCGGTGGGTGAGCTGTCACGGGGCGACCTGCCTAGTCGGCCCGGTCATGCGGGCTGGCGCGCCTCCACGCCACTCGCACAGTGCCCGGGGTCGAGTCGTGTCGAGCTGGCCATCGCACCGATCTCGCAAGCCGAGCTGGAGCGCGGCGACACGCTCCCATCGCTGTGGGAAGACGCGTTCCTGCCGCTGCGCGGGTTCTGGCTGCGCGACGCCGTGGAGCTGGCGCCGACCCCGGTAGACATCGCGCTGGAAGGATCGGGGCTCGTGCTGTCCGCCGTGAAGCCCGCGCAGCAGGGCTCGCCGCTCGTGCTGCGCTGCTACAACGCGACCGGCCGGAAGGCGGCGGGGGCGTGGCGATTCGGGGAGAGCGTGAAGAGCGCCCATCGGGTACGTGCCGACGAGCGCGAATCAGTCGCCCTGGTGCTCGAGGGGCGGGGCAAGACCGTGCGGTTCGTCGCCGAGCCGCACGAGATCGTGACCATCTTGGTGACCTGACCTTGCAAGAGCATCATCTGTCCGTGAAGCGAACGGCGCGCTATTTCGCGCTGGGGGATCCTGCCCGCGCGGAGCAGGTGTGGTTCGCGTGCCATGGGTACGGCCAGCTCGCAGCGCGATTCCTGGAGAAGCTGCGCGTGCTCGACGACGGGCGGCGCTATCTCGTGGCGCCGGAGGGGCTATCCCGGTTCTATCTGAGCGAGAGTGCCACCGAGCGACGCGTCGGCGCGACCTGGATGACGCGGGAAGATCGTCTCGCCGAGATCGATGACTACGTGCGCTATCTCGACGACGTCTACGCGGACGTGTTTGCGTCCATCGATCGCGCCCGTGTGACCGTGCACGCACTGGGGTTTTCCCAGGGCACGTCCACCGTGAGCCGGTGGGCGGCGATGGGGAAAGCCCAGATCGATCGTCTCACGTTGTGGGGTGGGGAGTTTCCGCCCGACCTCGACGTGAACGTCGACACAGTTGTCAGTCGCTTGCGTGGCGTGCAGCTGGCGCTCGTGTACGGGCGCTCGGACGAGTACATCACACCGAAAGTCATCCAGACCATCACGAGCCGCCTGAGGCAGTACGGAATTCCTTACGATGAAATCCCGTTTGAAGGCGGGCATGAGCTGAACGAGGCTGTCCTCCGACGCCTCGGCGGCTACCTCGCCGTCTGATACCTCGTGGCCGGGTCGAGTGCATCCTGGAGTGCATCCCCCAGGAGCGTGCAAGCCACGACTACAAGCACCAGCGCGATCCCCGGCGCCGCCGCCACCCACGGCGCATTGACCAGCGTATCCCGTCCCGATGCGATCATGTTGCCCCAGGACGGCGTAGGTGGCTGGACGCCGAGGCCCAGGAACGAGAGGCTCGTTTCCAGGGTGATCGCATTCCCCAGGCCGAGCGCCGCCGAGACGATGACCGGGGTGAAGGCGTTGGGGAGGATGTGGCGTACCAGCACGCGACCCCGCGGCAGCCCGAGGGCGACCGCTCCCTCGACGAACGGGCGGGCCGCAAGCGATCGCACTTCACCATGCACCAGCCGCGCGACCGACATCCAGCCAGTGAGACCGAGGACAACGATGACGAGCCCGGCGCTGGGTCGGGCCATGGCGGCGAGCAGCAGCAGCAGGACGACCCGTGGCACGGCCAGGACGAAATCCGTGAGTGCGAGCAGCACCGTGCGTACGGGACCCGGCCAGAAGCCCGCGACGCCGCCGATCAGCACCCCGATCACCACGGACAGCAGCACAGCGAGCGCTCCCACGGCAAGGGAGACCCGCGCTCCGTAGACCAGCCGGGTCCACACATCGCGCCCGAAACGGTCCGTTCCCAGCGCATGGAAGGCGCCGGCGTGGTCGGTCGCGAGCGGCCGCAGGAATCGCGTGGCCACGACCTCGTGCTGCGCCGTGGGACTGCCGGTCGAGACGAGCGGCGCGGCAACCGCCGCGCTCGCCACCAGCACGAGCACGGCCAACCCGAATGCGGCCCGACGGTCCCGCCACAACGCTCTCACGTCTCTCGTCTCTCGCGCCGGATCCGCGGGTCGATCCACGCGACGCCGAGATCGGTGAGCAAATTCCCCGTGACGACCAACACGGCCGTCACCGCGGTGGCCGCCACGACCACGGGGTAATCGCGGGCCTGAACCGCCTCGACCAGGCGCCGGCCCACGCCGGGCCACGCGAACACGGCCTCCACGAGTACCGCACCGGAGAAGAGCGCGGGGAGAGAGAGGCCGAGCAGGGTGACGACCGGGATCAGGGCATTACGTGCAACGTGTCGTCGTGTCACGTGAAACGGTGACAGTCCCTTGGCCTGCGCGGTTCTCACGAACGGCTGGCTCATCACGTCGCGCATCGCGCCGCGCACGAACCGCGCGGCTCCGCCGATGCCGATCAGCGTGAGCGTGGCGAGCGGCAGCGCGAGGTGGCGCAGCCGGTCGGCGAGGCGACTCCACCCCGTGAGCCCGTCGGCATCGAGCCCGGCCGCGCCGAAGGCGGGGAGCCAGTGCGCCCAATACGTGAACGCCATCACGAGCATGAGCCCGAGCCAGTATCCCGGCACCGCGAACAGCGTGACCGTGGCAATGGAGAGCGCGGTATCGACTCGCGGCCCCGCGCCCGACTGCCACGCCCCCACGGCGAGGCCGAGCAGGTAGCTCAAGATCAGGGACGTGCCCACGAGCGCGAGTGTCGCCGGCACCGCATCGGCTAAGAGGGCGCGTACGGGTCGGCCGGTGGCGATGCTGCGGCCCCAGTCCCCGCGGGCGAATCGGCCCAGCCAGATCGCATACTGCGCGGCCAGGGGCCGATCGAGGCCGAGGGCGCGGCGCTGGGCCTCGAGCTGCGTGGGTGTGGCGGTCGGTCCGAGCAAACGCTCCACAGGGTCCCCGGGCGCGAGCCGCACCAGCAGGAACGTGAGCGTGACGACCCCGGCGACGACGACGGCCCCGGCCAGGGTGCGGGTCCCGAGGTGGGCAAGCATGCGCCGAATCTCGCGCGACCGGCGGAGCCCCGCTAGAATCCGGGCGTGCGGCAACGAGCGCTGTGGCTGGTGGCTGGGAGTCTGATGATCACGGCGTGCGGGGAGGGAGCCGCGCACCGCGGTCGCACCGTGGTATACGCGTCGGGAGCGGACCTCCAGAGCGTGAATCCTCTGCTCACGGTGCACCCCCTCGCCAAGCAGGTGGAGCGCTACGTCCTCCTCACCACCTTGGTGCGCTACGACTCGGCGCTCCTGCCTCGACCGTACCTCGCGCGCGCCTGGACGTGGTCGGAAGACCGAAAGAGTCTCACCTTCCGACTGCAGCCGGGCGTGCGCTGGAGCGACGGTGTGCCTACCACGGCCCGCGATGTCGCGTGGACGCTCTCGGCGGCGAGAGACGCGGCGACCGGGTACCCGCGGCTGAACGATTTCGCGGACGTGGCGTTCGTGAATGACCCGAACGATTCGACGGTAGTGATTCGTTTTGCCCATTCCCAGGATGCAGTACCGGACGTCCTCACCGATTTGGCCATCCTGCCCGCCCGCCTGCTCGACTCGATTCCCCGTGCGGAGCTGCGGCGGGCGGCGTGGAACGAGCATCCCGTCGGCAACGGGCCGTTTCGCTTCGTGGCGCACGAGCCGGGCCGACGCTGGGTGTTCGCCGCCAACCCGGACTTCCCGGCCGCCTTGGGCGGACCGCCGGCGCTCGAGCGCTTCCTCGTCGTCGTGGTGGACGAGCCGACCACCAAGCTCGCCGCGCTCACGTCGGGCGAAATCGACTTCGCGGGCATCCAGCCAGCCCATGCCGCGTTCGTCCGCAAGAACCCCACGCTCGCGGTGCTCGACTATCCGCTGATCATGCCGTACGGGATCGTGTTCAACACGCGCACGCCGCCGTTCGACGATCCCAAGGTGCGGCTCGCCGTCGCGCTCGCGCTCGATCGCCGCGAGATCGTCGACGGCTACCTCTTCGGGTTCGGCTCGGTGGCCGACGGTCCCGTGCCACCGGGCGTTCCCGGGTACGCACCGGTGCGCCCACTTCCCACGACGCCGGACTCGGCCCGCCGGCTGCTGGGCGGCCGGCATATCGCCTTCGAGCTGCTCGCCGTCGGAAGCGGTGAAGGGGCGCTCGAGCAGATGATTCAGGCCCGGCTGGCGGCCGTGGGCTTCGACGTTGCGATCCGGCAGCTCGAGCTCACGGCGTTCCTCGCGCGGGTAAACAGCCGGCAGCGGGACTTCAGCGCGGCGGTGGTCGGCACGCCGGGCGATCCGGGCCTCGGCTATTTGACGACCCTCGCCGAGCTGGCGGGTGTGCGTCCCGCGCCTGATCCCGCGCGGGCGCAGCGCTTCTTCCGCGACTCGCTTCCCGTCGCGTTCCTGTACCATGCGCGGGGCGTGCAAGGGATGAACCGCCGGGTGAGTGGCGTGCGAATGGATCTGCGGGGAGAGTTGCCGACCGTCGCAGGGTGGCGGACGGCGCCGTGAAGCGGCGCGACCTGCCCACGGAGTTCCACGCGACTGCCCCGGTGCGCCTCGATTTTGCCGGCGGCTGGACCGATGTCCCGCCATTCTCGGCACGCGAGGGCGGGATTGTCGTGAATGCAGCGATCGAGCTCACGGCCCGTGTCGCGGTGCGACTCGGGGGACGCCTGATCCGGCTCGTGTCCGAAGATCTGGGCCAAGAGCTTGAGTGCGCCGACTCGGGCGGCTTGGTGCTCGACGGCCGGCTCGATCTCCTGAAGGCCGCGCTCCGCATGCTCCCCGTCCAGGCGGCGTGCACGATCACCACGCATTGCGATGCGCCGCCGGGATCGGGACTCGGCAGCTCGGGGGCCATGGACGTGGCGCTCGTCGCGGCCCTCGCGCTGGCGCGTGGCGAGCGCTTCACCGGACGCGAGCTCGCCGAGCAGGCGTGGTATCTCGAGACCGTGGAGGCAAAGATTCCCGGCGGTAAACAGGATCAGTTTGCCGCGGCGCTGGGCGGCTTCCAGCGGCTCACCTTCCGCGATCCCGACGTCGGAATCGAGCCGATCACGCTCGATCCCGCGTTCGCGGCGGCACTCGAAGGGCGCACCGTCCTGTGCTACACCGGTCAGTCGCGCGTGTCGGGGGCCACGATCGCGCGCGTGATGGCCGCGTACGAGCGCGGGGACTCGCGCGTCACGAGCGCGTTGCGCGCGCTGAAAGACGTGGCCGGCGCCATGGCGGAGGCGCTGCGCGCGCGCGACGTGGCCCGCGTGGCGACCCTGCTGTCGGACAACTGGACGCAACAGCAAGCGCTCGATCCGGGGATGCGGACGCCCGAAATGGCGCAGCTCGAGAGCGCGTTGACCGCCGCCGGTGCGCTCGGCGGGAAGGCGGCCGGGGCGGGGGCGGGCGGGTCGATGTTCTTCGTCACCGGGGACGATCCCGCACCCGCGATCGCCGCGGCGCGCGCCGCCGGTGCGACGGTCCTCCCGGTGCGGTGGGCGCCCGAGGGGGTCCGCGCGTGGTGACGGCGGAACAGCTCGCGGCGCGCCGGGAACAGATCGCCACCGCGCCGGACCTCGCGGCGCTACTGGCGCACATCCGGGAGCGCGGGGCCCCGCTCCTGGCCCGCCTGCCGCCGGTCCCGAATTCGAAAGCGCTGCTCTCGACCGAGGGCGGCGTGTGCCCCGAGGACGGCGCCGTGCTCGGGTTCGACCCCTGGAGCGCGACTGCGCACGGCTGCCCGCGGTGCGGCAAGACCTTCAGCGGCGAGCGCCACGATCGCCATTGGGCTCGCTACCAGCACCTGTGGCTCGCGGAGCGCGCTGCGCACCTGGCGACGCTGGCGGCGCTGGACGACAACGACGCGGCTGCCGCGCGGGCAGCCGAGATGCTCCGAGCCTACGCCCGGAGCTATTGGCAGTATCCCAACCGGGACAACGTCCTGGGCCCGAGTCGGCTGTTCTTCTCCACCTACCTCGAATCCATCTGGATCGGCAACTACCTCGCGGCCGCCACGCTGCTGCGGGCCGGCGGCAGGCTCGACGACGCCACGGCGGACGACGTGAGCCGGGTGGCCGACGAGGCGGCGAACCTGATCGGTGAGTTCGACGAAGGGTTCTCGAACCGCCAGACCTGGAACAACGCCGCCTTAGCCGCGATCGCCGGCTGGTTCGAGGACGAAGACCTCGCCAAGCGAGCGATCGAAGGTCCCACCGGGCTGCTCGAGCACTTGTTGCGCGGCTTTGGACGGGACGGGATGTGGTACGAGGGAGAGAACTACCACCTGTTCGCGCTGCGGGGCCTCCTGATCGGAGCGGCGTGGGCGCGCCTGGCCGGCGTAGACATCTTTGCCGAGCCCAAGCTCGCAGCGCGGGTTCGGGCGGCGCTGCTCGCCCCCGCGCGCACGGCGCTGCCCGACTTCACGTTCCCCGCGCGGAAGGATGCGAGGTTCGGCGTCTCGTTGGCGCAGCCGGCGTATCTCGAGCTGTGGGAGGTCGGGCTCGCTGGTCTCGGGACACGAGAAACGGGAAACGGGAAAGGCGAGCTCGAGAGTTGGCTCGCTGCCGTGTACCGGGCCCCGGCACTGCAGCCGGAGCTGTTCGAGTCTTACCTGCATGACGCGCCGCTGTCCGGCGCCGCGCTCCCCGTTTCGCGTCGCACCTTGTCCTGGTGGTCCCTGGTGTTCATCACTCCCGAGCTTCCATCAGGGGCACCGCCTTGGCTCCCGGGCAGCGTCCTCCTCGAATCGCAGGGCCTCGCCGTGCTGCGCACGGCCGGGGGCGGCCGCTATGCGAGTCTCGAGTGCGGCCCATACGGTGGCGGGCACGGGCACCCCGACCGGCTGCATCTTACGCTTCACGCGGACGGCGTTCACTGGCTGGCTGATCCGGGAACGAGATCTTATGTCTCGCACGACCTTTTCTGGTACCGGTCTACGTTGGCGCACAACGCGCCACGACTCGACGGCGTGTCTCAGCCGCCGGGCGACGCGGTGTGCGAGACGTTCGACACCTCGGGCGAGTGGGCCTGGGTTCGCGGGCGCTACGGCGAGATCACGCGCACCGTGGTTGCCGGCCCCGAGTACCTGCTCGATGTGGTGGAGCTGGCGAGTCGCACCGAGCACGTGCTCGAGCTGCCATGGCACGTCTTGGGCGCGGGGCAGGTGGGACCGGGAAGGTGGACCACTGGGGAGCTCGCGGACGAGTTCGTGTCGCGAGTGGAGAAGGTCGTTGCGGAGGGCGCCGCGCCACTGGTGCTCGAGTCGGCCGTCGGCCCGCGCAAGCTGAGGGCGTTCCTGTCATTCGATGGCGAGCTGGTCCGGGCGGAAGGGCCGGGCCGGCCGAGAGACCGGAAGCGGGAGACGTTCTATGTCGTGCGCGCCACGGGCCGGAGTGCCCGAGTCGTGACGGTGCTGGAACCGGTACGTGACGCCGCCGCGGTGCGTTCGGTGCGCGTGCAGGGGAGCGTGATCGAGGTCGACACGGCGGAGCAGGGGGTGCACCGCCACGCCGCGACGGCCCTCGGCTGGGAGATCACGACCAGCGCGGGCCGCGTTCGACTCGCCGGCGCGCGCGCGCCGGAGCCGCCGCTCGCGCCCCTGCTCGAGCTCGACAAGCCGACGCCGGCTGTGGGCGCCGCGCTCCGTGTGGCCAAGCCCCCGGCGCTCGACGGGTCGCTCGACGGATTCGACACGAGCGAGCCGCTCCGGCTCGAGCTGGAGGATCAATATCGCCGCAGCGAGGAGCCGTACGCGGGCCCCGACGAGTTCGCCGCCGTTGCCCACGCGGCCTGGGACGACGACGCGCTCTACCTTGCCGTCGACGTGGTGAAGCCCGAGCTGTGCATCCGCCCAGGCGGCGCGCCGCCGCTGCGACTCGATAACGAGCCGGACGACCTTCATTCGGACGGCCTGCAGGTGTACGTGGCCGGCGATGAAGCGCACGGAGACGAGCGGATGGGCTACCTCATTGTGCCCGACCGTGACACGCCAGCGCTGCGGGTGCGGGCCACCAGTGACACGTCGGGCGATCCTAGCAACGTGCGCGGGGCGTGGCGGCGTACCGATCGCGGATACACCGTGACGTTCGCCATCCCCTGGCCCGAATCGGGAGGACAGCGCGCGCACGTCGGCGGCCGGCTGCGGTTCGACCTGCTCGTAAACGAGATGCTGCCCGGCCGCACGCGCCGGGCCGGGCAGCTGGCTTGGAGCGGCGGCAACGGGTGGGTGTTCTTACAGGGCGACCGGCAGGATCCCGCCCGGTTCGGGGTGTTGGAGCTCGTCGGATGATCGTCGTCGTGCTTTATGAGCCCCAGGATCTCGTCAACATCGCCCAGGTGGTCCGCGCGCTCAAGAATTTCGGCTTCCGCGATCTGCGGTTGGTGAGCCCGCGCGAGTACGACCCCTATCGAGTGGAAGGCATCGCGCACCAGACGCAAGACGTGCTCGCGCGCGTGGTCCGGTTTGATCGCCTGGAGGACGCGCTGCTCGACTGCGTGCACGTCGTGGGGTTCACCGCGCGCGGCCGCACGGCGAAGCGCAATCTCCAGCGCCCGCGCGAAGCGGCCGCCGAGATTCTGGCGCGGGCGGAAGCTGGCCCGGTCGCGCTGCTCTTCGGGCGGGAGGACAAGGGGCTGCCCAACGAGGCGCTCGACCGCTGCCACCGCGTGGTAACCATTCCCACGAGCCCGGCGTATGCTTCCCTCAACCTGGCGCACGCCGTCGTGCTCATGTTATACGAGCTGGCGCTGGCGCGCGGCGACGAGGGTCGCCCGTTCAAGGCGCCGCGCCGCGAGGGCCCGCCGGCGACGGTGGACGAACTGGAGCGGCTGTTCGCGGACGCCGAGGCGGCGCTCCGCGCGATCGACTTTTTCAAGACGCGTCAGGCCGAGGGCGTGATGCGGACGCTGCGCGAGGTGATTCATCGCACGCCGCTCGACCAGCGCGAGGCGAAGCTGTTACGAGCAATGGCCATCGAGGTGGTGAAATACGGTGAGCGACTGGCGCGTTCCCGGCTTCACGTCGACCGGTAGCAAGCGGCCCGACGCCCTGTTCGGCGCCGACGCGGACGCGGGTCTGCCGACGCGGATGACCCGCGCGTCGGGGTGCCGGGTGTGGGATGCCGAGGGCCGTGAGTACCTCGATTACGTGATGGCCCTCGGCGCCGTGGCGCTGGGCTACGGGCATCCGGACGTGAACCGCGCCGCCGAGCGGGCGATCGACGCTGGCGTCGCGGGTCCGCTTGCTCCGGTGCTCGAGGAGGAGCTGGCCGATGCGCTCGCCATGCGGATCCCCTGGCTCGAGCGCGTGCGGTTTCTGAAGACGGGCGCGGAAGCGGTGGCGGCGGCGGTGCGGCTCGCCCGCGTGGCGACGGGACGCGAGCGGGTGCTCGGCTGCGGGTACCACGGCTGGCTCGACTGGGCCCAGGGCGGGGAAGGTGTGCCCGTGGGCACCAAGGCGTTGTATGCCGAGATCCCCTTCAACGATGTCGACGGCACGCGTCGACTGATCCGCGAGGCAGGCGACCGTTTGGCCGTGGTCGTCATCGAGCCGGTGGTCGTGATCGAGCCCACCCGCGACTGGCTCGAGGTGTTACGCGCGGAGACGACGCGGGTAGGCGCGGTGCTGGTGTTCGACGAGATCAAGACGGCGTTCCGGGTGGCGATCGGCGGTGCGGCCGAGCGGTATGGCGTGCGGCCGGA
>WNFD01006217.1_pt1 | contig 11950 bp, 10 predicted proteins | sample 5400491 | NCBI WGS metagenome assembly WNFD01 (sample SAMN13153343, study PRJNA577476) | soil metagenome | isolation source: 120 cm saprolite under Douglas fir tree site 2 hole 2 replicate 2 | place: USA:California | collected 2015-04-18 | reverse complement strand
CACCGCCCTGTCGTTGCAGAGCAGCAGCAGGAAGACGGTGGCGCTCGGCAGCAGCACGCCGGCGAGGGTCTGCACGGCATTGGTCAAGAGGCCGAGCGGCGTGCCCGGCGTCAGCACCAGCGCCGCCGCGAGGACGACGAGGCCGCCATAGACCGCATAGAAGGCCTTGGCCTCCTTCGGCTTGCGGTGCAGCGAATGGCGCAGCGACAAGACGTCGCCGATCGCATAGGCGGTCGACAGCGACACCGCCATCGCGCCGATGATACTGGCATCGATGAGGGCGATAGCGAAGAACACCCCGGCGGCGTGGCCGACATACTTTCCGAGGCCGGCGGCGACGGCGCCGGCATCTTGGAAGTCACCGAACTCCGCCCGGCCGGCGAAGGTCGCCGCGGTGAAGGCCATCATCGCGACGGCGCCGATCATGACGAGCACGATGCCGATCCACAAATCGGCACGCTCGTAGCGCATGAAACGCGGCGTGATGCGCTTGTCGATGACGTAGCTCTGCTGGAAGAAGAGCTGCCAGGGCGCGACGGTCGTGCCGACGATCGCGATGATCAGCAGCATGACCTCGCTCAGCTTGCCACCGTCGGGTAGCTGCGGCACGACGAGATCATGCGCGATCTGCGTCAACGGCGGATGCGCCCAGAGCAGCACGGGCACGAGCGCGAGGCTGCCGAAGACGAGCAGCAGCGAGAAGCGCTCGAAGCGGCGGAAATCGCCGGTGCCGGCAGCGGCGACGATGATCGCGGCGGCGGCGATTACGCCCAATTCCTTCGGCAGGCCGAGATAGTCGAGCGCCAAGCTGATGCCGATGAACTCGGTGACGATGGTGAGGGCGTTCAAGAGGAAGAGATCGATGACGCTGAAAGCGCCCCAGAACTTGCCGAAGCGCTCGAGGATCAGCCGCGCATGGCCGACCCCCGTCACCGCGCCGAGGCGCAGCACCATCTCCTGATTGACGTAGAGCACCGGCACCAGCAGCAGCAGTGTCCACAGCAGCGTCGTGCCGTAATTCTGACCGGCCTGGGTGTAGGTGCCGAAGGCGCCGGCATCATTGTCGCCGACCATGACGATGAGGCCGGGCCCCAGAATGGCAAGGAGCGCCTTGAGCTTGGCGCGCCAGCCTGCCGGGGCCCGTGGTCGCCGTGCCGGATCGTCCCAAGAGCACCGTGGATGGGGCCGATATGGGCGTCATCGAGCGTGGCGCTGCGATGCAGCTCGGTGTCGATTTCGGTGATCAAGGTCATCGGTCTGTTCCGTCGTCGCAAGCAGTGGAGCCGAGTAGACGCATGGGCTGGCGGCCGCGCCGGCGAAGGCGGCCACGTCCGGGCTCGCCCCGCGCGGGGGCAAACCCCGGCAGACGAGCAGACGCGACAAGTCCGCCGCGCGGTCGGTCAGTCGGTAGAAGGAGGCTCGGCTGTCGAGCTGCTGGCGAGGCCGCAACGCGACCGCGCTTGCGGTAGAGTCCGGCTGCCGCAGGACGCCACGCCGCGCACGCGGAGGCGGCGGGCCTTGGCCTCGGCGAGACGCGACAATTTGGCCGCGGCGCAAATATGCACCCGGCATAGTTGAGCCCGACACAGGGCTAAGGCGAAGACGTTCCTGTTCATCGTTCACCTCCTTGGGCCGCCCCACCAGGCGACGCGGATGGTGAACGCAACGGGCCTAGCCGATCGGCGTCAGGCCGCTTTCATTCACCCCGCCCGCGGCAGGGGACTTCCGGACATTCAAGGCCTCCGTCGGAGCCGCGTCCGCGGTCCAAACGGTGGCAGGTCTAGGGTGGCTGTCCATCGTGCTCTCGAAATCTTCGCAATGCTGCGCAACCAGCGAAATGCCGCGCAACGGCGGCGAGATAGTCGCGACCCGCTCCGATGTCAACCCTCGCCGTGCAGCCCTCGCTGTGCCGCATCGTCTAAAATCCCATTGCGATTGATCTGTTTGTTGCGATTAGCAATAATAGCGGGAGCAACCGCTGGTTCAGATGACGATTGCCTCGCGCAATCCAACCGACATCAGATTCGACCAAACGAAGTTCGGCCAAGATTTTCTTAACCAACTTGCGGCTATTCTCGGCGGGTTCAAGCGGGCGGGGGTCCAATGACCGATCGCGACGAATTGGCAAGCGGAGTGCGCAGTAGGTGATCGCCCACGTTCCAAGTGCAGGCGAACCCGCACCGTGGTTCGCGCGGCCGGAGATCGGTACCTTCGACGAGTTGGCCGGACGGCACATCGTGTTGTTCTTTTTCGGCTCGGCCGGGCGCCGCGATGTGGCCGAAGCGCTCGCCGAATTCGAGCGCCAGGCCGAATCCTTCGACGGCGAGCACGCCACCTTCATCGGCATCAGCAACGATCCGGACGACCGCGAACTTGGTCGACTGGGCGAGCCACCTTCCGGGCAGCGCTATCTTTATGACTTCGATTTTGTCCTGACCGGCCTTTACGGGCTGGCGGCAAGCGGCGCCGCCGCCGGGCCTGACGGCATTCGACCGACGATTTTCGTGATCAGCCCGATCCTGCAGATTGTCGCGGTTCTGGCGCTCGATGACCCGGCGGCTCTTGTCGGTCGCGTCACCGCGCTGCTGCCCGATGCTTCGGCGATCCGTCCGCAGGGGCTCGGCGAGGCGCCGGTATTGCTGGTGCCGCAGATATTCGACGCCGAATTCTGCCGCGAGCTGATCCGACTTCATGGCACCACCGCCGGTAGCGAGGGCGGCGTCATGATCGAGCGCGACGGCAAGTCCGTCCTGGAGGTCGACCGCAGCTTCAAGCGGCGCTTCGATTGCGAGGTGACGAGCGAGCCCGCACGGCAACGGATCGCGAGCTTGATCGGACGCCGGTTGGCGCCGATCGTCGATCGCGTATTTCAGTTTCGCGCCACGCGCGTCGAGCGATTTCTCATCGGCTGCTACGACGCCTCGACGGGCGGTTATTTCCGCCCGCATCGCGACAATACGACAAGCAGCACCGCACATCGTCGCTTCGCGCTGACCATCAATCTCAATGCCGAGGATTACGAAGGCGGCGATCTGCGCTTCCCGGAGTTCGGCCAACGCACCTACCGCGCACCAACCGGCGGCGCGATCGTATTTTCGTGTGGGTTGCTCCATGAGGCCATGCCGGTAACGCGGGGCCGCCGCTACGCGTTCCTGCCGTTTCTCTACGACGAAGCGGCCGAGCAGCTGCGTGTCGCAAACAAGAAGCTCGTCGTCAAAAACACCGGCGAGCGCGCCGCTTAGCGGGCGTGCACCTCGATGGTCAGATGCGACAATTCGCGAAAGGGCGCGAGCCGATCGCGATAGAACGCCACGCTGCGCGGCGCGGCCGACACCACCGAAATGATCGCGCCGAGATGGCCGGGACCGAGGCGCCAGAGATGGAGGTCGGCTAGCTCGTCGCCCTCGCTTTCGATCGATCGCCGCAGCGTCTCGGCCATGCCCTGGTCGGGCGTCATGTCGAGCAGGATGCCGCCAGTGTCGCGCACCAGCCGGTAGGACCAGTTGGCGATGACCAGCGCGCCGACGATGCCCATCAGCGGGTCCATCCAGATCCAGCCGAGGAGGCGGCCCAGCATCAGGCCGGTAATCGCCAGCACCGACACCGCAGCATCCGCCATGACATGGACGAACGCCGCTCGCATGTTGTTGTCGCGGTGCGATTCGGCGTGGGCATGGTGATGCCCGAGCGATGCGTCGGCGTGACGCTGGTGCGTCCGATGCTCATGCCCCTGGCCGTGCTGATGCCCGTGGTCGTGGCCGTCGCTGAGCAGCCAGGCGCTGGCGATGTTGACGAGCAGACCGATGACGGCGATCGGGATCGCCTGGTCGAACGCGATCGCGATCGGCGTGAGGAGACGCGTGACCGCCTCGTAGCCGATCAGCACGGCGATCATCGCGAGAACGATCGCGCTGGTGAACCCGGCGAGATCGCCGAGCTTGCCGGTGCCGAAGGCGAAGCGCCGGTCCGTCGCGTGCCGCCGCGCATAGGTGTAGGCGAGCGCGGCAATCAAAAGGGCCCCGGCATGGGTCGACATATGCAGCCCGTCCGCCACCAGGGCGAGCGAGCCGAAGATGCTGCCGCCGACGATCTCCGCGACCATCATCATGGAACAGAGCGCGATGACGCCCCAGGTCTTGCGCTCGTTGCGCTCGTGGCGGGCGCCGAGAAAGACATGGCTATGTCCCCAAATGCTGGTCCCCTTGGCGTTCATCTGGCCGCCCTCACTTGAAGTAGCTGTGGACGACGCCGATCAGCTGATCGGCGGCATCGCCATCGGCCACCTTGGCTGCGTCCTCGCCGGCGACGAGGTGGGTCCGGATGTGATCCTCGACCACCTCGGCGAGCAGGCCGTTGACCGCGCCGCGGACGCCGGCAATGAGATGCATGACCTGCGCGCAGCCGGCTTCGCTCTCGAGCGCGCGTTTGATCGCCTCGATCTGGCCGCCGATCCGGCTGACCCGGTTCAGCAATTGCCGTTTCGCGCGAACCGTGTGGCTCATCTGCTTGGCTCCTATAGGATAGGGGGGTACCCTATATGAAGCTGCGAGTCAACACCCGCTCCTCCGGTTGCCGTCTCAGCCGCGGAGTGCGGCGCGGCGCTGCTGCAGGAAGCGGCGGACGGCAGGATCGGCTTCGAGACCGATCGCCCGCTGATAGGCTTGGTCGGCGGCTTCGACGTCGCCGGTCCGCGCCAAGAGATCGGCGCGCGCCGCCCAATAGGGCTCGTACTCGGCGAGGCGCGCATCCGCCGCCAGCCCGTCGAGTGCGGTCAATCCCGCGCCGGGGCCGCGCGTCTCGGCGACGGCGATCGCGCGGTTGATCGCAACCACCGGCGAGAAGGTGAGCGCCAACAGAGCATCGTAGAGCCGCTCGATGGCGCTCCAATCCGACCGTCCGGTCAATCGGCGAACGACATGGGCCGACTGCACCGCCGCTTCGAGCTGATAACGGCCGACCGCGCCCATCGCGCCGGCGCGGCGGAGCAGCGTCTCGGCCTCCTCGATCATGCCGCTGTCCCAGCGCGCCGGATCCTGCGCGCCGAGCGGCACGTAGTCGCCTTGGGCGTCGCGCCGGGCGCTGCGCCGCGCCTCGGCGTGGAGCATCAGGGCGAGAAGGCCGAGCGCCTCCGGCTCGTCGGGCAGCAGCGTGGCAACCAGCCGGCCGAGCCAGATCGCCTCCTCGGCGAGGTTGCGCCGGCGGATCTCGGTGCCGGCCGGATCGGACCATCCTTCCGCGAAGGCGGCGTAGATCGCCTCGAGCACGGCATCGAGCCGCTCGCCGAGCTCGCCGCGGCCGGGCACGCGGAACGGGATGCCGGCTTGCCGAATCTTGGCCTTGGCGCGCACCAGGCGCTGGCTCATAGCGCTCGGCGCGACGAGAAAGGCCGAGGCGATGGTGGCGGCATCGAAAGCGAGAATGGTTTGCAGGATGAGCGGCGCACGAATGCCGGCGTCGATCGCCGGATGAGCGCAGGCAAACATCAGGGCGAGGCGGTCGTCCGGGATCTCCGCCGCGCCGGACGCCGCCGCTGCCAGCTCCTCGGCGATCAGCCGCAGATGCGCGGCGGCCCCCTCGCCGCCGCGTCGCCGTCGCGCCGCGTCGATCAGCTTGCGCCGCGCCACCGTCATCAGCCAGGCTTCGGGTTGTCCGGGAATGCCGCTCTGCGACCAATCGAGGAGGGCGGCGGCGAAGGCCTCCGACAAGGCATCCTCCGCGGCGGCGACATCGCGCGTCCGCGCCGCAAGAAAGGCGACGAGCTTGCCGTAGCTCCGGCGCGCCACCGCCTCGGCAGTCGTGCGAACCGGCTCGTCGTCCTCTTGCGGCATCTCGGTCCAAGCAGCCGGAATCACATGGCCCAGACCGGACGCACCTCCATAGTGCCGTGACTGGCCCCCGGGCAGCGCGCGGCCCAGGACAAAGCGGCGTCAAGATCGGGCACGTCGATAAGATAGTAGCCGCCAAGCTGCTCCTTCGACTCGGCATAGGGCCCGTTGAGCACCTTGGACTTGCCATCGGCGACGCGCACGGTGGTTGCCACGGTGGAGGGCTGCAGGCGATCGCCGCCGACGAGGACGCCGGCCTTCTGCATCGCCTCGGTATAGGCAACATAGGCGCCCATCATCTGCTCGGTCTGCGCCTTGCTCGCCGCCTGCATCCCCGCTTCGTTGCCATAGATCAGCAGCATGTATTTCATCGGGTGCTCCTTCATCGGTTCGGGCTTTGCATCATGCGCCGCCGATCCAATGACGCGCGAGAGGGCGGAAATTCGACAGCACGCAAAGATAATTTTTGCCCCCACTCAGTCGGATGGCGGAACGAGGAGAAGGCGGCCCTCGACGCCGCGACGCTCCAAGGCGGCGTGGGCGGCAGCGGCCTCGGCGAGCGGGAAGAGCATGCGCGCCGGCGGCCGGAGGGCGCCGTGCCGCAACCAATCGCCGATCGTCGCCACCGCGCGGCGCAGCACCGCGCCGTCGAGCCGCTCGGTCGTATAGCCGGTCAAGACCGCATCGAGCAGATAGTCGGCATCGAGGGAAACGGCGCTGCCGCCGACGCTGCCGACCAGCGAGAGCACGCCGCCGGGTCGCAACGCCGCGACACAGCGGCCGAAGAGCGCGCCGGCGACGCTGTCGAGGATGCCGTCGACGCTGTGCTCGCCGAGCACGCCGGCGGCGATTTCGGCGGCGAGCAGGATTTCCCCGGCACCGAGCGAGCGCACGTAGTCGCGGCGTTCGCCGCGCGAGACGACCGCGACCACCTCGGCACCGGCGGCGCGGGCAAGACCGATGGCGGCGGATCCGACACCGCCGGAGGCGCCGGTTACGACGATCCGGCGTCCCGCCAGCGGACCGAGACGGCGCAGCCCCTCGAACGCGGTGACGCTGGCGAGGCCGAGCGCCGCCATGTCATGGGCATCGAGATCACCCGGCACCGGCGCGGCGGCGGCCGCCGCGACAGTGACGAACTCGGCATAGCCGCCGGGGCGCTCGGCCCGGATGCCGCCGAGCCCCTGCATCATCGTCATCGCCCGGTCGCCGAGACGGAACTCGCCGGCCGCCGCACCGACCTCGACGACCTCGCCGAGCACCTCGAGCCCCGGCACATAGGGAAACGGCGGATCACGTCGGATCGGCCAATTGCCGGCGCGGATCTCAAGATCGGAATGGTTCACCGCCGAGACCAGGCTGCGCAGCCGGATCTCGCCGGGCGCCAGAGCGGTCAGCGCCACCTGCTCGAGCGCGAGCACGGTGGGTGGGCCATAGCGGTGCATGACGATCGCCCGACCGGAACGGCCCATTCGGCACCTCGACCTCTTCGACCCCGGCGATGAATGCCTTTCTTTAGCGCGGATTGCTATTGCACCGGCAAAAAAAGGGAGCCCGAAGGCTCCCTCGGCTAGTCGTCTCGGAGGGTCTCAGAATTGATATTTCAGCCCGGCGGAAACGCCCATCAGCCTGCCACCGGTCCAGCAATGCGGGTTGGACCCGACGAGCCCACCTGGCGCTGCGAAGGCATCGTGGCAATCGGTGGTGACGGCGCGCCCGCCAGCACCGAGATCGTAATGCGCGGCGGAGCCGTTGATGGTCATCGCCCAGTCGGTATAGAAGGTCAGATCCCTGGTGAGCGCATACTTGAACGCTGCCGTGATCATGTCCGCGTCATTATGGGCGCCAGAACCGGCGACCAGGTCCCCTGGGCTACCGGGGACGGGAACGGTCGCATCGTTGTGCTGACCCGGGTCGCCGGGCGACCGGAAAGCGTGCGCCCAGCCGAAATGCAGGCTGGCAGCGTCGGTGAGTTGTTGACTGACGACGAGCCAGGTACCGAATCGTTGACGCTCGTTCTGATAGCTGATGTCGCTTGGCACATAACGATGCATCGATTCGAAGATGCCGCCGATCATCGTCTTGGTCGGGAAAGTGTATCGCACTGCGACCTTTGCCGCGTCCTCGTCCCCGACATCCTCAGCTTGCCGGAAGGTATTCAGGGTGGGATCCGATAAGGCGATATCGCTCGACCGGTTGACCTTGAAATGACGCTCGTAGCCGGCGGTCGCAAAAAGCGGACCGTTTATATATTGGGCGGCGACGCTCACCGCGTCGCTGAAGGAGCCGTCGCTGCAGCTGACCGGTACGGTTCCGCCGCTGCCGGGGACATTGCCGCCGGTGCAATCGGATTCGCCCGCCGCGATATTGTCGCTGTTGCTCGCACGGTTTTGGCCCGGCGAGAACAAGGCATTGAAGGTAAGGTCGCCGAATTGCGGTGAGCCGAAATGCGGTGATTCGTACCAGATCGAGTGGTCGAGACGGGTGCCGAACTCGACGCGATTGTCGCCCCCGGTATTGCCCATGATGACCTGATAGTCGCCGAGCATGCCGGAGAACGGATTGAAGCTTCCGGTCGCCAGCTTGTAGGGCGCATCCGACTTTCCGATCTTGAGCGTGCCCCAGACCGGCGAGTCCAGTCCGATAAAGCTGTTACGCGAGGTCAAGGCGCCCTTTACGACATTGCTTTGGTTGCTGTTGGTTTCTGCGCTGCCCGAGGTTGCCGCGATATCGATTTGGGTTTCGAGCTGATAGACGAACTTGTAGGGCGAGTCGCCGAGCTCCTGGAAGCCGCGGAGGCCGAAATAGGACAGGTTGGTGGAAATCGCCGGCTGCCAGCCGACGCTGCCGACCGGCTTATCGCCGGCCGGGCCTGCTTTGTTACGGATGCCTTTCGTCGTCGCATCGAGCGAGACGTCGAGATTGCCGTAGGCGGTTATCTCGCCGCCAGGCGTATAAAACGTGAGGGCGTCGCCCGGCTTGCGTTCGAGAAATCCGTGCCCGCCGGCGACTGTCGGCGCCGCCAAACCGGGGTGCGCCGACTTTTTCACCTCCTCTTGCGCGGTCTTCTGTGCCGTCTCTTGCGCGGTCTTCTGTGCCGCCTCTTGCGCCGCCCCTTGCGAGGCCTGGATGGCGTCGATCGCCCGTTGCAGCTGCTTCACCTGCTCCTGCAGCGCCCTGATCTGATCGGCCGTACTCGTCTGTGCCCGCGGCGAAACACTCGCCGCGACAATGAGTGCGGCCGAGAGCATCAAACCCCAACTCAGCCGCGCCGCACAGGAACGCGAGGGCAATGCCTGCATCGCTTCCTCCCAGGTTCAGCCGCAGCGTTGCCTAAGCCGATTCGCGCCGTGGTTGATATATTTGGTTAAGTATCTTGTACGTGGTCGGCCAACTTAGGAATTTAACGAAAACCCAGTGGCCGGCGGTTTTCCAACACTATTTCGTAGAAGACGCACCCCTATTAAGGGCGCACCTCCTCTCCTCCCTAACCCTTTGGGAGAGTGAAACGACCAGCCGCGGGGCGCGACTGCCTGGACGGGGTTTGCTACCTCACTGCGCGCTGTGTCGGCCGTCCATCAACTTGACCGAGCTGGCTTGCGGCCCCAGCGGGCCCTCGGTGGCCGCTCTCGTCACCATCACCGTGGTGCCGACGGCAAGGTCGTCGAAGGCGCCGCCGCTGACCGCGCTGCGAGTGAAATGCAGCTCGGGCGAGCCCTTGACCTCGATGAAGCCATAATCCTGGTCCGGAAAGAGCTGGACCACGACACCGGTTTCGCCGTTCGAGAGATGCGATTTGACGGCGTGGCTGCGGACCTCCTGGGCGCTCTCGAGCTGCCGCCGCGCCGCATCGAATACTCGATTGATTACCGCCGTCTGATCGTTGCGCGTCTCACGCCGGTCGTCTTCCTCGCGGGCGACGACCTTGCGGCCCGGCACCTCGAGCTCGACGGCGATGCCGATCGGCGACTTGCCCCGGCGGGCGCTACGGTGCGGAACCTCGACCACGATCCGGCAGCCGACGATGTTCGGGTGGAAGCGCGCAAGCCGTTCGACGCGCTCGCGGATGAGGGTCTCCAGGAACGGCGAGCTCTCCATATCCTTGAATACGATCTGCAGGGGTTTTTCCATTGCTACCTCCCGTGACCAGCTCGTCGAGCACTCATCATGTCGTCCGTCGGGCCCGGCATTCAACCGGTGGCGGCCACTCCGGCGCCCGGCCCCTGGGACAAAAATTGCCTTCCGGGACTTGCCTGCGCGGCGCACTCGTTCTCTCGATGGAAGGAGGGACGACGGCAACGAGGCGGGGGTGCCACCGCTTGGCGGTGTTTCGCGCTTCGGAAAGCGCCGTACAGAGAAGAGAGGTGAATCATGAGCAGACTCTGGCAACCGCGAATGACGGCGGCGATCGTCGTGTTGGCACTCGGCCTCGTCGGCTGCGTCGCCTACGAGCCGGCGCCCGCCTATTATTACGGCCCGCCCAACCATTACCACTATTACGGCTCGCCCGGTTATTACCGCGCACCGGGCTATGCCTATGGGCCGTCCCACAATTTCGCCTACCGCTACGACGACGGCCTGGCTCACCCCTGGCGTTGATGCCCGCCGGGGCGGCTGGCGAAGCGGAGGCTGGCGCTGTGACGGGATAGTGGCACGTTGCACGCGTCGACGACCCGACCAGGCATCGACATTATCAACTCGGCTCCCGCGGGCTGCCGGCAAGTCCGGGGACGATCACGCCGTATGTCCCCGCGAGGCGGCAAGAACAAGGCGGCGCGTCGCCGCGCGGCGCGTCGTGCGGCCTCGGCGCCGACCGTGTCGACCAGCCCATGGATAGCATTGTCACACGCCTGTGACGAAATTCACACCGTGGCGTGCCCGGATGGCTCGATGATCGTATCTGCTACTCGCCATAGCGGCGCGGCCGCACGTTGCGACTTACGGCGAGCGCGGGCGGCGCGAGAAAGAGGGGTGTTCGATGACGACGATAGCCGGGCGCCCGCCGCACGTCTTCGGCCGAGCGCGCCCTTCCCACGGCGGTCAGCATCCCATCCATGTCAAGCCCACGCGGGACACGCATTTTCGCGATTTGCCGCCACCGACCGGCCAATCGCCCTTTCATCTCGATCTCAAATCGGTCGTGACCGACGATGTCTACCAAGCCATCGTCGCCAAGAAGAAGCTGACTTTCCATGTCAATGGCGACATGGGCGGCATCGAGTACGCGGTGCCGCAGGAACTCGTCGCCAAGGGCATGGAGGCGGATTTCACCGGCCATGCCGACCTCAGCGAGCAGCCCGCCTTCCTCTATATCACTGGCGACTGCGTCTACTTCAACGGCGAGATAAAGGAATATTATAAGCAATTCTACCAACCCTATGAATTCTATAAAGGCCCGATCTTCGCGGTACCCGGAAATCACGACGGCGAGAACCTCTCGGGCGACAGTACGCTCAACGGGTTCGTGCGCAATTTCTGCGCCCCGTCAGCCGTCAAGATGCCGGAATCCGGCGACTCCCATCGCACGGCCATGGTGCAGCCCAATGTCTATTGGACGCTCGTGACGCCGCGCGCCAATTTCGTCGGCCTCTACAGCAACGTTCCAGCCGGCGGCGACATTCGCTCGCCGCAAACCGAGTGGCTGATCAACGAGCTCAAGACTTTGCCGAAAAAGCTTCCGCTGCTCGTCGCGTTGCATCACCCGATCTATTCGGCGGACGATCATCATTCCGGCAGCACTTACATGAAGGACGTGCTCGAGCATGCCGCGACGGCGGCCGGGCGGCATCCGGACATGATCCTCGCCGGGCATGTCCACGACTATCAGCGCCTGACCAAGAACCGCCCCGACGGCAGCCAGATCCCCTATCTCGTGACCGGCGCGGGCGGCTACCACAATCTCCACGGCATCATGCTGGTCAACGGCCAGCGCATGATCCCGCCGGTGGTCTTCAAAGACAGCCAGGGCGATCCGGTCACGCTTGAGCGCTACTCCGACGATCACCACGGCTTCTTGCGCCTGGAGATCACCTCACGGCTGATCATCGGACGCTACTACGCCGTGCCACGGCCGCAGGAGCCGTACAGCAAGGGCAGCCAGCTCATCGACTATTTCGAATTCGACT
>WNFD01028457.1_pt1 | contig 11952 bp, 7 predicted proteins | sample 5400491 | NCBI WGS metagenome assembly WNFD01 (sample SAMN13153343, study PRJNA577476) | soil metagenome | isolation source: 120 cm saprolite under Douglas fir tree site 2 hole 2 replicate 2 | place: USA:California | collected 2015-04-18 | reverse complement strand
TGCGCATTTACATCGATAACGTGGCGCAACTGACGGTCTCGGCCAACAACATCGCCGCCGATCTCACTGTGTCTCTCGGCAGTCACACCCTGGCGGTTGTGGCCTGGGACAACACCGGCGTATCTGAAAAAACCACGGAGACCTTTACCGTGACCGGACCCTGTCTGCCTTCCGGCCCGGGCGTCAAGATATGCTCGCCCGTCTCGGGAGCGACCGTAACTTCGCCGGTGGATGTTTCCGCCGGCGCGATACCCACCGCGCAGCGTATCACCGCGATCCGCGTGTACCTGGACAACGTGGCCATTTTCTTCAGCTCCAACAACGGCGCGGCAAACTCGTTCTCCATCGAGCAGAGACTGACTATGGCGGCGGGCACCCACCACCTGGTCACAGTCGCGTATCAGGATGACGGAACGGCCCTCACCGCGGGTGAAACAATAACCGTGCATTGAACCGAATATTGATCGCCAAAGCTCGCCGCGGCACTTTTTATGGAGAGTGCCGCGGCGACAAGACCTTTGCACCACGGAGGCATTGAGGCACGGAGAAGAACAAAAAATAAATGGGTCCTATTCGAACCTCTGATTCCTGGTTGTATCCAAAACCGGGGCCTGAATATTTCGGCCGTCTCTCTCCAGCAGAAAAATGAGGACACGGAAGTTCTGATTTTGCCGCAGGAATCCACGCTGCGCCCTCGATAACAGCAACTATTTCAAGGTCCCGGTTGTCTTAACCAATGTCCGCATCGCTCATAATCTGCCCGCTTTGATCTATGCTTTCCGGACTTTTATAACGGCCCTGGGAAGCCCGCTGGCCCGGCCCCTGGTCCGAGGAGCCCTCATATGCATGCCGGTCCGTCTTCCAGGATTACTCTGGTCTTCCTCTGCTTATTATCCGTTGCAGTCGCAGTTCAGGCGCAATCCGCGCCGATCTTTACCCCTGGCACACAGGTTTCAACCACCGCTCAAGCCCTCAAAGTCCTGGCCGCTGACGTCAACAACGACGGCCATGCCGATCTGATTTCACTCGAATCGAACTCCACCACCACAAGCATCCAGATTTATATCAGCAACGGAGACGGGACCTTCCGCGCGCCTTTTCCCGTGGTGGAGGGGACGCTTCATGATTTCGCCATCGGAGACTTCAATCAGGACGGCAATCTGGATCTGGTTGTCTCCAGCCCCACGAACACCGGAAACGGCGTCGTCAGCGTCTTTTTCGGCAATGGCCAGGGAAGCTTCGGCGGCGCGCAATCCTTTACCGTGGCCGATGAGGGCGGAGGAATTGCCGTGGGCGACTTCAATAACGATGGACGCATGGACATCGCCGTGCTGGGCGCAAGGTCGAAATCGGTCACGATCCTGACCAATACCGGGACCAGCTTCACCAGCAGCAGCTTTACCGTCCCGACGCATTTTGACACCGCCAATCCGGGCTTCGCTCCCGACATTCTTACCGGCATCGTGGCCGGGGACTTCAACGGCGACGGCAAGATGGACCTGCTTTATCAGGATTCCTGCGGTGCCAGCTGCGACGTCAGCCAGGAAGCCTACTTCCTTTTGACCAATAGCGGCAGCGGATTCACCGCGACTTTGGCGAATTTTGCATCCACCGGCGCAGGCGCCATGCACACGCTCGATCTTGACTACGATGGGCGCGCCGACGTCTATTTTGCCTTCCACGGATGCCACACCCCATGTACCGGGGTCACCGTGGCCTACAGCAACGGCGACGGAACTTTTCAGACAGTCGACCCTTTCAGTGACAGCACCGTGGGCGGAGGCAATCCAATCGAAGTGATCGCCGGAGACTTCAATGACGATGGCATCATGGACATAGCCGCGGTCTCCTCCTCAAGGTTCTCGGGCAACTCAAATGTCAATCCTGGCCTGGACATCTACCTCGGCAGCGGCGGCCGGACCTTTGCGGCCACGCCGGTCCACTTTGACAGTCCGAACGGGGCTTCGGCTTCTCCATTTCATATCGCGGCGGGCTTCGTCGACCACGATGGCCAAAAAGACATTTTGATGGTGGAGAATGGCGATTTCATTCCGTTCCTGAACCACACCAACTCGACGAATGATCCCTGCATTTTTTCCTTTGCCAACGATGCGCCCGCGGTCAACATCTGTATGCCCGCCGCCGGCGGCACGGTCACTTCGCCGGTCCATTTCGTCGGCAGCTTCCGCGCTCCGACGCAGCCCGCGAATCGAATCGAGTTGTGGATCGACGGGAAAAAACAGTTCCAGGTCTTCAACGACCGGATTGATATTTCGCTCAACGTCGCTCCCGGCGCGCATTCCGCAGCGCTGGTGGGCGTAAGCGCCACCGGCCAGTTCGTCAGCAACACCCGCAGCTTCACCGTGCAGTCGGGATGTCCGGTGCCCTCAACCGCGACGGTTTCAATCTGTTCGCCGACGGCCGGCTCCAGCGTGGCTTCACCGGTGCACATTGCAGCTTCCGCCCGCGCGCAGGCCGGAAGGACCATCACCGCCATGCGCATTTACATCGACAACGTGGCGAAGCAGACGGTTTCAGGCAATACCATCACCGCCGATATCGCGGTGCCCGCGGGAAGCCATCTGCTCGCGGTCGTCGGCTATGACAACACCGGAGCAGCGGAGAAGACCACGGAAACCTTCACCGTAACCGGCGGGACGGCCGGTCCGTGTTTGCCGTCCGCTCCGGGCGCCAAAATCTGTACGCCCACCCCCGGGGCCACCGTGACCTCGCCGGTGGAGGTCTCGGCCGGCGCGGTTCCCACAGCGCAAAAGATCACTGCAATACGCGTCTATGTGGACAACGTTGCCGTCTTCTTCAGCTCCAACACCGGTACATCGAGTTCCTTCTCCATCGACCAGAAACTGACGATGGCGGCGGGAACACACAACCTTGTCGTTGTCGCTTATCAGGACGACGGCAGCGCCCTCACCCCGCACGAGACCATTACCGTGCATTGAAAGGCTGCCCTGGAAGCAAAAGTCCGCCGCAGTCGCCTGGGACTGCGGCGGTAACCTATAGAGACGCAGCTTGCTGTGTCTCTGCGGTTTTTGGTTGAGCTGGAAATTTATCCCGCCGGAGCGGAGAGCGTGACTCGCCTGACGTCGTTCCGCTTCGGTTCGAGTCCGGGCCAGGGAAACGACAAAAACCTGGGCCGCTTCTCCACTCCATGCCGGAAAGCTGATGAGACTCTCGGGAAACATGGCGACAGCGACATCAGCCGACTTTCCATCGTTGGCCCGCCGTGCGATCTGCAGTTCACTCCGTCAGGACACGTCTGGAATCTCAGGAAAATCTTAAATAATTTATCGGATCATGCCTGCTCACAATTGCACGATTCAGCGGGCGGAATTGATTGCCGGAAGAGTGCACTTTGGAGCGGCCCCGGAATGACCCGAGGCAAGACCCGCCGCGGAGACGCTGAAACACAGCGCCACGGAGCCGCAACCAAAACCAAAACCAAAACCTCACCGCAGAGGACGCAGGGGGCGCAGAGGACGCAGGGAAAAGCGCGGGCATGGGGTTGTTTTTTCGAGTCAAAATCGTCGCAAGCCGCGAAGACTTTAAGGATTAGCACGCAGAGAAAGCGGAGGAAGCAGAGGTTTTTTGGGATTGTGACGTTGCCCAAGCCTTTTCGCGGGCCTGAGAGATTGCTGTTGGCTCCGCGATGGTCCCCCTTTTAAGTCCTCTGCTTCCTTTCGCTTCCTCTGCAATGCTAATCCTGAAAGCCTTCGCAGCTTGCGACGATTTTGACTCGGAAAAACAACCCCCTGCCTGCGCTTTTCCCTGCGTCCTCTGCGCCCCCTGCGTCCTCTGCGGTGAGGGGTTTTGGTTGCGGCTCCGTCGCGCTGCGTTTCAAGGTTTATGGTTTTGTTTTTGCTTTGATTGCGGCTCCGTGGTGTGCTTTTTTTTGGTTCCTGAAGACATTTGTAAGACTGGTCAAATGTGGGCAAAGTGCCGGTAAGCCGCTCTATAGAATAAGTGAATGTCGCTGCCACTCTGGCACATCCGGATTGCTCTGTTCGCGGTACTGACGCTGGCGCTGCCCTCCGGTTCCACTCCGGAAAAGCCGGTGCGCGTGCGCCTGGTGGAAGGCCTGACCCACGGCTTCCTCGCGCTTCGGACACTCGACGGCGAGATTCTGGCCGATGGAGACCTCTTCCAGACCGCGCATGGCGCTCACGTAACGAGCCATCTCGTTTTTCATTTCAAGGATGGTTCCGAATCCGAGGAGTCCGTTGTCTTTTCTCAGCGCGCCGAGTTCAGGCTCTTGAAATACCATCTGGTGCAAAAAGGCCCCTCGTTTCCTCACCCCCTGGATTTCACCATCGATCCCTCCAAAAAAGAGGTGACTGTTCATTACAGTGAAGACGGAAAAGAGAAGGTTGTGAGTGAGCATCCCGATCTACCCGCCGATATTGCCAATGGCATGGTGCTAATCCTGCTGAAGAATATTTCTCCCGAGACTCCGGAAACGAAGGTGGCGATGCTCGCGGCCACACCGAAGCCGCAACTCGTCAGACTGCTCATCAGCCATCAGGGCGAGGATTCGTTCAAGGTCAATGGGTCAAACCGCAAAGCCATTCATTACGTTATCAAGGTTGAGATCGGTGGCGTGAAGGGGCTGATCGCGCCCATCGTGGGAAAGCAACCTCCGGATGTCCATGTCTGGATTGCGGGCGGAGAAGCTCCGACCTTCGTTAAGTCGGAGGGGCCGCTCTATCTGGGAGGACCGATCTGGCGAACGGAACTGGTCTCTCCCGTCTGGCCACGAGCTTCATCCGGGGATTCAAAGGATGATTCAAAAGGTAAGGATGATAAAGATAAGGACAAGAGCAGACACTAAGCCCGTCATCCGCCGCGGGCTGTGTCAGCGACGAAGGTCCGACTCCGGCCCGGCAAGCGTGCTCTGCCCGTGCCTGTATTCCTTCAGATAGAAACGATTTCGACGCCCTCTGTTCCGCTATGCAACGTCCTGGCTGATACTCAACGGCGTCTCAGGAGCAAGCGGAACCAGTGTCACTCCCTGGACCGGCTCGAACTTGAGCGAAAACCGCGCTGAGCAGTGGCCGCACAACCAGAAGAAAATCGTGCCGCGTGCCGGAGGCTTCGCCGCGAACTTATACAGCCTTCCGTTGCGCAGATACAACAGGGGAACCTGGCAATGAGGATTCGCACAATGGGAAATCAAGAAAATCCGGTCTGTCCAAAAATGACCACTCCCCGCGGGACGCTCCCGCCAGGTTCCGGTCTCGGGGGGCCGATGAATTCTTTGCGTGTCTTTTCCGGTTCCGGCAGCCTGCTATCCACCCTGGAAGTCGGATAAGTAGCAGTCAATTCTTAGCTTTGGGAGATCTCTCGAAATGTCCCGCGGTTTCTCTCGCGCCGGCCTCTTCTGCAAACAACTTCGCACAGACAGGGGCGGTACAGGGACTGAAGTAATGTCGGAACGCACTCGGAATCTCGGTCCGGACCGCGGTCGTTTGATCCTCACAATGCATGGTCCTCACCGAGTGTTTCTCCCAAACGCCGGAATCAAAATTTGCGATGCCGGGCGGTCACGCATTTGCTTTGTATTATGATCTTTCCATCCAGTGCCCAAAATCGCCAAAGAGCGGACGGAAGAGAACCAGCGGCGTATCGAAGCGGCTGCCCTGGAACTGTTCACGCGTCAGGGCTTCCACGGCACCAACAACCGCGAGATTGCGCAAAAGATTGGCGTCTCCACCGGCACCATCTATACCTACTTTGAAGGCAAGGAAGCGATTTTCGCCAGCCTGGCGCGCCAATATCGTTCTCACATGGAAGAAGCGCTACGGCAGTACGCCCGCAATCTCAAGGCCCCGCCTCTTTCCAGGGAGGGGATTGCCAGGCTGGCGGAGGCGATTCGGTCTGCGATGTACCGCGACCGTGAATCTTTTCTGATGATTCTCAGCGACGTCATAGAATTTAGAAATCGGCATTTTCTGGAAGTTTTTCATGATGTGCCGCGGCAGCTTCGGCTCGCTCTGGGCCCTTTGCTGGATGCGGCGAAAAAGCAGCCGGGTTGGCGCGGCGAGGATCCGGCCTTCGTGCTGGCTTCCGCCTACGTCTATTTTTTTACTTATTTCCTGATGGAACGACACATGCAAGGCGAGCAGCACCTGGGCCTTCCCGACGATCAGGCCACGGACCGATTCATCGATCTTTTATTGCACGGACTTCGGCGTCCTGCGAAGGCGGCGCCGCTTCAGAATTCACAGCGGAAGAACCGGGAATATTTTGCGAGGCAGCAGGTCCTCCATCAGGCCGACCGCGACCGGATCGACTACATACGCTTTCTCTCGGGACGGCTGTGGAACCTGCCACCGGACGCTCCTCCCCGTGACGGCAACGGAGATCGTCCGCCGAAACGGCCGATTTTATTCCTGCCTGAAATTCCGAAGGAACAAATCGATCCCAATCAGCTTCGAATCGAGGAATCGGCGCTCGAACTGTTTACGAAGCAGGGGTTTCACGGCACCAACATCCGCGACATAGCCAAAAAGGCCGGCGTTTCACAGGGAGCGATCTACACCTATTACTCCGGCAAGGAAGCGATTTTCGCGGGTCTGGTCCGGAGTTATCGCCACTCGATGCGCAAGTTTCTCGAACGGGTCTTCGCGACCCTGCCGGACCCCTTTTCCCACCGCGGCCTCAGGTTCTTCGCCATGGCCATGCGGTCCATGGTGTACGACGATGCCGAGTACTGGCTGCTGATGTACATTGACGTCATTGAATTCAGGAACCGGCATTTTCTCAGGGCGTTCCATGACGTGCCGGAGCAGTTCCGCCGTCTCCTCGCTCCTGCGATCGATAAGGTAAAAAAAGAGCCGGGCTGGTGCGGTCAGGATCCCGCGCTGGCGATGGCCATGATCTATTTTTACTTTCACACCTATTTCGTGATCGAGCGCCTGATGCATGGCAGCCGCCACCTGGGGGTCTCCGACGGGGAAGCGGTCGAACGATTCATCGATATTCTCCTGCACGGGCTGGTTCAGCCTTCTCCATCCGAAACCCGGGCGCGGCGTGCCGGCCCCGCCCAGCAGACTCATTATTAAAAAACCTTCACCCCGGCCATCTTTGTATCTTTGTGTCTCCGCGCCTTCCGCGGTGAAGCCTTTGTTTTCGAATGCAAAAAATAACTAATTGATCGTTCATTATATTGATCGATACGGAAGTTTGTGATATCGTTTTTTCCAGTCTTCGGCCCGCGCCCCCCCGCCGCCTCGAAGCTGAAGGTGAAGCGAACGCGGAGCTGAGAACAGACCAAGGAGTCCTTGTCATGAGCCGAGATGTTCCCCCACGAATCAGATTCAAAGTTTGCGGCATGTTTCTGACCGTCCTTCTTATCGCTTTCGTTTTTGGGAGCGTAATATTTTCCGACAACCATGTTTCCGCGGCCTCGAACGGGCCATCGTTCGTCGAGTTTGAAAGCGGACAGGTTCGTCCCATCGCCATGTCGCCCGATGGGAACACATTGTTCGCGGTCAATACGCCCAATGGCACACTCGAGATATTCAATATCACCGCCGGCGGTCTGGCATTTCAGGCGCGTGTTCCGGTGGGAATGGAGCCGGTTGCGGTCGCCGCGCGCAGCAACAGCGAAGTCTGGGTGGTCAATCACCTGTCGGACAGCGTCAGCATCGTGAGTTTGTCGGGTACGCCCCGCGTCGTCCGCACCCTGCTGGTCGGCGACGAGCCGCGCGATATCGTATTTGCGGGCTCCCCCGCAAGAGCCTTTATCGCTACCGCGCATCGGGGCCAGCAGCGCACCGATCCTTCCCTCGCCGGCGTTCCGGGAGCGGGCGATCCGCAGTTCACCTCGGGCGGCGTTGCGCGGGTGGACGTGTGGGTATTTGATCCGGCCGGCCCCGGCAACAGCCTTGGGGGAACGCCGCTCAGGATCATGAGCTTTTTCACCGATACGCCGCGCGCACTGGCCGTGAGTCCCGACCGGAACACCGTCTATGTCGCGGGCTTCAAGACCGGCAACCAGACCACCGCGATCATTGAGCCCATGGTCTGCCCGGGTTTCAAAAACCAGCCCTGCGTGGCGCCGGATGGTTCCATCTCGCCCGGCGGCAATCCCGGACCGGCAACCGATGCGAGCGGCGAGCACGCGCCCGAGGCGGCGCTGATTGTTCAATTCAACAGGGCCAGCGGGCACTGGGAAGATGAGCTGCATCGCGTCTGGGACAATGCCGTGCGTTTTACCCTGCCTGACCTGGATGTTTTCGCCGTCGACGCCAATGCACTGACCCAGACCGCCTCCTTCTCCCATGTCGGCACGACTTTGTTCAACATGGCCGTCAATCCTGTGTCCGGGCATCTGTACGTTTCGAACACCGAATCACGAAACCAGAACCGCTTTGAAGGGCCGGGAGTTTTCGCCGGTCATACGGTGCAGGGCCACCTCGCGGAGGCGAGGATTTCGGTCGACTACTCCAAACTGGCCGGCAGTCCGGGGTTTGATCCCGCGGCGAAGCAGCACAGCTTGTCCATGCCCCTCGATATGGCCGTCAGCGGAAACGGCAAGACACTGTATGTCACGGCCTTCGGCTCAAGCCGGATCGGAGTTTTCGATACAGCGGCCCTGGAAAACAACACCTTCGATCCCGTTACCGCGAGCGCGAATTATCTTTCCGTCAGCGGCGGCGGCCCCAGCGGAGTAGTGCTGGACGAAGCCCGCAACCGCCTGTATGTGCTGACCCGCTTCGACGACTCGGTGAAAGTGATCGACCTTGCCGCGAAAGCGGAAATCGCGCAGCTGCCTTTGCCCAACCCCGAACCGGCCTCGGTCGTTCAGGGGCGGCCCATGCTGTACGATGCAACCCGGTTCTCAGGGAACGGTGAGGCCTCCTGCGCAAGCTGTCATATCTTCGGCGACATGGACGATCTGGCATGGGACCTTGGCAATCCCGACAACACCGTGACCAGCAATCCGATTCCGATCAATTTCGGCGATCAGGCCTCAATCGATCTGGGCAAAGTGCTGTTTAACTTCCGTGGTCCGATCAACGGCACCGGCAATCCGAATGTGTTTCATCCGATGAAGGGGCCCATGACGACCCAGACCCTGCGCGGCCTGAAGAATTCCGGGGCCATGCACTGGCGCGGCGACCGCTCCAACGGATTCTTTGGCGTCGACGCGTTCGATTCCAACCTGTCGTTCAATAACTTCATTGTGGCGTTCCAGGGCCTGGTCGGCAGCGTGGACGCACCCTCGGCCGCGGAAATGCAGGCGTTCACCGATTTCCAGCTCCAGGTCACGATGCCGCCCAACCCGGTGCGCAGCCTGGACAATTCATTGAATGCCTCGCAACAGCGCGGACGGGATTTCTACTTCGGCTCCCGTACCTCCGACGGCCTGAATGTGCCCATTGCCGGAACTCTGCTCACCACCTTCAGCGGATTCAACTGCAACGGTTGCCACGAGGTGGATGCGGCCGAAGGCGAATTCGGCACCAGCAAACATGCGAGTTTCGAAGGTGTGATCTCGCAGAACTTCAAGATTCCCCATCTCCGCAACATGTACGCCAAGGTCGGCATGTTCGGCGATCCGAAGGTGGATACCTTTGACGCGCCCGACAGCGGTCGCACCGGCAATCAAATCCGCGGATATGGGTTTACCAACGACGGCACCATCGACACCATGTTCCGCTTCTTTACCGCCGCGGTATTCCGTCCGAATCTGACCAGCGGCTTTCCGCTGCTGAACCCCGATCGGACGCGGCGTGATGTCGAGCAGTTCGTGCTCGCGTTCGACAGCGATCTTGCTCCGATTGTGGGACAGCAAGTTACCCTGACAAGCGCCAATGCATCCGCTGTGGGCGCGCGTATCGCTCTTCTGGAGCAACGGGCCGGCACGCCGTTTGTCTCGAAATCGCTGGGCGGCACGGTAACGGAGTGCGATCTGGTGGCGAAAGTTGCGCAGAAGGGGACCATCGGCGGTTATTTGTACGACCCGAATTCCCGCAGCTTCTTCGCCAGTGACGGCGTGACTTCTGTTTCGGATGCGGCACTGCGAGGGCTCGCGGCAGTTCCGGGCCAGGAGGTAACTTATACATGCGTGCCCCCGGGATCGGGAGCGCGTGTGGCTTATAGTCAGTAGACGGAACGATTTGATTCAGGCGGTGGCTGAAGGGCCGGAGTTTCGAATTGCGGGCTTCAGCCACCGCAGGTAACAGGGCGTGGATTCATTCGCGCCGCCGAGCTGCCCCGAGATGAGGCCTGGGCGTGACGTTTCTTTCGCATCGTGCCCGCTGACGTCTCGCGCCCGGCGCCGGAAATTCTTATTATTTCTTCGGAGCGTAAAAGTAATAATCCGCCGTATAGCTGCTCTTCGTCTCCGTACCCAGCTGCGATTCGGCGCATTCGGCGGGCGGCAGTCCTCCCAGGGTATGAATGCGCTGGATACTGGTTGCATGCATGAGCGCGCCCTTCCCTGAATTGCTCGCGACCGTTACCAGCAGCCAGGGGATCGCGGATTTATCGGGCGCGTCGACGCGCGCCGCCATTTTGCCGGTAACTTCGCTGCCGTCATTCAGCTTCCACGTGGGACCGGCATAGTGACTGCCGATGGCCACGCCCTTTTCGTCGAAGAGTTCAGCCTCCTGGCTGTTCGGCGGCATTTGCGGAGATGCCGGGGATGCGAAGGGCTTGAGTGCAAGCCCCATGAAAAACAGGCCGATGTATTTACCGAATGTCATGTGATCCTCCCGAATTCTTTCCGCTGACCATGATACCGGTGTGCGGGGATTTGAAGACCGATATTTTTACCTGGCGGAGCATTTAAGTCCCACGCCCTTTTGCCGATATCTTATACGTCAGCACCAATGACTATCGCTTCAAAAGACGACGACCGCCTCTGTGATTCTAACCAGGGCGAGAGCACGAGCGGAGCCAGGCCTGCCGAGCGGCGCCTGAAGAGGGTTCTGTTTGTGGACGACGAGGAGATGATCCTCGGGGGTCTCCGCCGCATGCTGCGCGCCGGCCGAAAGAACTGGGACATGGAGTTTTCCCTCGGGGGCGAAGCCGCTTTGCTGGCCTGCGAGGCGAATAGCTTTGACGTTGTTGTTTCAGACATGCGCATGCCAGGCATGGACGGGCTGGAACTGCTGACCGAGATCAGGAACCGGTTCCCGGGCACTGTGCGTATGATTCTTTCCGGTTACTCCGCGCCCCAGGCGGCGCTCAGCGCTGTCGGAGTGGCCCACCGATTTCTCTCCAAGCCGTGCGACGCCGTCGAACTCGAATCCGCGATCGAACGTATCTGTGTCCTGCGGGATGCTTTGGGCGGTGAGGACCTGCAAAAAGTTGTTGGAGCGATCGGGCCGCTGCCGTCGCTTTCAGAAACTTTTTACTCACTGACAAAGCTGACTGAAGACCCCGCCGCGACAGTTCAGCAGATCGCCGATGTTATCCGGCGGGACCCCGCGATGGCGGCCAAAATTCTGCAACTCGTCAACAGCGCCTTTTTCGGTCCCGCGCAGACCGTGACCAGCCTGCACGCGGCGGTCAGCCATCTGGGAATGAGCACCATCAGGAATCTCGTTTTGGTTGCGGACGCCTTTCGGATTTTTACGCCGGACCGGCGCATTCCTTCCGGCGCAGTGGATGCCTTATGGGACCATGCGCAGCGCGCGGCCCTCATCGCGGGCAACCTGCCCGTGGACCGGACGATGCGCGACCTGACGGTAATTGCCGCTCTTCTCCACGATATAGGCAAACTGGTTCTTGCGAGCAAAATGCCCGCTCAGTTCTGCGCGGCCCTGGCTCTCGCCCGCGAGAAAAACTGCGCGGCCTTCGAAGCGGAACAGCAGCTGATCGGTGTTTCCCACGCCGAAATCGGCGCTTACCTGCTTGGATTGTGGGGCATTCCCTGTCAGATCGTCGATGCGGTCCTCAATCACCATTGCCCCGTTCGCGTCG
>WNFD01011071.1_pt1 | contig 11954 bp, 10 predicted proteins | sample 5400491 | NCBI WGS metagenome assembly WNFD01 (sample SAMN13153343, study PRJNA577476) | soil metagenome | isolation source: 120 cm saprolite under Douglas fir tree site 2 hole 2 replicate 2 | place: USA:California | collected 2015-04-18 | reverse complement strand
TTCAAGGCGACCGGCCGCCACTGGTTATTCGGCCTTTATCCGATTCTCGCACCGCAGGAGATTCGCGGTGCCGGATTACTTCGTTGGCGTTACGCCGATCCAGAACGCGGCGACGACATTTGGACCCTCGCGGCCGGCACTCGACGCTTACGCCGCCTGAACGAATCGATAATGAGTTCGTCCGTCACTCCCAATGGAACATCGGCTCACACCTGGGATCCCGATCACTACTCTGGCTTCAATGCGAAGCCCGAGCAGTATTTCTACAAATTCCTGGGCGAGAAGCAGATGCTGGCGACGATGCATGCGATCCATTCGCCGGAGATTCAGTGCGAAACCGACGGCGGCACCAGCGTCTGTCCCGAAGCATGGGAGATGCGCCACATGTACGTGCTCGAAGCACGCCCCGATCTATCGCGAGTAAACCCTCTCGACTCCAAAACTGTCATCTACATGGACAGCGAGACCTGGTTCGAACCATATATCGACGGTTATGATCGCGAAGGCAATTTGTTCCGCAGTCACATCTATTGGCTCGCTAACCGCGATCGTCCAGTGCCCGACGCACACATTGCAATCTATCCGTTCAAGCGATCTTTCGTGGTCGCCGCGGTTTCGACCGACGTCCAATCGGGTCTCGCCACCGTGTGCTATCTACCGGGAAGAGAAAGTGCCGAACACGAATGCTGGTACATCAATATGGGAGCAGTCGACAAGGTTTTCTTCACTACCGATGCGATGGTCCGCGCGGCATCATTCTAGTCGGCCGCAATCCAATCGCCGCAGCTCAACCGCGATCTCACGCTCGCCCGAGTGCCCACAAACTGCGCACCAGTTTTGATTTCGGTTTTGATGACGTGGTCGCCATGATGTCCGGAGGCAGCGGCGCCAGACGACCTCGAAAAAGTCTGGTCTAAGCTGCGGCTCCGAGATACTCCTGAGGCACTATGCTGACAATTGTTGGAATCATCCTCATCCTGGCGAGTGCCGCTTATTCGGGGTACTTGCTCAGGGGCGCGACGGGACCCCTGGTGATCTACTTCCTATTGGCGGCGACCATCGCAGGGGTAGCAGTTGCCGGTCTGGCGAGAACCGCCAAAACCGCATACAGCGTCAATCAAACGTCCTCGGGGGTCCAGCAAGTTGCCGCCATCAAACAGTTGAAGGAAGAGATAGACGCTCTCCTGCATGTGGAGCGGCAGACTCAAGCTCGACTTCAGGAAAATGAAAAGAGCCTGGCGGCCATCCAGAGCGGCTCTCGCGAAGCCTACCGTGCGCTCTTCGCTACTGTCTTTTATTCAGCGGTAACGCATGATGTGGTTCCGCTGCCTCCTAGCGTGCAGCATCAAATCGAAAAAGGGTTAGATGAAATCGCCAAGTTCGCTTACCCCAATGAAAAGGAAAGGGCGCAAGCGATCCACAAAATCACCAAGGACATTGCCCTCGCGGAACCCTCGCGTCTGCCAATGCCGAAGCCGTGAGCACGCCGGCGATGATTTGGCTTCAATCGATACGCCGACGGTATGCGGCCAGCGCAGCGGCCGAAGCAATCAAAGTGAATAGGGCGATGGGCACCATCTCCGAAACTACCAGCGATGCGCCTTCGCCTTTCAGGACAACGCCGCGTATCGCCCGCACAAAGTGGGTAAGGGGCAGCGCTTCACCGATGGCGCTCGCCCACGCGGGCATTACTTGAAACGGAAACATGAACCCTGACAGGAGCATCGACGGTAGATAAAAGAAGACGGCTCCTTGAATTGCCTGCAGTTGATTCTCGGCGAGAACCGAGAAGGCGAATCCCAGAATGAGATGGGCGGCAGAATACAGCGGCACCGATAGGAGAAGCGCCACAAGATCTCCCTTGAGTGGCAAATCAAATAGCAATCGAGCGATCCAGATAACCACCGCGGCTTGCATCACACCGACGCAGACATAAGGAGAGAGCTTGCCCACCAGCGCATCGATGGCATCGACTGGCGTGGCCATCAAAGTCTCCCAACTCCCGCGCTCGCGGACCAGGGTCAGGGCACCGAGCATCAGCATCGTGATCATAACGACAACGCCTACCAACCCGGGGACGACGGTCCACGCAGTCTTCCCGCTTGGGTTGTACAGCAAGTCGAGGTTGACCTCTGGGACGGGTCCGATCGCGTAGGTTTCTGCGACATGCCGCAAATATGAGTTCTGGAGAGCTGCGAGTGCTGGACGCACAGCTTCCGGTTCACTCGCCTCGACGACCACGCTGGGATCGGTCGAGAGCTGGTTCGGATCTGATTCATTCTGAGGAGCGATCTCGATTCCCACGAGAGCTTTTCCATCCGCCACCATTTCCTTCGCGCCGCCCTGCGGAAGCCCGTCTGCTTCGATCGCGAAGTATCCGGTTTCTCGAACAATCTGATGAATCAGATCCACCACGGCATCGTTTCCCCTCGAGATCGCTATTGGAACATGTTTGGGGTCGAGATTAACCGCGTAGCCGAAGAGCACGATCTGAATCGCAGGAACGATCAGTATCAACGAGATGCTCGTTCGATCGTGAACGAGATGAAGCAGTTCGAGGCGCGCGACAGCGAGCATGCGGCGGAAGTGGTTTCGTAGCTCGGAAAGATTCACATCTCGCGCGCCCCGAGGGCCGTCCGGAAAGTGCCTGAACTGCGTCTTCGAGACGCATCGCGACTTGCGAGAGACTAAGACCGTTGAGTTTAGCGATGTGGTGGATGGTCTCGGCCATTTCTGGTTTTGCAACGATGCGCAGGCTCGCGCCTTGCGCGTAGCTAGCGATTATCCCGATGGTAGCTTCGAGCGATTGTTGGAGTGTGCGTGCGTTAGGCCCGGACAGGAGGAACGCGGCCGCAAACGAGTTCTGCGCGATCTGCTCAGGCGTCCCAACGGCCACGGTTCGGCCTTCATATAATAGAGCCACACGCGAACAGCGCTCTGCCTCGGCAAGATCGTGGGAACTCACGATCACCCCGGCTCCCTGAGCGGCCCGCCGTTCAATACGCCGCCAAACGTCGTGACGGGAGATTGGATCGAGACCGGCTGTCGGTTCGTCGAGGAGAATCAATCTCGGCTCATGAATAAGTGCTGCGGCCAGCTGAAGCCGGCGCACCCATCCGCCAGAGAGCTGTCCCGCCGCACTTCGAGCGTATCGTTCGAGTTCAAATTCGCGCATAACATTCTCGACAGCCACGCGCGACTCATCGATTCCATGCACTTCCGCGCGGAAACGTAGATTTTCGGACACCGACAAATCCGCATAGAGCGAGAGTCGCTGCGACATGTAGCCAATCTGTTTGCGGATCTCCTTAGCCTCGCTCATCAGATCGAAGCCGAGCACCTGTCCACGCCCTCGGTCCGGTTTGAGGATTCCAGCGAGCATTCGGAGCGTCGTGGTTTTGCCTCCGCCATTGGCTCCGACGAGGCCGAATACTTCTCCCGCGCGAACGACGAGTTCAAGGTCCTCGATCGCAACGCGACGTCCGTAACGCTTCGCCACATCTCGGACCGAGACCAAAGTTTCGGTTGCCTTTGTTGGCGCGCCGCTATTCTCGTCGACAGCTTCACCCATGAACATATTGGAACCCGCCGAACATGTACTTCGTCGCCTCGGCTCCCAGGGCTAATACGGTCTCACCCGGCTTGAGGCCCGACCGCAACTCTGCCAGAGCGAGCCAGATGGCTGCCGAACCGGTGTTGCCGATACGATCCGCGTTGACGAATATGTGAGACGGCTCGATTTCGAGGAACGGACCCAGAAGCTCGGCCATGCGTCCGTTCGCTTGATGCGGGATTACGTGGTCCACAGTCTCGGCAGGTATCCCGAGGCCGCGCGCGATTTCTGCTCCGCGATAAAAAAGCTCCGGCCCGCAATCCCGCACCGCTGCGTAGTCATGTTCGAACTCTAGCAATCCTCCTTCAACGAACGGCCGGTCAGAACCGCCGGCAGCGAGTGCGAAGCCCGGCGAACGACCGACACCGACGGGGCCGAAGAAATTGTTGGAGATGCGCGCGCCGGGTTTGGAGTCGTCGGGACCGACGACAACCGCCGCGGCACCGTCGCCCATCATCACGAGATTCACCAGTTGGCTTAAATCGTCGCCGGCACGCTCGGGATCGAAGTAGACCGAGCCAGTCTCAGAGCCGACGATGGCGACGGGTTTGGCCCCCGGTGACGACGCGAGTCCTTGCGCTAATCTCGGAGGAACCGATCCTCTGAGAAACGACTATCTCGCGGAACTCGAGTCGTTGATTCGGCGCTTCGATCCGGCGTGGGTTTCGGATCATCTTTGTTGGGGAGCTATCGGCGGTCATTATGCGCACGATCTATTGCTGCTTCCCCACACTGAAGAAGCGGTGAGGCACGTCGCTGATCGAGTCCGCCAGGTTCAGGACCGACTCGGACGGCGCATCTTGATAGAGAATGTTTCCAGCTACCTGACCTATTCGATTTCGTCGATGCCCGAGTGGGTGTTTCTCACTGCGGTCGCCGAGGAAGCCGATTGCGGCATTCTCCTGGACGTAAACAATATTTACGTCAGTGCCGTCACGGATTCTCGCCGATGGAATATCTCTCGTGAATTCCCGCAGGCCGGGTCGGCCAGATCCACCTGGCTGGTCACAGCACCTCGGGAGACTTGCTGATCGATACTCACGATCATCCAGTCCCGACTCCGGTGTGGCGGCTTTATCGCGAAGCGGTGCGGCGATTCGGCCTGGTCTCAACTCTCATAGAATGGGACGATCGGATTCCTTCATTTGAAGATCTTCTGGCCGAAGCAAATCGTGCGCGTGAAATCGAGGCGGAGTTTCTCGGTGCCAGCACCATCTCTCCATGAAGTGCAGAGTCTCTTCTGGGAGTCTGTAGCGATTCATCCCGGCCAGGACTCAATTGCCCCCACGCTTATCAGATTGGTTCGCGGTCGCGACATTAGCGATAGAGAGACACGAATCCGCGTTTACTCGGACGCTTACTACCTGCGCTTGCGCGACGTCCTGCGCGAAGATTTTCCACGAGTAGCGGCTCTGCTGGGCCTCCAGCAATTCAATGAGATCGTCCAAGCCTATCTCGAAGCGTTTCCGTCGGAGCATCCGTCGGTACGTCACTTAGGCCATTCTCTCGCTGAATTTCTCCGACGCCGAAATGATATACCTAAGTGCCTGGCCGATCTCGCACAACTTGAATGGGCCCGCGTCGAGGCTTTCGACGCTCCCGATGCTGAGTGCGCAACAATCGACGACTTAGTTCGTGTTCCGCCGGAAGCCTGGCCGGCTATCCGCTTCTCTGCGATACCCGCCATCAAAACACTGCGTGTCCAGTACAAAGTTCATCAACTTTGGTCCGGCGGCAAATCCGTGGAAGTAGCCGCGTCCGAAACTTCGATCCGTGTCTGGCGCGCGAGTGACTGGCGAATCCTTCATGCGCCGATGGACGAGCGGGAATCAGCGGCGCTTCAGAAGATGATCTCGGGCGAACCGTTCGCGGTGATCTGTGAAATATTCGCCGACCTGCCCGAGATGGAGGCGGTCAAGAACGCGACCGCGCTTCTGGGCGATGGATTGCGGACGGGATTATCACTCGTATCGACAAAGGAGCTTAGGAGACGAGCTGCTCCGTTGCTTAAGTCAGTCGCCCAGAATTTTCCTCACAAGAGACTTCGGAATCGTCAGCTCGCCCGCGCGCGAATCTTCGCCTATTCGCCTGACCGTACTAATGGTCAGCTCATAGCCCTTGAGATAATTCGAGCATCGTGCGCACGCTGCGCCATGCTGCGAGAACGATTGGCGATCGGTGCTGCTGAGTTCGCCGTCTCGATAGCCGCGAATCAACCCGACGAATTCACGGCACGTCATCTTGTTACGCGGCACATAATTTTCCGTTCGATTCAAGTTGATTCGTCCGCGCCGGAACCGTAGCGTTTAGCGGATTGTTTCATTAGTTAGATGCGCCTCGCGCCGCGCAGTTTCACTGTACCCTTTGCCTTATGACCGATTGGCACTAAAATCGATGCGTCCGGCAAAGTCACTGAACGTCGAGGCGGAATCCTCTTCGATGGGGACGAAGCAATCCACGACCCATATCCCTTCCGACGACGCTGCGCTGCGAGAGATCGTCTAGGGCGTAGAATCGGAAACCGGCGATCACTTCTTCTACTCGCTCGTCAAGCATCTCGCATCGGCACTCGAATGCCAGTACGCCTTTGTCTCCGAGCTGTCGGGAGATCGCTCGCGCTTTCGGACTCGCGCGGTTTGGGCCGCGGAAGTTTCATGGAGAACTTCGAGATCCCCCTCGACGGCACCCCGTGCGAAGCGGTCCTGAACGGCAAGTTCTCTCATCATCCCGAACAGATCTGCCAGCTTTTCCCGAGTGATACTGCCCTCAAGCAGTGGGGTGTCGAGAGCTATTGCGGTGTTCCCTTGCTTGATTCGTCAGGAACGGTTGTCGGCCACCTGGCGATTCTTTCTGATCGGCCGATTCGACACCGTGGATCGAAGCCAGAGAGACCACTCTGGAACGCCGCGACTCGCGAGAGATGGTGCGGCGATGCATCGAGAGACTTCCCACCAGCTACCGATCGGTTCTTCTATTGCGCGATATCGAAGAACTGGATACTGAGGAAACCGCACGCCTTATGGCCGTCACCTCGACCACAGTCAAGGTGCGACTCCATCGCGCTCGTCAGGCACTCAAGACGCTCATCGAGCGAGAGCTTACCGTCGAGTCCGCGCGCCTGGGCGGGCTCTCGTTCGCGACGCGCGAAGTCTGAATTGGAGCGCGGAAAAACCGAAATCAAAAATTGTCGGCAGTAAGTGGGCACTCTGGCGAGCCTGAGATTGCGCGGATCGCCGTGACTACCGTGGGGGCGCGCGATTTAGTCCAACAATCCAGAGGCGTGGGACTCCGGTGAGTCCCCCGCTCTCAAATTTTCTCCCACACCTTTAGCTCAGAACGAGCTCCAAAACGACGAGCACTTGTGATCGCTATCAAACGTCGATTCGACTATCGGCGTCGGTGCAATCAGCGATTGGAACTGATCAGTCCCGGAGTCATAAGGCGACCACGTCGGTGCGCCCGCATAGTTAGGGTCGCCGGTCGTCGCGAATTGGGTCCAATAGCCAATCATCGTATTGGAGAGCTGTTGCTGATCGGGCGTAAATGGATTGAACCCGGCAAATCTAAGATCCAGATCGAACAAGTATGGAACCTCGGCAAAGTGATAAGCGCCCAACGGGAAGGTAGGAACCGGGTCGAAGAGGTCAGGAGCATTCTCATCGTTGAACTCGTACGCGTAGGTTGTCACGTATTGCGACAACAACCGCACGGCGTTGCGTTCTGGACAGGCGAAGATGCCATCGGTTTCCGAAGTGGCCAACGCGACGCCGGCACTCGGAAAGCTCGCAAACGGGTAAACGCCTAATACGACCGCGCCGAACCCGCCACCCCAAAACGCCAGCACTGCATTGTCATAGTCGATCATTGTCACCAACGGGCTTCCGGTGAAGTCGTACCGCTGCGCGACAAATATACGCTCCTCGTCGTGAGTCCCTCCGGATATCAGCGGGACTTGGTTGAAATGACCAGTCGAGAATGCGTCGGTCGTCGTTTGTGTGAGAATCGTTCCATCGACGAATGGATACACGGTGCCCGGTTCTATCGACGCGAGACTTGTAGCTGACACGCCGCGCAAGCAACTCGCCGTCTGGCTGCCGCATCCGACGCTCGCCGCGATCGACCTCCCCGGCGGCACTATACTCGTGCCGGATGTCTCGCCCTGCGCGAGCGGAACGATAAAATCCCAGTAGTCCTGGAATTCCACGTACGCTCCGCTCTCCGAAATGGCCTTCTGAAACAAACCGGCGGCAGTCGGGGATGCAAGATTACTGTACACGCTCTGTCCGCCTGCCGACTGGCCGAAGATCGTCACGCGATTTGGGTCGCCTCCGAACGCCGCGATGTTCCGCTGAATCCACTTCAGCGCGAACTGCTGGTCCATGAGCCCGTATTTACCGTTGGTGTGTCCTTCCGCATCGATCGCCGGATGCGCGAAGAATCCAAGGTAACCGAGTCGGTAGTTCACGTTGACCTCAACCACGTTTCCGCCGAGCACCAAGGGCGCAGGCTTGTAGAAAAACGAATTTCCGGTGACCAGTCCTCCACCGTGAATCCAGACCATCACCGGCAGACCGTCTTTCTTGTTCTGGTTCTTATTCTGATGCGGCCCGAAGATGTCCAAGGTCAGGCAGTCTTCGCTGCCGAACGCTCCGCCGGCGCCGTCGGGCTGCGTACAAAAGTTTCCGTAGCTGTTCGCCTGAAAGACTCCAACAAACTTCCCGTGAGGCTGCGGCGGCATCCAGCGCAGGTTTCCGATTGGTGGGGCCGCGTATGGGATACCGAAGTAACCGTCACCACCCCATACGTTGATGCCCTTCAGCGGCCCGCTCTCGGTCACGATCGCGTCGTTTGGAATGCCGGCTACCTGTCGGTTACCGTGCGGAATTTTGGCGTTGAGCGGATTCGCGAAAACTCGCGAGCTTTGTGCCGCGACCGGCCAGGCCGTGCCGAAGATCCAAATGATCGCGAACGTCGCGACGACACTTAATCTCGGCGTTCGATCAGCCGGCGCAGCCTGGCGGATTTACCGTCGTGCGCAACACGTCCGCCGACGCGGGCAGGAGATAAAATGTGTAGAAGTCCCCTCCGTCAGGACCCGCAACGGCTTCGTGCACCTTGAGGCCCGTCGCGAATCCTTCGCCGGGCCCGTAGGTCGTCATGTTACAATGTTCGTCGGTGAGCGTGAGCGATCCCGCCATCACGATCACGATGTTCGGACCCGGATGCGTATGCCAGCCGGTCGACTGGTTGGGTGCGAACGTCGTGTGCTGGAGAACTGCATTGCTGCCCTGATCCTGGTTGATTGCCCGCGTAAATGCGGAGACCGACAAGACGTTCAAGACGGTCTTACCTGCGAGCGTGCCGAGTGGCACCGTATTCGGCGGCACGTTAGTGGACGGCAGCGCCGCGTATGCGATCGTCGCCGCAACGCCAAGCGCGAACAGACTGCTGGCGAGTGTAATTTTTCTTTTCTCTGTCATTTTCAGATCCTCCCGTTTTTCCCGGTTTTCGTCCGTACGCCCTCTGCCCGCTCATGCAGCCTTCGCCAAAGAAGGCGGGAAAACTGGGGGAACAATGTACGATCTTAGGGAACAGTGCCGGCCGAATCGCCGACTTAAACTAGAGTTGCCACAAAATCTTGCTATTCGGTGCAGGAATGTACGCGCAGAAGTATCCCGTCCGGATCGAGTCAGCGAAATAATGCCCGAGCATGCGATCCTGGCGCTGGATTTTGTCGAGCGCTACCCGGATGCAGGCGCGCACGCTCCGCATGTGCCGACGTCTTGCGTCCATGCCCACCGCGCAGGCGCGCACGCTCCGCATGTGCCGACGTCTTGCGTCCATGCCCACCGCGTCCGATCGCCGCAGACAGCTCGGCATGGAGAAACTCAAGTTCCGATCGCGCTGCTTCGGCCCGTCCCGTATCGTTGTGCCGTTGCGCTTCGCCAAGTTCCTCGCGCACTTCAAGGAGCCGCCGGCGGTAATCCGCGCGAGCGCGGAAATCGAGCGTCTCACCCGCGTCGCCCAGGTCGCGCACGATTTCGAGCCCGGCGCCGAGTGACTGTAAGCTATCGCTCTCGTTGCCGACTGTTTGTCCGGCGGAGATTCCTTCGACTATCGCGATCAAATCGTGAACGTGAATTTCCTCGCCCGGATGCTCCAGCAGGCACGCGATATATCCGAGCCCTTTCGCGTCCTTCAGCCGAACCGTGATTCCTCCGTAAGCGATCGTCCAGAACTCGCCTTCTCTACGGAAGATATTTTGTGCATCCGGACTCTCGCCGCTACTCCGGTCGGGCGCTTGCAACGTCGTAGTTCGTCGAGGAACTCCTGCTGGAGGCGTATTGGCCGCCATGCGCTCCGATGCGCTGTCGACTCCATGGTTAGAATTTGTTTCGATTCCCATTTGCAGCGACGGGTGCTGATGCGCGCTTTCTCCAGCCGCAATTCCTGCCCGTCTCGTATAATGGAGTTGCGCGAAGATCAGCGACGCCATCAGGAAAATCGCGATCGACGACACCACCTCAGCCAGATGGCGCGGATTGTTCGTTCCGTTCGGAAAAAATTTCGGAATGCTGGAACTCACAGACTGCGCGTCGTTCTTGGCGGCGAGCACTCTGGCGGCGCCAGCTTCATCGCCGTTGTCGCGCAAGACATTCGCAAGTTGCTGAAAAGGCTGCGCACGAAAGCCGGGCTGCAGGCGCAACCACTTCAATCGCGAGGTGGCGTCCGACGGGCTCTCGGGCCCGAATTCCTTGTAGATAAATCCGTCGATCAGGAGTTTACCGAGGCTTGGCCAACTACGCTCTTGGTCGAGCAGCCCTCCCACGACCGCCCCGCGGAGGTCCAGCACCGCACCGTTCTCGAGTGTGACCTCACGCCAGGTGAATCCACTTCCCACCGCGAGCCCATCCGCGACCAGTCCATGCCTCTCACCGGCTTTTCCCCTGAAGCTGGCATGATCGACGACCAAGTTGGTCCCGACCCGCGCGGTGACGAAATTCATCTCGCCGTCGGCTTCGGGAGAGTCTCCTTGAAAAGGCCTGAACACGACGTCGCGATCGACGCTCACGTTCATCGCAGTCAAGGCAACGTTGTTGGGATTGATCAGATGACTCGCGACAAGGTCTAGCGTGCCAATTTTGGCACCGTCCAGAATCACCGCGCCGTGGGACTCAAAGCCGCAGCAAAGTGCGAGCTCGCCCTTTATCTCGCTCTTATTCAGATCCAGCGCCTTCTTCAATTCAGCGCCCCAGCCCAGCGGCTCGACTTTGGAGTGAACGAAATGCCCTCCGCCGAAAGAGGCGTTGCCCCCGACTTTCGCTCCCTCCAGGTACACTTCGCCCGAGGCCCAGGTGTCAGCGAACGGATTGTTGTCGTAACCGATATCCAGATCGCCCTCGACCGTCATGTTCGGTCCGAACATCTCACCGATACGGCTGCCAGCGAGATCGAAGGACGGGACGTTGGTCGACTCCAGGTCCATCCGCTCCGGTATCGAACATTGGACCAGGGCAATCGCGAATGGCACATGGATGTCAGAGAGGTCGAGGGGACCTGAGATTCGCGCGCCAATCACGCGCACCCCTTTAGGATCGACTCGTGCGCCAGCTTTGCTGTCGGCGGCGAGCCATCGGATCATCGAGGCGCGGATGTCACGCTCATGCTTCCACGTGGCCGCATTTTTCGGATCGTTACTCGAATCTTTGGGGTTTGTACTGATACCGCAGAACGCCCAATCGCCGCGTTTCTCGTTGCCGATATCGGCGTACTCGAGCAGTCTCCGTTCCGCCATCGTAAGATCATGAAACCGCCCAGCCGCCAGAACACTAAGCGTAGCGTCGCCAGCCTGAACTTCAATTGGAAGGCTACATAGCGCGCCGAGGATAGCGATCAACGCTGCCAACGCCCAAGCTCGCGAAACTCGATCTGACCGCGAGACTCGATTTGAGCGAAAGGAATCGCCGTAGCGCGCGCATCGCGATAAAGCGTCCGATTGCGTGGGACGGTCCCCTCCTGTCGATGCGGCCTCCAATCGGTGCAATTAGGCGCGCCAGGAAATACCATAGCGACAAGGCAATCCTATCGCGGGGCGGTCTTATTACAACTCCATCAAATCACCTGCGCGGTGGGCGGCAGGGGTGACCCCTGCACCCAGTGAAGAAGACGAAAATCTGCGCAACGTATATTTTCGGAGGGTAGTCTTTCAGACAGACCGTGAGCAAAAGACCGTCCGCCGGATTTTGCGCTTGAATGGACGCTGGGTGCAGGGGTCACCCCTGCCGCCCCGCGCGTCGCGTGAATTGGCCTCGACCGACAGTTCGTCAGCGAGGCGCGTCTT
>WNFD01010328.1_pt1 | contig 11954 bp, 6 predicted proteins | sample 5400491 | NCBI WGS metagenome assembly WNFD01 (sample SAMN13153343, study PRJNA577476) | soil metagenome | isolation source: 120 cm saprolite under Douglas fir tree site 2 hole 2 replicate 2 | place: USA:California | collected 2015-04-18 | reverse complement strand
GAACACGACATCGCTTCGCTTGTCGTTCATGGGCAATTCACCAGCAGTATCATTATGTAAAGTATCATATGATTACTCCTGTCCATCTGCCAGCACTCCTAATAATACTTTTCTACAGGTGAGGGCGCAAGTATGATTTTGCTTATACTTGAGAGCGTTTCATAACTCGAATCCTTCCCATTTGTGAGCGAGAACGCCAAGGGGTGGATCTCTCAGGCTACATGACGGCTGAAAGTGCCGGTGATATCGATGCATTGAGAGAAGCCTTATAGCAGTGACTTTTGAGACCGGGAAATGATACGATGGGGTCGTAAAGAAACGGCTTGGTGTCAACGAAAAGGAAAGGGCTTTATTTGTGAATGCTGCTTTATGCCGGGATATTCAGGCAGGGTTTGGCGCCACAACTCGCAGCCGTGCATTTACTAGTAGACATCCTGCTCGAGCTATCTACTAGTAAATGCGCACGTTGTTTACTGGAGTGAAACCCTGCCTGAATATCCTGATAAGGCACTCAAAAACTGCATGTTCTCGGCCTTGTTTGACAGCAAAAATGACAGCAAAGCCGACAATCACAAGCGATTTTTAGCGGACGACAGCAATGTACCACGAACCAAAGCGGACGATACAGTCGCCATTTGAGCACAAAATGAACGCTTGCGAACGCCAGCGAACAGGCCGAACCAATTCCGTCCCTTGGCACCACTCTTCAACCCATGTAAGGTTCTAGTATATCGATCACATCTTCCACTACAAACGGCTTCTGTAAAATCGCATCCACCTGGAGCGATGCTGCCTCTTCCAGATTATCCATTGCGGACATCAATACGATAATATGCCGCTTGCGCAGTTGAGGATCAGCCTCGAGCACAGTGCATAGTTCCTTGCCACTCATTCCGGGCATCATGATATCTAGAAAAACAAGAAAATCTTGAGCGCTGCGCAGCAGTTGCAATGCTTCATGACCATTGCGCGCAACCGAGATGGAGTAGCCCTCAAAATCAAGAATATCGGCCATCATATCGCGAATGACAGGATCGTCGTCAACCACTAAAATTTTGCGAGTATTGTTATACAGGTTCATCGTCTGGACTCGTTTCAATCGGCGCATTAATGCATGGAAGATAGAAACTAAAGACGGACCCTTCACCAGGGATGCTTTGTTCAAGCCAGAGTCTGCCGCCCATTGCCTCGATATAGCGGCGGCAAATGTAAAGACCCAGGCCAGATCCGCGTATAGGGGTCGTTAAAGAACGAGAGGCGCGTACAAACTTTTCGAAAATTTTCTGTTGATCGTCAGGCGAGATACCTTCACCTTCATCACAAACGCGCACCAGCGCTACAGAGGGATCAAAGCCGTCGGCAATGAGAGCGTAATCAACCTGATCCTCTGGTAACTGCGAAAGTGTCGTAGCGCTCCCAGTAACGATGATTCGACCATCGGGCGGGGAATATTTGGCCGCGTTATCCAGCAGATTGGTCATCACCTGTCGTAAGCGCACGGCATCGCATTTTAACCAGATATCGTCTGCTATTTGTAACGTAATCTTCTGCTCGATATCGATACTGAGCATAGTTGATGCCATTTCAGCAGCAGTGAGCAATTGCACAGGATCCAGTTTCAACTCCAACTTTTTGTCGAGCGCTCCCATTTTCGCAGCCTCGGTCATATTTGACACCAGGTCGCTTAGTTGCTGAGTGGCGCTGCCAATTTTTGTGGCGAAGCGCAGGATCTGTTGCGGAGTAATGCGCCCGCTTTGTCGCTTTAACAATGATGAATAGCCGCTAATGGCGCTGAGTGGTGTACGTAGCTCATGTGAGGCAGTCATAATAAATTCATCCTTGAGTTTATCCATACGTTGCAGCTCTGCGTAGGCTTCTTGTATCTGCTCAAAAAGCTGAGCATTACGGATAGCGCTCGCAGCCTGTCCGGAGATAGCAAGCAGCACTCCCAGCTCTTCAGGACGGAATGTACGATTCGAGTGTGGTGTATGAATTGCCAGGATACCTACGATCTCCCTCTGGTAAAGCACCGGGATCATCAACATCTTTTGAATATGCGTTTCACGAAGGAAAATCACACCGCCTTCTTCGCTTGCCTGTGCAAGTTCCTCGACCATTGTTGAATCCAGGTAGAAGAATGTCTCGTCTTCCACCAGGTGTTCAAGGATCGAGCCTTTGAATGGAAGGCGGATCATTTCAATAAGGTCATCGTGTTTCTCATCTTTATTTGTGCTTTGATTGGCATCCTTCCATTTGCCTGTTGTGTCGTAGATAGCCTGGGCAACCAACTCTTGTTCGTCGGTTGAGAGTTGAAAAAAGGTACACATCTCAGCTTGAACCAGATTTGCAACGGTCTCGACAAATTTGTGCAGCAGTTCTGAGACATGTAATACAGTGCTGATGACTTGTAAAGCGCTATACATTGCAGCCAGCGATTCTTCACGCTGCTTTGCTTTGAGTAATGACTGGCGTGACCGGTCGTAGAGCTTGGCATTCTCAATACTGACAGTAATGATTTGTACCAATGTCTCAAGGATCAGTATTTCCTCAGGGCTGTATGCATCTGTGCGTGAACTGGTAAGACAAAGTGAACCAACAACTCGTGTGAACATCTTCATAGGAAGTAATAAAAATGTTTCTGCTCTACTCTGATCGCCCCAGGTGCCTTTCAACAATTCCTCGTATTTGCTGTATTTTTCAGGCTCCTGGCTGTCAAGCGTGAGTAACAGAGTGCGTTTTTCTTCCTGGGTGACCTGCCACCACACTGGACGGCTTTCAGGGGTGTCCACCACGGGCTGTTCAAGCAAAATGTCATTGCGCTTTCCGTTATCAATTGCAAACACGTCATAAATTTTCTTGGTGTCACGATCATAGAAGGTCAGCAGCATAGAGGAGACATCGACTACATTGGTAACAAACTGATAGACATCCTCGACCAGATTTGATAACTTGACGGCTGTAGGGAACGCTGTACTGATCCGCTGAAGGCCTTTCATATAGTCTCTTGTACGCAGGTTCAGGTGTCGCAACTGATTGTTCAGGATATAAAGAGCTATGCGTTCGCTGAACTGCTGTGCTTCGACCCGATGTTTTTGTTGAAAGGCGATTGCAGAATTCGCCTGGTAGAGTAGGACTATGCCAAACACTTTCAAGTGTTGTTTCCTGTTGAGTGCATCAAAAGCAAGTTCAGGTATCTGGATCGGAGCACAAAGATACCAGGCTGGTATGGTATCTTGCAGAAACGATATCTGGTCAACTGGTTGAAAGGACACAAGGTAATCTTCATGTCGGATGATGAGTGGCTCATTTTTACGCCATGTATAGCCAATTAAGTCCTGCCCGTATGAATACGTGGCGCCAACTGGGAAATGAGCGCTTTTTTCTACAGGTATTATCGGATCTGTTTCCAATGGTTGTGACAATGGTTGTGAAAGGTGTCTCATTCTGCCGAGCGTTGAGGAGGATGGGTTAGCTAAATCGACAGTTACACGTCGTTGGAAAGAAGCAGAATCATCGGTAGTACCGTTGCCTACGAGTGTGGGAACAGCGCTGCGTAAGCGCATGTGCAGACGTATGACCATCAGGCCGACACTCTCATCATAGAGCGCAATGCAGCCACCAGTTGCTCCAAACTGTCTGACCATCTCTTGTAAAAGTTTTTTGAGCAGTGATAACGGATATTTCTCGACCGTCGTAAGCGGTTCTGGCTCTCCCCATGTAGCGGTAGACATCCGGTTTGTTACTCCTCGAATAGCTGGTGGAAAGCACCAGGACGTGCAGGCATTATCACTTGTCTGATAGTTAGTTCAGAAATTTGTTGTGTACCTGATAGTATACTGAGTAGCATATCATAGGCACTTATTGTATTCAACCTTAGCGTGAGAGGGAATATGGGAGAATTACGGGTAAGCAGGAATTTGTCACCAATTTGACAACCCCTACTCACCAGGGCTATCATACTGTAAAGAAAAGAATTAACATACCCTCTGACTATAGAAGGAGTGCCCCATGACAGAATCCACAACCAGCAATGGAACTGTGTTTTATGATTACCGTCTCTCTAATGGGCTGCAAATAGTAGGTCAGCCTATGCCCGATTTTGAATCAGCCGCTGTGTCATATTACGTGCGAACTGGTTCGCGTGACGAACCCGATCCCAGTATCGCGGGCGTCTCCCACTTTCTGGAACACATGGTTTTTAAGGGTACTAAAACGCTAGACTGGCAAGAGATAACCCTTGCATTTAATAAGATAGGGGCTGAAATCAACGCCTCTACCTCACATGAGTCCACCGTCTATTATGCGCGTGTCCTGGGCGAATATCTAGAGCGTGCCATCGAGTTGCTAAGCGATATGATGTATCCTCGCCTGGTCGAGAGTGATTTCGAGACGGAAAAAGAAGTTATTATCAATGAAATCGCGCGTTCCGAAGATCAACCTTATAATCTGGCTTTTCGGCGTATGATGCAAACTTATTTCGGTACTCATCCTCTGGGTCATGATGTGCTTGGTTCACGGGAGAGCATTCGCAATATGCACATTGGGCAAATGCGCGACTATTGGAAGCACCGCTATGCCGCGAACAATATAGTTCTTGCAATTGCTGGCAATTTTAATTGGGAGCATGTTGTCAGTCTTGCTGAAAAACATTCTGCGACCTGGCATACAGGAGATAGCGGGCGCGATGTTGAGCCATATGAACTAGCAAATCCGATCAATGACATCATTGTGGATAAGAACCTCAAACAGCAGATCATGATTATTGCTATGCCAGCCGTGGATGTGAAGGACCCTGACTACTATGCAGCTAACCTTGGTGGCAGTATTCTGGGTGATAGCGACGGTTCTCGCCTCTATTGGAACATCCATCAAAAGGGTCTGGCAGAATCCGCCAGTGCTGGTATCTGGAGTATGGAAGGCACAGGCATTATGTTGATGGAAGCAAACTCGACACCAGAAGAGGCACCCAATGTGCTCAAGTTGCTACATGCCGAACTGGATAACTTGTTAGAAGAAGGGGTTTACGAGGATGAACTACGTCGCGCCAAAGACAAATGGATCAGTAGCCTCGTGCTGAGCAGCGAGTCAACCTTTGCTCGTATGCGCTCCCTTGCCAATGACTGGGTAACAGAAGGCCGCTTGATAAGTGTTGATGAGGAGGTTGAGCGTATAGAGAAGGTGACTGCTGAAGATGTGATGCGCACTCTGCGACGCTTCCCTATGCGCGACAAACAGGTTCTCACGACTTTGGGTCCCTTGAGCGAAGAGGAATTGCTCATCTGAACGTAGAAAGTGTCAGCTTTTCGCCTCCTTTTCACTACTATCCCCTGTAACAGCTCGTAAAACACGCGCAACCTGAGGCGCTTGCTTATCACCTGCACGCCTATCAATGTCTGTTAGTGGCCTCGTAACTCCAGTAGTTTTTGGGTGTAGTAGTGGAGAAACAACTATTGAACGCACAAATAAACTTGCAAACTGTCTTAGCTCAACGACCACTTGGCCTCGTCTTTGACATTGATGGCACCCTCAGTCCATACGTACCAGGTCCGCAAAAAGCTCAGTTATATCCAGGAGTTGCCTCCTTGTTACAGCAGGCTCAAGAACATGCTCACGTTGCAATTCTGACAAGCCGCGCTTTAAATGATGGAGCAGCAATGGTCAATGTAGATAAGCTAACCTATATAGGTACCTATGGGGCGGAATGGAGTGACGGATTGCCCTGGAAACATCCTATTCAAGTCATGCCAGAGGCACAAGCCTACATCGAGCCGAGTAGATATTTACTCGATCTCGTCGAGGAAGAGCTTTCAGGACTGCCAGAGATTATTTTAGAGCGTAAACGTCTTGGTGGGGCAATACATTATTACCATTGTCCTGATCCGAAACAAGCACGTCAGATGATCTTATCGGTGCTGGAGGAACCTGTACGACAAGCTAACATGCAATTAGGTGAAGGAAAATGGGCCATAGAGGTCAAACCTCCTATTCCAGAAGAAAAAGGGCGAGCTGTACGACGGTTTGTACAACATTTTGGCTTACAAGGTATCGTCTTCGCAGGAGATGATCTTCCCGATCTTAGTGCCTTTATAGAGATCGGTCGGTTCAGGAAAGAAGGTGTAGTTGGACTCTCGGTGCTCGTTCAGCACGTTCATACAGTTCCCACGCTAGTTGAACATGCAGACATTGTGGTACAGGAAGTGGAAGGAATGGTGGAACTGCTCCACAAAATGGTATATTTGCTACGTAACTACAAATGAGAGTATTTGAAATATATGAGAATTGCAATTATTGCTTCGATTTGGATAAGTGTACCACCACAGGGTTTTGGATTCGGTGCACAAGAGTACCTCGCCTACTATATCGCTGAGGGTATGAAGAGGAAAGGTCATGATGTTACTCTTTTTGCCACTGCAGACTCTAAAACCTCTGGTACATTAGTCAGTGTTGCAGAAAAACAAGTTATGGATATCGGTTTTTCTGATCCAAAAGTAAAAGACATATTTGAACTCATAAATGTATCTGAAGCATATAAACGAGCTGACGAGTTTGATATTATCCATAATCATCTGCTACCTTATGGTCTTCTATTAGCGGATTGGAGCAAAACACCAACAGTCCATACATTGCATCATAAGATATATAGAGAGCACGCAGATATCTTTTTATACGAAAGATATAAAAAACAAAATTTCATCTCTATCTCCAGGGCTCAAAGGAGTATCATTCCAGAGCTTAATTATATTGCCACTGTTTATAATGGTGTAGATTGTATCTTTTATCGATTTAAACAAAGTGCAAGTTCTGATAACTATCTTTTATATCTTGGTAGGTTAAAAAAATATAAAGGTATCCATACAGCCATAAGTCTGGCAAAAAGACTTCATGTCAAGCTGAAAATAGCAACACCTTTACCCAATATTTCCCAACCTGACTACAAGGAGGTTAATGACTATTGGGAGCAGGAAATCAAACCACAGCTAGGCGAAAACATTGAATATGTTGGAAGCGTGAAAGGACAAGAAAAAATAAACCTTTTAGGTAATGCGAAGGCACTTATTGTACCAGTTGAACGGGAAGAACCCTTTGGTATGACTCTCATTGAAGCAATGGCTTGTGGCACACCGGTTATTGCGTATGCAGCAGGGGCTATACCAGAAATTATGATCGATGGGAAGACAGGGTATGAAGTATCTTTTTCTAATTCTGAACAATTATACAAAGCGGTAGAAAGATTGTATAGTATGCCAGAGAAAGACTATTTGATGATGCGAAAACTGAGCAGAGCACATATAGAAAAGAACTTCAGCGTTGAAAGAATGGTTGAGAATTATGAAATGGTATATAGGCAAGTATTAAGCAATAAGAAGTGATGCAACTAACATGTGTCTATCTTTGGCAAGCCGCATGGTATAATCTCATCGGATCTGACTATTAAACTATAGTAGAGATAGGAAGCATATCATGCAAATAGTAGAGCCGGAGCCACAACAAGATCAGCTTAAAGACGAGAAGAAACGTAAGCAACGCCGCTTAGAACGAAGGATACTTGTTATTACCGTTATGCTGATAATTGTTGCGGTTGTGGTTGGTACTATCTGGATAATGGTAAGTCAGGGTATCAACCAAAACACCCCAGCCATACTCTCCGTGGTAGTTGTCGTCGTCATTGGCTTACCTAGCCTACTGTTCGCTTACTTCCAATGGCGACATCCCCTATCTGACAACACACCTGCGCCTGTCACACATCAGGCCGAACCGAGACCTCCCCAGTCACCTGCCCTTGAAACAAACGGTTCTCTCAAAGATATTGTCACCAGCAATGAAAGCACTCTCTGGGACATACCTTACGAACGCAACCCGATCTTTTCAGATCGTGATGAGGATTTCCAGCACCTGGATGAGGTTTTCATGGGCGAGAAAACAGCATTGACGAGGCCACAGGCAGTTAGCGGATTGGGCGGCATTGGAAAGACACAGCTTGCCGTTGAATATGCCTATCGTCATCGCGACAACTATAAAGCTGTCCTATGGGTGAGTGCCGACTCGAGTGAGACACTCGTCTCAGACTTTGTGAAAATTGCGACCTTATTGAAGTTTGCTAAGAAGAACGCTGAAAATCAGACTCACGCAGTGAATGCTGTCAAGTACTGGTTAGAACACAACGATGACTGGTTGCTCATCTTTGATAACGCTGATGATCCAACTATTGTAAAAGACTTTATTCCTTCAACGAGCAAGGGTCACATTCTGCTGACTACTCGCATGCAAACCATGGGCAGAATGGCTCAACCAATTGGAATTGAAGAGATGGAGCCAGAGAATGGTGCGCTCTTCCTTCTCCGCCGGGTCAATATCATTGAACGAAATGCACCGCTCGACAGCGCCTCAAAGGGGGATCGCATAGAAGCCCAAGAAATTTCGGAGATCCTGGGCGGTCTTCCACTCGCACTCGATCAAGCCGGAGCCTATATTGAGGAAACGGGTTGTAGCTTATCTGATTATCTGGATCGCTACCAGAAACGGAACTCTCACCTTCTCAAGCGGCGCGGCGAGGATCCGTTAGATCACCCCGAACCTGTTTCCGTCACCTGGTCTCTGTCTTTTGAGAAAGTCGCGCAGGCCAACCAGACTGCCGCCGAACTCCTGAGATACTGTGCCTTCCTTCACCCGGACGCCATCCCGGAGGAGGTTATCTCTGAAGGTGCCCCGGAACTCGGTCAACTACATCAAACCGTTGCTGCCGATCCATTTGAGTTAGATGAAGCTATCGGGGTATTACGCAAATACTCATTAGTACGTCGTGATCCCGGGACGAAAACACTCACTATCCATCGCCTGGTGCAGGATGTACTCAAAGATGGGATGGGCGAGGAGACGCAACATCGTTGGGCAGAGCGAGCAGTACGAGCTGTCAATCGTGCATTTCCAGATGCCGATTTTGCAATGTGGCAGCGTTGCGAACGCTGTCTACCACACGCACTAACCTGTGCAGCACATATCGAGAAATGGCATATGACCTTCATTGAAGCCGCGCGACTGCTCGAACAGACAGCTAACTATTTACAAGTACGCTCACAGTATACCCAGGCCGAACCACTCTACAGGCAGGCACAGGCGATTTACGAGCAAAAACTGGGATCTGAACACCCTAAATTGGCCGAGATTCTCAAGGACCTGGCATGGCTTCATTACAAGCGAGGTGAGTACATTCAGGCCGAAGAACTCTTCACAAAGTCGCAAACCATCCGCGAGAAGGTTCTGGGGTCGGAACATCCCGATGTAGCCGACATTCTTAACAAACGCGGACTGGTCTACTATAATCTGGGGAAGTTCCCAGAGGCTGAGCAGTTTTATCAGCGAGCGCTGGCAATTGACGAAAAGGCCCTTGGGCCGGAAGATATAAAAACTGGGGACATCCTCAACAACTTGGGATGGCTCTATTATAACCAGGCCAGGTATCCAGAGGCCGGATCACTCTACCAACGCGCTCTGGTAATCCGCGAGAAAGCTCTGGGAAAAGAACATCCTGATGTGGCTGAAACGCTCAATGCCCAGGCAATGCTCCAACGTTACCTGGGCAACTATGTTCAGGCTGAAATGCTCTTTAAGCGCGCACTGGAGATACGCGAGCGCACGCTGGGAAAGGACCATCCTGACGTAGCTATTACGCTCAACGATCTGGCATGGCTCTATCGTACTGAGAGCAGGTATTCCGAGTCCGAGCAAAGCTACAAGCGGGTCTCGGAGATCCGTACACAAGCCCTGGGGCCGCACCATCGCCATGTAGCTACTTCCTTAAATGACTTTGCCTTGCTCTATATTGAGCAGGGCAGGTATGCCGAAGCTGAGCCACTATTACAGCAGGCATTGGCAATTCGCGAACAGACTGTTGGACAGGACCATCACCGACAAGCTGCCACGCTCAACAATCTGGGCTGGCTCTACTATAACCTGGGGAAATACGATCAGGCTGAAGAGTACCACAGGCAAGCCCTGAAGATCAGGGAGCAAGCACTCGGGTTAGAGAGGCCGCAACCATACATTGCCCAGAGTCTCAATGGCCTGGGGGAAGTCTCTCGTGTCTTAGGCAAGTACGATCAGGCTGAGGAGTACCACAGGCGTGCCCTGAAGATCAGGGAGCAGGTCTTCGGACCAGAACATCGCCATGTGGCTATGAGCCTCAATAACACAGCCAAACTCTATTTTGATCAGGGGAAATTTGCTGAGGCCGAGCAGTTTTACCAGCGGGCCCTGAACATTTGGGAGAAGGTTCTGGGGCCACGGCACCCTAACACGGCTCAAAGCCTTAATGGACTGGCGGAGGTTCGTGTTTGCCAGGGCAAATATACCGAGGCCGAGCACCTCTATCAGCAGGCGCTAGCTATCTACGAACAGGCCATGGGATCAGAACATCCCTATGTAGCCATCAGTCTCAACGGTCTGGGACGGCTCTATGTTTATATGAAAAACTATACTCAGGCTGAAGAACTCCTCAAACGTGCGCTAAGCATCCGCGAACGGGTGCTGGGACCGGAGCATCCTGAGGTAGCTGCCACTCTCCACAACCAGGCGTTGCTCCGCTATAACCAGGGTTAATACTCCCAGGCCGAAGAACTCTTCAAGCGTGCGCTCAACATCGATGAAAAGGTTCTGGGGCCAGAGCATCCCTATGTAGCAACAATCCTGGTAGGCCTTGCGGCGCTGCTGCGTGATACAAACCGGGTGGCCGAGGCGGTCAAGCTAGAGAAACAAATCGAGTCGATATAGATTGTACATACCGGAGAAAACTTGCTGAACCAATAGAGCTTGTATACATCGAGAATTTTTAATGTAGCAATCTGCGATTTAGCTTTACGATAGCGTTCTTTCAAGCAGACAGAAATATCCTTTCTTGATAAGGAGGTTATCGTGCGTAAAAAAGTGATCGTATTTTTAGTTCTTGTAGTCGTTTTAATTAGTGGCAGTTTTATTTTCCCCAGTCGTTTTCTCCATTCAGCAAGTGCAAAGGCACAGTTTCAGCCAGGGGATGTTGGCAGCCTTCCCCCATTGTTGAGTGTGAGCAAATTGCAAGGCGCTGATCTATCAACTCGGACTTTGCACTTGAGTATCGGTCTTGCGCTAAGAAATCAGGACCAGCTTAGGGCTTCATTGCAGAGCCTTTATAATCCCTCTTCTCCTAACTATCACCAGTATTTGACACAAGATGAGTTTGCACAGCGTTTTGGTCCTACGGCTGCGCAACGACAGGCAGTCATCGACTATGTAATCCGACAAGGATTTACCGTCACTCAGGTCTATCCTGACCTTGTCGATTTCAGTGGGTCGGTGTCACAAGCAGAACGGGTCTTTGGTGTAAGAATCAACGATTACCGTGGACCCGATGGGCGCGTTTTTTATTCCAACTCTACTACGCCAACGCTCCCAGCTTATTTGGCTTCAGTTATCACTTCCATAAGCGGTCTGGATGATGCTAATCGATTCTCTCATCCACCCATCCCGGGGCACAATGCTCCTGCGATCAATCCCAGAGCTGGCAGTAATTGCCCGGCAGCCGGGCAAAGCGGTGGCAGCCAGGTAGCCTATATTCCAAGCCAATTGGCCAAAGCCTATAACTATGATGGTTTACATAGTTCTGGTTTACAGGGCCAGGGCCAAACCGTTGGTGTCTTTGAATTAGATGGCTATTCACGGAGTGATGTTCAAACGTATACACGGTGCTTTGGAGGCGGGAATGTCCCCATTCAAAATGTCATACTCGATGGCTTTAATGGACAGCCAGGTGCAGGCGCTATTGAAGTCGAACTTGACATGCAAGTCATTCTGAGTCAGGCTCCCAAACTGGCAAAATTGATTGTCTATGAAGCGCCAAATACAACACAGGGCTACAATGATGAATTTGCGCGTATCGTCAAAGATCGTACGCCTGTGATCAGTGTCAGTTGGGGCGATTGTGA
>WNFD01022231.1_pt1 | contig 11956 bp, 7 predicted proteins | sample 5400491 | NCBI WGS metagenome assembly WNFD01 (sample SAMN13153343, study PRJNA577476) | soil metagenome | isolation source: 120 cm saprolite under Douglas fir tree site 2 hole 2 replicate 2 | place: USA:California | collected 2015-04-18 | reverse complement strand
TGGCTCAAGCAGCGAGTGCCGCGTTCCACAGCTCCGACATCGTCGCCTTTCGGCCGCCAAGCTTGCCCGTCTTGTATTTGTCCTTTCTTGATCTTCTCCGCCAACTCGATCCCGGAAATCGTTACTGCCGCGTTGTCGAATCGCTTGAATCCCAGCATCGGCCGGATTCGTTGCTTCACTCTCCGATGGTCCTGCTCCACCAGATTGTTCAAGTACTGGCTGGATCGAACCTTGACGCGACCCGGAAGACGCGAGTGTTCTTCATCGCGCTGCGCAGAAACGATTTGGCGGCGTTCACGTCCCGGTTCCGGCTGAGAAAGAAATCGACTGTTTGGCCCGCTTTGTCGACGGCGCGGTACAGGTACACCCATTGTCCGTGAACCTTTATATAGGTCTCGTCCATCCTCCACGATCCGCCGACGGGTCGAGCGTAGCGCCGCCAACGCTTCTCGAACTCCGGCAGGTAGCGCTGGACCCACCGGAGAATCGTTGTATGCGTCACGGAAATGCCGCGGTCTGCCATCATGATCACCAGATCCCGCAAGCTCAGTTTGAAGCTCGTGTACCAGCTCACGCACAAAACGATGATCTGTCGGTCGAAGTGCCGTCCTTTGAACAGATCTTCGATCGGGACGAACCGTTGCATCTCTTCATCATCGCCCGCACCCTCGCGTTTGCACCAGAGCCAGTTACGGAGCCAACTCCGCACACGCAGACCATCACCATAACGCGAACTGCCGTGTTCTCATTCCCGGCAGCCTTCACTGTTATCGTTCCCGTCTCTGCAGTTTCCCTTAAACAAGTCGCTTAGATCCTTGGTTGCGGGATCCGCGGCAGCTCCCAGCAGCGGCTGAACATCGAAGATTTCCTGCAACGTTTTCAGCGTGGAGCTATGGTCGTAGTGAATGTGATTGCTGTAAGCCTTCTTACCCCCTCCCTTGGCAAACCGCGAAAGCAAGAACATGCCAACCGGGCCATCGCTGGAAGCGCCGTCGTCTTCGGCTTCATCCCAGATGATGAACAAAGCGCCGCCCTCTTTGTATTCCGCTGACTCGAGAATGAGGGGCACATTTTGCTTAAGCCAAGTATCCGATCGTTGCGTATTATCTGTACTTTCACTAGGATCACAAGGAGCAACACCCTCGTGCCCGTCATGACACAAGTTTGGAGTAATGAAGTTGTATCGCGCCGAGGTATGGTTGGCCAGATCAATCGCCAGCTCGTCATACGGTCTGACGTGCGCGATACAATTGGGTGATGATGGATTGCCGTTAATGCCGTCAGTGACATCCGCGAAGTAGACAAAGGCCAAATGGTTCACGTCGATTTCGCTGAAGTCATGCGGGCAGTCGGTGAAAGCGGGGTTGCCAAAGTCGGGCTCAGCGTACGCCTTCCAAGTAATGCCCTTAGCCACCAACTGTGTGACCAGATGCTGGGTCGAGGTTAAGTTGGCACTGTCAGTGGGGTCCGTAGGGTCGAAGGGTTCAATGTCCGACAAGATACCGAAATTTGTACCAGCTTCGAGCCATAGGTAATTAGGCAGGCTGGGATGGTTCCCCGGAGGATTGAAATACTGCTCCGCGTGCGCCGATGTATTTAGCAGGGTCCCGTTGATGTACGGGGCTAATGGGTTGCCTTTGATGTCCGGGGCGCCGAATGCAGCACCGGCGTTGTTCCCCGTCCAGTTGTGATTCTCCATAAGGATCACCCAGACAGTCTTTACCTTCTTCATTTGTGCATTCATAACCGCTGGCATCACGACAAGCAACAGCAGCATAGTTATGTTAAACGTGAAAATCTTCCGCGAATGTTTCACAGTACCCTCCATAAGTTTTGTCTTAACTAGAACCGGGACCACCAGATAACCTCCGCCTCATATTCCCTATGTACCCGGCCGAAGATCGATCAGGTTATGGTTCAATACCTTGGCGTTCCTGTCAAGCGATTTTCGCCCGCCTGTTGAGGTTTTGTCCAATTGAATGGACGCTATTTAATGATCCCAAAGTTAGTCCGGACCGCCATCCACAAATAGTCGGGAGACCTTGATGGTTGCCCGGTGGGTCGAGGTATCCCGGCGTGCGAGACCGTGGGTTGGAGCGGGGTGTTGGTGTACGGAACAGCACGATTTCCTGCGCCATTCAGACCTGATGACATCGCCAGTCCAGCTAATGGTTCTACATCGAGATGACAGAGCTTGGCTCAGACCGCAATCCAGTACCGCGGTCAAAAGCCATCACTGCGATCCTACCTTCACTTTTCACTTTCCGGACCTATACATTACATGCTCGGCGCGATCGTACCTGGCCTGATCGGAGTTTACTGCCGCGGAAGACCGTAAGGAGAAGGTACGGGATGGGCCTTCAGATCTTTGAACCTGGCTAGAACTTGTTCCGCTGCCAGATTCTTGTCGGATTTCCTGTAATAACGAGCCAGGAGGTAATATGCATCGGGATATCCGGGGTCCAGGCGCACGGCCTCAATCAGCATCTTCTCAACCTCGGGAAGAGGCCCTTTGTGAAAAAGCGCGCGGGCGTACTCGTAATAGGCCTTGGGGCAAGTCGGATCATTGTGAATGGCCTGGGAGAGCCAGTCGATAGCCGCATCCAGCTCTCCTGCATCGGCCAACTGTCTCCCCAAATCAGCGAAGGGCCAGGCGTAACGGATCTGTTTACTATTGATGATCCTGATAGCGGCGAGAAATTCCGCTTGGGCCCGACCCGTGTCATTCGTCATCTGATAGACCAGCCCGGTATAGTAGTGCGCTTTGTAATAGTCGGGCTGGATCTCAAGGACTTCCTGGAAAGCACTAAGAGACTGTTGATACTGCTTGGTCTCGTAGAGATAGCGAGCAAGAATATACTGGGCTTCGGCATCGCGCGGATTCCTCTCCAAGACGGCGCGGATGTGGCCTTCGAACTGCTCCGTTCGCTGAAGCAAATACTCCGCCAGAGCGAGCACCTTGTAAATCTCAGGCCGGTTATCGCCGCGCTTGATACACCGACTGGCGAATTCGTTCGCGGCTGTGGGATCACCTCGCCGCAGTGCTACCTGAGCCAACAGATAGATCGGTTCGGTCTCCACCGGAAACTGATTACTGAGGATCCGGGCTTGGCTTTCTGCATCCGCCCACCGTGCCATTTTGATCAACACATCAACGAGCGCCAGCCGTGCCTGTTTGTTGGCTGCTTCCCGAGATAATACCCGCTCCAAGCTAGCGCGCGCGCTTTCGAGGTCCCCCTGCTCGAGGGCGGCTTGGGCGCTCGCCATCAATTGAACGACCGAGGGCTCTCGGCCCAGCGCTTGTACCGGAACCGGCAAAAGCTCTGTCCCGGCCTCCGTGCAGACAGGACCCGTCAGGAGGATCAGCAGCCGAATTGTTGTGGTGCGGCGCAAAGTTCCGTTACCTCAGAAGCGGATGCGGCCGGAGAACTGGAACTTGCGCTGGCCGTACACGTTGAGAACTTTCCCGAATTGCGGACTGCTGAGATCGGTGACGGGATCGCCTCGGGTGGTGCGATTGAAAATATTTTCCGCGTCAGCACGCAACTCGAAAGTAAAGTTCTCGCGGATCGGGAATACCTTGAGCAAGCCTGCCAATTCGCTTGGCTGCCAGGGCCCGTAGATAGCCAGCACCCGGGGTGCGTTCCCAAGCCGTAGCGGAACGCCGCCAGGAGAGGAGGGCACGCTGGTGAACGCCTGCGGGTTGATCCATGTCGTGCCGTTCGCCAGGTCGTAGCCGCCGGACTTCTGGTAGACCGGAACACCGATTACGCGATCGGGACGAATGGCATCGGTGAAGATGACGCTGGGATCAAAATTGCCGTCGACAAACTGGAGCGGATCTCCAGAGCGGTAACGCTGGATTGCGGTCAGCGTCCAGCCGCCAACGATCTTGTCCAGAACTCCGCCGCGATTGAGGAAATGGCGACCCTTTCCGACCGGAAGCTCCCAGATGGAGGTGATCTTCAAATCGTGGGGGTAGCTGAAGGTGGTGATGGATTTCTCGATCTTTCGATTATTGAAGTCCTCGTAGTTGTAGTTATACCCGGCGCCGTCACCCACATTGCTCAGCATCTTGTTGAACGTGTATGCCACGATGAATCCCAGCCCCCCTTTTGTGGGCCGCTTGCGCAACTGAATCTGCAATGCGTTGTAAGAAGAGCTGCCGACGTTGTAGCCGGTTAGTGCAATCCCGGTGTACTGGGGGTAGGGGCGTAGAGCCTGGTTAACTGTGCCTTGAAAATCCGGATACGGCCTGGGAATTTCAGGATGATTGTTAATATCATCCCGGAGCGTATCGCCTAAACTCAAGTAGCTCGCGGGCGTCATATTAAAGAGACAGGGCAAATGGCAGTTGCCTGCAGGCGATCCGCTTGGCAATCGGGTTCCATGGACTCCGACATAATCCACCTGGATCATCGTCTGGTTCCACAATTCGCGTTGAATGCCAAAATTCCAGTGCTGTAAGTAGCCCTGGCGAATGCTGTTGGGAAGTGTGTAACTAATGCCACTGCCGTTCACCTGAGTTGGATCTTTGTTGGGTAGTTGAACACTTGGCGCTGCCGGCATCCCGTTGTCCCAGTAAAGTACCGGGTCGTATCCATTGCTGACGCTGGTGCGATTCAGATCCAGAAAAGACTGCAAGCCGTAAGACTCAGCGTATCCGTAGCCGTTCGCTATGGGCGGATTGTACGTGATGGCGTAGCTCGTGCGGACGACCGTCTTAGGGGTCACTAGGTACGCAATTCCGAGGTTGGGCGCAAACTCTTTGTAATAGGTGCCCTGGAATGAGTGGCGGTGTTTGTCGGCCAGGAAAACCAGTGCCCCGTGGAAACTATCCGCGCCCGGATTCGGCTCGTTGGGATCGAATCCAGCGGTGTAATTGTGTGCCTCGTAGCGTGGCCTGGGAATCTCCCATCGCAGCCCGGTCGTTATGGTCAGCTTCCGGGTGAGTTTGATTTCATCTTGAAAAAACAGACTGGGATAGTTATTCAGGAACTCCGCACTCTTTTGAGCGACAGTCAGGTTCGCCGTGTGGACTGCGCCCAGCAGGAAGCTCGCAAACTGATTCCCGGTATCACCGAAGTTCGGCAACTGGGTCGATACCTGATCAAAATTGAAAGATCCGGACTGGTTCGAGAGGGGCCCGGATCCGTAGCGGTAGTGGTGGAATTCAAAGCCCATCTGGTATGAGTGCTTGCCGCGGATCATGGTGAAGTCATCTTTCACGATCCAACTGCCGCTCGTAGGGCCGCCATAACTTCCATCGCCGAAAGGCTGCAAAGGAATCCCATTGGTGCCGTTGAAGTTGATGTAAGGGAAATGGGCCTTGGGATCGACGCCCGCTAATCCAATCTTCTGCGGCCATCCCTGTCCGTCGGAAATTGGGATCTGCGGGGTGGCGATGCTATTCCACCCGAAACCGACGTGATTCAGGGTTGTCGGAGTAATCGTCCAGTCTTCTGACCAACGCACCAGTCGTTCCGTGTCTACCTCGGTATGGTCCCGGTTCAAGGGGCTATTGAGATCCTTGAAGAACCCGCCGGCGTACGCGATATCGTACGGCCGTTTGCCCCACAGATAGTAACCGCTCATTCGGTGTTTCTCGTTGAACTGGTGGTCTACCTTGCCGGAATACTGATTCATGTGGGAACGGCCGTTACCACTGATCAAGATATAGTTATTGATCACATCCGGAAGAATTGGATTAGGAATTAAGGGCAGAATGTTCTTGCTCACCGCGCTGAAGCGCGATGGGTCGATCACATTCAGTTTTCCGCCAAATGTAAACGGGTCTCGGACCAATTGCCCATTAACGGTGCGCGTGGTGGTGGGGTCGAACAGTTCACCGGAGTAAACAGGCCGGCCGAGTGCGTCGGTTCCCTCCTGCGGGCCTAGCTGGTCTGAGAAGTTGCCTGTCCTCCAGGGTAGTTCGGGCAGCGTTGTGTAGTTACCGGGGCTGAAGTCTCGGGTCTGGGTTCCTTCGTACGTGGCGAAGAAAAAGGTCTTGTTCTTGCGGATCGGGCCGGATACTGCGCCCCCGAAGTTATTCTGGTTGTACCTGCCCTTCCCGTAACCAAATGCGTTACCCGTGGCGCCGTTCGATTTGAACAAGCCGTTCCCATTGAACTCGTAAGCCGTGCCGTGAAATGTGTTGCCGCCCGATTTCACCGAAAAGTTGAGAACAGCACTGCCCGCGCCCGCGTAATATGCCATCCACCAGCACTTCGAAGCCGAACGTCTGACCGCCATTGATGGCGCCGGTGAATGTGCCTCCCGTCGTGCCCGGCAGGCTGTTAAACACGAACGATGATGGCTGCCGCTGGTCCGTATCGATAATCACCGGCCAGGTCTCGAACTCTTTGGGAGAGACATCCGTGTTGATCTCCGCCCGGGTCTGCAACTGCTCTGCTTGTGCGCCGACGGTAACGGACTGACTCGCTGCACCAATCTCCAGCGGGATGTCGACATTGATTGTGCCGCTTACCGTCACGCGCACGTTGTCGATCAAGGCCTGCTTGAATCCCTCCTTGGCGCAAGCGACGTTGTACGTTCCAGGTGGCACGTTTGCAACGCGGTACGTGCCGGCGCCCGTGCTGGTGGTAGAGGACCGGACATTGGTATCCAAATTAGTCACGGTGATTTCGGCGCCGGGTACGGCCGCGCCGGATGCATCGGTCACCGTCCCTGTGATGGCGCCACGTTCGGCCTGTGCCCACAGCGCGGAACCAGTCATGACAACGGCCAGTAACAGCCGGATACATTGGCGGTTCACAGATAGCTGGGACATTCGTTCCCCCTCGAGGCGGTTTGGACCCTTTAGATTAGCGATCATGCTAGGGCAGCCGAGGCGCATTGTCAATCAAATTCGAGCACGGGCTCGACAATTTGTCTAATAGGCTGAACACCCAGTCTGCTTGAGGCTGGGATGATCCTGCGGTTGAGGCGCGAAATGAGAGCGGAGGGAGGCGCTCTTGTCTCCACGAGACCGGAATGGAGCTCAACAATCTTCAGGCTGCACGCCGTTCGTAACGGAGGTGAAGTCTGCCGACCTGAGGAACGCAATCACCGGCCCCAAGTCCGGCGGCTGCACGGGCCGCGACTCAGGCGCTCTCTTCAAATCCTACCAATTGGTCGAGGCTTCCATACGATCGAGCTCCGTGCGCGCTGCTTGGAATTGTGGATCGGCTTTGAGGGCTGCCTGGAGCTCTTTGATGGCTTCGTCCTTTTTTTCCTGCTTCTTTGAAACCAGCGCGAGGTTGTAATGTGCCCAGGCGAATTCCGGCTGCAGGCGGATGGCCTCTTCGAGTTCGCGGCGCGCCTGTTCGAGCTGGCCGCGCTGAAGGTAGATGCTTCCCAACGTATTGTGCGCCTCCGCCGAGCCAGGATCGGTGTGGAGTGCAGAAAGCAATTGCTGCTGAGCGTCGCCCCAATCCTGAGCCATGGTGAAGAGGACGCCCAGATTGTAGTGCGCCGTATAGTTGGCGGGATCAACAGACAAGAGGTGTTGCAATCGCGCGCGCGCCTGTGCGTAGTCTTTCTTCTGAAGATAGATATCAGCCATCAGTTCTTCGGCGCGCGTGTACCAAGGCTCAAGGGCCAAGGCCGCCTGCAGTTCTTTGGTGGCTTCATCGGGCTGGCGCAGCCTGAAGTAACACAGACCTAAATCGAAGTGCGCCTGAGCGTTCCGCGGAGCCCGATCGACCGCACGCCGGAACTCTTGAGCAGCCTCGGCATAGTGTCCCAACTGCTGCTGGTTCAGGCCCAGACTGATCCGGATATCGGCGACGTCAGGCAGCTTCTCGCCAAGTTTCTGCAACAACCTGCTTGATTCCGGCAACCGTCCCGCGGAGGCGAGCGCGAGTGCGTGGCCATAGGACTCAAAATCGCCAATGCGATCTTTGGGATTGATATGGGATTCCACCCGACTGGACGGTGTGGACCCACTCAAGTAACCGAGTGAGCGGAGGGCGTTGACGCTATCTGGAGTGGGTGGCCTCACCTTGGCGGCGGACGCGCCCGCCAGCAGTGGCCTCATTCGTTTTCGCAGGTCGCCTGCCATTGCCTGCTGCGCCGTGTAGAGATTCTGCGATTCGCGAGGGTCGCTCGAAAGATCGTACAGCTCGGGATTTGGAGCATCAATGTACTTGTAACGGCCCAGTCGCAGAGTTCGCAATGCTGCGCACCCAAAGTGATTGCGCGCATAGTGGCTCTCCGAATAGATCTCCTCCACGTTCTTCCTGGTAATGAGGCTCTGGCCCTTCATCTCTCTCGATCGGGACAGCCCGAGCGCATCCAGAATCGTCGGAGTGACGTCGAGCAGACTGGCGGGCTCCGCGATGCGGTCCTGCAACACCCGTTTGGACCCTGCCGGCCAGTGAAAGATAAGAGGCACATGAAGAGTGCTCTCATAAACGAAATAGCCGTGTGTGCTCTCGCCGTGTTCATTGAGGCCCTCACCGTGATCGGAGGTGAACACGATCAGCGATTTGTTCAGCAGGCTACGGTGTTCGAGGAACGCCAGAAAATCTCCGAGCACCCGATCGACGTAAGCCAGTTCCGCCTCATAACCCGGCTCACCGCGGCGCAGGCGCGGGTCCGGAGGGAGATCGTAGGGTGTGTGCAGATCGTAGAGGTGGAGGAACAGGAAGAACGGGGAGTTTGCATTCTGATCGATCCAGCGGATGGCCGCAGCCGCTACCTGAGCGCCCGGTCGCTTGAAATCTCCTACGTCCGCGACAGTCTTGTTATGAAGATCAAATGGGCTGTCGTAAACATCGAAATCGCGGCTCAATCCGAAACGCCGGTCCAGAACGAAACTCCCCACGAACGCTGCGGTACGGTAACCGGCGTTCTTCAAAACGGTCGCAAGCGTTGTCCCGGCGACAAACGGCACCCCGTTGTCCTCGACTCCATTTGCAAAAGGGTACGTGGAAGTGAACAGGGCAACGTGAGAGGGCAAAGTCAAGGGGACGAGCGAACTCACCTGGGAAAACAGCGTGCCCTCTCTTGCGATCGAGTCGATGTTCGGTGTTATTTTTCGGACGGCCTGATAGCAACCGAGGTGGTCGGCACGTAACGTGTCCACTGAGATGAGAATGACGGGCGTGGACGGCTGTGCGTAGCCAGTGGCGCATGCCAGCATTGCAGCGGACAGGTACCCGATGCGAGACAAGATATTACTTTGTAGCACGAACGCCGGTAGGCGGCGCATGCAATATCACTTGAGTTCCAGCTTCCAACTATGGGTTCCTGTGCCCGCTGGAAGATGGATCAGTGCAGACCTCGACAACGGCGAAGTGTTGATAGGGCCAGCCATCCGGCCATCCACAATCATGTTCGCAGTGGTTGACTGCCTGATCTTGTCTACTAGCGGATCGGCCAGGAGCAGCTTCCACGACGAAGAGTGATTCCTGAAGTAGGCGCAATAAGGTTCTTCATACTGAAAGCCGAATGCGATGCCTTCGCTAGCAGAGGAGACCTGAGCGTGCAGAATCCCGACGTAGTGGTTCATGCTAAGGGTCGTTGTATCGTTCGGTAAAGCATTGAACGTCCGCTCGACAAAATCATGCCGCAACGAAATGTCGCGATCGTGGAAGAGAAGCACAAAAGGGCCGTCCGGATGCTGCGGCCACGTCTCGGGATGCAACTCGCGATCGTATTGGTGACCCGAAGCCGGCGAAATGCCTCTCATGTCCAGCGCCAAGTCGCGATCCAGATAATAATAGTCCTCGTTGATGTCGAAAAGCCCAAAACCGGCTTGGGCCGCCACACGGGCACTGTGATTCTGGTAGGACTTCGACCAGCCGCCACCACCGATGATGACTGAGAGTGGGCGCGCGTCGAAATCCTGTCGCAAGTAATCCAACGACCGCTTTAGGTGGAACAACTGGGCAATTGCCGGGGCTTCGAGCCCGCGCCGCGTGTCTTCAAACTCTTCGTACCAGCCACCCACGGACGCCTCGCCATCCAGATCCGCGGTCCACCACGGGCCTGGTGGAGAATCCAGGTCGGGCTGCATATGCGTCCAGCCGTGGCTCTGAATTTCGAGCACTCCTGCTTCTACCGCTGCTTTCAGACCGCGCTGCGTCGATCCGTAGTCTTGCTCGACGCCGTAGTCGTCTGTGAATTTCTGGCTCCATGGAGAGAGGACGCGACGGGTCTTGCGATCGACAAAACCCGTGACCACGTTGGCGGACACAACCGCATGATGGCGGGACAAAACTGGTATGACTTGGCTGCGCATCAATTCCTCGGTAACTGTCTGATAGCGCCAATAAGAAAGGAAGGATTTGTCAGCGGCTCCCCAGTCGTCGATCATCATGAGCACGCGTCGCGAGTAATCTACATCCGGCAAAACCAGATATCGCAAGCCCCATAAGAGAGAACGCTGGAAGATATTTCTCCAGTACAGCGAATTGTTTAAGGACCGCAAATCGGGCAGGCCTATCCAAACCGCGGCTGTATCCAGGATGAAATGTACCGGCCCACGAAGAACCGGATCTGGGGCGCGATAGTCCGCCTTGTAATGGAGGCCTAGAACCCGCTCCAGCGCGGGGTCGGTAAAGCGCGAAGCGGCGACGATGATGCTGGTACCTTGCTGCACCGCCTCGGTGAGCGGCGCCAGACTCTTCGCGCCGTAGGACGGCAGATCGGCAAGCCAGAGGACTGCGCCGTAGCGCACTGCGCCAGAACGCTCGAACAGGAACGACGCTCCGAGGTTCTGCTGATCCAGCCGGAAAATATCGAAGGGAACAGACCAGGCTTTAAGCAGCGCAGCTACTGGCTGGAAAACGTCTTTCTCACTGATCACATGGCTGGCAGGATCACCCCAGTCCGCGACAACCACGAGCACACGATAAGGCTTCAGAAGGGACAATTTCGGAGGTGTCTGGCCTTGAATCGCGCAGAGGACTAACAATGCGACAGCGAGTAAACGGCCGATGTGCAACCGCATGAGTCAAGCAGTCAGGAAAATCTTGCGCTTGTGCATCCAATAGAGCACCAGCCACTCGACAGTTAGAACGGCAATGGCGTGAAAAAGGGGCGTGAATGAGCCCAGCGTTCCAGCGAGCGGCTGCGTAAAGATTGCTACCGTCTTGCTCCAGGGGATAATGCTCTCCGACATGTAAATCGCCACCGCATTCATGCCGATCACCAAGAACGGGAAAGCCAGTTTTCGATAGCCACGGATGTCAATCAGCCAGTAGAAAACGAGAAACATCAGGCAGGCAAAGCCGGCCGAAGCCAGCCCATAGGAGGTGGTCCAGATCTTCATCACGATCGGGATCACAGGGTTCAAGCACCAACCGATCGCGACGCCCGACAACCCGACCAAGCTAATAATTTTCATTTTGCTTGCTGCGCTGCGGTTCGTCATAAGAAGCTCGCCCAGCAGCATGCCGAGGATCGTGGTTGAGATGGTCGGAAGCGTGCAGATGACTGTGCCCCAGTGCTCGGGCAGCACGCGGCCCAGGGTGACCAGATCGGTCCACAGAACTAAGTTTGCGTTTCTATCGTAACTGCCGGCAGGAACGCCGGGGGCCGGGACGAAGGCGAGCAAGAGCGCGTAGAAGACGAGGATCCCGGCGCCGGCTGATGCCTGAAATTTCCAAGATTTTCGTACCAATAGAAATGCCGCGAGATAAGCCACGGCGATCGGTTGAAGCGCGCTGCTCAGTTCAACCATATAAGGATGATTGAAGTGAATGGACTCGCGCAGCGAGCCTAGCAGGAACAGCACGGCAAACCGGCGCAACACCCGCATGAAGATCTGATGATGAGTCTGGGTGAGCGACCGCTTGGCATAGGAAAACGGCAGCGACATGCCCGTCATCAGCATGAATGACGGCCAGATCAGATCGTAGAATCGCAGGCCTTGCCAATCTGTGTGGTTGAGCTCGTAAACCACCCCGTTGATCAGAGGATTTGGGTTGAGCGCCTGCAGTCCGCCAAC
>WNFD01016964.1_pt1 | contig 11956 bp, 8 predicted proteins | sample 5400491 | NCBI WGS metagenome assembly WNFD01 (sample SAMN13153343, study PRJNA577476) | soil metagenome | isolation source: 120 cm saprolite under Douglas fir tree site 2 hole 2 replicate 2 | place: USA:California | collected 2015-04-18 | reverse complement strand
CAGCGTTCCCTGCGGTTTCGGCCCGGAAAACCTGCCGATCGGTATTCAGTTCCTGGCCGCCCCCCAGGAAGACGCAAAAGTAGTGCAGGCCGCGAGCGTATTCCAGGCCCAAACCGACTGGCACAAACGCCACCCTCAGCTTTAGAACCAAAACCAAAACCTGAAACACGGAGGGAACGGAGGAATCAATCTGAGGAAAAATCTGAGGAATAAGGGGGTATATCGCGGGCCCCGGCAGCAATCTCTAAGAAGTAAGAAAAATGCCCGATCAACGTAACAACCCCTGACTTCCTCAGACTTTTCCTCAGATTTATTCCTCCGTTCCCTCCGTGTTTCAGGTTTTAAGGTTTTGACTTTCGTTCGCAGCACGACGGTGCTTATGCCATACTTAATACAGCTACAAAAGAGTGGGGAAGTACCGCGGCATTGGCCACCGATACAAAATTCTGGGATCCCGAACGTCTGAAGCGGTCGATTCTGCGGCATGTCCGCTACGAACTGGCGCGCGCGGGTGAAGCCCCGACGCCCGCCGATCTGCTCCGGCCTCTTTCTCTGGCCATCCGCGATTGTCTGATCGATAAGACCCTCGCCACCGAAGGACGCTACATCGAACAAGACGTCAAGCGTCTTTACTACCTCTCCCTCGAATTCCTCATGGGACGCTGGCTCAGCGACAACCTCTGCAATCTGCGTCTCGAAGACCAGTGCCGGCAGATTCTGCGCGATGAGTACCGGCTCACGCTCGACGAAGTCCTCGAAACCGAGCCTGATGCCGGCCTCGGCAACGGCGGCCTCGGACGCCTCGCCGCCTGCTTCCTCGAATCCCTGGCCACCCTCGGCATGCCCGGCTTCGGCTACGGCATCGACTACGAATACGGCATGTTCCGCCAGGAGATTGCCTCCGGCTACCAGCGCGAGAAACCCGACCGCTGGAAGGCCGAAGGCACGCCCTTTTATCTGGAACGCCCCCACGAGCGCTGCGTGATTCCCCTTTACGGACGCGTGGAGCGCGTGGAAGACTCCTTCGGGGGCGTGCGTCATCAGTGGGTCGATTGCAAGGTGGTCATTGGCGTCCCCAACGACATGCCGGTCGCCGGATACGGCGGCGAGACCGTCAACCATCTCCGCCTGTTCTCCGCCCGCGCCTCCGAGGATTTCGACATCGAGATTTTCAATCGAGGAGACTACATCCGGGCGGTCGAGCAGAAGATCGCGTCAGAGAATATCAGCCGCGTGCTGTATCCCTCCGACTCGGTCATGTCGGGCCGCGAGCTGCGGCTCATCCAGGAATATTTTCTGGTCGCCTGCTCGCTGCGCGACATCATGCGCAGCTTCCTCGCGTCGCATACCAGTTTCGACCAGATTCCCGCGAAGGTCGCGGTGCAGATGAACGACACGCATCCCAGCCTGTGCGTCGCCGAACTGATGCGCATGCTGCTCGACGAGCACCGTCTGGAGTGGGACCGCGCCTGGGCCATCACTCAGGCCACCCTCGGCTATACCAATCACACCCTGCTGCCCGAGGCCCTCGAAAAGTGGCCGGTCTCGCTCCTCGAGCGCGTGCTGCCCCGCCACATGGAGATCATCTACGCCATCAATCACCAGCTTCTGCGGACGGTCGAGCGCTCCTTCCCCGGCGACATGGAAAAGCAGCGCCGCATGTCGATCATCGAAGAAGGCCCGGAAAAACACGTGAGCATGGCCCATCTGGCGATCGTGGGGAGCCACGCCGTGAACGGCGTCTCCCGGCTGCATACGAAGCTGCTGAAAGAATCTCTGGTGCCGGAATTCGCCGCCCTCTGGCCGGAGCGCTTCAGCAACAAGACCAACGGAGTCGCCCCCCGCCGCTGGATCCTCAAAGCCAACCCCGGCCTCGCTGCTCTGCTGACCAAAACCGTGGGCGACCGCTGGATCACCGACCTGAGCCACGCCGCCGAGATCGAAAAATTCGCCGGGGACGCGGCCTTCCAGCCGTCCTGCACTCCACCGGCATCAGCATCGATCCGGATTCCATGTTCGACGTGCAGGTCAAGCGCATCCACGAATACAAGCGGCAACTCTTAAACGTCATGCGCGTGATTCACGAGTATCTTTCGATTCTCGAACACCCCGAAGACCAGCGCGTCCCCCGGACATACATCTTCGCGGGCAAGTCCGCCCCCGGCTACTGGGCGGCCAAGCAGATCATCAAGCTGATTCACAACGTGGCGGCGGTGGTCAACAACGACCCGGCAGCCCGCGAGCGGATGAAAGTCGTCTTTGTCCCCGACTACCGCGTCTCCCTGGCCGAAACCATCATTCCCGCCGCCGATCTGAGCCAGCAGATCTCCACCGCCGGCATGGAGGCCTCCGGCACCGGCAACATGAAGCTCGCCATGAACGGCGCGCTCACCCTCGGCACCCTCGACGGCGCGAATATCGAGATCATGGACGCCGTGGGCAAACCCAACATCTACACCTTCGGCCTCAGCCCCGACGAAGTCCGCTGGTACCGCGAGCAGGGGACGTACGACCCGCGCCGTCTGTACGAAGAAGACCCCATTCTGCGCCGCGTCCTCGACAGCATCATCGCCGACCGCTTCAGCCCCGACGAGCACAGCCTCTTCCGCTGGATCGTCGACGAACTCCTCGACCGCGGCGACCGCTACTTCGTCATGGCCGATCTGCCCGCCTACATCGAAGCCAGCCGCCGCGCCGAAGCCGATTACGCCGACCCGGCCGTCTGGGCGCCAAAGGCGATTTTGAACGTGGCCAGGGTAGGGTATTTCTCCAGCGACCGCACGGTGACCGAATATGCCAACGAAATCTGGGGGATCAGATCGGCGCTGGATGCCCGTGATGTCCCGATGTCCCGATTTTCCGATGTCCCGATCAGCGATCCCGCTCGTCCTGTGTTAGACTGAATAAGCCTCACCAAGACCCGTCATCCCGACCCGGGCGCGTAGCTCAACTGGCAGAGCAACTGACTCTTAATCAGTAGGTTGAAGGTTCGATTCCTTCCGCGCTCACCAACTCCTTGTATTTGTGGGCATTCCTCATCAGCCCTACTGAATTCGCTACGAGTTGGAACGTTGTGACATTGCAGCGGAAAATGTCTGTCGCAACCCGTCATCAGTCTTGTCGTGGAATTGATGGCTTGTTACACTGAAATCCCTTTGGAATTGTATTTTAGGTCTTGGGGAAGAAAGCATCTCAGCCATTGGTTGGCCGAACCGTAGACGGATGCCGATTTACTGCAAGGAGGCCGTTCCCTCGCTTCCCACCTCGGCGGATTCAGCCGGTTTTTTTTTGGTTGAACCATTTCTTCAAGACGACTACCATAACAGACCTCTTCTCGATAAAATTCCGATGAACGAATTAGATCTGGATATGGCCGTTGGAGAAATTTGCCAAGCCTGTGATGGTAAGACGGGTAAACAGTCCCCTTTTTTCTTAATCGTAGGGGCTGGCATCTCAGCTCCCACTCTTCCCTTGGCCGTCGAAATAGAAGCAGAATGCAAAACTGTCGCCCTTAAGTACAAAAGGGTCTTAGGGCCACCGGGACGAAATCCTATCGACACATATTCCCATTGGTTTAGCTCGGCATTCGCCCACGCCGAACAAAGACAACAATATTTACGTCTAAAGATGCTAGACAAACCAATTTCGCCTGCGGTCTTTCGATTAGCTCACTTACTTCTGCACGGTGCGATTGGAAATTTGGTGATTACACCTAACTTTGACGACTTTCTCTCTCGTGCTCTCCATCTTTTCGGAATATACCCAATTGTATGTGACCATCCGAATACCATCGGCAGAATTTCGCTCGATTCTGATGATGTCCAGATCGTGCATGTGCATGGGACTTACTGGTACTACGACTGTTGCAATTTACGAGAGGAAATCGAAAAACGCGAAAATTTCAGGGTCGGTCCCCATTCGATCCCAAGTTTTCTTGATTCGTTACTTTGGAGTCGTTCCGCAATCGTGGTCGGTTACAGCGGATGGGAAGGCGATGTGATAATGAGTGCACTCAAACGTCGCCTCACGATGAGAATGAGATTCGATCTGTATTGGTTCTGCTATAAACACTCGGACTACGATTTATTGCCAGAATGGATAAAAGAAAGCCCCAATATCCGTTTTGTCTTTCCAAAGCCGGCGCCCGAGCAAGAGAGGCCCCTGACGGACTCGATTAAGATCTCAGCCAATATCCCGGAAGAGCTGCCTTTGGAGAGCGACAAAAGAGTTTCGCAAACACTTCCAGCGCAAAAAATATTCGATGATCTGGTTCGCACCTTCAAGCTCGCACCACCATTATTTACAAGTAAACCCTTGCAGTTCTTCGCTGAACAACTTAAAAAATCCATTTTTTTAGATGCTTCTGGACAGGATGAGCCGGATATCTTCAGCCTTGAAAATGTCGTTGAACGTGTACAAAGAGCAGCCGAATGGGAAGAAGATGAAGCAAAGAGAGCCTCCTTTGTTGATATGCAAATAGAACAGATTCGTAACGCTATCCGGCAATCTGCATACAAAGAGGCCCTAGTCGCAATCGGGGCTATAAAACTGTCGACAGTTTCTATCAAACAAAAAAAGAACCTGTTCCAGCTAGCATTCTCCGCTTCAAGCGGCCTCGGAGATAACAGTACAGATGAACTGGATGGGTATCTGCTTGTGTGCGCAATTGCACAACAGCTAGCAGCGAAGGACGTTTTGAGCCGTACGGCGTTCCCCGCATGGGCGAGGGCTTTGATTAATAAAGGGGTTCTCCAGGGACGGTTGAGGAGTCAGGTAGAGGCACTCGCCACGTACGACGAAGCGATACGGCTGTTTGGCGATTCCACTGAGGGCGAGTTGCGAGAAGCGACCAGTAAGGCATTATTCAATAAGGGTGTTTGCTTACGAGCTCTCCATCGAGATGACGAGGCCTTAGCCGCTTACAATGATCTGATACGCCGATTCAGCGATTCTGCTGAGATCGCTCTGCGCGAACAAGTGGCAATGGGATTAATGAACATGGGTATCTTCTTAGGATTTCTCCAGCGCAGCGAGGAAGCACTAGCCGCTTACGATGAAATAATACGGCGGTTCCACGATTCTGCAGAGGACTCGCTCCGCATGCAGGTCGGCAAAGCGCTGTTCAACAAAGCGATTCGCCTAAGTGCGATGAAACGCAGTGACGAAGAATTAGCCACTTATGACGAATTGATCCGCCAGTTTGGAGATTCAAGCGACACATTTCTTCGTGAGCTCGTGGGCAGAGCGCTCTTTAATAAGGGGCTTCGGCTAGGCACGCTGAAGCGTGGAGAAGAAGCTCTGGCGGCCTTGGAGGCGATGATTGAGCGTTGTGGCGAGTCAACCGATGATGCTTTATGTGAGCAAATGGCCAGGGCTTTATTCACTAAGGGGCTTCGACTTAGTGTACTTGAGCGCAATGAAGAAGCACTGACCACCTACGACGATCTGATGAGGCGGTTTGGCGACTCTACGCAAGTTGAAATACATAGGCAGGTCAGTCGCGCTCTGATTGCTAAAGGAATCCTTCTGGGCAAGATGGATCGCACCGACGAAGAGCTGGGTATATATGATGATTTAATGCGGCGGTTTGGTGATTCCACCGATGCAGACGTCCGCAAGCAAGTCGCTAGGGCACTGTTCAACAGGGGCTTTCGCCTAGGCGTTCTGCAGCGCAGCGACGAAGCGCTCGCAACCTACGATGACTTGATGTGGCGGTTTGGCGATTCCCCTGAGGCTGACTTGCGCGAGCAAGTCGCCAAGGCGCTATTTAATAAAGGCAGCAATCTAGCGAGATTGCAACGCACCGACGAACAGCTGGCAGTTTACGATGATTTAGTACGGCGGTTTGGTGACTCCACCGAGGCAACTGTACGCGAGCGCGTTGCTAGGTCGCTGCTCAATAAAGGCATTTGCCTGTATACCCTTCAGCGCACCGAAGAGGCGCTAGCGGCCTACGATGACTTGATAAGTCGATTCGAAGATTCCTTTGAGCTCGATTTGTGCGAGTATGTGGCCAAGGCAATGCTAAATAGAGGCGCTTGCTTGTCCTCATTGAAACGTATCGAAGAGGAGATCGCTGCCTACACCGGCCTGCTAGAAAGATTTGGTAGTTCAACTCAACATAGTGTGAGCATAGTAGTCGCAAAGGCGATTATCAACAAAGGCGAATGCCGGGGCGCGCTGGGTCATAGCGACGAAGAGTTGGCTGCTTTTGATGATGTGGTACGGAAATTTGGAGACTCGGGTGACTCTGAGTTGCGCGTGGAAGTGGCGAGGGCGCTCAGCGGCAAAGGCGTTCGCTTGCGCGCTCTGCAACGTAGCGAAGAAGAACTGGCGGCCTATGATGAGTTGATAGGCCGATTTGAGGACGCCACTGAGAACGTTTTGCGTGAATGTGTAGCGAGGGTATTCTTCGACAAGGGCAGCAGTTTGAGCGCACTGCGACGTTTCGAGGAAGCGGTGGGCGCCTTCGATAAAGTCGTACTGTGTTTTGTGAAAAAGAATGAAGCACAGCTTGAGAAGCTTGCGGCTGAGGCCCTGCTGCAAAAAGGTATTACTCTTGAGGCTCTGGGTCGAAGCGATCAAGTCGCCTCGATAGTCGGCGATTTCAATAGGCTGTTTGAGCGAGATCGGGACCCAGAGATCGAGCAGTGGAGGAAGAAAATTGAGGAGCTTAGGGATCAGCCTTCAGCTCATGGGTGCGCGAAACCTGGGACACTTGGGGACATCCATGACAAAGTAAAAATCAAGGGAAAACGGAGCCCCCCCCCGCACTTAGCTGGGTTCACTCCTGAAGCGCTGATGCCGATGTGACTTTAACGTCGAACTGAGATCGCGTGCTTCGTTGGACCAAAGCAGCAGCTTGGCCAGACATCCATTTGCGGGAACAGTGCGTGAGCACCGTCCACGAAGATTGAGTTAGGGTAAACCGGCCGGCCTCGAAACAGACGGTAAGGAGCATCGGGAGCCTAAACTCCCCTGCACAGTCCCCGAAAAGGCGAGGACCGGCGGGTGAATCGCTGTCAGATCCGACCTTGTATTGTGTGGCCGTAGTTGTAGTCGGGGCTGTGGAGATGTGGGAATCCGGCAGATGTAGGCCGGATTTCCACATCTCCGCAGCTTTGGTCAGCCTGTTTTCTTTAATGTGGCTGCAGCCTGGTCTGCGGCCTCTGATTCGGAGCAACGAGCGGGTATTTTTTGCCCCGATTCGGTCGAAGGGAATTCCTGAGCGTTTCCGTTAAATATTGCTGTAAGAGCAAAACGGAGCGTAACTATGGAAAAGACATTGAAGCCGCTGTTCATTGCTATGATCTTGTTGGCTGCTTATCTGCCGATGAACACGACACTTGCGGCCGCGCAGGCAGGCGGCGTCCAATCGAATCCTGATCGCACAACTGCAAAGGATCCGACAGACAACGAAGGAAATCATCGTCAGACGTTGCGGAGTGGCTCTTGCGACTCAAGGATTCCAAGCCAGCATTTCACGGTTGATGCGAGCGGCACGGTAAGTAACAGCGGGCGGACTTTGGAGGGCCCCCTCTGTATTGATGTCTTCTATAACCCAATTCAAACTTTCGTGTCTTTAGCAGCTGTTACCTCAGTGGTGAATGGCCCAGATCTGTCGAAAACGGTCTTGGGTTCATCTGCTCAGGGCGGGGCTCCTCTCGCTCCCAAGGATGAAAAAAGAAAGCTGCCTAAAACGGTGAGTGATTTGATTCAGCGTGAAAGAAATCTGAAATCCACTCTGTCCGGTATTAAGAGCCAGTACGCTAACACCCTGCAGCAAGAGGCCAAGGCAATTGGCGATATTTCCCTTCTCAGGAGGACAACCCTCCTGCTAAGTGCGTCTCAAACTCCTGATGCAGTGCGTAATGGTTATAAGAATTTAAAGGATGACTTGCTCAGTGCACTCCAGGGAAGTGGAGATTTTTTGCCCACGGATCAACCCGACAGCCAGCAGCGCATATTCCTCGGCCAATTACAACAGTTGTCCGATGAGGTTGCACGTTTGCCTTTGAAATTTTCTAATGGCGTAAGAGTTGATTCCTCCTCAGTTGTCTGCGCGCCCGATGATCAGCACCCCGAAGATCGCGACATAGCCTGGAGCGATTGGGCTGTGAAATGTAAGGATCAAGTGTACGATCTGTTGAAAGCGAACATTGATGGTGATTTGCAGGACGCAAAAAATTATATCTCCGACAGCGACAACGTAACGAAGATCAAAGCCAAGGTTGCAGTGGTTCAATACTGGGATGCCCTTTTCGCACAGATGGGCCTCCGCACGAGCATGACTAGTGGCGATTTGGACAAAGTAGACTTGACCGCAGCATTCCATGCTTATACGGCAGTAAAATGCGGAGTCTTGTTCAATCAAACCGCGAACACAGCAGTGAACATCGTGGCGGCAGATCTGGGACCTACTCTCAGCGGCAGCGACCCTACAATCAAATCGCAGGGTGGATTCGTAACCGTCAGTTGCGGGACTCCTTTTTCCGTGACGGCGGGTGTCGCCTTTAGCACTATTGAGCAGAAACAATTTGCCATCATTAACAGTTCGGGCGGGGCGGGCAATCCGTCAATTAAGCAGTTCGGCACGACCAGCGACTCCAGAATTAACCCGATGCCGATAGGCATGGTGCACGTAAGACTTGCCGATTGGCAGCGGCATAAATATGCCTTCCATGGCACTTTCGGGGTCGCTGGAAACCTGCAAGGCCAGGGCGGGGGTGGTTCCACAGCGGAATTTCTTCCCGGAGTCAGTTTTTCATTTTGGCGAACGATGTATATATCCTTCGGGCCGCACATAGGCACCAAGGCTGAACTTGCAGGAGGCTTTACGGAGAACAGCCCGGTACCCTCCAACATAACAACAATAGATGGCCTGATCAAACGCTCGCGCACCGGTGACATCCGCGATTGGCCGATTTTACAATGATCCGGCTTGCCCAGAGAAACAGTGCGAGGTCGTCAACCGAGTGCTTAAGTTGGGGCAGGATTGCTGCACAGAATGCGATTGCAAAAATGACCCGTTTGACGCCTGCAATCAGCCTCGAAATCTGGGCGTTGCCCTCGGCACCTATCGCCATGGGCGAGATGGTGCTGGTGGCGTGACGGGCTTGCGGTTTTCTGACATTCAATCGGAAATCGATAGCGGGCATCCGATCGCTGTCAGCATCACCTTGGACGATGCCGCTGCTAGCGGACATGCGATCGTCATCTACGGGTACACAGATGACGGGACAGTCAAAGTTGCTGACCCCATGCACGCAGAGACAACGATCACGATATCTTTTGATGATCTACTTGCAGGTACCGGCCCAGAATTGCACGGCAAATGGCAGGCGGCTTTCCGTACAAAAAGACTCAACGAATAGTGGTCACAACGACGCAAGCGTGAAGGGATTGGACTTAGATGCAGCCAAAATCATGGAATGTGATCCCCCGAAGGTTACGTCAAACTCTCGGTGAAGCACTTGACGGTCATTTAAATGCTCACTTAGCAGCCGATCATTTTACGCATCCTCGTAAACTGCCCTCTCGGCAACGGCGAGCAAAGTCAAGCTCTCGTGTAACACCGAAGTATGAAATTGTGGCTGGCCTCCCGATCTACAGCGCTTCTTGCGGTTCGCTAGCCCGGCAAGGGCTCCGCGAGCTACAGGCTGGCGGCTGGCTCTTGCTTGTAAAATCAGTACAGGGAGTTTCCTGCCAAGTGGAAGCGCAAGCGAAAGCGAAGAACAAAGGTTATGTTGTTAGTCGTGTGAGCACCGGCGCGTTGGCGAACCACCTGGAAAACGCTATGGAAAGCGCTGGCATATCCACGACCGGCCGGCGGGGCAGCCGATTGGAGTTTCGTGCTCTCAGGATTCCGGCCATGCACATTTTTGCGGTGTGGATTCATCGACCCTCCGATCCTGAGAGGGATGTTTTGATCCCATTTACGCCAAACTTTGCCGGGCTACGCTCGCTACGATCCTATAAGCGGCAGCAGGCAGAACGTTTACTAAAAAAGCATGCAACTGCGATGATTCTCCGGTGGTACGAACGGCATTACGCCCAGGCCAATTGACCGTGTCAACCAAGAATCTCATCCCGTCAACTAGGACGATTGCTTTTGCGGCTAAAACGCCCAACAGATAGGAGATCGCGCCCATGGACGATCAAGCTAAAATTCCTCAAACCAATCCTCAACCTGCTCAGGTCAATCCGCCGGACCAAACGGTTCCAACTTCAGGGCGAGGAGGAGGGATTACTAGTTGGCTTACCGTCCTTATGCTACTCATCTTCGGGGGCGGCCTTCTGGCAGCAGTCATATTCGAGGCGCCCGTCATCGAACGTCTCAATGACCCTGCGTTCACCCGCGGATTGATAACGTGGGTGATCGTTTTGGCCACTATCGGCATAGCCTTCGTTCTCATCTATCAAGCATTCTTCTCGCTGGAGTCTTCTGATGATCGATTTCGGCGTGGCCGGGAAATCTTCACCGGACTTATGGGAGTACTAGGCACCATTGTGGGGTTCTACTTTGGCTCAGCAGAGAAGCCCGGGACTGGATTGGAAGTCGCGGCGATCCGGTTAGCCGATAAGCAGTTAATCAGTCACATTTCCGGAGGTACGCGCCCATATCGGTACTCGGTCACATCGACTGAAAAAGATTTCACGCAAATCAAGAAAGTGTCAGACGACGGCTGGGTGACGGAGACCTTGCCCCAGGTTCCACAACCTTCCTCAACTCTCACCATCGATGTTGTCGATGGTAAGGATCAGAAGGCATCCCGGAAGATTGACATTCCATCTACGGCAAAAGTTCCCGCACCTGAACCTCAGCCTCAGCCGCCTAAGTGACAGTAGATTATGGAGTTGATCGGAACCCGGGGACGTTCCCCAGGGAAACCCGAGGACAGACGGGAGGGTACCCAACTTTTTGTTGATTCAGGCAGCGATGGCTCAATGATCATCAAAAGTCGGGGGCGTCGCGCGGGCGCCGGCGGAGCGCACGAGACAGAGTGAAAGGAATAACGCATTTCTCTTCGCCTTCATTGCGACTCTCAATACCTATCCCTATTCCGCCATGTCGCCTCAGGCCGGAAAATCCAATAAAACAAATTCATTCCTATTCGCGTCCATACGCGGCTAAATTCGCTTTTTGGCTGCGGTCGCCCGGCGCCATAGCCTAAAACGGCTGGAACGGCGGCGATCCATATCGATGGTGCGACAGCAGATGCAGGATCGGGTACGCATAAGGGGCGCCACAACCACGATCGCCACGACAGTCCAGATTCCGAAGCGGTCCCACACGCCGGCCACAGCCGGCTGCGGCGGGATTGCAAACTCGAACTTCGGCGCTTCCGCCTTCCGGCCGGTAAGCCAGGTCGCGGTCGTGACCGTCACGTAGCAGAGCGCGCTGAGCAGAAGGACGACAGCGCCGGCGGCGGCGATCAGCGACAGGCCGTGCCATTGGCTGTATTCGCCGTTCAGCGAGGCGCTGTAGACCCGGCGCGGAAGGCCGCGCAGGCCGGCGATGTGATAGCTGATGCTGAACAGCGACATTCCGGCAAACCATAAATAAGGCTGCAGGTGCGCCAGGCGCCGGAAGCGCAGTTCGCGTCCTGTGATTCTGGGCAGCATTCAGTAGGTGGAGCCCATGAATGACATGGCGACCGTGGTGCCCAGCGTTACGTGAAAATGTCCCATGATCCAGGCGGTGTTGTGCATCATGGTGTTCATGGCATAAGCTGCGTTGATCGCTCCGCCGAACCCGCCGAAGGTAAAGGCGATCATGGCGAGGCCAACCGAGGCGAAGAACGGGTCCGACCATGGCAGCCTGCGGATCCAGTTGAACAGTCCCTGGGCGCCCTTCATTCCTATTCGCGACGTCGGGTCTCCGAAACCCTGACCCTGACCCTGCCCTTGCTTTTCCCGCGTACCTCTGCGCCCTTTGCGCACTCTCGTTGACGCG
>WNFD01006213.1_pt1 | contig 11956 bp, 5 predicted proteins | sample 5400491 | NCBI WGS metagenome assembly WNFD01 (sample SAMN13153343, study PRJNA577476) | soil metagenome | isolation source: 120 cm saprolite under Douglas fir tree site 2 hole 2 replicate 2 | place: USA:California | collected 2015-04-18 | reverse complement strand
GATTAGTAGTGGATAATTCCCCTTATATCAGTATAACATAAAAAATTATTAAAGCAAGCCTGGAGTGGTAACAGTTTAGCTACAGTTGATATAGTTGGTATCGGGAAAGGAATGTGGTTGTTAGGCATGCATGCGAACCTTACATCCCCACCCGTGGCCGGTACTGCATCGCCTCCGCAACATGATTGGCCATGATCATGTCGCTGCCCGCCAGGTCTGCGATTGTGCGGGCCAGCTTCAAGACACGGTGATAGGCGCGGATCGTTTTGGAATCCTGGACGTTACGTTTGTCAGCCAGGTTTTCGTAGTCAACGTGGGGGACTTCCAGGTGGATGTCAATACGATCTAACAGCGGGCTGCTGATCTTCTTCTGGTAGCGGGCGATGGGTATGGAGGTACAACTGCACTCTTTGACGGGGGCGTTGTAGAAGTGGCGGGGGCACCCGTGCGGGCAGCGGTTGCGACCCCTATCTTAATACGTTCTTTCTCGTGCTCACCAGGCGATCACCATACTATGTTATACTGTGACTACAGCGGAAGAGCTTGGAAAGGAACGTGTGGAAAACAGGCCAATGGGACCATCCGAATACTGCAAGCTGGCCCGGAAAGGAGTAGGGGGTTTGTCACATCCCATTGTTAACACATATGAAGAAGCCTGCCATGTCGTAGAACACCTGGGAATCGTGCCGCTATCGAGCTTCATTCCCGCTCATCCCTCTCTCGTTTCCATCACACAGGACGCCGCGTGGCATACCGGAACGGACACCGATCCCTGGCTCTGGAGGGACCGCTTTGCCGGAGAGGGCGTTGCCGCATACGGAAGATTTCTTGCCGGCAAGCCGCTCCTGATCTCCAGGGAGATGTTTCCGCTCATAAGATGCCTGCTCGCTCCATCCGAGACAGTTGCTGACCGCTATGCAGCAGGTATTTTGGCCAGACCAGCCGCCCGGATTTACGAATGTATCCGGGAGAACGAGGGCATCGACGTCAGGACGCTCAGAATGTTGACGAGTATGCAGCGCACATCTGACAAACGTGCATTCGTCCGTTCGTTGACCGACCTGCAAAGTACAGTCGATATTGTCATCTCGGGTATCTCCGAAAGGCTGAACGAGCACGGCAACAAAAGCGGCTGGAACAGCACGTGCTACATGCTGGCTGACCATTGGATGGAACTGCATGGAATCGCACCTGCGCTATTTACGAGCGAAGAGGCAAAGACGAACCTGTACGCCTGGATCGAGCAGCGATGGAATGAAAGAGCTGTTCGTTATTTGAGAAGGAAGCTTGACACTACCTCTTACGCTTCTGGCAACGTGAACTTGTGAGTCTGCAAGCGCTTGACGAAGGCGGGACGGCGCAGGTGAGGCCGAACCCAGGCGCGGAAACGCTCTTGAAACTGCTGGGTCTCTTTGAATTGCTCGGTGGCTTCACGCAGCTCGACCAATAATCGCACGGCTTCGTCATAGCCTGTGCCTGTACCGCGCATCACTGCCTGTTCGACTTGCTGCCAGTAAGCGTCCTGCTGATCGTGGATTTCTTGCAGATGACGCAGACGGGCCGCTTGCTCTTGCTCGCGCTTCTCGCGTTCCAGTTGGGCTCTAATCGCCTTGCTTTCGACGAGCAACGTGGCATAGGTGACGTGCTCACCCGTTGACGACGCCGCTCTGGTCTTGTCCTGGCCCAGTTCGCGCAACTCCCTGACGAGTAGGCGGCTCAGGCCCGGCTCATTGTGTGCTAACCGCACCAGGTAATCGTTCTGGCGCTCTGATGGCAGCAACTTGACCCAGGCAGCAAAATCATCGCCAGCCGATGGCGCGGCCGCTTTGCTATGGCGAGCCGCCGCGACGAGCAGTTCTTGTGGCACCTGCAACAATTCTGCCAGCGCCTGCTGTGCCGCTGTCAGCGTGCCAAAGCCGGGCGGAACGGGTGGCACACTGATTTCCCAATCCTCTTCCTCTTCTTCGTCCTCATTTTCTTCTTCGTCATAGCCCTCAATCATGATCTGAGCGGCCAACCAGACGATATACAGGGCCCGCAGATCGCCCTCCATCAACTCATCGCGAATGGCGATGAGCGACCCCAGTTCATATGCGGTCCATTCGTCAGGCCCTTGCATCTCGCCAAAGTGAATATCGAGGATATCGTAATCCGGGTACCGGGTGAACGTGACGAAATCTTCAAGATCGTAGCCATCGATGAGATCGGCTGGCAAGATTCCATGCGGGAAACGGAATGCCAGTTGGGGCGAACCCCAGTTGGCCCAATAGAGGAAGCCATCGAAGAACTCGTGGAGCACTTTGATGGGATCGTGCTTGAAGTCGCCCCAGTGATATTCGATGAGGGCATAGGTGGAAGATGCTTCGATGTGACTGGAAAGGGTATTGACCGCATCGAGTTGCACCCGTGTCAGTGGTCGATCGATGGTCATGAATTCATAACGCTGGTATTCGCTCATATTGCTCCTCACCAGAAGTTTTAGTTCTTTTTATTATAACATTCGCTTGCTATCGTCCTCTCTACATTTCTGCTCTGTCGTAGGGCAACTCAAAAGTCGAGGAGATGAAAAAGCCGACGAAGACGTTTATAATCGAGCGTATCGAATCTCCTTGAGCACTACATCCCCACCTTCGGCCTGTACTGCATCGCCTCCGCAACATGATTGGCCATGATCATGTCGCTGCCCGCCAGGTCTGCAATCGTGCGGGCTAGCTTCAAGACACGGTGATAGGCGCGGATGGTTTTCGAATCCTCGACTTTGCGCTTGTCGGCCAGGTTTTCAAACATTTAAGGCCAGGATAGCTCATCATAGAATTCTCTTGGAATAGATGAAAGAATATCATTGTTCTTACGGCTCTCAGATGGTTGAGCGTTAACCAAGCAGAAAAACCGCTGTCTCGCACGAGTGACACTCACGTACCAGCGACGCCGGTCCTTGAGTATATGCGCACCCAGTAAAAACACCGTATCAAAGTCCTGACTTTTAGCATAGTCGATAGTGGTGACAACGAGATCCTTAGTGGTACGATGTTCCTCTAGGAAAGTAATATGACTATCAATATGCTCCAGCGCTTGCTTTACTGATTTACCCCGCAACTCATTCAAGACGATCTCAAGCTCTTCATCCTCCTGTGGATGATCCGTGGCTTGAGCAATAGGCCCGTCCGATAATTCACTGATAGATTGCCACACTTCTTCAAAAACGGTGCCCGCACAATGCTTCTCAAGTACAGCCATATGCCTCAGAAGGGCTGCTTCCTGCTCCTCTGTGGCATCAACCTGCCTGAGGTTTTCTCTATCAAGAACAGCATTAAGCAGCGCCTGTCCCCGCATCTCCGCAAGCTCTTTCAACTTCCTTATCTGAGATGTCTCGAAATACGGAACGATACATAGTCGGAGCAACCGCTCTACTTCCTCGCCTTGATTTTTATCATATATCAGGCGGAAATAGGTGAGTACACGCCTGGCGTAATAAGACTGATAGTGATGCGTGTTTTCCAACACAGAGAATGCTCTGCCTATTTTTCTCAGGTAGGATTGGACGCGATGGGACCACTTGCTCCTGGCAACCATCAGGGTGACACTCGCTGCATCAGTGTCAGGAAGCGCTTCTACCTGGTATAGTGCAGCATCTACCATAGCATACAAGAGGTGATCATCTATCTCTTCATCGGTTCTTAACAGAGAAGGGGCTGGTGTGTTTACATGAATAATACAAGGCTTTACCCCTCTCAGCCCGCGGGCCGCTATTTGTGTATTGTCGCTATAACGCGGCAGCAGCGCATTAGCAAAATTTAGAATCTCCTGCACCGAGCGAAAGTTCCTGGTCAAATAATGTTCCCGAACAGAGTGCTCATCACCCAATAGCTCGAAAGCCTGATCAAAGAAAACATCTTCCGATTGCTTGAAGCGTATTCGCTGTCTCAAATCCCCTACTGCCAGAACGTTCCGATGCTTATGGCTCAATATGCCGACCAATTCCACTTCAGCAGGTGTGAGATCCTGGAACTCATCAATAATGATATGTTCATACGAACGTTGATATTGTTCTGCTATCTCCGGATTTGTTTTCAATATGGCAAGCGCGAAGAGAATCTGATCATCATAGGTATATACTCGCTGCTCTCTCTGGACTAATTGGTAAGCGATATACACAGCATAGTAAAATGAGAGATCATTTATGACAAGCGACTTGTCTTCTCTTGCGGTATGCTCCAATGTAATACGAATATTCTCACCTACAGAAAAACAGCCAGGGAAAATACCAAGAGACCGGAACCAGGATATAGCCTCGAGACAATTTCTTTCCTTCGAGGCATCTCGCTTATAGGTTTCAGGGAGATCAAGTCGCCCTAGATCAGCAGGTAGCGATTCCCGTATCCACTTTTCCTGATGGAGGCGTTCTAAAGCACTTGAAATAAGAGCGATTTCCTTGTCTTCACGTTCGTTCCACGAACCTTTTACTAGTTTCACCTCCACATTCTCATGATAATAGGGCTGCCCATCAATCCACTTCAACAGTTGTCGATGTTGTCTGAAGACTCGCTCTCCTAACGAATTAAGTGTTGTTATGGGTATTCTCTTCCCATTCTTCTGCATGTCTTCCAGATTGCTACTCATGCGATCAGTAGCACTATTGAAATGAGCAGTCACCAGAATGCGATCAATGGGAACCAGGAGCTGCTCAACAAGATAGCGGAAGTGTTCTAGCAACACCGTAGTTTTACCACTCCCGGCTGGCCCCCTAACAAGGTGATAACCGTCGGCAACCGTTATAAGAGACCTCTGTTCTTCGGTAAGATCAGCCCGTATTTCAAATGGCTCAAGCAAGGGTCTCTCCCCAAAGAAATAGGTCAGCAGTAATTGACTGCGCTGCTCCTGCGATAACATTGCATATTCCCTCATAATTGCTAGCTTCTTTTCCCCATACCGCTCAATCAGACGAAGCGAAGAGAGGTCTATTTTGAGATCGGCGAGAGAGACAGCATCCTGTTTGAAGTACACCCGCATAACAGCATCCCGTTCTGGCTCTTCTGGAAATGCCAGCAACCCAAGTATATTGAGCCACTGAAGCGACTGCTTAAGCTGCTGACGTTCCTCGTAATCTGGTGCCTCTCTGAGCAAGTCAATGTAGTGCCATTGATCGGTTATAATATCATGACCAAATCGCTTAACAGCCTGGTCTAGTTGTTTGCGTATGTTTAGAAGAATATCCTGTATCCTTTCAGCAGGTGCTAGTTGCAACTCTTGCCTCAGCCGTAACCTATATCCTTGTTGAGAATAATCAGTTGCTTTGTCGAACAATGCAAATAAACGCTGATAACCTGCATCTGCATGTGCAAGCTGGAAGAGATAATGTGTGAAGACTTGCAAGGAGACTGCCTTCAGCTCGCCTCTATCATACAAACTTTGTATGTTCACATGTGTGGTTCTGCCATTGTGGAAAACACGTCGATCCTCTACATTATTCAGCATATTTATTACGTCTATTATTACTTGCTTGATTACATCGCAACTGTCAGCTTTACCCTTATTCCATTTCACATATGCAAGAGAGGCGAACGCGATGATATGCCTTCTTACCAGATTTTTCACCTCTGCCTCTAATGTTGATAATTCCCAGCCTATATACGCTGCTAAGCCAATTGCGTCAATAATAACGGTTTCTTCATTATTTAGCCCAAATTCTAGAGAAGAACAGAAAACCTCGATAAGCCGTTTTGATAGGGAACTTATGGCCGGATCAACAATACGCTGCCGATATCCTTGTTCAAACTTGAGTTGCCAGAGCTTCGCCGCATTTTCCCGACGTTCTAGAACTGGAGCGCCTTCCGCTCGCGTGTGATATTCCAGATAGAAGAGGCAGGTAGCAATCTTTTCTGTATCAATGCCGGATAGTAGCTCAATATCTCTTTCTGTCACAAGGATTTCTTGCTCTCCAGAATTTCTGAGCTTGCAAACAGCATCATAGACTACTCGAATGTCCTGCTCTGTGATTCTATTTCGACTGGTAAGCCAGAGCTGATTTTCAAGATCACTTTCATGATAGAAAAGAATGCACTGAGCGCGGTATTTACCCTGCTGAAATTCAGGGTCACGCCCTGCTCGCCCAGCTTCTTGATAATAAGCCTCAAGCGTTGCGGGAACATCAAAATGAATAACGAATCCCAGATGTCGAGCATCAATGCCCATACCAAAGGCATTTGTGGCGACGACGATATCCAGTCCATCATCGCCATCACTCATAAAGCGCTGGTAAACACTTTGGCGCTCCTCTTTGGTTATCCTTTCCCCTGCATGGTATATTCCCACACGGAGCCCGGGAATGTGTGCTATTAAGTCTTGAGCGACTGCTCTGGTCTCATCAACAGTCCTACAGTACACAATGCCCCGCTGGTGCTGCCCATATGGTTTCTTCCAACGCTGGCATAAGCCCGTCTCGCTCCGATCTGTGAGAAGCGATATCAATTTATCCAGCTTTCCCTGCCTAACCTTCGCTTTCATCTCACTCCCGGAGTAGACGTATGTTCTACCACAAGAAGGACACTGTACTTCACCTATCTCTATTTCAAGTGCTTGACAACAAGCTGGACATTGCGACATGATCGGTTCAACACGAAATTCGAGTTCTGGACGCTCTGGTGACGTCAGCTTTACCTCTTCGCTTGTCAGTTGTAATCCTAATTTCTCAACGATATCCTCGATAGTGCCTTTCTCGCTATTACCTTTACCAGAATCCATGTAGCCCTTTCGTGCGGTTGCGGTAAGGGCCAGCAAGGGGAAAGATCGCTTGAGTCCCTCACAAATCTGTACATCAATCCATTTTTTAAGGGCAAAATATTCGGTGCGGAAATTATGTCCCCACTGGCTGACACAGTGCGCCTCGTCGATGGCGATGAGCCCTACTTGCCGCCTAGTAAGCACACGCTGCAGCGCAGAAGAACGAATTTGTTCAGGAGCGATATAGATAATCGAATAGTCACCGTATTTAATCCCTTGTAGATAGCTTTCTCTTTCAACAGACGAGAGCATCGAGTCTAATACGACCGCAGAAAAGACTCCCTTGCGCCGCAGAGCCTCAACCTGATCACGCATCAAGGCAATAAGTGGAGAAATTACGAGCGTTACCTTTGGCACTACATCCTGGGCCAGCAGTATCGCAGGCAATTGGAAGCAAAGTGATTTGCCACCACCAGTAGCAGCAACCACCAGTTGATCTTTACCGTCTAGAACGCTGCGCACTACTTCTTTCTGGTCGAGAGGAGACTCTCTAAACGTATGCGTTCCCCAAAATGCTTGTAGTGTCAGGTACAGGTCTTCATCGCTGACATTAGAGTCCGCACCCAGTCCTTGTCGCTCTAATTCAGCTAAAAGGCTCTCTAGAAAAGAATCTGACACTTCCTCTGATGTATCGGGTAGCGTATCCAGTATCTCGCTGTTCCCAAAAAGCTTGAAGACTTCATCACGATACACGGCTTCTCTTAATGCGCTATCGAGAATAACATGCATTTTCGCTTGGGATGAAATACGCGCTTTTAACTCGAGGAGAGCCTGAGGCAGAAGATAAGCCGTAAAATGACCTTCGTTTCTATAAAGCTCTGCAAAAGCCCGCATTTGAGCCGCTACCAGAGGATCACGTTGATTGAGAAAACGCATTGGACCAGTTACTTCAATATCTACTGAGCTATCAAGAACTGCTCTACGTAGATATGGAGAGATGATTGCCATAGCTGACCGCTCATCCATAGCAAGACGATCAGCAATTTTAGCAGTGGTCCAACCAAGATGAGGTGATAAAATTTGATGGCCCACCTGCTCTTCATGTGTTTTAAAAGCATCCGCTAATGCATCTGCTATTACAGCAGAGTGCAATGTAACAACGAAAGACTCCCTCCTAGAGATAGCTAACCTGTACAAGAAAGTCCCGGCTCTCTCTGCCCAAGGTCTCCGACCTAGAAAACTTGAAGGTCGAATAGCATCAGAAGTTGGTATGTACACTTTAGCAGGTGGTCGTTCATCAGTGAGGAACCCAATACCATTAGGTAATCCAAAGAAACGCTTGAGGAATTTATCTTCCAATGCTCCCAGCGTAATTGCTGTGCCACAGATAATGCGCTGCTGGTAGGGTTGCCAAAATAGTTGCTGGAAAGCCTGGCGCAGGTCTCGACTCAGTCCACAAAAACTCCATTGTTGGAGTATCAGGCCCGCTTCTGGCTGCCCATGAGCAAACTGGAGATCAAGCCAGTAGGCATGAACGTGCCCAGGAGCAATTGCTTCCTGCAAGCTGGCCTGACAAAAATCCTCTAATTTACTGGCAACGACCTCACCAACGGGATCAACCTCCTTTAGCAGGGTAAGCAGGTTCCTATCACATCCATCCTGTGGTTGTGTTAAATAGGGTATGATCCTATGAACAGGAATCCGCTCATGAAACGCTGAACAGCTTATATGTTCTGTTACATACGCATGTATTCTGGTCGCGAGCAATTTATAAACATCTACGGACCAGCTTAACAGTTGCTCATCTGTAACTCGTTCCGCCAGGTATTCTGCAAAATGCATCTGCAACTCATCGGCGTCGTCAACGATTATTAGATCACCCTCTGGCTGATACTTTTGATGAAGAAAACTTTCATGAGTCGCAAGCAAAAGGCTACTGGTATTAGTTGCTTTCTTTGCTGCTAGAATTGCCGAGCAAGAATCAGCATGGTTCCAATCACTTGCACAACACGCCTCGAGTAGTATCTGCTTCAGATAGATAAGTGCAGAGTCATCAGCAGAGATGCATAGGGGATAAAGTGTACGCGCGTCATGATTATGCGAAGCCTGGTACAGGCAAAAGAGCGTCAGGTTTATTCCTTGGTTTTCTTCCCGCTCAATACATTGACGTAGACGATGCGGACAGAGTAGTGTACGTGGATCAGGCAGTACAAATAGATCAGATCGTTCGCGAGACACAAAGAGCATCCGCTCCAGGCGAGCGCGTGTACTAACAGTGACAACTGATTTCTGGGAGCTTGGAAGATGTCGCACATATGCAGCATTCGGATCATAGCGCTCAACGAGGGCATCCTTTTCTGCCTCCAGAGCCTCAAGTATAGATAGGCTGGGTGACATCTCATCGATAGACAGAAGCACATGAGGAGGAGTAGGAGTGGGGTCTAATTCCCAGGGATTGCCAGGAGTAGCGGCAATATTTCTCGGCTGTAGTACAGACCTGTCAAAGGCACTTCCAGGTGGCACAAATGCGCGAAAACCAGCAATGAGCTTCTCGCCACGCCTTAACAGCTCTTCTCCCAAAGCATGTAAGAGACGACTACACGCTTGCGCATCGGCAAGTGCATGATGAGCCGCCTCCAAAGGAATCTGGTGCTTATCGCAGAGCAACGAAAGATGGTGGTGCAAGCTATCTGGATATAGTAGTCTAGCAAAGACAAGCGTATCGATGATCTGGTCATTCTTGATTGGTAGTCCCATTGCACGCAGGTGAGGAGCATCAAACGCTTGAAGATTATGACCCACAAGTAACGCTGTTTCGATACTCCACTGAGATTTTTCAATGAATGCTCGCAGTTCCCTTATTACCTGCCCTTGGGACTTCGCTTCATTCTGCCTATCCGCCACTTTCGGCGAAACTCTATCGCGCTGAATGATAGCCTGATACGTATCAAGCTCAGTACCACCCTTCACGCATACTGCGCCAACCTCAAACACACAAGAACCAGGAGGAGCATCGGGCTGATAAGCACTCTCCAGGTCAATAACTATCACGGCTGGAAATACAAAATCCGGATGCGTGCGAAGTGCCTGGATTGCCTCCCAATTACCGGTACGAAAATCCTGCAATTGCTGAAATTCAAATCCGTAGAACTCAGCTTCCTTATAGGCTTTTACTGCTTCTATACCATTGTTTAATTTTTTCTCATAAAGCTCACCGATTCGTTTCCAGGCATAGCCCCGTCGTATATCTGAAGGGGGAGCAGCATTAATGAAGCATTGAAGTGCCTCTATCTGACGATGTGGTGTCTCTTTAAGCTCTACATGGGCGCGGGCGAGAAGCCAGAGGCTATCAGGAGTAGATCGCCGCTTTATCAGGTCAGTTAAAATTGATCTGGCTTGAACGTATAATTTTTCGGCCATCATCTCCTGAACAAGCAGCCAATCCGAGTCTTCAAAAGGAACATTATAACTATCAAGTACATGGTAGAAGCGAACAAAGAGATCATCTTCTCGAGGTTCAGGTTTTAATCGTCGTGTGAGATCATGGGCAAGCGAGCCTAAACCAGCCAGGGAATAAGGCGCTAGAACTATAAGGAGATGAACAGTGTGTAAATCCTCACTATTAGCAACGAGTAATAATGCTTCGGCTCTTTTTTCTTCAGGAAGGCTCTCAAGCACTTGTGCCAGTTTTCGCACGTTCAGCTCGAGCATTTCAAGAGGTATACGTTGAGGATCAAAAAGATGCTCATACAGCTTGCCGATGCTTTCCAAACCTTCATTTGTGCGAGTATCTCCTGGAGCATTAATGATAAAATGCCGCAATAATTCAAATTGGCTGTTCGCTGGGCGGAAAGAAGCGCGAGATGGCATTGCAAGGGACCAGAGTAGGTCGGGATGTTGTTCACCTTGAATCAGTTCGAGAGCTTTTTTGTATGCATCAGCAGGGTCTTCATTCATCTTGAGAATCGTTCGAATATCTCCGATTCTCACATAGGCCGCAGCATTTTTCGCATCAAGCGTAACTACACGTTGGTAGACAGAAAGAGCTTCCTCATAGCGGCTCAGTTCAAAGCATGCGTTGCCCAAACCCAAATGAGCAGATACGCTGTCCGAGTCAAATTGGAGAGCTTGTTTATATCTCTGAACCGCTATGTTAAAGCATTTTATATCAGCAAGAATGTCTCCTAAACGAACATAGCAAAGTACATCATCTGTACTAAAACTAATTGCAGCTTCGTATGCATTTAACGCATCTATCAAACGATTCATCGAAAAGAAAGCATGACCTTTACCTGCGTAGGCCTGAGCGAGTTGAGGGTTAAGCTGGAGAGCCTTATCATATGACTCAAGAGCTTGCTTGTAGTCTCCCCGACTCAAAAGAATTTCTCCGGCTTTCACATAAAGAGCCAGAGCAGAACCATAATCTCTAAGGCTGGAGTGGAAGCTAGCTTTGGATAGGTAGGCAAAAACGTTTTGAGGGTCAATAGCAATTGCCTGGTCATAGCATATGAAAGCTTCCTTATTAAAATTCAATTCACGAAGACAATTGCCTCTACCAATGTAGGCATCAGCATCGGGGTGATCACACCAAACAGCACTTGTATAGGCACTAAGAGCGCTCCAATACTGTCTTGCCTCATAGAAAGCATCTCCTTGCCTCAGAAGAATCCTTTTATTACCGAGTTTGTCGGCCAATCCATCAACACATTTATCCTCGGTGCTCATATACATACCTACAAATCATATTTTAGTAAAAGATGAATGTAAATGGACGCTACCATTTCAGTAAACAGTATTCTATCATCATTACTTCAATTTACCCCCAGTGCTTTCAGTGCTGTTATCATGGGGTCGTTGCAAGAGATGGTATCAACGCGTTCGATAATGTCTATCAACACATCCAGGAAGTCATGATTTTTCTCAAGATGGTAAGCTCATTCAGAGGTCAGCAATTCCTCTGAAAACTACATCCCCACCCGTGGCCTATACTGCACCGCCTCGGCAATATGATTCGCCGCAATCGTCTCACTACCCGCCAGGTCTGCTATTGTGCGGGCTAGCTTCAAGACACGGTGATAGGCGCGGGCTGAGAGGTGTAATTGCTGCACCGCTGCCTTGAGTAGTTTCTCCCCCGAGGCGTCGGTCTGGCAGAACTCGCGTACCTCTGTTGGCCCCATCTCGGCGTTGCAGGTCAGCTTTGTTCCTTTCAAGCGTTCTAACTGGCGTTCACGGGCGG
>WNFD01017839.1_pt1 | contig 11957 bp, 10 predicted proteins | sample 5400491 | NCBI WGS metagenome assembly WNFD01 (sample SAMN13153343, study PRJNA577476) | soil metagenome | isolation source: 120 cm saprolite under Douglas fir tree site 2 hole 2 replicate 2 | place: USA:California | collected 2015-04-18 | reverse complement strand
TCCCCCGAAAAGCGCGCGCCGCCCACGGTGCCAAGGGCCAGCACAATCATGACCACCACCAGGGGCACCATGGCGCTCACCGCACCAGAGGCAAGGCCCGCACTCAGGGCCTCGACCACGCCCATCAGAATGCCGCCGCAAAATGCCCGGATGGGGCCGTGAGCGCCGAACAGGATGGCCGCGCCGAAGCCTGATAGCGTGAGCGACAAGCCGGCGGTGAAGTCGAGGCCGGCGCTGAACAGGATCAGCAGGCCGGCGATGCCGCCCAGCAATCCGCCGCTCACGAACGTGCCGATCTGCAGCGCCGTCACCGGGATGCCGGAAAGCTCGGCGCCCAGCGGATTGATGGCGGCGGCCCGCATCATGCGGCCAAGCCCCGTGCGATAGAGCAGGAGGAACACGAGGGCGAGCAGCAGCAGGCCGATGGCCAGATTGATCACGCTCTGTGGGCCGATGCGGATGCCGAGCATTACCCAGACGCCCTCGTAGGAATGCAGCACGAAGGCGCGCGTACCCCAGACCCACAGGATCAGTGAACCGATCGCGATGGCAAGCCCAAAGCTCGCCAGCGAGATAGTGATCGGCTCGTCAACGCCCACGCGCTTGAGGCCGGCGAAGATCGCCGCCATCGCCGCAGCCGCCGCCAAGGCGGCGCCCAGCCCTGCGCCGATGCCGACAATGCCGCCGAAGGTGGACCCGACGGCGGCCGCCAGCACGGCATAGGAGCCCAGCGCGAAGTCGATGCTGCCCACGGTCACGAACGTGAGACTCATGGGCAGGGCCAGCAGCCCGTACACCGCTCCGAGGAAGACGCCGCGGACGATGAGTTCGGCGATATAAGCCACGGTCTGGGATCAGGGCCGGGACTTGAAGCGGCCCTGATTGACCTCCGTGATGACCAGGGAGTCCTCGCCCCAGCCGTCATGGACGTCCTTGCTGAAGCACCCCTTGCCGCGCGAATAGGTCGGGAAGCCGCAGATGGTCTCCAGCGCGTCGCGCATGGCCGGGCCGTTCAGGTCGCCCTTGACCGCCTTGATCGCCGCCACGATCGCCATCAGGCCGTTGCTGCCGACCAGCTCGCCCCAGCCTTGCGGAGTCTTGCCGCGCGCCTTGAGCAGCGCCACCAGCTTGGTCTCAGGATCGATCGGCTCGTAGGGCAGGTTGCCGATGCTCAGCACCCGCACGCCGTTGCCGCTGTCGCCCATCGCGTCGATGAACGACTTCTGGGCAAGACCGGCATTGCCGTAGAGCGGCACGCTGAGGCCGACCTGCCGCGCCGCCTTGTTGAAGCTTGCGCCCAGCGCCGAGATCGAGATCTGCATGAAGACGGCGTCGGGCTTGGCCTCGCGCAATTGCGTCGCCTGCGCCGTGAGATCGGTCGCGGTGTAAGGGGCACTGACGGCGGCCACGATCTCAAGTCCCAGCTCCTTGGCGATCTCCCGGCCGTAATCCAGCCCGACCTTGCCGTAGGCGTCTTCCTGGTAGAACACGCCGATCCTGCGCTTGCCGTCCTTGGCGATGTCGCCAAGGATCTTGCGGATGTCGGTCTGATCGCTCGGTGCGGCGCGGAAGACCCAGGGATAGAAGCTGTTCTTCTTGTCGGTGATCGACGCCGTGCCGGCCGGACCGAGCAGCGGGACGCGCAGCCGTTCCGCGACCGGACCCGCCGCCAGGATGCCGCTGCCGGTGCTGGGACCGACGATCGCCACGACGCCGTCGCGCGCGACCTGCGTCACACCGCGGACGGCCTCGGCGGAATCGGTCTTGTCGTCGTGCAGGACGAGCTCGATCTTGCGGCCGTTGACGCCGCGCGTCCGGTTGATCTCCTCGACGACCGCCTCGATGGCGTCGCGCTCGGGCAGGCCGAACACGGCGGCGGGGCCGCTCAGGCTCAGCACCGCACCGATTTTGATGGGTGCGGACGATTGGGCGTAGGTCGCCCAGGCGGCGAACACGCCCACCAATGCTCCGAGCGCACTCAGCCCGAGACCGTTCCTCGGAACATTCGACATTCTTTCCTCCCTTTGGCCTTTGATTAGATTTTCTGGTCGTCAGTTGACGGCACGCGAGCGGCCGCGCCACAGCGTGGCGCGCATGTCGGACTTCAGGATCTTGCCCAGCGCGTTCTTCGGCAGGTCGGGCAGGATGTCGATCCTGCTCGGGCACTTGTAGTGCGCGAGCCGCTCGCGGCAGAACGCGATCAGTTCCTCGGGCGCCATCGACTTGCCCTCGTGCAGCGACACGAAAGCGTGGACGCGTTCGCCCCATTCGTCGTCGGGCCGGCCGACCACGGCCGCCTCGCGCACCGCCTCGTGCCAGTAGATGACGTTCTCGACCTCGCTGCTGGCGATGTTGGCGCCGCCGCTGATGATGAGGTCCTTCTTGCGATCGACGATGTAGATGAAGCCGTCGGCGTCGACGGTCGCGAGATCGCCCGAATGCAGCCAGCCGTCCCGGATGGTCTCGGCGGTGCGCCCCGGGTCGTTCCAGTAGCCCGACATCAGGATGGGCCCGCGGAACACGATCTCGCCCATCTCGCCCGGCTTCACCTCGCGGCCTTCGTCGGTCACGACGCGCAGCTCGCAGCCGAACGCCGGACGGCCGCAGGCGCGCAGCCGCTCGTGGTTGCCCTTCAGCGCCTCGACATGATCCTGCTTGGAGAAGATCGTGGTGATCGAGGACACCTCGGTCATGCCGTAGGCCTGCATGAGCACGCTGCCGAACACCTCGTGCAGGCGTTCGATGCGCTCCTGCGGCATGGGCGCCGAGCCGTAGCCGATCGTCTGCAGGCTCGACAGATCGACCTCGCGAACCTTCGGATGCTCGAGCACGCGGAACAGCATGGTCGGCACGAGATGGCAGTGAGTCACCTTCTCGCGCACCACCGTGTCGAGCCAGCGCTCGGCCGAAAACTGCCGGACGTCGGTGAGGACGACGGTCGCGCCCAGCATCCAGGCCGGAACATAGACCACGTTCAGCGATGCGATGGAGTTGTGCGGATAGACCAGCAGGATACGGCTGTCGTGGCGCATGTCGTAGCCCAGCACCGGCACCGGCGCGTGGGCGGCCGGCTGGCGATGCTGATAGAAGGCGCCCTTGGCGGCACCGGTCGTGCCGCTGGTATAGACGACGAAGAAATTGTCCTCGGCCACGATATCGGCCGTTGCCTCCCGCGCCGACTGTTCGGCCAGCCACCTCTCGTAGTCCGAGCCGGCCTCGCCATCGTCGACCACGATCACGTGCTCCAGGTCGGGACATTCAGCGGCAAGGTCGAGGAGCGACGCGAACTCGCGATGGACGATGAAGACGCGGCTGCCGCTGTGCTGCAGAATGTCGCCGACCTCGCGCCGCGACAGACGAAAGTTGATCGGCACGTGGACGAAGCCCGCCTTGGCCGCCGCGCCGAACGACTCCATGGCCTCGACCGAGTTGCGCAGGACTACAGCGACGCGTTCGCCCTTGGCAATGCCTCTGGCGCTGAGCCCGTTGGCCTGGCGGTTCACCCGCTCGTTGAACTGCTGATAAGTGAACCGCCGCGCGCCATCGATCACCGCTTCCTTGTCGGCGTACCAGCGCACGCTGCGACGCAGCCACTCCGGAACACTCACGGCAGCGCCCCGCCCAGGCACGAAGATACCGCGCAACGGCCCGTATTCATTGACGTTTTCCTCCCGCACCCGCCCACGCCTAATGCCCCGAGACGCGAGCTGACACTAGTGTCAGTATATAGGCTATAAGCGCCGGAGCAATGCGCACAACCGGTCCCGCAAGACCGGACGCGGGCCTGTGAAGGCTGGAGGACATGACGATGCGCGACGTAGCGATTACCGGACTGGGCATCATCTCGGCCATCGGCCTGTCGGCCGAGGAATTCCATCGCCAGATCATGGCCGGCGCGTGCGGCATCAAACCCGCGCCCTGGCCTTCGGCGATTTCCGGGCAGCAGCCGTGGTGGGGCACGATTGGCGGCTTCGTGCCGCGCGACTGGATGGACGAGAAGATCGAGGACGGCACCGATTTGTTCGCCCAGTTCACCCTCGCCGCGACCGAGCAGGCGGTGCGCCAGTCAGGGCTCGGCGAGCTCGATCCGCTGCGCACCGGCATCGTGCACGGCACCAGCATCGGCGGCGCGCGGGCGCTCATGAAGGCACAACACAAGCTCGACAAGGAGGGACCGACGGCGATCCCGCGAAAGACCGAGATCCAGATCTATCCCAACATGGCAGCCTCGCAGATCGCCATGCGCTACAGCCTGCACGGCCCCAGCATCACGGTGACGACCGCCTGCGCCTCCTCGTTGGACGCGCTGGGCCACGCTGCCTGGCTGATCGAAAGCGGCAAGGCCGACGTCGTCATTGCCGGCGGCACCGACGGCGGCATCAGCCTGGCAGGCGGCGGCGCCGACGGCGATTTCGTGCCGGCCACGTTCTACACCAGCACGCTTTACGGCATGATCGCGCCGTCGGCCGATCCGCGCCGCGCCATGCTGCCGTTCGACGTCAAACGCTCCGGCATCGTGGTCGGCGAAGGCTCGGCGATCATGGTGATGGAGCGCGGCGACCACGCGCGTGCCCGCGGCGCAAAGATTTTCGGCTATTTCCGCGGCTACGGAAATCTCGCCGACGGGTATCATCCCTCCGCGCCAGAACCGAGCGGCAAGTGGGAGGCCCGCGCCATGGAGCTCGCCCTGCAGGACGCGGGCATGGCAGCCGCCGACGTCGACGCCTTGATCGCCCACGCCACCGGCACGCCCAAGGGCGATACCGCCGAGATCCGCGCCATCAACCAGGTGCACGGCAAGCGCCGCACGCCGCTGCCGGTCGCGGGCGTGAAAGGACATGTCGGCCACAGCGGCGCCTCGTCGGGTGCGATGGCCCTGGTCACCGGACTCTTAGGCATGCCTGAAGGCCGCTTCCTGCACACCGCCAACACCGATGAGCCGGATCCGGAAGCCCAGTTCGAGATCGTCATCAAACAGCCGAAGCAGATCGACGTGAAGACGTTGCAGGTCAACGCCTTCGGCTTCGGCGGCCAGAATGCGTCGGTTGTCGTGACGCGCGATTGACGGCTCGGCGCTCAGACGCCAAGGTAGGAGCGGCGCATGTCGTCGCGGGCCTGCAGCTCGACGGGCGTGCCGGCGAGCGATCGACAGGCCCTCGCGATGAAGCTCGCGGATGATGGCGCCGATGTTCTTCACCACGAGGGGCGCAAGCCCGAGGGTCGGCTCGTCGAGCAGCAACAGCCGCGGCGCGCCCATCAGCGCGCGCAGGATCGCCACCAGCTGCTGCTCGCCGCCGCTCAGCGTGCCGCAGCGTTGCTCCGCCCGCTCCTTCAGGAAAGGAAAGCGCTGCATCAGTTGCGCCAGGCTGTCGCGCCGCTGCGCCGGTGAGCGAAGAAAGGCGCCGAGCTCGAGGTTCTCGCGGATCGACATCTCGGGAAAGAGCTGCCGGCCCTGCGCCACCTGGACCACGCCATGGCGCACGATCGCATCGGTCTGCAGGCCCGCGATGTCGGTGCCGTCGAACAGCACCCGGCCGGCGCGCGGCACCAGCCCCGTCAGCGCGTTGAGCGTGCTGCTCTTGCCGGCGCCGTTGGCGCCGATCAACGCCACGATGCGCCCGTCGGGAACCTCGAACGAGGCCTCGCGCACGGCACGGATATGGCCATAGGAGACGCTCAGGCCCTCAACCTTCAGCAAGCGCGTCTCCCAGGTAGGCCTCGATGACGCGTGGATCGCGCGTCACGGCGTCGGGCGGCCCATCGGCAATCAAGGCGCCGGCATGCAGCACGCAGGCCCGTTGCACGCAGCCCATCAGGAATTTCAGATTGTGCTCGATGATGCAAAGCGTCGTGCCGCTGCCGTGGGCGTGCTGGATCACCAGGCGCAGGTGCTCGATCTCCTCCGCGCTGAGGCCTGCCGCCGGCTCGTCCAGCATCAGGAACGTGGCGCCGGTGGTCAGTGCCATGGCGATGCCCAGCGTGCGCATCATCCCGGCCGGCAGCGCGCCTGCTGGTTCGTCGGCGAAGCGGTCGAGACCGAACACCGCGAGCGCCTCGTCGGCCAGCGCATCCGTGTCGCGGCGGCGACCGGGCAGATGATGGGCAACGCCCAGGCACTCGCGCACGCTGAGCTTGGGAAAGACCCGGGCGCCCTGGAATGTGCGCACCATTCCGCGCGCTGCGAGCCTGTGCGGTGCGAGACCCGTCACCGTTTCGCCACGATAGACGACACGACCCGCGGTCGGCCGCTGGAACCCGCTGATAATGTTGAACAGCGTGGTCTTGCCGGCGCCGTTGGGACCCACCAGCCCGACCAGCTCGCCCGCCTGGATGCCAAAGGTCACATCGCGCAGCACCACCAGGCCGCCGAAATTCATGCCGATGCCGTCGAGCTGCAGCATGGGGTCAGCTGGCCTCCGCGACGCTCGCCCGACGGCGGCGACGGATCGTCGCAAGCCCGACGACGCCTTGCGGCAGGAACAGGACCATCACCACGATGACAACGCCCAGGATCACCAGCCGGTAGAACTTCGCGACGCGCAGGAACTCGGGCACGGCGAAAAAGATCAGGGTGCCGACGATCGGACCGCCCAGCGTGCCGATGCCGCCCACGATCAGCATGCCAACCATCGCCACCGATTCGCCCGTGCTCATCATCTCGGGCGAGATGAAGCCGGCAAAGGGCGCGTAGACCGCGCCGGCGAGTGCCGCCAGCATCGAGCTCGCCACGAAGGCGGCGACCTTGTTGCGGGTGACGGCAATGCCCAGCGAGGCCGCAAGCACCTCGTCCTCGCGGATCGCCACCAGGGCGCGGCCGAAGCGCGACCATCGGATCGCCGCCACAACACCCAGGGTGAGCAGCAGAAGCGCCGCCGCTAGCACGTACATGCCCTGCCCCGACGAGAAGTCGATACCGAGCAGCGGCTCCGGCGAGTAGGGCAGCCGCTTGCCCTGCGGTCCGCCCGTCAGGTCGTCCCAGTTGGCGGCCAGCAGGCGCAACAGCTCGCCGCAGGCGAAGGTGATCAGGGCGAAGTGAATGCCGCCGGTGTAGCGCAGCGCCGGCCATCCGATCGCCGCCGCCAGCACGCCCGCGATGGCGAGCGCGGGGAGCAACGATGCCCAGAAGCCCAGCCCGGCATGCTCGATCAGCAGCGCCGAGGCATAGGCGCCGATGCCGTAGAACGCCGCGTGCGACAACGCGAACTGGCCCGCGATGCCGATGATCAGGTTGAGCGAGGTGGCGAGGCCCGCCTGCAGCGCGAGCAGCGTGCCGAGATAGACCACATAGCGCGAGGACACGACGAACGGCACCGCCAGCAGGGCGGCGAACACCAGCCAGCCGGCCCAGGGCAACAGCCTGCCCCAGCGGTCGGGCACCACCGCGCGCGCCGGGGCTGTCGTGGCGCTGATCAAACCCGGGCCTTGCGCGCGCCGAACAGACCGTTGGGCATGAAGAGCAGCGTCAGGATCAGCACCACGAAGCCGTAGCCGTCGCGGAACGAGGCCGAGAGGTAACGCGAGCCGAAACTCTCGGCGAGGCCCAGCAGACAACCCGCGATGATGGCGCCGGGCACGCTGCCGAGGCCGCCGAAGGCGGCCAGAATGAAACCCTTCATCAACGGCGCAGTGCCCATGAACGGCGAAATGGCAAACAAGCTGGCGTAGAGCGCACCCGCGGCGCCGGCCAGGCCGCTGCCGATGGCGAAGATGACGGCGCTGACCCGCGTCACCTTGACACCGACCAGAGCCGCTCCCTGGCGGTTCTGCGCCATCGCGCGGATCGCCTTGCCGAGCGTGGTGGCCTTCAAGAAGAGATAGAAGCTGCCGATCAGCGCCGTCGTCAGCGCCATCACCAGAAGACGCTGAGACGACAGCACCAGCGGGCCCAGCCGCACGTCACCGCTGAGCGGCGGTTCCATGAAGCGCGGATCGGGCGTGAACCAGGCGGCGGCCAGGTTCTCGATGATCATGATGAGGCCGAGCGACACGGTAAGCCCCATCATCGGGTCGCTGAGCGTGCGCCGGAAGACGGCACGTTCGAGCAACGCACCGAACAGCGCCATGGCGATGATGGCGAGTCCCAGCCCGACCCAGAAGCCCAGCCCCGCCGCCGTGGCAAAGAAGGCGACGTAAGCGCCCAGCATCACCATCTGGCCGTGGGCGAAGTTCAGCATGCCGACCAGGCCGAACACCAGCGTGATGCCGAGCGCCACGCTGGCATAGAGACCGCCCACCATCAGGCCGTCAGAGGCCGTCTGCACAATGTCGAGCCACATGGCGGCCGAGCGCCGCTACTGGATGTGGGCGGGAGTCGAGTAAGTCTTTCCGCCCTTGATAAAGCCGATGTCGATGTCGGTGCGGGCAAACCCCTGCGGGTCGAGCTGCATCTGACGGACGCCATCGTACTTCATGCCCTTGAGCTTGGCGGCAATCGCCTTGGCATCGGTGACGCTGCCTGCCGCCTCCATGGCTCGGGAGAGCATGAACAGCGTGTCGTAGAAGGTGAGCGCCCAGTAGGTCGTGGCGGTCACATCCTTCTTGGTGGCAGCCTTGTAGCGATAGATCCAGGCCTTGACCTTGGCATCGCTGGTCGTGTCGAGGTCACGCGTCAAGATCTGCCAGGCAAAGCCGTCGATGCGCGGGGCGTACTTGGCGGCCGGTGCACCCGAACCGCCGCGGTAGATGAAGCGCGTCGGCAGACCGCCCACTTCAAGGCTCTGCCGCACGATCGCCTCGGCATCGGGATCAGAGTAGCCGATGAACAGCCCGTCCAGTCCCTGCCGCTGGAACTTGCGCAGCACCGGCGCGAAGTCGGAGGTGCCAGGCTGGAAGTATTCCACGATCGGCACCTGCACGCCGGCCTTCTCGAACAGCGGCTGGTAGGTCTTGACGATGCTCTTGGACACGTCCTCGTTGGGCAGGAGCATGCCGATCTTCTTGACGCCGAATTCCTTGATGGTTTCCTGCACGAAGGGCCCGGCTGCGATGGCGTCGGAGTCCAGGGCGCGGAAGAAGAGCTCGTTGCCGGGCTTGCCGATAAGCGTGTCGAGCGAGGTGAAGCCGCCGACGTAGAGCACCTTCGCCTTGCCGATCGGCACCGCGGCGGCCATCCCCGGCGTGCTGGTGAGAATGCCGAAGACGACGTAGATGTTGTCGTCGCTCAAGAGCTTCTGCGCAGCCGCGGCCGCCACATCGGGCTTGGACTGCGCATCCTCCTCGGCGATGGCGAAGGTGTACTTCTTGCCGCCCACCGTGAAGCCGCCGGCGGCGTTGATCTCGTTGACCGCCATGTGCACGCCTTCGCTGGCCGGTGCGTCCCAGCCCGAATGCGGGCCGGTGAGGCTGCCGATCAGGCCGATCTTCACGGTCTCGGCGCGCGCGCCCAGAGTTCCGGCGAGGCCGAAGGCGGTTGCCAGAGCGAGTATTGCCAGATGCCGGAGCTGTAGTTTTTTCACGTTGTTTCCTTCCCAAGAGCGATTGCGTTCAGCGCACGCGAAGCTGATGGCCCTGCCAGTAGCGATCGCGCAATTCACGGCGCAGCACCTTTCCCATGGCGTTGCGCGGCAGGACGTCGACGAATTCCACCGAGCGCGGCAGCTTGTAGCGGGCGAGCTTTCCGTCGCAGAAGCCGATGATGTTCTCCGCCGCCGCGCTCTCGCCCGGGTGCAGGACAACGCAGGCACGCGGCGCTTCTCCCCACTTCTCGTCGGGCACGCCCACCACCGTCACCTCGAAGATCTTGGGATGCAGCACCAGCACGCGCTCGATCTCGGCGGGATAGATGTTCTCGCCGCCGCTGATGATCATGTCGTTCTTGCGGTCGACCAGATGCAGGAAGCCCTCCTCGTCGAGGTATCCCATGTCGCCGCCGGTCTCCCACTTGCCGTGCCGAATGGCGGCACTCGCGGCCGGATTGCCGTAGTAGCCGAGGAAGGTGACGGGATTGGCCGCGTAGATCTCGCCGATCTCGCCGGCCGGCAACTCGCGGCCCTCACGGTCGAGCACGGCAAGCTCGCAGCCGAAGGCGGCGCGGCCCACCGAGCGCATGCCGCGCATCAGGTCCTCGTGCTGGCAGAGGCTCACCCACCCGGTTTCGGTCCAGCCATAGGCGTCGTTGATGCGCACGCCCGGAAATTCCCGCACCAATGTACCGAGAACCGGCTTGGGCAGCGGTGAGCCCGAGCTCAGGAGCCCGCGCAAGCTCCATCCACCGGTGCGGGGGCCGCCTTCGGCCAGAGCCCCCAGCAGCATGGCGATCATCTTGGGCACCAGGAAGGACCAGGTGACGCCGCAACGCTGCATGGCGTCGAGCGCCAACCTGGCGTCGAAATCCCGCATCAGCACCACGCGCCCACCGGCCGCGAGCGTGATCAGTGCGATCGAGGAGAAGGACATGTGAAACACCGGGCCCGGCACAAGCACGACGTCGGCAGAGTCGATGCCGAACTCCCGGCTCCACGAGGCGAGCCGCGTGAGAATGTTCAGGTGGCTCATGATGGCGCCCTTGGGAAAGCCCGTGGTGCCGGAGGTATAGAAAATCGTAGCCGGAGCGAGCGGCGGCACCGCGGTCAGGTCATGGTTGGCACTGTCCTCGACCAGACGACGATACGACAGGCTGCCCAGCACGATGACATGCTCGCACTGGATCAACGGAAGGCGCGGCAGGGCCTCGTCGACGATGGCGCGGTATTCCTCGCCGACGAAGACACCGCGGGCCGAACAGTTGCCCAGCACATAGGCCACGTCATCGGCAACGGCGCGATAGTTGAGCGGTACCGCGACCAATCCAGCCAACTGGCAGGCGAGGTAGATCTGGATGTAGTCGGGACTGTTGCCCGCGAGAACGCCGATCGCATCGCCGGCGGCGAAGCCCGAGCGGCGCAGGCCACTGGCCAAATTGACCGCTGCCTCGCAGAGCGAGGCATAGGAGATCGTGCGCCCCTCGAACTCGATGGCCGGGGATGTTGGTTGGCGCTGGGCGGCGATGCGGATCCGATCGACAAGCCGCGTCACAGTCGCGGCCAAGGGTGAGACCGCCACCTCGGAAGCTTCGAGTGGAATCGTTGCCCTCCCTGAGAGCACGTATTCTTGTTAATGACAACAGCGTCAGTAAGCCTAAGGCGCGCATCACCAGTGCGTCAAGGAGCGAAGCGTGGGCGGGCTCGCCACGCTTATCGGAACCGCCCTCGACTTGCGGAATTCAGATGAGGCCAAGGGCTTTCAGGCGCTGATCCGCATCGCCAAGCACGCCGAGTGGACTGGGCGAGGCTGTGGAGAGATCGGCAAGCTGGGCTTAGGCCGCATCGAACATGTCGACTGTCACCGGCTTCGTCGGATCGAACTGCACGCCCTTGGTTTCGAAGAACTGCATGCGGGCGAAGCCGCCAGCGCTTGCCGCGATGATATTGGCCGTCTCCTCGCACTTCTCGCTGCAAAGCCAGGCGACGGCAGGCGATACGAGTTCGGCGCCGAAATGGCGGGCCAGTTCGGGCGAAATCAGCGACCGCGTCATGCGTGTCGCCGCCCCCGGCGACAACGCGTTGACCAGAATGTTGTTCTTGCGGCCCTCGATGGCCAGGCAGTTCATCAGGCCGAGCACAGCCATCTTGGCCGCGCCATAGGCCGTCTGGGCATCGCCATCCACGACCACCTGGTGATCGGCCGCAAGGGCCATGCGAGCTTCAGGAGCCTTGGCCTACTTTAGTAGCCGCCTATGCAGCAGACCTTCCACGGCTCCATGTCTTGCATCGACGTCGGCAGAGATTGACGCCCGCAAACACGAAGTATCCGAGGCTAGCGCAAGGAGAAGTTTTCGGCAAAGACAGTTGTATGGGTTGTCAGGAAATTCATCACCACGATAGCGAAGATCAGCACGAGCATCGGCGCGAGCTGTGCGCTCAGGCCAGGAACATGTCGTCGAAGCTCGCGTGCAGCCCCAGCCCCGTGGTGATAACGTT
>WNFD01009347.1_pt1 | contig 11957 bp, 9 predicted proteins | sample 5400491 | NCBI WGS metagenome assembly WNFD01 (sample SAMN13153343, study PRJNA577476) | soil metagenome | isolation source: 120 cm saprolite under Douglas fir tree site 2 hole 2 replicate 2 | place: USA:California | collected 2015-04-18 | reverse complement strand
CCAGACTGCCTTGTCCTTTGGAGATCTGGTCCACGATTCCCTTGAACTCGTACACCGTTGAGGAGAAGCGGTCATACAGGGTCGGATCGTAAATCAGCTTGCCAATGGAACCCTTGCCACTCTCCACGAAGGCCACGATTCGATCCAGGCGCTTGAGCAGCGCGTCCATATTCTGCAAGGTGCCCTGGCTGGAGCGAACGACCTGGTTGAAGTCCGGATGAACCCGCGTAGCCAGAACGTCGCCATCCTGTACCATAGGGGCGATAGCCTGGGAACTATCGATGTCCAGGTAGTACTCACCCAGCACCCCGGCGGTTTCGAGCGACGTCAGCGAATCGCGCCGCAGGGCGAAGAGGTACTTCGTGCTCACCTTTACCGTAACTTCCACGGGCGTCAGTTGCTTATCCTTGTCGGGAACGATGCGGATTTTCGACACGTTTCCGATGTCGACGCCGCTCAGTCGTACGGGCGCGCCGACACGCAAGCCGCTGATATTGTCGAAGTAGGATTTGAGAGTGATGTGGGTGGTAAACATGCCGACCGTTCCGCTCATCAGGAACAGGAGCAGCGCCAGGAACAAACTAGCAACGATCACCGTGATCCCAACCCGCAGTTGAGACCACTTGAGCTGCTTCTGGCTAGGCAAAAGATTTCCTCATAGCGCCAGTTTGCGTGTGGTTTCTCTCCGTCGCGCCAACAGCTCGCACTCGCGACCAACCCCTCGCTGCATCATAACAAAACCGGGGCTCGGTCTAAGTGGCTTTGGAATGCAGTGCAGAAGTTAGCAACAGGGCCAGAAGGTAGGCGCCGGCTCCGCAAGCAAGGGTAACGTTCAAGCCGAACTGTATGGCAATCACGATGGCCAGCACCGATCCTAAAACGCTGGCCGCTGCGTTCATCGCCCACGCCCACTCGACCGCGTTATCCGCAGCGGACCGCTGTTCAGAGGAGCTCCGGCCGCCGGGGTCCAGTGCGCGCAAGCCCGTAGGGAAAGGCATCCCCATCACGAAGCCGAGAGGCACGAGCAGGACGGCGCTGATCAGAAATCGATAGCCTAATCCCAGTCCGACCAGAGCGGCCAACCTGCTGGGCATGAAGAAGAGATCGAAAATTAATGTTGCAATTACCAGCACCAATGGAACCCAGACCATCTCGGTCCGGGGAAGCCAGAGGCGCGAGAACAGGCTGCCTGCCCCGCTCGACAGCATCAGAAGAAAAATCACAACCGTCAGCGCGTACGTGGGATGTCCGAGAAAAAGCACAAAGCGCTGAATGAAGGCGATCTCCACCAGGATATAACCCAAACCCACCGCGACGAAGTAAAGCAGAGGCAACGGCGAGTGTCGCCGGCTCCCTCCTCTCAGCGCCAGCGGCAGAACCAGAAAAGCAATCACAGCCACCACAGAAATCACCAGCACGAGAAGTAGAACGAGAACTCCGAGATTTACCTTCCAGTCGACTCCCTGCTGCAGCCCCTGTTCCCCAAGGATCTGACCCGCTTTGAGTGTGAAGAAAAAGAAAGGCGCATTATCGCTGACCGGAGAAACGTTATAGGCGTACTCCCGTGCGAAGGCATAAGGATCATTGCGCGCGATCAGATCCGAGAATGCATTGGAACCGGGTTGCGAAGGCAGATAGAGCGGAGTGAGTTGACGATACCGCTCAAAATGAGCCTGCACCGCCGATTCTTCCTCAGCAGTGAATGAAGTTTTCTTCGCCAGAACCACTACCGGGATGCCGTCCTCATCCAACGTTCCCTGCGAAGCGACAATGAAATTGCGTGCTGGATTTGCGACTCCAAGACGATGCAGCGCTTCGGTCGCCACAGCTACCACCCGGAGCGCCTCGCGCGGGTGGCGAAACTCCCAGCGCGTAATTGCGATCATGCCATCCGGCTTGAGGTGCTCGAAATACTCCCGGAACGCCTCCACCGTGTAGAGATTGTTTTCGCTCAGGGCGAAGGCTCCGGCGGCTGTGGAGGCCCACGTATCCACCAGCGTCATTTGCACCACGTCGAACTGCTGTGCTGTCGAGCGCACGAATGATCGGCCGTCGGTTACGTAAATGTGCACTTCCGGCCGTTCGTAGAGATGTTGCGCATAGGCCGCATACCGCCCACGCATAATCGTGTTGGCGATGATAGGGTTGATCTCAATGCCGGTGACGCTGGGACTGCCGTTCGCCACGGCGCGGAGCACGTCGACCCCGCCGCCCGGCCCGATGATGGCGAACTCACCGTGGGGGCGTAGAACATTCGCCAGCGCCGGAGGTGCCGACATCAGAGCGCTCTCCCATCCAGTATCGTGCCAGTGCGCCAGATCGGCGTTCATGATGTAAGTGGAAGCGTCGGCATCGATGACAATGTCCTTGACTCCCGGAGACAGAGTGTCAACCTCAATTCGCGACAGCGCATTCCAGCGTGCGAATTCGACCCAGGCTGGATCCCGAAACATCCCCTTGGCATACACCACATCGATCAGCCGTCCTGAGTTGTTGGCAGCGATCAGGCAGAGGAGCGCGATCGCAAATAATCCAGCAGTCCGGCGTGTAGTTCTCGATTCAGCCCAGACGGCGCCCGCTGACACCATCGTGACGCCCGCAAACAGGATCGTGTTCGGCCCTCCGATCCAGTTCAACAGGAACACGACGGCCAGGCATGCCAGCGCTCCTCCACACAGGTCCGCCCCGTAAAGCCGCGAGATGCGATGCGCTTCCCGCGCAAACACCACCGAGAAAAGCAATCCCGTCAGGAAAAATGGCACGGCGGCGGCTAGATAGAGCACAGTCAGATGCAGGAAATTTGCCCCCGACACTTCGAGCGCCACGGGAACGTGCAGGACGATCTCCAGCACGGCCAGCACGATCACAGAATTTGCCAGGCATAACCGCGCGGCCAGCCAGCGTGTGTCCATCGCGCCGAGCTTCGCCTTCAGCACATATGCGAACACTCCCCCGGCGCCAAGGCCCAGCAGAGCAATCGAAATTGCGAGAAACGCAAAGTGGTAGAACAGCACCACAGAAAACAGCCGCGTCAGTGAGAGTTCGAGCAGCAACGCGGAGAAGCTGGTGAGCGCCAGCCCGGCGAGCAGAATTCTCTCTGGAATTTCGTTACTGCTGACGAGCGGTATCGGGGTCGTACTCGTGGTCACTGACATAAGAGGTTTGGAAGGCAAAAGTCTAGCAGAAGGGTGATCGCGGCATAAGTGTTTGCTGGTACCCCACGGCTCGAATCGCCACTCTCAGGTTAGTTTTCGAGGATAACTTGCGCGATCGCCTGCTCGACGGTATGGGACAGCGAGAGCGCCGCATTCTTGACGCCCAGCCGTGCGGCGAACTCCGCGGCTCGTCCGTGAAAGCTGATGGTGGGGCGGCCGCCAGGCATGCGCACGACTTCGCAATCGCGCCAGCGCACGCCGTGATTCCAGCCCGTGCCCAGCGCTTTCATCGCGGCCTCCTTGGCCGCGAAGCGCGCGGCGTACCGCTCGATGCGATTTGCCTTGGAGTCGCAGTAGCGAATCTCTCCGGCGGTAAAAATGCGCTGCAGGAAGCGGTCCCCGAAGCGCTCAATCGCATGGCGAATGCGCGGAACCTCGGCAATATCAATTCCCGTCCCCACGATCATGATTTCATTCTCACGATTTCCTTCTCAAACGCCTATAGAGGCTGCCGAAAAACTCCGGTTTTGGGTGGCGCAGCGCTTTCAGCGCTGCGATTGGGCCCTGTTTTCAATGAGGGCTTCAGCCTCTGAGGTACTCACACGGTATTTTTCCGCAGCCTCTATAGCAGTTTATCCCCGCGGTAAATCAGTTCACCATCGATCATGCGAGCTTCCGCGGTTAGCTGATGCGGTTTGGGAGTGCCGCTTCCGTCGATATGCATCACTTCGTGCCCGTGTGCCATCAGCCAGTCGGAGACCAGCATGCGGTGGCACCGAAAATAAATCCGCTCCGCGCACATGTACGCTGTGCGCGAGGTCTCTGCCAGCGACACCAATTCCCCCATTGCCCTATTAAATTCCGGCGTCAGCATGTAGTCGGCGTAGTTGCGAAAGCTCGCATTGCGCAAACCGACATTGGGCGAGTCCTCCACAATTTTCTTGCGATAGCCTCCCAGAGCCTGCATCCAGACATAGCGGATCCCCACCGCTGGTAGGCTTTTTTCGAGCGCCTCGCGATTGAACTGTGGCAGTCTGCGTGACATGGGAAATGCACGAATATCCACCAGGGTTTGAATCGTGTGCGCCTGCAGCGCCTCGACCAGATCGGCGAGGGGACGTGTCGAGTGTCCAATGGTGTAAAGGAGAGCCAAGGCCGTTTCGATGCGGGAAAGTCAAGAGGCGATTCGCTGAAGAGCCGCAGCCAGCGCGGCATCCTCTGCCGGAAATACTGTCCGCAAATCCAGCAGCACGCGCCCATCTTCGATCCTCGCAATGATCGGAGGATCGTTCGCCCGCAGGCGAGCCGCTAACTCGTCGGCGCTGAGATCGCTGCAGGTCAATGCCAACCGGCGGGTGGGCAACACCGAAGACGGCGCAGCACCTCCGCCGATTACTGACTCTCCATCGATCACCTCGACTTGCAACTTGGACTGCAACGTCGACGACTTGATCTGCGCCGCCAGTTTCTCGGCGCGCCTGCCAATCTCATCCTTCGTGAGGCGCATCATCCGCAGTGTGGGGATGGCATCGTGGTCGCGTCTCACATAAGCCAGCAGCGTTGCTTCCAGCGCGGCATAGGTAAGCTTGTCCACGCGCAAAGCGCGGAATAGCGAATTCGAGCGCATGCGCGCGATCAATTCACGACGTCCGCTGATCAGCCCGGCTTGCGGCCCACCGAGAAGTTTGTCGCCGCTGTAAGTCACAACGTCGACCCCGGCCCGCACGCTGTCGAGGACGCTGGGTTCGCTGATTCCAATAGACTGCAGCTCCACAAGTGCGCCGCTCCCCAGATCCTCCCCCAGTGGCAGCCCGTGCTTTCGGCCCAATTCCACAAGTTCCGCGGTGGATGCCTGCTCGGTGAACCCGGTAATCGCAAAGTTTGAGCGGTGCACGCGCAGCAACAATTTCGTGCGCTCGCTAACCGCATGCTCGTAGTCGGCAATCCGCGTCCGGTTCGTAGTGCCAACCTCCCGCAGGATCGCTCCAGACTTCGCCATCACGTCCGGGATGCGAAACGAACCGCCGATCTCGACAAGCTCCCCGCGCGAAACAATAACTTCTCCGCCCTCGGCAAGCGTATTGAGCACGAGCAGAACCGCAGCAGCATTGTTATTAACAACGGTGGTGGAAGTATCGGCTCGTGTGGAGACAGGCGCTCGTGTGGGGACGGGCACTCCTGCCCGTCCAGCCGAGCGAAGCTCGGCACGCTTCGTTGATGGGTCCGCAAAGTCATCGGCCCCAAGCAGTCGCTGGAACAACCGCTCCACGTGGACATCCCGCTTGCCGCGCTCCCCGCCTTCAACATCAAACTCCAGATTTGAATAGGCAGCCGACGTCTCTCGGATATGGTCAATCGCAGCTTCGGCGAGCGGCGCGCGGCCAAGATTGGTATGCAGGATGACTCCGGTTGCATTAATCACCGTGCGCAGTGAGAAGTGGTGCGCCCGGCGAAGTTGTTGCTCGATTGCCTCAGCAACGCCCGAGAGCGCCAAGGCGAGGCCCTGTTCGTCCAGCAGGCCAGAAGAAATTTCCTCCCGTAACCGGTCGACAACGGCCCGCGCAGCATCCGTCACAACGGCCGCTCCCTGGCTGGCAGCAAGCGCAGCCACCGGCGGAGTGCGCACCAGTTCATCCACGGAAGGCAGCTTCCGAAAAAGCTCCGATTTCGCCGCGCTTTTCACTCGGGAATTATCCCACGAAATGGCATGCGTACCGCAGCGCAAAGGGATGAAAGGTAGTGTCCTGAATTCATCAACCGCAAAGGACACAAAGTCACATAAAGGTATAAATCGCTAAGGATTTCCTTTGTGTTCCTTTGTGCCCTTCGTGGTGATGAATTTAGAAAGCACTGGGCTGAAGGAAGGCGAGAGGGTCACCTACAGAGTATGCATGTAAGCCAGCAAATCCTGCACCTCTTGCGGGCTGAGCGTCTGGCTGAACCCGGGCATTTCATTGCGTCCGTGGTTCACGATGTCCGCGACCCGTTCGTCATTGGCAGGAAGCCCGCTGAGCGGAAGATATTGATGTTGAAAAACTCCGTTGAGTCCCGGACCTTTCTTGCCCCGCGTGGAATAGGGTTCGTGGCAACGGTCGCAATACTGGTCATAAACCTTACGTCCGGCGACTTGCTGCGGTGTGAGACCAAGTTCGGCGTCCGATTTGCGCCGCTCAACGTCACAGCCCGTAAGCGTCAAGACGAACGTCAATATAATCAGCAAGGCGGTCACCATCGTGAGAACAAAGCTGCGACACTGTCGGTGATCCCATCTTCGTCCCCGAATAGACTCCGGGTTCAATAGCCGCATGAATTCTCTCGTTTCGCACAAGCACAGCAAGCGCCGCAGCTTGATAAGCGCCTCAGCTTTACAAACCGCCACAGTTTACAATCATAGATTAAGCCCATGCCGGTCGCGGTCAAGCGAGTCTATGAGACGGTGTCGCGCACAGACGGAGCACGCGTGCTGGTTGACCGCCTTTGGCCCCGCGGCCTGAGCAAGGCGCAAGCCCAGGTCGACGAGTGGCTGCGAAAGCTGGCTCCCTCCAACGAATTGCGCCAGTGGTTTCATGCCCAGCCCGGCCATTGGCCAACCTTTCGCAAGAAATATCTAAGGGAACTTTCGCGACATCCCGAAGCCGACACCGAATTGCGCAAACTCTACGCCCTGGCGCACAAGAAAAAGCGTCTGACACTTCTGTTTGCGTCGAAGAACGAGACGCACAACAATGCGGTCGTGCTCAAAGAGTTGTTGGATGGCATGCGGAAACCTCCGACCGGCACCGGTCCCGGGACCGTCCACGCAGTGCGCAAGCGGCAAGCCGCGGCCAGACGCAGCAGATAGCGAATCCCCGACGCCGATCCTCACGTTAACTGATCTTCCTGCCCGCGCACAATCCTGCCGGAGCCTTTCTTCATTATTTAGAACGGTGTCATTTAGAATCGAGCGCCATGAGAGCAGTCTTCCAATGGAACCTGGGTGCCCGCGCGCTGGAACTCGGCAAGCGCACGCTGATCATGGGGATCGTGAACGTCACGCCGGACTCCTTCTCTGACGGTGGTTTGTATCTGAACCGCGACCAGGCCATCGAACATGCAGAACGTTTGCTGAATGAAGGTGCCGACATTCTCGACATCGGCGGAGAATCCACGCGTCCGGGTGCGCGCGTGGCGGCGCCGATCGACACCGGCCAGAACGCCGAATTGCGCAAAACTCCCGCAGCTTCTGCGGCCAAAAATCCTGCGGCCGCCGAACCCGTCGGCGCCGAGGAAGAGATAAAGCGCGTCATTCCGGTGATAGCGGCACTGAAGAAGAAACATCCCCAGGCCGTCCTCTCCGTCGACACCTACAAGGCGAGCGTGGCCCGCGCGGCAGTCAGCGCTGGAGCCGAGATCGTAAACGATGTCAGCGGCTTCCGCTGGGATCCGCAGATGGCAAAGACCGTCGCCGAACTGAAGTGCGGCGCAGTCCTCATGCACATGCGGGGGCGCCCCGACGAATGGCGAACCCTGCCGCCCCCCGGCGATGTAGTGCTGCTGGTCAAGCGCGAACTCAAGGAATGGGCGGAATCCGCCATCCTCTCCGGCGTGCGCCGGGAGCGGATTGTGCTCGACCCCGGATTTGGTTTTGGCAAGAGTTTCGACGAGAACTATCCCTTGTTGTCACGCTTCAGCGAGCTACAGGCTGCGGGATTCCCACTGCTGGCGGGGACGTCGCGAAAATCTTTTGTAGGCCGCACTCTCGCGAAAGATGGCAAGGATGCGCCTCCCGAAGATCGCTTGTTCGGAACGCTCGCCACCCAGACCGCGCTCATTCTCAAGGGAGCCCATATCCTTCGCACGCACGACGTGAAGCCTGCGGTAGAGGCGGCCCGCGTGGCGGACGCAATTTTGCAGGCCCGCTGAAGGGTTGATCCAGAAACTTCCGAATGTACGCTACAGCCCTTCAACTATGCTCTTACGCTCGCGAATCGCGGTCAATGAGTGCAAAGGCGATTTGCAACAGTTAGCCCACGGTTCTCGCTTGTTTGATTGCCGCAAACAGATTGCCCTTGCCTCACCACCACCGATGAGGAATGCCGAGGAGTAGCCGACGCATCGCAAGTACATGGGAGTTAGAAAGATTGAACTTCGAACAGGAGAATCCCGCCGCCCCGGGCTGGCGTTGAGATATCTTTGCTACCTCGATGACGTGAACGGTGGATTGCTGAATCCGCTCCAGCATTCCGGCCGCTGATGTCGCGCCAATCCCTCCAAATGTGAAGGACATATCCAGAAGGACGTCTCGGAAGGACGTCTCGGAAGGACATGTCGGAAGGACATGTTCCGCTTTGGTCCATCTGGAGGTTCACAGTGACCCTCTGTGATCTGTCCGTTCTCCCTCATTGCATGCAAACTTGAAGTGCTGCATCCCGAGTAGAGCAACCATGTAGTGGTGAGCATCGGGCGGCGGCTTCTTATCCCCCTCCGCGTAGCTCTAGCGCGGTACATGAGGTCGTGCTGTGAAAAGTTTGGGCTCCAGATGGAGCGAACTCTCGTGCGGATTTCGCTTGTTCGTCCTTTTGTCCGCAATTCTTTCCCTGACCTCAAATGCATCCGCGGCCACCGGACAGATTACGCTGAACCCTTCAACCCTCAACTTTGGCAGCGTCTTCGTCGGCACGAGCAAGACGCAACCGGTCACTCTGACAAATTCTGGCGGCTCGAAGTTGACCGTAACTCAAGCCACGCTATCAGGAACGGATTTCACGTTTAGCGGTTTGACTTACCCCGTGACCCTGGCTGGTGGGCAGAGTGTAACCGGCTACGCAACGTTTACTCCGCAGTCTTCTGGCACTGACAGTGGTATGGTCTCCATTTCATTCAGTACTCAGACCTCAAATGGCAAAGGACACAATGGTCTCAGCAGCAGCTCTGGCACAGTTACTTTGCCAGTTTCGGGCACAGGGACCGCCTCAGGGCAGCTCACGACAACTCCAACCAGCCTCGCCTTCGGCAGCGTTCAAGTGGGCAATTCCCAGACGCTGGCGGAAACTCTCACGAACTCGGGCGGAGCAAGCGTCACGATTTCTGCGGCCAGTGCTACTGGCTCCGGCTTCAATGCGAGCGGCTTGAGCTTGCCGATAACTTTGAGCGTAGGCCAAAGTGTGAGCTTCAGTGTCAGCTTCGCGCCCACGTCGGGTAGCAGTGTCAGCGGCACCCTGGCAATAACATCGAACGCATCCAATCCTGCTCTGAATGTACCGCTATCGGGGACGGGCGTCACACCCGGCCAGCTCACCGCGAACCCCGCGAGCCTGAGCTTTGGAAGTGTCACCACCGGCCGAACGGTGCCGGGTTCAGCTTGAGTGGAATCAATCTGCCGCTCACGCTGTCCGCAGCTCAGAGCGTGACGTTCAACGCTTCGTTCGCACCCCAGTCTGCGGGAAGCTTGACCGGGAGTCTCGTAATCAGCTCCAATGGATCGAATCCTACTCTCTCTGTGCCATCGACCGGAACAGGCACGCTGCCCGGCCAGTTGTCAGTCGCACCCTCCACCATCAATTTTGGCAACGTTACCGTTGGAACAACCCAAAATCAGTCGGGCACACTCAGTGCGAGCAGTGCCCCTGTTACCGTGTCATCGCTGGGAGTGAGTGGATCTCAATTTTCCGTAAGCGGAGTTACATTACCGGTGACGATCGCCGCGGGAAATAGCCTTTCGTTCCAACTGACGTTTGCGCCCCAGACCTCCGGCGCAGCGTCTGCAAACGTCACGTTTGTCAGCAACGCTTCCAATTCTCCGATCGTGCAGTCCCTAAGCGGCTCCGGGACACTGCCGCAGCACAGTGTTGCTCTGGGATGGAACACGAGCACGTCAGTCGGTGTGGTTGGCTACAACATCTATCGTGGAACGGCGTCCGGCGGCCCCTTCACACGAATCAATTCCGCCCTGGATGCGACGCCTTTTGATACTGACAGCACGGTCCAAGCCGGCCAGACGTACTACTATGTCGTGACTGCAGTGGACTCCACGGGAGCCGAGAGCAGCTATTCGAGTCAGGTTCAGGCCGTGATCCCCTATCCGTAGCTTCACCCGGCTTAATCTTCGTGCTCACTCGACTATTAGCCAGGCCTGTGCGGTTATTGCTGGCTCACCATAACGAGAGCAGGCGCGCGTCAGTTCGATGAATTTCGCTGGGAGAGGGCGGGTGCTCAAACAGGCGAGACAGCATCGCGAAGACCATCCCGCCTGAATCTCCTGGAGTGAACTGCAGTTTCTACTCGACACAACGGGCTATTCTGCCGACAAAACCATCCGTGTTCCCAGTTATCGGGTCAACAAAAAATCCGACAATCTGGCCAACGTCGTTGATCCCATTGATGGTCGTCGTATCGACGCCTCTGGGGTCATTTACCGACTGAAATTCGAGGGCCGTGACGTCATACAGAAAACCATGCGTGTTGCCAGCCGCGTCCATGTAAGCCCCTACCACCTGATGCCGATTATTCACACCGAAGGCCTGCGTGAGGGTAGCGCCAGGAAAATCGAGTATCGTTACCACTCCATTGTGCAAGAGGAATCCGTGGTTGACGCCGGCACTATCGACGTAAAACCCTGAAACGTCTCCCGCGTTGTTTACGCCCGTGGCCTGGGCGCTGGTATTTGACGGAAGCATTGAGTCGAGCCCCGTGAACACGCCGCCCTGCACGGTAAAAGGAAACTGTGTGCCAGCGGCATTCTGCCAATACCCGGCCGCCTCCTTTTTGTCATTTAAGCCGAGCAGTTGGGTCAAAACCGAGGTCGCGTTAGGAAAGTCGATGGTGGTGAAGGTGCCGTGGATGTCGGTGAACCCGTGTGTGACCCCAGCGACGTCGATATAGAATCCGTCCGTGTTCCCGCTGTTGTTGATCCCGATGACCTGGGTCTGCACAGAGCCGGGAAAGTTTTCGCTGGTGAACTGGTTAGGTAGGGTCAGCGTAAACCCTTGGTTGGGGTGTCCAGGAGCTCCACTTCCGTGATAGCCAGCTATCTTGCCGGCATTGTTAATGCCGAGTAACTGGACGAAGGTATCGCCCGGGAAGATAACCGTCTGGAAGGAATAGATGGTATCCGCCAATACCGACATGGAAAGGCAGACAAACACTACTAGCCCAAAATTGAAAGCTGATCTTTTCATGGTGATCTCCAATGCTATTTGCGCGGACGCGCTGTTGGGTGAGTTAGTTAACTGAGACAAAGGAGCGAAGCGCACGAGCCTTCTATCCAGGGTTGTTACGAGATTAGCTAAACCGACTGCATAGCTGGACGCGCATCAAACGACATGGACAATCTGGATGGGTTTGTCTCCCTCGGCCCACCGTCGATACGATGCTTCAGCGTTTCCCCTTACAACAACTCTATGTCGGCTAGAGGGTGCGCAGGAACGCCACCAGATCCTGCTTCTCCTGCGGCTCCAGTTTCGTGCCGAGGATCAGGTTGAAGAACTCGACCGTATCCTCCAGCGTCAGCAGACGCTCGTCGTGCAGGTAGGGCGGATTGTCCTTGGTCCCGCGCAGCGCAAAGGTTTTGATCAGCCCGTCGCCGATGGCCATCATGTTGTTGATCATCACCGGCTTGAAGAACCGCTCGGTCTGGAGGTTGTGCATCGAGTTGTCGGTGTAAAAGGGCGGCTGGTGGCAGTTCACGCATTGGCCCTTGCCGAAGAAGATCTCCTGGCCACGCATCTCGGCCTGTGTCGCCTTGGCGGGATCGAGCTTGCCATAGATGTCGAGCTTGGGCGCCGGCGGAAAGTCCAGCATCTCTTCAAAATCGGCCATGAAGTC
>WNFD01006553.1_pt1 | contig 11957 bp, 14 predicted proteins | sample 5400491 | NCBI WGS metagenome assembly WNFD01 (sample SAMN13153343, study PRJNA577476) | soil metagenome | isolation source: 120 cm saprolite under Douglas fir tree site 2 hole 2 replicate 2 | place: USA:California | collected 2015-04-18 | reverse complement strand
GGCGATGGAATGGACGAGCTGTCCACGAGCTCGCCTTCGCTCGTGATCGAGATCGACGGCGGCCGCAAGGAGTATCAGCTCGACCCAGCCGAGGTCGGCCTGAAACCGGGCGACCCTCTCGCGGTGCGCGGCGGCGGGCCGGAGGAGAACGCGCGCATCGCTCGCGAGGTGCTCGAGGGCGCCGGCGGGCCTCGCCGTGATGTTGTCCTCCTGAACGCGGCTGCCGCGCTGAGAGCCGCCGGTCGCGCGAAGGACTGGCGGGACGGCATCGGCGCGGCAGAGGAGGCCATCGATTCCGGGCGCGCCGCCGTTGCCGCCTGCGCTCCTCGCTCATGCATGCCTGATGCATTCGACTGCAGTGCTCGGCGGCGCCTAGGATCTGGGCCGTCTAGGCGCCGAATCTCTCGCCAAGGCCCCCGGCCGTGACTCCTGCCTCCGACCTCCTGGCCCGCCTGGTTGCCGACGCCAGGCTGGACATGGAGCGGCGGCGAGCGTTGACGACGCAGGACGAGCTCGAGCGGGCGATCCAGGTCTACGCGCCCAGGGATTTTGTAGGCGCGCTCCGGGGGCCGGGGCTGGCGGTCATCGCGGAGATGAAGCAGCGCACTCCGACCATGGGCGTCCTGGCCGAGGACTACAAGCCCGCCGACCTCGCCCGCGCCTACACCGCCGGCGGTGCGTCCGCGATCTCCGTGTTGACACATATGGCTGGCTTCGGCGGCCGTCCCGAGCACATCGAGGCGGCCCGGGTGGCGACCAACCTCCCCATTCTGCGCAAGGACTTCATCACCGACCCTTACGAGATCGGAGAGGCCCGGGCGGCCGGCGCCGATGCCGTCTTGCTTATCGTCGCTGCGCTGGACCTGACCGAGCTGCGGCGCCTTCTGGCGGTGGTCAGGAGCCGAGGAATTTCGGCCCTGGTCGAGGTCCACGACGAAAACGAGACCAGGGTGGCCATCGAAGCCGGGGCGCAGCTAGTCGGGGTCAACCATCGCGACCTGCGCACGTTCGAAGTCGACCTGGGGCTGACGGAGAGGCTGCGGCCCTTGATTCCGGACGCTGTGACGCTGGTGGGCGAGAGCGGCATCCACTCGATCGACGACGCCCGGCGAATGCGCGACGCGGGCGCCGACGCGATCCTCGTCGGCGAGATGCTCATGCGTGCGCCCGACCCAGTCGAGTGCCTGCGCGAGTTAGCCTCCATATAGTGGCCTGCTCCGGAGGACCGCAGCATATTCGCGGCATGGACGGCCGGAGCCAAGGCGCGGGTGGCGCCGCGAGGAGCGCATCTTTGATGCGTGACGAGCAGGCGCCGGGCCCCGCAACGCAGGCTTCAGTGCCGAAGGCACCCGGCCGTCCAGGACGATGAAGATGCAAGGTACTTCCGGAGCGGGACACTGAAATGGTCAGGGTGAAGATCTGCGGAATCTGTGACTTTGACGCCGCCCAGGCGGCGGTCGAAGCAGGCGCCGACCTGCTCGGGTTCCATTTCTGCTCGTCCGACCGGCACGTCAGCCCCGAAGAGGCCAAGGCGATCGTCGACGCTCTGGCGGTGCGGCCGAAGATCGTGGGCGTCTTCATCGACCAGCACGCAGGCGAAGTCAGGGACATCGCGGAATTCGTGGGGCTCGATATGCTCCAGCTCCACGGTTCGGAGCCGGTCGGTTTCGACGCCGGCCGCCCGGTCATCAAAGTGTTGAAGGTCCGGGAAGGTCAGGTCCCCAACGCCGCTGACTGGCCCGACCCGATCATGCTCGATTCCTGGTCCATCGACCAGCGCGGCGGCACCGGACAGACCTGGGATTGGGATCTCGCGCGCGATCTGCTGGTAACGCGGAAGGTATTCATCGCCGGTGGTCTTGAACCGGGTAACGTGGGCAAGGTCGTGAGCCAGTTCAAGCCCTACGGAGTCGACGTTTCGAGCGGGGTCGAGGCTTCGGTGAGGGTCAAGGACCACGACAAGGTGCGGGCCTTCGTCCATGCCGTACGCCTGGCTGAGATCCTCAGTTGAGAGACCTCAAGCACCCGGTTCGCGGCCGCTTCGGAGCCTATGGGGGCCAGTACGTGCCGGAGACGCTGATGGGCGCGCTGGACGAGCTCGAAGGCATCTGGCATGAAGCCAAAGCCGACGCCCAGTTCCAGCTCGAGCTGGCCGGCCATCGCCACGCCTTCATCGGCCGCCCGACGCCACTGTATGCCGCGAATCGCCTAAGCGCCCACTTTGGCGGCGCGCACATCCACCTCAAGCGAGAGGATCTCTGCCACACCGGCGCCCACAAGCTCAACAACGCCGTAGGGCAGGCGCTGCTGGCGGTCCGCATGGGCAAGCCGCGCCTCATCGCGGAGACCGGCGCGGGCCAGCACGGCGTCGCCGTCGCCACCGTAGCGGCTCGCTTCGGCCTCGAGTGCGCGGTCTACATGGGCACGGAGGACATGCGCCGGCAGTCGATGAACGTGCGCCGCATGAAGCTGCTCGGGGCCGAAGTCAGGGAAGTCACGAGCGGGACCAAGACCTTGAAGGACGCGACCTCCGAGGCCATCCGCGACTGGGTGACGAACGTCCGCACCACCCACTACATCATCGGGTCGGTGGTGGGCCCGCACCCGTACCCCGAGATGGTCCGCGACCTGCAGCGTGTCATCGGCGACGAGGCTCGCGATCAATACCTGTCGGTGGACGGAAAGCTGCCCGACGTGGTGGTCGCGTGCGTCGGAGGCGGCTCCAACGCCATCGGCATGTTCACGGCGTTCCTCGACGACAAGGACGTTTCATTGGTTGGGGTCGAGGCGGCGGGCTCGGGGATCAAAAGCGGGAAGCACGCGGCCTCGCTCGTGGCGGGGCGCCCGGGCGTGCTGCACGGCGCCTACTCCTACCTCCTGCAGGACGGTGACGGCCAGGTCCTCAACACGCACTCGATCTCGGCCGGCCTCGACTATCCCGGCGTCGGTCCCGAGCACTCTTTCCTGCGCGATCTCGAGCGGGTGGACTACGTCGCCGTCGGCGACAAGGACGCGGTGGCAGCGTTCAAGCTCTGTACTCGGCTCGAGGGCATCATGCCGGCGCTCGAGCCGTCGCACGCGCTGCACCAGGCGGGCGTCATCGCCCGCGAGCTCGGTCCCGGAGGGCGCATCCTCGTCTGCCTCTCCGGGCGCGGCGACAAGGACATGGACTCGGTCGAAGCCGTTGAAAACTGAAACTGCGCGGCTGGAGACGGCGCTGCGGGCGAATGGCGACCTGAAGCTGGTCGGGTACATGATGGCCGGTCACCCGAACAAGAAGAAGTCGCTCGAGGTGGGGAAGAGGCTGGCGGCGTCGGGCATCGCCGCGCTGGAGATCGGCATCCCGTTCTCGGACCCGCTGGCGGACGGACCGGTGATCCAGCACGCGGGCCAGATGGCTCTCGAGCACGGGATGACGGTGGGGGCGGCGCTCGAGCTGGCGGCGGCGATCGCGCGCGAGGGCATCCCGATCGTGCTCATGACCTACATCAACCCCATCCTCTCGCACGACCCTCGGCGATTCGCCGCGGAAGCCGCGCAGGCAGGTGTCGCCGGCGTCATCGTCCCGGACCTGCCGATCGAGGAGTCGGAGCCGGTCGCGGGCTGGCTGCGCTCGGCGTCGCTCGATACCGTGTTCATGGTCTCTCCGACCACGTCGCCGGCCCGCATGGCCTCGATCTGCGAGCACTCGAGCGGCTTCGTCTACTGCGTGACTGTGACGGGGATCACCGGGGCGCGCAGCGAGCTGCCATCCGGGATGAAGGACCTGCTGGAAGAGGTCAAAAAGCACACCGACCTGCCGGTGGCGGCCGGGTTCGGCATCTCACGCCCGGAGCACATGAAGACCTTGCGCGGGAAAGCTGACGCGGCCGTGGTCGGCAGCGCCATCGTCTCCGAGATCGACAAAGGCGTCGACCCCACGGCCCTGGTCAAGGAACTCTTGAAAGCATGCCGGTGAGGGGGATTCGGGGCGCCACGACGGCGACGGCGAACACGCAGGAGGCGATCACAGAGGCGACCGAAGAGCTGCTTTCCGAGCTGACCGAGCAGAACGACCTGGACATCGCCGAGATCTGCTTCGCCTACTTCACGACGACCCACGACCTCACCGCCGAGTACCCCGCTTACGCGGCGCGGCGCCTGGGTTGGCTCGACGTGCCGCTGCTGTGCGGCCACGACATGGACGTCACGCTGCCGAACCCGCGTGGGGTTCGGATGTGCATCCGCACTCTCGTGCTCTACAACACTCCGAGGCCGCAAGCGGCCATGCGCTTTGCATACCTGCGCGGCGCCGCCGCCATCAAGTCGGACCTCGACTCACTTCGGAGCCCGCTGATCCCGTGATCATCGTGATGGCGCATCAAGCCACTAAGGCTGAGATCGATGCCGTAGTCGATCGGGTGCACGAGATCGGTCTGAAGACCGAGATCTCGCGCGGCGAGGAGCGGACGCTCGTCGGGGTGATCGGCGGCAACGCGTACGCGTACAAGGAAGCGTTCTCACACCTCGGCGGGATCCACGAGATCATCCCGATCACCAAGCCGTTCAAGCTCGCGAGCCGGGAGTTCCGGCCGGTCGACACTGTCGTTGACGTCGGGGGCGTGAAGATCGGGGCCGACGAGGTCGTGATGATGGCCGGTCCATGCTCGGTCGAGGGTGAGGAGATGCTCCTCGAGACGGCCCGCCACGTGGCTGCGCAGGGTGCGAAGATCTTGCGCGGCGGCGCGTTCAAGCCCCGGACCTCGCCCTATTCATTCCAGGGGTTAGGCGAGTCGGCGCTCAAGATGATGGCTCTGGCGCGCGACGAGACCGGGCTGAAGGTCGTGACCGAGGTGGTTTCGCCGAGCGACGTCGAGCTGGTCGCGAGATACGCGGACATCCTCCAGCTAGGCACCCGCAACATGCAGAACTACGCGCTGCTTCAGGAGGCGGGCAAGTCGGGCAAGCCGGTGCTGCTCAAGCGCGGAATGTCCTCGACGATCGAGGAGTGGCTGCTGGCCGCCGAGTACATCCTGTCCCAGGGCAACCGCGACGTGATCCTGTGCGAGCGCGGGATCAGGACGTTCGAGACCGCCACGCGCTTCACCCTCGACCTCAACGCCATCCCGCTCGCTCGAGAGCTTTCGCACCTTCCGATCGTCGTCGACCCATCGCAAGCGACGGGGCGCTGGTCTTTGGTGCGACCGATGGCGCTGGCCGCGGTGGCCGCGGGCGCTCACGGGCTCATCGTGGAGGTGCACCCGACTCCGAACCAGGCCCTGTCAGATGGTGCGCAGTCGCTCGACTTCGCGAGCTTCGACCGCCTGATGCAGGACCTCCGCCGGCTGCTGGGCGCGCTGGCCAAGCAGCTCGCGTAGAGCGGTGCAGCCAGGGATGCCTGCGGGATCTTCGGCGCCCATGCGGCCCACTGCCTCCCATGCCTTCGGCATGGGGGCCCCAGAGGTATCCGCTCCTCGCTCACGCATCGACGAATGCGTTCGCTCCGGTGCTCGGCCGCGCCTAGCATCTGGACCACCTGGTCACCGAATCTCTCCGCCGGCCCCCCGGCCGCACCGCTAGATGCCCACGATCGGGGTGGTGGGCCTCGGCCTGATGGGCGCCTCGTTCGCGCTGGCGGTGAAGAAAGCGCGACCCGAGACCACCGTCGTCGGCTTCGATCGCGACGCCGCGACTGCGCTCAAGGCGATGGACCGCGGGATCGCGAGCGCCGCGAGCTCCGACCTCGATGTCATCGACATGGCCGATGTGATCGTGGTGGCGGTCCCGATCCTGGCGATGAATGACGTGTTCAAGAGCTTGAAGATCCATGTCGCGGGCAAGGTCGTCACCGACGTCGCGAGCACCAAGGGCAGCGTGATGGAGTGGGCGGCGGGCGCCGGCATCGACCTCGTGGGCGGGCACCCGATGTGCGGGCGCGAGACGTTTGGCATCGATGCCGCGGACGCGGACCTGTTTGCCGGCGCGCCCTGGATCCTGACCCGCCGCGATGAGACCGTGATCGGACTGGTGGAGGCAGCAGGCGCGCATCCGTTGGTGATGGACGCGGCCACGCACGATCGCCTGGTGGCCGGCGTCAGCCACGCGGCGCTCTTGCTTTCGGTCGGCTACGTCCTCGCGCTCTCCGGTCGCGCTGACTGGCCGGAGGCATCGAAGGTGGCGGCGTCGGGGTTTCGCGACATGAGCCGACTCGCCGCTGGGGACCCTGCGATGTCCGCAGGGATCACGCGCACCAATCGCGACAACCTGCTGGAGCAGCTGGACGCGATCAGCCACTCGCTCGCCCGACTGCGCCGACATCTCGAGGCCGACGACCCGCGCCTGGTTGAGCTGTTCGAGGAAGCGCGCGCGGTCCGCGAACGTTGGACGAAGTCCCCTTGATCGCGACTGTTAGAAGGGCGCGCCGCCTCGACTGCGATCTCACCGTGCCGGGTGACAAGTCGATCTCGCACCGGGCGCTCATCCTGGGTTCGATTGCCGATGGCGAGACCCGCGTCCGCGGCCTTTCGAATGGAGCCGACGTCAGATCCACCGCCGGCTGTATGCGCGCGCTCGGCGTGGCAATCGAGGATACGGTGATTCGTGGCGTGGGCTTGCATGGCCTCCGCGCGTCGGCCGACGCACTCGACTGCGGAAATTCGGGCACGACGATGAGGTTGCTGGCGGGATTGCTATCCGCGCAAAAGTTTGGATCCGAGCTGAGAGGAGACGACTCGCTGACAACGAGGCCAATGGATCGCGTGGTGGCGCCGCTGCGCGAGATGGGCGCGCGTGCTTCGTGGCCGCCCCTCGAGGTCGGAGGCCAGGTTCCGCTGCATGGGATCGAATACAGGCCCACCGTCCCCAGCGCCCAGGTCAAGTCGGCGGTGCTGCTGGCGGGTCTGTTCGCCGATAGCCCCACCGCGGTGCTGGAACCGGTCGCCACACGCAATCACACCGAGCTGATGCTCGCCGCCATGGGCGCGGACGTGAAAGTCGAGGGCCGCCTCGTGGAGATCCGGCCCGCGGACCGCCTCTCGCCGCTGGACGTCGAGATCCCAGGTGACCTGAGCGGTGCGACCTTCTGGCTGGTCGTCTCCGGGCTGGTCCATGGGTCGCGCGTGCGCATTCGCGATGTGGGGATCAACCCAACCCGGACCGCCGCCGTCGATCTCCTGCGCGCGTGCGGGCTCGCGATCGCCATCAACCGCGAGCGGTCGGAAGGCGGCGAGCTCGTGGGCGACCTCGAGGTCGGACCCGCATCAGCTCTCCGCCCTCTGTCGGTCAGCGGCGGCTTGGCCGCCGAGATGATCGACGAGCTGCCCGTGCTCGCCGTGCTGGCATCGCAGCTTCCCGGCACAAGCCGGATTACTGGCGCGTCAGAGCTGCGGGTCAAAGAGTCCGATCGCATCACCGCGATGGCTGAGGGGCTGGCCGCGATGGGCGCCGACATCACTGCGCTCGACGACGGCTGGGTCATCAATGGCCCGCGCCCGCTCGAAGGCGCGCGGGTGCATTCGCACCGTGATCACCGCGTCGCGATGGCGTTGGCGGTCGCCGGGCTCCTCGCTGACGGCACGACCGAGATCGAAGACGCGGAGTGCGTCGAGATCTCATACCCGGGCTTCTTCGACCAGCTGGAATCTCTGTGCTGACGATCCGCTGCGAGCTGGACATCGACCTGCTCGCGCTGGAGCTCTACGAGCTCGAGGTCACCGAGCCTCGCGATGATTTCGAGCTCGAAGTGGCGCGCGCCATGCAAGCAGCGCGGACTGGCGAGGTCGGCGACACCGGCCGCGCGAGGGCGCTTTACCGTCGCTTCGGAATCGACCCCACCCGAGTCCGTCCGTCATCCGAGGCCTTGCTGCGGAGGCTGAAGAAGGGCGAGCCGCTGCCGCGGGTCAACTCATTGGTAGACGTGGCCAACGCGATGTCGGTGCAGCTGCAGGTCCCGGTCGGCCTTTACGACCTCGACAAGGTCCGCGGCGAAGAGCTGGTCGTCAGGCTGGGCGTTGAAGGCGAGAGCTACACCGGCATCGGCAAGGAGCGGGTGAACGTCGCCGGACGAATTTGCGTCGCGGACGCGGACGGACCGTGCGGCAACCCGAGCTCCGACTCAGCGCGAACGATGATCACGACCGCCACAGAGCGGGCCGCGTGGATCTACTTCCTGCCGGTCACCGACGACGAGGTCGATCGCACGGCCGAGCTGGTCGCAGTCTTTGGACGCGGCCTCGTCCGCATGGCCGCTGCCCCAGCATGATGCGTGCGCTTTCGGAGCAGGTGCTCTGCGTCAGGCGGGAGGACATCTTTCCGGACGGGGCGTGGCACGGCTTCATCAGCGATCAGCTCGACCGGTACCAGTCGGTGATCCGCGAGCACCACCTCTTCATGCCGCGGGCCGAGGTCGAGGATGACCCCAGCTACCAGCAGATCATCCCGTACGTGGTGTTCCGGCATGCCGACCGTTACCTGCTGACGCACCGTCTGCGCGCTTCATCCGAGCGGCGGCTGCGCAAGCAGTACTCGCTCGGCGTCGCCGGCCATATCAATCCCGGAGACCTGGAAGGCGGTGATCCCATCCAGGACGGGCTCAAGCGTGAGTGGGAGGAGGAGGTCATATACGACGGGCGTTTTGAAGCGAAGCTGCTGGGACTGCTCAACGACGAGTCGTCGCCGGTCTCGAAGGTGCATCTCGGGGTGGTATTCCTCGTCGAGGGCAACTCACCGAACATCGCCATCCGCGAAACCACGAAGCTGGCGGGCGAGCTGCTGACGCTCCATGAGATGAGGATCTATTACCTCGGGATGGAATCCTGGTCGCAGATGGTGTACGACCGTCTGCTGAGGGGCGACTCATGAAGTACGTCGAAGCCCGCGGCGCGCGCATGTCCGCTATCGGGCTCGGCGCCTGGCAGTTCGGGTCGCGAGAGTGGGGATACGGATCGGATTTCGCGCGCGGCGAGGCGGTGAAGATCGTGCACCGCGCGCTCGATCTCGGCGTGACCCTGATCGACACGGCTGAGTTCTATGGACCCTGGCGATCTGAACGCATCGTGGGCGGCGCGATCAGAGGCCGTCGCGAGGAGGTATTCCTCGCCACCAAGCTGTTTCCCATTGGGCTGCCCTTTCAGGTGGCGTCGAGGGCGCGCGCAAGCGCGCGCCGTTTGGGAGTCGATCGGATCGACCTGTACCAGCTGCACTGGCCCAGCCCGATGTTTCCCCCGGGGGCGACCATGCCCCGCATGAGGAAGCTTGTCGAGAGCGGCCAGGTGAGCCACGTCGGGGTCAGCAACCATTCGCTGGCCCAGTGGCAAGCGGCGGAGAAGGCCTTTGGCGGCCCGGTGCTGTCGAACCAGGTGAGGTTCAACCTTCTCGACCGCGAGCCGGAGCGCGACCTGGTGCCGTGGGCGAAAGAGAACGGGCGCGTCGTCATCGCCTACAGCCCGCTGGCGCAGGGCCTGCTGTCGGGCAAGTACCTGGAGAGCACACCGACCAACTTCCGCCGGTTCAGGGGCGCGTTCAGCGCCGCCTCGCGTGCCAGCCTGCGGCCGCTGATCGCGGCGCTCGGTGAGATCGCAACCCGGCATGGCGCGACTCCGGCGCAGGTCGCGCTGGCGTGGCTGATCCGCAAGCCTAACGTCGTTGCGATCCCGGGAGCGTCGAGCGTCCATCAGATGGAGCAGAATGCCGTCGCGGCCGACATCGATCTAACCGATGAGGAGGACGCGAGGCTGAGTGGCCTGGCGTCGGCGCTCAGCGGATGAAGCTGGAAGCCGTCGAGCTGCGCCGTATACGGATCTCCTTGGTGGCGCCGTTCGAGACGTCATTCGGGACGCAGCTGGAGCGTGACATCCTGATCCTCAAGGCCACCACCGATGTGGGGGAGGGCTGGGGCGAATGCGTCGCGGGTGAGGAGCCCGACTACTCGTCGGAGTATGTCGAGGCCGCGCAACACGTGCTGGTCCACCACCTGCTGCCACCCTTGCTCGCGCGGCCGAGCCTGAGCGCCGACGACGTGCGGCCAGCGCTGCAACGATTCCACGGGCACCGAATGGCGAAGGCGTCGATCGAGATGGCGGTTCTGGATGCGGAGCTGCGGGCGCGGGGTGAGTCTTTCTCGCACCACTTCGGGGCCGTGCGCTCCACGGTCGACTGCGGCGTGTCGGTCGGGATCCACCGTTCGATCGCCGAGCTGCTCGCGACGGTCGGCGGCTACCTCGACCAGGGCTATCGCCGGGTCAAGCTGAAGATCAAGCCGGGCTGGGATGTCGAACCCGTGCGTGCGGTGCGCGAGCGTTTCGGCGACGTGCTCCTGCAGGTGGACGCGAACACCGCCTACACGCTCGCCGACGCCGCCCACCTTGCGCAGCTTGATGCGTTCAACCTGCTGCTCATCGAGCAGCCGCTGCCCGAGGACCAGGTCCTCGCGCATGCCGAGCTCGCGAAGGTTGTCCGCACCCCGGTGTGCCTCGACGAGTCGATCATTTCGGAACAGGCGGCCGCCGACGCGATCCAGCTGGGCGCCTGCTCGATCATCAACGTCAAGCCTGGGCGGGTGGGCGGCTATTTGGAGGCGCGGCGCATCCATGACGTGTGCGCGAAGCACGACGTTCCGGTTTGGATGGGGGGCATGCTCGAGACCGGTCTGGGTCGCGCCGGCAACGTGGCGATGGCGGCGATGCCCAACTTCAAGCTCCCCGGCGACACCTCGGCGTCCGACCGCTACTACCACCGAGACATCACGGAGCCGTTCGTCCTGGTCGACGGGCGCCTGAACGTGCCTGACGGCCCGGGCCTGGGCGTGAACGTCGACGTCGCTTACCTCGAGTCGATCACGACTTCGTCGCAGGTGGTGACTGGTCGCTGACCCGCCGCAGGACTGGAAAGCTCAGCAACAGATCGTCCATCGCGTTTGAGTGCGCAGCCTCGCCGAGGCGCGGCAGCCCGAGGCGGTCCTCGACGGAGGCGAGCAGCGAGTAGTGGTCGTAAGCGCGTGAGCTCGTGTGGATGAGGGTGCCCGGGTGAATGGCCAGGGTGAGCACCTGGTTGGCGGTGTCCTCGCCCTCGTCCCAGGTGATCAGCAGCAGGCCGCCGTCTTTCCAGGCGGACGTCGCAAGGATCTTGGGCACCGTCTCTGACAGCCATAGGTCCGCGACTTGAGTCGAGCAGTCGTGGCCGTCGTGGCAGAGGTCGGGCGTGATCCAGACGAAGTTCGGAACCGTCCCCGCGAGGTCCTGGTCGAACTGGGAGAAGGGGACGATCTGCTGCGGGCAGGTGGCTCCGTAATAAGGAAAGGGGTCGTGCTTCAGCGCGTAGGGATAGACGCTTTTCGTGCAGCTTCCTGACATGCCTTCCATGTACGCGCGCCAGCTGATGCCCGCGGCGGTGAGCTGGGCGCCCAGGCCGCCGGCCGGGAGCGGGTGCCAGCCGTCGTCTGCGATCCCCCAGGTGCTGCCTGACGTGAGCGCGAGGTAGTTGGGCAGGCTCGGGTGCGACACGCCGTGGTAGTTCGTCGCCACCGCGTACTTCGCCGCCAGCTGGGCCGTGTAGGCGCCCGTCATCGCCTGGTCGTAGCTGCGGTTCTCCATCACGATCACGAAGACGTGGGGTTTGTTTGCGGGTGTTGGTGACGGCGATGGAGTCGGCAGGGCCGCGCTGGTGGGCGTGCTTGGTGCTGATGGACTGGGAAGGTGGGTGGCGGTGCTGGGTGAGCAGGTTGTAACAAGGCAAAGCGCAACAGCGGCGCTGAGCAGGGGTCTCACCCTTCTAGACACTACGATCCGAGGCGCTGTGAAGTTGCGGGGTGGCGTTTGGGAGATGGAGATCCAGCCCGAGCATGGTGGGCGAATCATTTCGCTTCGCCTTGCGGGCGAGGAGCTTCTCGATCAGGGCATCGGAGTCGACGATCCTTCCTCGCTTGGGTTCGTCGCCGCCGGAGCGCGCGGTTGGGACGAGATGGTGCCGTGTGTCGATGCGTC